>WBZT01000070.1_pt1 | contig 86035 bp, 83 predicted proteins | sample 5204241 | NCBI WGS metagenome assembly WBZT01 (sample SAMN12344358, study PRJNA552823) | activated sludge metagenome | biome: Activated sludge suspended growth; feature: Nitrification reactor; material: Wastewater; isolation source: activated sludge from nitrification reactor of wastewater...
CGGTGACCGGATATTTCGCATTGACGCCGAACATCATGTAGGGCGTGTTGTCGGCAATCCATGACCGGGTGTAGTTCACATTGTCCTTGGCATAGAGCGATTCGTAGCCGATGAGGCTATTAAACAGCCCGGCGGTGATCGTGAGCCCCTTCCCGACCGGAGCCAGATAGGACACATTCGCGCGATGGATGTGCCGAAGCGTATCGGCCCCGCCGACCTCACGCTCACCCTGCAAAAACGCAAAGCGTTCGGAGTCGTAGCCGCCTTGCACGCCAAGCTCCATACCCCAACGCGATGATTCGGTCGTGTCTTTCCGAACATAGGCCAGGGCCATATTGGGCGCGAACTCATTGTGCCGTGCCGCAGTCGCGCGATTCCGCCAGAGGTGATTCTCGGGAAAGTTGGCATTCACGACGTAGCCGACATCCAGGTAGGCTCCGTAATGCCAGAGGTCAGTGTCGGTTGCCGGAATCGGATCGGGTGCGATGCTGATTTCACCGGCATGCGCCGGCACGACCAACGTACAGAGGAGAAGTACCCACGAGAGCCGGCGCAACAGACCGGACGGATCAGTCTCCATGGCTGAGCCGACATCGTTGTGCAAAAGCAAGGCAGGTTTCATCTGACACTCATCGCTCCACCTTCTCAGGGCATGGACTTTAGATCATGCCGTATCAAAATAGGATTAAAATCGAACATGGAGCTGTAAAGAATTTCTAAAAGTCAGGGGGAGCACTCATTCTGTTCGGAGACGATATCCGACACCCAATTCCGTCACTAAATGGCGCGGCTGAGCGGGATCAGCTTCGATCTTATTTCTCAGCTGACGCATATACACGCGCACATAGTGGCCCTCATCCATATGAAGGGGGCCCCACACTTCTTTGAGCAACTGGCGGTGCGTCACCACCTTCCCGGCATACCGCACGAGCGTCGTCAGCAGTTTGTACTCAATCGGCGTGAGGTGGACCTCTGCCCCTGAGACACACACTTGCCTTCGCCCTAAATCGACGGTCACGTCGCCGAACGTACACACCGGCTCGACCGCGTCGCCCACCGGGCGATTGGCATGCCGCAATGCCGCGCGCATGCGGGCCAGCAATTCCTCGACCCCGAAGGGTTTCGTGACATAATCGTCTGCGCCGATATCGAAGGCTTGCACCTTGACCTGTTCCTGGTCTCGTGCGGAAAGTACGATGATCGGCAGATTCGACCAGGCACGAATTTTCTCAATCACCGCAGTTCCGTTCATATCGGGAAGCCCGAGATCGAGCAGGATGATGTCGGGATTGCGAGCGGAGGCTTGTGCCAGTCCATCCGAGCCGGTAGTCGCCTCGTACAATCGGTAGCCGTAAGGCGGGAGTGTGGTGCGAAGAAATCGTCGAATTTCCGCCTCATCCTCGATGAGCAGCACCGTCACGTCATGGGTGGTCTGGGATGACATATGCAGGAAATCTTAGGTCACCGGGCGATCGCGCCCGTTCTGTTCCGGTTCGACCGTCGGTTGATTCTTCTCGATCGGAAGTGTGAAGCGGAAAATCGATCCACTACCGGAACGAGATTCCACCCAAATACGCCCGCCGTGGGATTCAATGATGCCCTGGCAGATCGTCAATCCAAGTCCAACGCCACCCTCCCGATCCGGATGGAGCTGATAAAACTTCTCGAAGATCCGCTGCTCCTCTCCTTGGGGAATACCGAGCCCTCGATCCGCCACTTCTATGACGATCACCCCATCCTTCACCGACGTCGTCACATCGATGGGCGAGGCTGGCGGAGAATATTTCGCGGCATTTTCCAGTAGATTGATCAGCACTTGTTCGATCAACACGCCATCGATGAGCACCAGGGGGAGATCGTGCGGAAATGCGGTCGAGACCGGATGCATCGCGATGCGCGATTTCACTCGCGCCAACGCCGTGCCGACCACCTCCTCCAGCGCGTGCCATTCCTTGCGTAGTTGCATGGCTCCCGCTTCCAATCTGGTCATATCGAGGAGATTCTTCAGCAACCGATCGAGTCGACCGGCTTCATCGCTAATGGACCTGATCAGTTCCTGCTGACTCTCGGTCGATAAGGGCCGAGTCGAGCCCAGTAGTGCGCTGCTCGCCCCCACGATCGTCGCCAGCGGCGTCCGCAGATCATGAGAGACTGAGCTCAGCACGGCATTGCGCATGCGCTCCGTTTCGGTCTGCACATGAGCTTCTTGAGTTTCTTCGGCTAATCGCGCGCGTTCCAACGCCAGCGCCATCTGATTGGCGAAGGTCTCCAGGAGATGCAACTGTTCCGGAGCGAGCAATTCGGCAGGGGTGGACGATCGCACCGCCAGGACACCGACCGTACCATGAGACCCCATTAACGGGAGATACAGGGAATCCGAGCCGGACAGTGTATTCGTGCCGTGACCGGCGGATTCTTTATGGTCAAACACCCATTGGGAGATGCCGGCTTCTTTCGGATCGAGGTCAAAATGGAGCGCATCACCTCGATGGAGATGCACCCGCCCGTCTCGATCCGGCAGAAACACCGCCACCTGGCAATGGAAGACGTCATGAATATGGCGGGACGCCACAGAAGCCAGTCTCTCCACTCCACGTTGAGTGATCAATTCCCGGCTCATGGCATAGAGGGCGGCGGTTCGTCGCTCACGAATCAAGGCCGCCTCGGCCTGCCGGCTCGTGTGTGCAGCCAGTCGGCTGATCAGCAGCGCCACCACCAGCATGACCGTAAATGTCAGCAGGTACTGCACATCGGACACGGCGAATGAATAGTAGGGAGGAATGAAAAAGAAATCGAAGGCCGCGACGCTCATCAGTGAGGTCAGCGCCGAGGGGCCACGCCCCCATCTGGTGGCGACGACCACCACTCCGAAGAGATAGACCATAATGAGATTGGCCTGGCCGAAGTACGGAGCCATCACCCAACTCAGTGCCGTGCAGGCCATCACCACTGCAGACGCATAACCATAGTTCCGCCGCTCGCTGGTCGGTTGGAGCAGCCCCGCGACAAGGGGCTTCCCGGCACCGGCTTCACCGGTCATGACATAGATGTCGATGTCGCCGCTGCCGCGCACGAGATCATCCACAACCGACCCGAACAGCCATTCCTTCCAGCGCGAGCGCAACGGTTTTCCGACGATGATCTTGGTGACATTGCGGCTCCTGGCATACGCCAACAGCTGCGCGCTCACGTCGTCCCCCGTCAACGTCACCGTTTCTGCGCCCATCCGCTCGGCCAACCGCAGGGTGTCGACACCTTGACTCCGCTCCTGCTCAGTCAACCGCAGATGCTTCGAGGTTTGGACATAGACAGCGATCCACCTGGCATGAAGTCCCGTGGCCATCTTCCTGGCCGCGCGAACCAACATCGGCCCGCGGGATTTCAGATTCACGCAGACCAGGATGGTTTCCGCTGCCGGCCAGGTGGCGACGACCGCATGGTCCCGGCGATACACTTCCATTTGTTGATCGACCCGCTCAGCCGTCCGGCGCAGAGCCATCTCGCGCAACGCGATCAAGTTGCCCTTCCGAAAGAAGTGTTTGATGGCATGCTGAGCCTGGTCCGGCAGATAGACCTTGCCGTCTTTGAGTCGTTGCAGCAGATCGTCCGGAGGGAGGTCCACCAATTCAACGTCGTCAGCCTGTTCGAGAATGGAATCCGGCACGGTTTCGTTCACGCGAATACCGGTGATTTGGGCCACGGCGTCATTGAGGCCTTCGATATGCTGCACGTTGACGGTGGTATAGACGTGGATACCGGCCTGCAGGAGTTCCCTCACATCCTGCCACCGCTTGGGGTGCCTGGAGCCCGGGGCATTCGTATGCGCCAGTTCATCCATTAACAGGAGCTTCGGCCGGCGCGACAGGGCTGCGTCCAGATCGAAATCACGGAGCCTGGAGCCTCCGTATATCACTTCCCGGGATGGAAGAACCGGCAACCCCTCGACCAGCGCTTCGGTTTCGGCCCTGCCGTGAGTCTCGACCCAACCGATCATCACGTCGATGCCGTCGCGCTGCTGCTCATGTGCCGCCTGCAACATGGCATAGGTCTTCCCAACCCCTGCAGTCGCACCAAAAAAAATCTTCAGCTTGCCGCGAGTCTGATCGGCTTCTTCAGCCTGCACGCGCCTCAGCAGAGCATCGGGATCCGGGCGTTGGGTTTCCATGGCACTCCCGAGAAAAGACACCAGATTAGCCGGGTGGATTCTAAGAGACAGACAGGAGGGCGTCAACGAGGCTCGTCGGACGCATCCAATGTGAGGTTTAACGCCAGCACATTGACCCTGGGTTCACCGAGCATTCCCAGTTGGCGCTCTTCCGTATGCTGGATGATTAGTGTCCGCACGAAGGCTTCTTCCTTCCCTCTCGCGCGAGCGACCCGACGCACTTGGTACTCGGCCGCAGCGGGGCTGATGTGCGGATCGAGACCGCTCCCTGAGGCGGTCACCAGATCGACCGGAACCGGTGCGTCATTGCCGGGATCCGCGGCTTTCAACGCAGCCACCCTCGTTTTGACGGCCTCCGGCAGCGCGGGGTTCGTGGGGCCCAGATTCGACCCGGATGAGGCGGCGGCGTTATAAGGAAAAGGGGCGGTCGCGGAAGGGCGCCCCCAGAAATACTTAGGCTCGTCGAAAGGTTGGCCGATCAGCGAGGAACCGATCGGCTTACCGTCTTTATAGATCAGACTCCCATTGGCCTGGTGGGGGAACAGCAGCTGAGCGATTCCCGTCACGGCCAGCGGATAGGCCACGCCGGTCAGGATCGTCAGAATGAAAAACACCATCAGCGCGGATCGCAGCTGAGCGGCCATTGTGATCTCCTCAGACCAATCCCAGGGCGACCAGGACCAGGTCTATCAGCTTAATTCCAATGAACGGAACAATGATCCCTCCCAGTCCGTACACCAGCACATTGTGGCGCAGGAGCAAGGACGCTTCGATCGGCCGGAACTTGACCCCTCGAAGCGCGAGGGGGATCAACGCGACAATGATCAAGGCATTAAAAATCACGGCCGACAACACGGCGCTCTCCGGCGTCGCCAGTCCCATGACATTCAACGCACCCAGGGCCGGATAGGTCGTGGCAAACGCGGCCGGAATGATCGCAAAATACTTTGCGACATCGTTGGCGATACTGAACGTCGTGAGCGCGCCGCGCGTCATGAGGAGCTGCTTGCCGATTTCAACGATTTCGATCAATTTGGTCGGGTTGGAATCCAGATCGACGAGGTTCCCCGCTTCCTTGGCGGCTTGGGTACCGGTATTCATGGCCACGGCCACATCGGCTTGAGCCAGGGCCGGCGCGTCATTGGTGCCGTCGCCCGTCATGGCCACGAGTCGGCCTCCTGCCTGAAGATCACGGATGAGTTTCAATTTGGCTTCGGGCGTCGCCTGCGCGAGAAAATCATCTACCCCGGCCTCTGCGGCGATCGCGGCTGCCGTTTTCTGATTATCGCCGGTGATCATCATCGTTTTGATGCCCATGCGTCGCAACTCGGCAAACCGTTCTTTGATGCCCCCCTTGACCACATCCTTCAAATGAATCACACCGAGCACCGACTTGCCTTCGGCCACCACCAGAGGCGTGCCACCTTGCATGGCTATCGTCTCGACCGCATTGCGAACCGCCGGAGGAAACGATCCGCCTTGTTGGGTCACGTAGTCTTCGATGGCTTCCGCCGCGCCCTTCCTGATCTGTCGATCGTCCAGATCGACGCCGCTCATTCTCGTTTGCGCCGTGAAGGGCAGAAAGGTAGCTCCCATTGCATGGATGTCTCGCCCTCTGATTCCATAGCGCTCTTTCGCCAGAATGACGATGCTGCGGCCCTCAGGCGTCTCATCCGCAAGGGAGGCCAGCTGGGCCGCATCGGCGACAGACGTGTCCTGCACTCCTTCGGCTGGAATAAATACCGTGGCTTGCCGGTTCCCCAGCGTGATCGTGCCTGTTTTGTCGAGAAGCAACACGTCCACATCGCCCGCCGCTTCGACGGCTTTCCCTGACATGGCGATGACGTTCGCCTGGACCATGCGATCCATGCCCGCGATGCCGATGGCGGATAAGAGCGCGCCGATCGTCGTCGGTATGAGGCAGACGAGCAGGGCCACCAGCACCGTCACCGTAATGGGCGCCCCCTGTCCCGTGGCATGCACGGAATAGAGAGAAAAAGGCAGCAAGGTCACGGTCGCCAGCAAAAAGACGACGGTGAGGGCCGCCAATAGAATATTGAGCGCGATTTCATTCGGCGTCTTCTGACGCCTGGCGCCCTCGACCATAGCGATCATCCGGTCGAGGAAAGTTTCGCCCGCGCCGGCAGTGATCCGCACTACGAGCCAATCGGACAACACCCGCGTGCCGCCTGTCACGGCGCTCCGGTCGCCGGACTCTCGAATCACCGGCGCGCTCTCGCCGGTAATTGCGCTTTCGTTGACGGATGCAATCCCCTCGATCACATCACCATCGCTGGGAATGTAATCCCCGGCCTCGACCAGCACGATGTCGCCTTTCTTGAGCAGACTGGCTGGAACGAGACAATAGACCTCGCCGGGTTTGCCGATGGCGGCAGGCGCCGCCAGATAGTCTCCCCCGGAAATCGGTTTTCCAAATCGCTTGGCGGTCAATTCCGTCCTCGCTCTCCGAAGAGAATCGGCCTGGGCCTTGCCTCTTCCTTCAGCGATCGCTTCGGAGAAGTTTGCAAACAACACAGTGAACCAGAGCCACAGCGAGATGGCGAGGATGAACCAGATCGGCGCTTCGCCTGTCCCGACCAACGCCTGAAGGAACAATAGCGACGTGAAGATGCTCCCCACGAAGACCACGAACATGACCGGGTTGCGGACTTGGATACGAGGATCGAGCTTTCGCAGCGCATCCAGCATGGCCTGTCGAACAAGCGGTGGATCGAAGAGCGGTCTGGCTTTCGTCGATGTCGTCATGTGAATCCCTCTGCTCTTCAGGCTAGAGAAAACATCTCACAGGATGCTCAAAAAGGCGACCTTCTTACCCGCCCAACCCCTGCGCGCCAAGACGCGCCTTGTCCCAGGCAAGGCCGCAGCACGCGAAGAGGCGACGCGTCACATTCTTACCCGCCCACCCTGAGCCTGCCGAGACAGGCCCTTTACCCATGGGGTACGTGGCGCCTCTGAGGTTCACGACGCGCTGAATACAGCGCGTCACGCTTGTGAACGCCGCTGGCGGACTTTTCCGGCATTCCGTGGGCTACCGAGCGACCATCAGCAAATGTTCCACCACCGGCCCCAACGCCAGAGCCGGTACAAAGGTTAGGGCGCCGACCATGATCACCACTCCGACCAGCAAGCCTACAAAAAGCGGTGTATGAGTCGGGAGCGTGCCCGATCCAGGCGGTACCATCTTTTTCCGCGCCAGCGATCCGGCCAGCGCCAACGTCGGGATCGCCAACCAGAATCGGGAGACCAGCATCGCCAGAGCACCGGTCAGGTTGTAGAACGGGGTATTGACGTTCAAGCCTCCAAAAGCGCTGCCGTTGTTGTTGCCCTGGGAGGAATAGGCATAGAGAATTTCGCTGAAACCGTGTGCGCCGGGATTGAGAATGGACGACATGCCGGACTCAGTCACGACTGCCACGGCCGTGAACCCCAGCACGATGATGGGCATGACAAGGATCAACAGCGCTGCCATCTTCATTTCATAGGTCTCGATCTTTTTCCCCAGGTATTCCGGGGTCCGGCCTACCATCAGGCCGGCGATGAACACTGCGATGATGGCGAAGACCAGCATTCCGTAGAGGCCGGACCCGACCCCGCCCAGAATCACCTCGCCGAATTGCATCATGAACAGCGGCACCAATCCCCCGAGTGGCGTGAATGAATCATGCATCGAATTTACCGCTCCGGTGGATGTAGCCGTCGTCGCGGTCGCAAAAAGCGCCGAACGGGCGACTCCGAAGCGAACTTCCTTTCCTTCCATGTTGCCGCCCGGCTGCGCGATCCCGGCGGTCTGCTCGACACCCAATACGGTCAGGCGTGGGTTTCCTGCGGACTCCGCCCAATAGGCTCCCAGAACGAAAAAGACCAATACGCTCAGCATCGCGGCGAGGATGGCCCACCCTTGTCTGGTGTCGCCGACCATTGTCCCGAATGTGTAGGTCAGAGAAGCGGCGATCAAGGTTTCAGCCAGAATCAAAATGAAATCGGTCAGCGGCGTCGGGCTTTCATAGGGATGGGCCGCATTGGCATTAAAGAATCCTCCACCGTTGGTCCCCAGGTGCTTGATGGCCACCTGTGACGCTGCCGGACCGACGGCCAGGACTTGTTCAGTCCCAGTTGCTGATTCGGTCTTGGCAACGTCCTTCTCGTCCAAGACCGGCTGCCCCGCGGCATCGACTACCGGCTTGTCATAGGTCACGGGCTGAAGGAGAGCGGTTTGGTGAGAAGACTCGAAGGTCTGGACCGTCCCTTGCGAAACGAGAACCAGCGAGAGAACGGCGGCGAGCGGTAGTAAAATGTACAGCGTGCTGCGGGTCAGATCGACCCAGAAATTGCCGATGGTCGCGGCCGATCGAGCGGTTAACCCGCGAATCAACGCGACCAAAATGGCCATAGCCGTGGCGGCAGAGACGAAATTCTGGACCGTCAGGCCGAGCATTTGCGTGAGATAACTGAGGGTCGACTCTCCGGCATAGGCCTGCCAGTTCGTATTGGTGATGAAGCTCGAGGCGGTGTTGAACGCGAGATCGGGCGCCACTGCTCCGAACGCCGAGGGATTGAGCGGCAAAAACCCCTGCAGTCGCTGCAGCGCATAGAGTGCAATCAATCCGGTGACATTGAACAACAACATGGCCCCGGCATAGGTCTTCCAATTCATGTCCCCGGTAGCACGCACACCGCAGACACGATAGATCAGGCGTTCGAAGGGTCCGATGACCCGGTCCATTCCACAGACCTGGCCCGTGTAGACACGCGCCATGTACCAACCCAACGGTTTAACCAACGCCACGAGGACGAGAAAGAACAGTCCGATTTGAGCCAATCCGTTGATCGTCATTAAAACCATTCCGCTTTCAGCAGCGCGATCATGAGGTACACCAACAACCCCAGTGACGACACTGCACCGAGTATGTACATCACATTCATGACCACACTCCCCCGAGCAGGCTGAGAAAAACCCTGCTAGTGCACCAGCAATTCAACAGCACGCACATGGAGCGCAATACAAACATCTCCGCCTGATGCGTGAAATGCTTATCCATCAAGGCCGCAGCGACGAATAAAGAGCGTCACGTTTGCCAACCCCGCCGAGTTAGTGAGGCGGCAGTGTCTCGCGAGCACGCCGCTGGCGGAATTTTTCAGCATCCTGCTAGAGGCGATCCAGCGCCGAGATGAGCCAGCCAGACAGGAGAAAAAATGCCGCAACGATCGTCAGATAGATGAGATCCATGTGAATGCTCCCCAATCCACTCCATCTTCAAGGTAGCGCATCAAAAGTAAAAACGGTGTAAAAAGGCTCGAAGAATGGATTTCCGAAGAAGTTCGTCCAGAAAACGGCTCGCGCATGCGGGACAAATGGTCGAGCAGTGAGGTCGGCGCAGGGTGAAGGGGGTCGGATGAATGTAGCGGCCTGACTGTGTTCGGGCGCTAGGAACCTGAATCCGTCCTGTCTTTACGTAACTCTCTTAGCACCGCTAGGATCTCCGCCGGGCGCGGGGGGCAACCGGAGATACGCACATCGACGGGGATATGCCGATCCACCGGCCCCGTTACGGCATAACTCCCTTTGAACATGCCGCAATTCACGGCACAGTCTCCCAACGCGATGACGATCTTTGGGTCGGCTGTCGCCTTGTAGACATCTTTCAACGCACGCTCCATATTGACGGTCACCGGGCCAGTCACGACCAGGGCATCGGCATGGCGCGGCGACGCCGCAATATGAACCCCGAAGCGCTCCACGTCATAGACCGGATTGGCCAGCGCATTCATTTCCATTTCGCAGGCATTGCAGGAACCCGTATCGACTTCGCGGATCGTCATCGAGCGCCGGAACGGCTTGGCCTTTTCGATGGCTTCCGGACCGACCGGCTCGGATGGCGCGGCTCCGACAGGATGTTGACCCGTCACGCTGCCGGTCTGCAGACTCTTCTTGAGGATGCGAAACATGGCGCCTCCTTAGCCGTCAGTAGTCAGCGATCAGCTCAGAGCCGGCTGCTGAAGGCTTGTTTCTCACAGATCGTTTCCCGCGTAAGACAAGTTGAAACTTTTATTGATCAATGGAAAGTCCGGTACGATATTGCCGAGCGCCGCCCATTGAATCGCCGGCCAATTCACGAAAGACGGATCGCGCACTTTGCAGCGATGAATCCGCCCCGCGTCCCCGGCCATGACGACATAGAGAATCTCGCCACGCCATCCTTCGACCGCCGACAGCGCCCATGCCCCCGGCTGTGGTTGGTGCATCGGCCGGGACACGAGCCGGCCCAGCGGGAGACCACGGCGAACCTCGCGGATGAGACGGATCGATTCATGGATCTCATCCAGGCGCACCCGCATCCTGGCGCGCACATCGCCATAGCGGTAGAGGGCGACCTTCGGCTGCAGCACGTCGTACGCAGCAAAGGGTCGGTCTCGACGAAGATCCCGATCGATACCGGAGGCCCGGCCGACCACACCGATCACCGCATGGTCCCAGGCGATCCCTTCCGTGAGGATGCCGGTGTTCTCCAGCCGTTCCGTGAGCGACGCATTCGCGAACACAATCTTTTCAATGTCCGAAAAATCCTGCTCAAGGGCGTTCAGTTCCACCTCCACCTGCGCGAGCTGCAGGCCGGATAGATCGAGCGCCACTCCGCCGACGCAATTGACGCCGCGCAGAAAGCGTGACCCGGTCAGGCGATCGTTGAGCTGCATGAGCTGCTCTTTCATCCGGCCGCAGTGGGCATGGGCCAGGGCATAGGCGGTGTCATTGCAGATGGCTCCCACATCGCCGATGTGATTGTGTAACCGCTCCAGCTCCAGAAACAGTGTGCGCAGATAGCGGGCACGAGGCGAGACCTCCACGCCCTGCAACGTCTCGACGGCCTGGCAATAGGCCAGGCTATGGCCGACGCTCGTATCGCCGGAGACCCGTTCGGACAACGGTACCGCTTCGGTCAACTGTTGTTGCTCGAACAATTTTTCAACGCCGCGATGTTTCCAGAAATGGCGCACTTCGAGCTGCATGATGGGCTCGCCGGCCACCGAAAACCGGAAATGGCCTGGTTCAATGATGCCCGCATGGATGGGACCGACAGGCACCTCGAACACTCCCTCACCATGAATTTTCCGGAAGGCATACTCCCCTTGCACCCGTCCCAACACCTGATCCCAGGGAAACTCCCTTTTCAGCGGGTGGGACCCTTTCGGCCAATGTTCATGACGAACGAGCCGACGCAGATCGGGATGGCCGACCGGAATCAATCCGAACAGATCCCGAATTTCCCGTTCGTACCATTTCGCCGCATGAAGGTGAGGCGTGATCGATGGAAATTCCCGCTCATCTCCATGGAGATCCGTCGCGAGCAGCAGCCAGTCTTTGCGTTCCGCCAACGTGAAGAGATAGCAGAGTTCGTAGCGTGCTTCGCGAGGGCGATGATCGACCGCCCAGAGCAGCGACAGCGATCCTCGCAACCCCGGGTTCGTATGTAGAAAATAGGCGACCGTCGGCAGATCCTGCTTCTTCACCCTGAGCATCGGGATGCCGTGAACGACGCACACCTCCGTGATGGCTTGGGTAAACGCCGCCTGCACCTGCTCGACAGCCGGACGCGCGTCGATCATACGGTCACCTCACCACAATCACGTTGACGGCCCTGGTCAGCAACGTCTGAATCGGCTCGGGAAGAACGAATCCAAGCCCCAACAACGCAACGATCATGATCATCAGCGGCACATGGCCGGCGGTCCACGACTCTCCCCGGGCGACACCGGCCGGGGGAGTGCCCCACACCATGGCCCCGACGCGAAACATAAACCCGCCGAACAACACCACGGCAAAAAACAGAAACAGCGCGACGATGCCGAGGCTGCGCATCTCATCCGAGATCGTCATCGTCACAAACCGCCCGACATGCATCGTATCGGAGGAAAAGTCCTGCGCGGCCACCGCCGACACGACCAGCAACTCACTGACGAACGGCGAGAAGGGAGGTAATCCGACCAACGCGCACCCTGCCACGAGAATCGCCACGGCAGTAATCGGCTGGGCACGCGCCAGCCCTCGCACCCCGTCGATTTCCAGGGTGTCGAATCGCCGATGGATATTGCCCGCGACAAAAAAGGCCAGCGCCTTAGCCACGGCGTGATTGAGCAGATGAAAGAGGCCGCCGAAGGTGCCGATCATCCCGCCGACTCCGAAACCGATCATGGCCAGCCCCATATGTTCGATGCTCGAATAGGCAAACAGCCGCTTGTAGTTATGCTGAATCAGGATGAACAGGGAGGCCACGATGAACGACAGCAGTCCGAAGGTGAGCAGCAGATTGCCGGTGAACTCCGGGGGAAGCGCCTGGTCCACCAGCGCCTTGCTGCGCAATACGGTATAGACCGCCACCGTCTCCAACACCCCGGCCAACATCGCCGCAATCGGCGCCGGCGCTTCACTGTAGGCATCGGGCAACCAGGTATGCATGGGAACCAGGCCCACTTTCGTGCCATAACCGACGAGCATGAAAATAAACGCCAGCTTGAGCACATTGGGGTCCAATTGGTTGGCCACGCCGATCAGCGCGGTCATATTGAGCGCCGAGCTCGCATCCCCCAGAACCCTCACAGAGGAGTAATAGGTGAGCACCACGCCGAAGAGCGCGAGGGCGATCCCCACCGAACAGAGAATCAGATATTTCCAACCGGCTTCGAGAGACTCCCGCCTGCGGAAAAATGCGATCAAGAAGGTCGTCGCCAGGGTGGTCCCCTCCAACGCCACCCACTGCACGCCCAGACTGTTCGCCACCGTCGCGGCGACCATCGCAAACAGGAACATATGGAAGAGGAAGAAGAAGTGGCCGAGACGCTTCGGCGCGATGACGCCCCGGGCGACCCGATCGTCCATGTAGGACCACATGTAGAGGGAACAGGACAGGCCGATGGCCGTGATGATCACCAGAATAAAGTCCGAGAGCGCATCCACGTAGACAAAGCCGCCCAATGTCGTCACCGACCCCTCGGCCAGTACCTGCCTCGTCAACGCCGTCTCGGCAAAGGCCAGCGCCAGCATCGTCGCAAAGTTCACGAGGTGTAGAACCCGTGCGCGATGGATCACCAGACTGAGCAGACCGGCAAGTACCGGCCCTGTCAGCAGGACGATCACCGGCCACATGCAGCACCTGCTCGCAGGTCATGCGTCATCGACCGACTCATTCCTTCAGCACCGTCAGCGTGCTGGTGTCCACGCTATCGAACGTATCCTGCAGCCGATGCGTGTAAATGCCGACAATCAACCCGGCCACCAGCACATCGAAGAACACGCCCAATTCAACGATCAGCGGCATGCCGTACGCGGCCGCCGTGGCTCCCAGGAACACTCCATTCTCCATGACCAGGAAGCCGACCATCTGCGTGATCGCCTTCTGCCGGGCGATCATGGTGAAAAATCCGATCAAAATAATGGCCAGCGCGATGGCCAGAGAATCGCGTGTCAGCAGGTAGCCGAGCGGAATGATGGGCTGCGTGATGAAGAAGGCGATGATGACCAACGCGCCGCAGATCAGCAGGCCCGCCGGAATGTTGATATTCATCCCCAGCTCGCGGGAGACATTCAGACGCTCAATGACCTTCCGGAGAATGCGTGGCAGCACGATCACTTTGATGACGATCGTCAGGGCCGCCGCGAAATAAATGTGCTTATGTCCGGTCAGAAACGCGACGAGCGCGGCAGTCGCCGCCAGAAACGCGGACTGTAGCGCAAACAGATCCACACAGGCCGACAATCGACGCTGCGCCACGATGGCAAAACAACAGAGCAGCAGCAGGACCGAGCAGAGATCGACGAGTTGTGAGCCCAATTGTGTCGAAGCGGGCACCGCGTTACCCTTTCAGCGTATAGAAGAAGACCAGCGCGAGCAGCGACAGGATGAACGCCGCGCCCAGCATTTCTGGCACCCGAAACAATCGCAGCTTCGCGAACATCGATTCGATTACACCGATCACAAGAGCCAGCGCAGCGACTTTCCCAAGATAGACCAAAAGACCCACGGCGATCGCTGACGGCGCCAGACTCGTGGCGATACCCCATGGTGCAAAGACGTTCACGATCAAGGTCAGGAACACCAGCAACTTAATGCCGGCCGCCCACTCCATCAACGCCAGGTAGCGGCCGGAATACTCGAGCAGCATGGCCTCGTGGATCATCGTCAATTCCAGGTGCGTCGCGGGATTATCCACCGGGACACGACCGGTTTCCGCCAGCGTCACGATGAACAAGGCGGCCAGCGCCATCAAATGCGCGGGCGGAGCCACCACGACCCCTTCCATCAACGCGGACTGATGAACGATGGTGCTTAAATTCGTGGAGCCGGCGGTCAGCGCGATAGAAAGGATGGACAGCATCATCGCCGGCTCGGCCAGCGTCGCGACGATCGCCTCGCGGCTGCTGCCCATCCCTCCGAACGCCGATCCTGCATCGAGCCCCGCCAGGATGAGGAAGAAGGTCCCCAGCGCCAGTAGATAGACGAGCGCAATGATGTTCCCCGCGAAATTGAGCGGTGTGTGAGAGACGAACACCGGCATCAACAGCCCCGCCGCTACGGTCGAGGCAAAGACAATGTACGGAGCCGCGGTAAAAATCCAGGAGGTCGTCGAAGAAATCACCGGCTGCTTCCTGAACAACTTGGCCAGATCGGCGTAAGGCTGAAAAAGGCTCGCCCCGCGGCGGCACTGCAGGCGTGCTTTGACCTTTCGGATCAGACCGACGACAAACGGAGAGAGAGCCAACAACAGCGCGAGCTGAACGACGACCAGCACGATAGGGATGAACGACTGCATAGCTCCCGTCACTCAATGATCGAACGACCTGGCACGACACCTACTCATATCCCGCCGGCGCTCCCTACCCCGCCCATAACAACAACAGCACCAGCGTCACAAAAATGTAGGTGAGATACAGATGGAGACTGCCGGCCTGAATGATGCGCAGCCGGTCGGCTGTCGCCAGCAGCAATGCCACCACCGGCCGATAGAGGTATTTCTCGAAGACCGGTTCAATGTGCGACTCGAACCGCTGATGCTTGATGAAGTACTTCGATTGCTCCAGAAACTCCTGCTCCAGCTTCACCGTCGGCTGGTAGATGGTTTCAAAGACCTGCTTGATGGGTTGCGCGAAGCCGGTCGCGGTGTATTCCATGCGAGGCGTCAGATTCAGCCCGCATCCCCAGGTCTTGTAATAGCGCGCGCGCAGCGCCTTCCCGAAGAGTCGGGCAATCAGCAGCCCCAACGCCCCCGCCACGACCAGGAGCATGGCAAGCACCGGCGTCGAGATACTCGAAAATTCCACCGTCACCGGCGCCACCACCCAGCCGTCGAGCGCCAGCACCTGCGAACTGATAGCCGCGCCGGTCAATGGAGCCGTGACCCGATCCAACAATGGGACAACCAGCATGGGCGCCAGCCCCAGCACAATGCAGAGCCCTGCCAACAAGCCCATCCCGACCCGCATCGACCGGGGCACTTCCGTCGCATGGCGGGCATGGGAGCTGCGCGGCTGTGCCAGAAACGACATCCCGAACGCCTTCGCAAAACAAGCCAGCGCCAGCGCGCCCGTCAAAGCCAACATCGCGGCGGCAATCGGCAACATCAACTTCAGAAACAGGGTCGGCAGCTGGAAGCTGAGAAACAGACTCTGAAACACCAGCCACTCGCTGACGAAACCGTTGGTGGGCGGAAGGGCGGCGATGGAGACGGCGCCGACCAGAAAGAAGGCGCCTGTCCAGGGCATGCGCCGGAGCAAGCCGCCGTACTCTTCGATCTGTCTCGTATGGGTGGCGAACTGTACCGCCCCCGCGCCCAGAAACAACAACGCCTTGAACGCCGCGTGGTTGATGGTATGGTACAGACCCGCCAATAATCCGAGCGCAGCCAGTTCGTGCAAGCCATAGGTATGGAAGATCATCCCTGCGCCCATCCCCAACAGAATGATGCCGATGTTTTCCACACTGTGAAAGGCGAGCAGGCTCTTCAGGTCATGTTCCATCAAGGCATACATGACACCCAGGAGCGCCGACACCGTGCCGGCGACCAACAACGTGAAGCCCCACCACCAGGGGAATTCCCCGCCCATGAAATCGAAGTACACCCGGATCAACCCGTAGATGGCCGTCTTGATCATGACCCCTGACATCAATGCCGACACGTGAGACGGGGCGGCGGGATGCGCGTAGGGCAGCCACACATGCAGCGGGACGATGCCGGCCTTCGCGCCGAATCCGAGCAAGGCCGTGAAAAACGCGATCGATCGTAATCCCTCAGGAAGTTGCTGGTCGGGGTGGCGAAACGCCTCGAAGGAGAAGGAGCCGGTTTCCTGGAAAAAAATCAAAAACGTGAGGATGATGAACGCGGTGCCGACGTGCGTCATGATGAGATAAAACAATCCGGCCTCGCGGACGCCGGGTTTCTCGTGCTCCGTCACAACCAGCCCATAGGACAGCAGTGACATGACTTCCCAGAGGATCAGGAAGAAGAACCCGTTGTCGGCCAGGACCACCAGGGTCATGGAGAGCGAAAACCCGTTGAGGAGGGAGCCCATGGCGGCGATAGATGCCCGCCCATAGAGTTCTTCCAGGTAACCCAGCGCAAAGATGGATGCGGCAAGGCCGACCACGGAGATCGTGAGCACGAAGAACGACGCCAACGGATCGAGGCGGATTGCAACGCTGAGAAAGGGAATCGATGAATCAACGGAAGCGGTCCATGGCTCCGGCGCGAGAAGCCCCGCAAGCCCAAGGACCATACCGGCGAAACCTGCCGCCGCCGCCAGCCCATGTGCGACGAGGTTCTGAATCCTCGCTTTCCCGGGAAAACATGGAGGAAGGATGACGCCGGCTATGTAGATCGCCAGCAGGCCGACAAGTAGAACGGTCATCGTTGCAGTATGAACCTCAAGGAAGATGCCCCACAACCAGACACAGAATGCATTCGATCACTCCCCCTGGTCTTCGAGATGTGAACAGGAAAATCTTGACAGCCTCTAGGAACCCTAAAACATACGGTTTGACACATCAACTGATAACCGAAAAGCGACCGTGCACGACGGCCGTAACGCAGAACCCGCGCAACCATTTCATGCGCATTCAGGTTCCCCCGTGAGACCGTGCCGGCTCCAATCGGACCGGCCCCCTCATGCCGTTCGTGTGACGGAGAAGGGGAGGCACCAGTGGCACAATCGCCTTGCCGATATAGGCCTGCAAGAGATCGCCGATTGCATGATAAAAAGCGAGGATTCCGACCGTTAGATGGGTCAGTTCCCGAAACATTTCCGATGTCAGATTCAGCCGCATGCAAATACCGGAGAAAAGGCCGGTGTAATGACGACATTGAGGACGCTCAATGCAGCAGAATGGCTGACCCATCGGTCTGGCGATTCGCAGTTTCTGATTTTGAGACGCTGCCTCTCTCGAGATCCTTGCCTGCACCACACACTCATCGCCTATCAGCAATCCTGCTCCACGAGATAGTGTTGGGTGCTTCGCCCCTCTCATTCCCGCTTCAATGCTCCTGCTTGTGGATCATCGGATCGATTTCCCGCTTTGTTTCTTCGAGCACGTTATAGCGATTGTACGGATGCTCCATCACCTCGTTGGCATAGAGCCGCCCCGTCGGCGCCGGGACGCCGATGGTGGCATCAACAGTCCCCTTCGGAGCAATGGTGACCGTCTGCTCAACGGTCGTCCTGATGTAGGGATGCCAGACAACCAACTTATAGGTGCCCGGCGGCACATCGGTCAGGGTAAACCGGCCATGCTCGTCGGTCTTGGCAAAATACGGATTGGTGACGGCCAGTCCCCAGCTCTCCATGTAGGCATGGAAGCCGCATTGCATGACGAAGATCCGGCGACCCTTGCTGAGATTGACCAATTGCTTCATCGGCGGGCCGGCCATATGTTTGTGGTACATCCCGGCATCGCTGCGATCTTTCAGATTGCGCGGGTGTTGCGGATTCATCGGCAGCGGCACATTGAACAACACGCGGGCACCTAGTTGGGACGTTTCATAAGCCTGAATGTCGTGCATGACGGGATCCATGTTGACCACTGTCACAGATTGATCGTCCCGCACAACCGTGGTGAACGGTTCGAAGAGGCAGTCTTTCGCATCGATTTGCGATACGCTCCCTTCGCTGAAGGGTTTGCCCATGACGATCCCTTCCAGATAAACCACGACGTCGCGAAACTCGCCCCCAGGCCCGACCTGGAACGGTTGCAGGATGCGCCAGCCTTGCCCATCCGAAATGCGCCCGCAGTAGAATTGGTCCGGCAAGGTCGTGAGGTTGTACCCTTTTGGTTTGGGGACAGTCCCTTCAAGCTTGACGGTGCCCGTAAGAGTCCCACCCTCTGAAACCGTGATGGCTTCATAGGCCCAGACGGCTTCTCCGCACATGGTCGCAACAAGCAGCAAGACAGTCATGGCGTAATACATATGAGGGCTCTCCTCTACCAGGTTGCAGAAAAACTCATTTTGAGTCCCAAAGCCACCACAGATACGCGGTGTGGGACGACGTTGAACAGCCTCGCAGGATGCGCAAAAAGGCCGTCCAGCAAGGCCGCAGCGAGCACAGGGGCGAATCGTACTCTTGCGGTACGGTGAGCCGCTGAGGTTCACGACGCGCGGAATAACGCGCGTCACGCTTGTGAACGCCGCCGAGCCGGTGAGGCGGCAGTGTCTCGCGAGAACGCCGCTGGCGGACTTTTTTCGCATCCTGCTACAGCGTCATACAGCGATGTTCTGTTCATAGCAGAGATTGCAGCGGTCGGCCCGTTCGACGTCGGCAGCGGGCGATGCCTTCACGAGCTTTGAGATTATTCGGATCAGAGTCCAGTACCGCCTTCCAGTTAAATTGAGCTTCTTCATGCTGGTCTAGTCTTTCAAGTAGGAGAGCCAAATCACACCGTGAGGCGAGATCGGTGGGTAAGACCGTCAGCACTTCCTGCAATTCAGCCAGTCGCACCATCCAAGACTCATTCAACATGGGAGTCCTTGCTCACTTTCTGGGTGGAGAGGAACATGCAAGCCGGGCACGCGATGAGCGGTCCCCATCTGAGGACAATCGAATGATGCCAGGACATCCGGCAGTCCTCCATACGCCGCGACCAACAGAATGAGCACAATGGCAATGTCGAACGTCAAGAGTTCAAGGGAATTCCCATCCCCAGATACAGGGTTGCGACGATAACACGAGCTCGACTCGCCCAGTCGCGTCTTCAGGCGCGGCTATGCACATCTGCTCAAGGCACGTCGCAACGCATGGCATGAGATATTGCAGGGAAGATGCCTGCGGTCACGGTCTGCGGCCATTCAATGAGAGCATGAAAGAAATAGCCTACTTACGAGCGGGAGCGGATTCTCCTTGTAGCTAGCGCAGGCGTGTTTTCGCCACCATCTGCAGGACTTGCAGATGATCCCGCAGCGCCAGCGGCGGGGTCTGCAAATATTGCAGTCGGACATCGGACCTGCTACTGCATGGGAGATCGCAACGTGGTGAGCGTTAGGCCCGGATGCCGTACTCTTTGATCTTGTACTGCAACGCACGGAGGCTGATGCCGAGGAGTTTGGCCGCTTTCTCTCGATGATTCGTCACTTCGGCCAATGTCCGTTGGATAACATCCCGTTCGATCTGTTCCAGGGGCGTCCCCAGCGTCACGAGCATCGTGCGGGCATCCTCCTTGCTGGCCTGGATTTCCTCCGGCAAGTGTTCGGGCTGAATCATGGCATCTTTCACCGTGACCACCAGCCGCTCCATGAGATTTCGGAGCTGGCGAATATTCCCGGGCCAGGCATAGAGACGGAGCAACCGCATGGCGTCGCGTGACACCTCCTTTGGCTCGCGGCGATACTGTGTCGAGAAGGCGATCAGAAACCGGTTCACGAGCAGCGGGATATCTTCGGCACGCTCGCGCAGGGGCGGGAGGTGGATCGGGACGACATTCAATCGATAGTAGAGGTCTTCGCGAAAGTCACCCTGCTTGACGGCTGCTTCGAGATTGCGATTCGTGGCGGCAATGATTCTGGTATCAACCTTGATCACCTTGGTTCCGCCCAGGCGTCTGAATTCCTTCGTCTCCAAGACACGAAGGAAATCCACCTGCGATTTTAAAGAGAGCTCGCCGACTTCATCCAGAAGCAGCGTTCCCTCATGGGCGAGTTCGAATCGCCCCAGCTTCGTGGCCATCGCTCCGGTAAACGCCCCTTTGTCGTAGCCGAACAGTTCACTTTCAAACAGGTTCTCTGGTAACGCGCCGCAGTTCAGCGTGATAAACGGTCCGTTCGCCCGGGCACTCCTATGATGGATCGCCCGGGCGACAAGTTCCTTTCCGGTCCCGCTTTCCCCCGTCAGTAACACCGTGACATCGCTCTCCGCCACCATCTCAACCATGTTGTAAACGCGTCGCATCGGCTCGCTGTCACCGACCATCTGATCGAAGCGTGTGCGTGTGTCCAGGCGGCTCTTGAGCTGCTTGTTCTCCGTCGCCAGCGCATGGCGATCCAGTGCCTTCTCGACCACGATGGGAAACCGCTCGCGATCGATGGGTTTCGTGAGGTAATCGTATGCGCCGTATCGCATGGCCTCTACCGCGGTATCTATCGAGCCATACGCCGTCATGACCACGACTTCCGTCTCCGGCCACTTGGCCTTCAGGCGACGAAGGAACTCCATGCCGCCGATCCCGGGCATCTTGAGGTCGGTCATGACCAGATCGGCCGGGGCGGCCTCAAGCTCTTCCAGCGCTTCTTCTCCTGTCCCGGCTCCGCGGACACGGTGACCTTTCTTTTCAAGAAGCGTCACTAACGCGCCACGAATATTGACCTCGTCGTCTACGACGAGAATATGTGCCCCTTGCGTCATGATCCCACCGCAACACTCTGCTGATGATCGACAGCAACAGGAAATTGCATCACCACCTGGGTGCCGTTTCCCGGCACACTTGTCACATGAATGGTCCCGCCATGATCCTGCATAATCCGGTAGGCGATCGCGAGGCCGAGCCCTGTTCCACCCGACTTGGTCGTATAGAAGGGCTCAAACAGTCGCGGCAGATCTTCCTGCTCAATACCGATGCCCGTGTCGCTCACGACAATCTCTACCCAGCGCTTCCCTTCCTCCGTGCGTTCTTCCGTAGCGATACAGCAATGCCCACCGTTCGGCATGGCATGGAACGCGTTGACGACGATGTTCACCAACACCTGGCTGATTTGCGTCTCATCACCCAGCACCGGAGACATATCCTTGCTCACCCGTTGCTCAAGTTGGATCTTACGCTCCTCCGCTTCGAACCGCATGAGCGCCACGATGTGTTCGATCAAGGCGGGCAAATCCACCGCATGGAGACCCATGGAGCCGGGTCGCGCGAACTTCATGAAGTTATCGAGAATCACCGACAAGCGGCGGCATTCGGCATTCAACACGCGGAGGTAATACGCGGCCTGCTTTGCCGGCCCCCCCTGCTCTTTGAATTCTTCCTCAAGGAGATGCAAATTCAAATCGATCGCGCTCAACGGATTGCGCAACTCGTGCGCCACCCCGGCAGACAGGGTATGCAGAGCCGCCAGTTTTTCCGCAACCCGGACTCTCCGCTCAAGAGCCAACCATTCCGTGACGTCCTGTGCCTGGAGGATGACGCCGGCGGGCCGTCCATCGTCTCCGGTCAACTCGGCCGTACTGACGCGGATGGTGTGCAGGGTTCGATCGCGGCTTTCATAGGGCAAATCTTTCTGACTCATGTGCCGATGGATCCGCAGCGCGGCATCAAGCGCCCCGCGGATGGTATCGCCCTCCGTAAAGACGGATTCGTACGAGTGGCCCAACAAGTCGAGCGACGCACGTTTCAACACCGCCTCAGCCGAGGGATTGACGGCCGTAATAATGCCGCTGCGGTTCAGCGTCAGGACGCCGGTTGGAATGCTCTCGAGGATATTGCGCGCCAGCCCCTTCACTTCTTCGAGGGTTCGTAGGGTGCTGTCATAGTGCAGAAACGTGATGACCGCGGTGATCCCGATCGCACTCACCAGAAAAACGAGGAGCGCCACAAGCGTCAAGTCGCGGCGCGACTGCCAGAGCGCTGGAAACAAATCCGTCGGAACCGTCTTGCCTTGAGTGACGCCCTGCAGGAGAAGTTTCTCCTGTTCCAGACTGAAGAGCAGGATGACGGACACGACCAAAGCCAAAATCAACAACACCGCCGCGATCAACCGATAGGGAGCCCTTCGAAGGAGAGCGGCTTCAGGAATAGGTCTAAACATACCTGCGTCCTATAGGAAGACCCGAGCAGGATTTCATGCTACCACGCAGGATTGGGGCTGTATAGCCGAACGGTCTGGGAACCGAGGGCAACCACCGCGCGGCTGAACTCATCCCAGCATGACGCGGCGATCGACATATTCTCCGATGGAAGGGTCATTGGTGACGAAGATCACAGACCACGTTTCCTCTTTTGAACAGAGTCGCCGCAGCAGAATCTGCCTCAGATCCGGCTCCATGTTATGGAGCGTCCCGTCGAAGACAAGCAATTGCGGCCTCGTGACGATCGCGCGAGCGACCAGAATGCGAAGAATCTGACTCTTCGTAAAAAGCTTCCCTCCTGCCAGAGTCGGGGTTTCCAGGCCCTGCGGCAATCTATCGGCTTCCTCATCTAATTCCGCGAACTTCAGCGCCCAGCGAAGGTCTTCGAACCGGACGGACGGGCGTCCGAGTGAGATGTTTTCCTCCAGTGTCCCGCCGAACAACGTCAGATGCGAATCGAGAACCAGCGCGCGGGCGGCATTGATATCGTCCATGGTCATATCGCGCAGATCTACATCGTTGAATCGAACCACCCCGGCGGTCGGGCGAGAGAGACCGGCCAGCAAGAGGGCGAGGGTGGATTTGCCCGTGCTGGTTTGAGAAATGACCGCCACCTTTTCCCCGGGCGCCACCTCCAAGTTGAACCCCTCAATGATCGTTGGGGAGTTGGGATAGGCAAAACTCACGTCTTTGCACGTCACACGCAGTCCGTGGATGGCGGGATCGGGCAACCGTGAGAATGACGCTTCCTCTCTCAGATCATCTTTCGGAAGAGAGAACACCCGCGTCAGCTCATCGAAGGACGTCAAGATATAGGTCACGGCATAGATTCGACGCGTCACCGTATCGAGGTTCAGAAGGAGCGTGCCGACGATGACTTCTGCGGCGACGAACTGACCGAGCGTGATCTGCCCGATCGACAGCAGCCATCCGCCCATGCCGATCATGCCGCTATGGCAAATCGCCTCCCAGATCACCGTGCTGATGTACTGGCGCCAGGTCAGCACCCCTGAGCGAACCCTTCGTGCCGCAAGGTAAGACTCCAGCAAGCGGTCGGTTTTATTCAGCAGTAACGGAGCGCTCTGGGTGGCCTTGAAGTGAAGGCGGTTCTGCGCGATATCCTGCATCCAGGTCATGAGATCGTAATGGTGCTGTGAGACCGTCTGCGTCGCTCGAACCCCTCCTTGCCCGGAGGTGAATTGCACCAGAGCAAATCCACCGAGCAGGAAGGCGTTGTACACAAGGAAATACGGATGATAGACCACGAGAATTACCATCCCCGTAGCACCTGAGATGAACACGTTGATCAGGTCCACCAGCACAACCACCACGGCGCGCGGCAATAATTCCGCTTCTCCAAAGTAGTTCGCGTAGCTGGGCACGAACACTTCTTCCGTCACCCGGGGCAAGTGCTCCGTCATGGCGAGAGCGATACGGGTGTAGAGCCGCTGAAAGAGTATTTCCGTTGCGCTCGTCTGAAAGACCCGGAAGAAGCCGATGAAGAGGAGTCCGATCAGAATGATCAACGTGAGAGTGACGATCATGACCGGCTCGATCGAAAACGCAAATGTGCTGACGAGTTCCTGCACGGTCAGGGGAACGACCAGGGAGAAAAGAGCGATGGCCAAGGCGTAGGAGACGATGAGAGTGAGGACGCGCTGTTCGAGGCCGATCACCAGCGCCAGCCGGGAAACTTCCCCCCAGAAGGTGCTGCGAACCGGCTTCAGCTCTAAATAGCGACCGGGCATGAGAGTCTCTCAGGGAGAACGCCGTCCCGGATCGCACCGCACAGGTACAGCGTGATGAGGGACAGTCCCTCCGCGAGCAGGAGAGAGGAACGAGCCATGGAGACCCTTACTGTCTTGGCTTCGCCGGCCTGGTGATAAATCCTCTTCGCTTGGTCAAACGATTCAGGCATTCGGAGCAGAGCTCTTGCCGGCTGAGGTCGTCGAAGCATAGTTGGACAGAGCGCCTGGCGCAGCGCTCGCAATACAAGATCACGGCGGATTGTCGATCGTTCGAGATAACAGAAGACTCCTTCACGTTCCTTCCCTCCTTCGTTCATTCATGCCCATGGATGACCCAGCCGGTGCCTCAGGCATCTCAGCCTCGCGCAGAAGAGACCATGTCTGCTGCCACCTCATGCACTCGAGGCAATTTTCACAGAGCAGCAGTTTGCTCCACTGGTCGAAGATGAGCCGCGCGTCGGTTCGACCACACCGCTCACAAGAATGATCCGTCGGTTCCATCACTTCACATTCCTATTCCGATCCGTTCATTTGAAGGATGCGACTATTCCGCTGCTGGCCTAAGCAACTCGTATGCCTTACTGTCTAAGCCAGGAAATCTATTGGATCTATGAGGGTTTGGACCTATACGCCGACTCGCCTACAGCGCCGCAATCCTGACCCAAGCAACATTCAGGCGGTAGTTCTGCAAAAATTGCATGTCGGCTTATATTGGGAGCGGCATCGGATCGAGGATGATTCCGGAACACGAACGTCAGCGATCGTTCTGGCGACACGAATCCGTCATTCGGGATAACAGAGACCACCTTTCCCCTGGCGGGGAAATAAGTGAGTGCAGCCGAACAGTATCTCCTGGATCCAAGAATGGAGGACTTTTCAGACAAAGCGGATCGCGCGAGAGCAGTAGAAGCGGCCCGCGGCGATATCGGACAAGTTACTTGTGCGCGTCTCCCAGCACACACCAGAGACGGCGCATACCGGATTTCTGATCGGTCACGGCCTGGCCGGAGAAGAAACTTTGCTGCCAGGCCACGATGTCATCCTTGGGATGGGGTGTGGCCGTCCAGTAGATGCCGGAACGGATATTACGAAATGGATGACCTGCGGGCAACGAAGGATCCTGCTGGTCGGGATCGACCAGCGTTTTGATTTCGTCGATGCTCGGGGCGCGCCAACCCTGCCGCCCTCCGACGGTTTTTGTGGCGCAACGGGCGACTGAGCGATCCCAGACGTCAAACACGTAATCCGGTTCCCGCTCCCACACCAGCCCGCTCGCCGAATCTTTCACCGCTTCGCCGTCCAGCATCAAGACAAACCGCGACGCGCCTTCGTCGGCATGGACCTGACCGGCCATGAAACCGACGCCAAGCAAGATCGGAACAGCAGCGATGCGGCAGAGCCACGCCAAGGCACTCATAGTCCGGCAGTGTGCCCGATGTGCCGGGTCTTTTCAAGAAGAGCCAGATGAGTCGAGGGGGTTACCAGTCCAGACGTCGGTATTGTCGATGCAGGAGTATCGCGCTCCAGGCCAGCGCAAGCAGCATGAACACCGTCCCGATGCCGTACGACAGCCTCGCCAGACCATGGTCATACGGCAACCATCCGAGCATGGTGAGGAGATTGTTCCAGTCGTGCGCATCGACTTCCTTGCCGGTGAACCCGCCGAGCAGCAGGAGATCCATCGCGCGAGCATCGTTGATATAGGGCGCGACGTCCATGAAGTTTTCGGCCGTCCACCACAGAGCGACCGATCCACCGAACGGATCGCGGGTCTTGATGAGAAAGGTACTTAGGCACACCAGCGGCATGAGGATCTGCCCGAGACTACCGCCGAGGATCGTCATGAAGCGCCCGAAGGGCATGAAGAGCAGATGACCCGCTTCATGGAACGGCAGATTGACCAGATGCAAAAACGATTCGCCCGTATAGTTCGTCTCGAGCGGCGTGGTCATGAATCGCCAGCCCCACAGGGCTAGGAACCCAAACACCAGCACCCGTCCCGAGAAGTGGAACGGGTCGACCGACGCCTCCGTCGTGAGCAGCCACTCTTCGGCGAAGCTCCGCACCGCTGATCGGTGAACACGTCGATGCGGCTGAGCAGCCGAATGCGGCCGTGGCGCGCGGGCGAGCTTCGCAAAAATAATCCCGCAACGAACGCATTCAACCCTATCGTCGGGCTGTGCCCATCCGCATTTTGGACAATGCATCGGTTACCGCAAGATGAACGGCTCCCAGGAGAAGGTCAGGGCAAAAATCAGCAGGGCGAGCCAACCGACCAGCACACGGACTCCCCCCAGTTCGCGATAAGGATTCCGTACCGGTGGATGGGCCAGACCCATCATGCCGGCGAGCCCTACCCACACGAACCACCCCTTCCAGCCCAACCAGCCGAATACCATCAGGATCGGCACAAGGGCGACCGCCACACTGCGTTGTCGATCTCCCAAGAGGGCGTAGGCGACATGTCCTCCGTCGAGCTGGCCGATCGGAAGCAGGTTGAGCGACGTAATGAAGAGCCCGAACCAGGCGGCAAACCCCACCGGATGGAGCACCACGTCTGCGGTAGGAGAGAGCGGACCGATCACCACCCACGACGCGAACTGAAGGAGAAGCGGTTCGCCCAGGTGCATGCCATAACTGGTTTGAATCGGCACCACCGTCGAAAGCCGGAGGCCGATCACGAGGGCAACCACCGCGACGACAAACCCCGCGATCGGACCGGCGACCCCGATATCGAACAGGGCCCGACGATCCGTCAACGGCGCCCGCATCCGGATGATCGCTCCGAACGTGCCGACGAAATGTGGTAATCCCGGCACGAACAGCGGCAGCGACGTCGGCACACCATGGATGCGCGACAACACATAGTGGCCCAGTTCATGCGTGACCAGAATACCCAGCAGGGTGGCGGCAAACGGAACACCCCGCCATAACGAGCCGGGATCATCGACCAGAAAACTCCACGGGCCGACGAGCGGATTGGTGTTGGTTTGGTAGGCCCCGGCCCAGAGGACGGTAAAGACGGTGAGCAGAAACAGGAGCGCCGGAAGCATCCATGCAGAGAACTGCGGGCGTTCTTCTTCCCATTCGTCCTCGTCGCTCTCCTCGGGCGAGAGGGTAATCAGTTCGTCCGGAGACCGCGGCTGCTCCGAGTCGTCACGGTTCATGCCAGGCCTCCAGCCCTACCAGATTGGTGAACAATGCTTTCGACATCCCAGGTACAGTCCGGGAGGTATCGCAGATACCATAATAACAGCCTGCAGGGTGGTCAAAAATCCGTCCGGCAAGGCCCCAGCGAGTGAAGAGGCGAATCGTACTGTGAGTCGTACATTGAGTCTCTGTACGATGCGAGAACGCTGCCGGCGGACTTTTTCAACACCCTGCTAAGAGTAGAACGGATTGTGGAGCAACTCTTCACGAACCGTGGTGGCCGGTCCATGTCCCGGGAACAGCCTTGTGTCAGGAACCAGCGTCAGTACCTGCTTCCGGACCGATTCCAGATGGGTCTCATAGAGCCCGGCTGGATTGGAGCGACCGATGGAGCCGGCAAACAGCGTATCCCCCACAAAACAGATCGGAGCACCGGCCTGTTCAACACGGTAACAGACTCCGCCCGGTGTATGGCCCGGCGTGGGCATGAACCACACAGTCAGCCCGCCGACCTGCAGCGTCTCGCCTCCCTGCGGCACGTGCAACAGCTGTTGCGCCGGACGCCAGCTCAAGAGATCGAGATCGTCAGAGCCAAGATAGACCGGGACCGGGTAGGCCTTCAGGATCGCCTCAATTCCCTCGGCATGATCGGAGTGACCATGCGTCAGACAAATCGCCCGCAGGCGCAGATTCCGCCCGGCGAGAACCGCCAGCATCCCGCCGGCGTTGTACGCAGTATCGACCAGCACGGCCTCTCCGCGATCATGAACGACATAGCCCTTGACCTCATACCCGCCGATCGACCCGAACACGGTCTCCACATGCGGCAGAGACGAAGGGAACGCCTCAGGGGTCCAACCATCCACTACCTGCGCCAGCGGTTCCCCCCTCAGCCCGAGCGCCTCGGCAACAGCCCGGACCTGTTCGCGACTCCGTGGCGATTGCCCCCGCTCCAGGTCACTCACTTCGACTTCAGACAAGCCACTCGCACGCGCCACATCGGCCATCGACCGCTGCTGCCCGTTGCGAGCCTTCTTCAGAATATCGCTGAGTTCGTCTTCAAGAGGCATAGGAGTCTCCGGCCTAAGTACGAACAAACGCGTTTAACTCTCCGGTACCAGCGTAATTTCCTTCACTTCACCGAAACTGGCCAACACTTTCGACAGGGCCTCACCGGATCCGACTGCCAGAATCCGCAGCCGCTCGGGATTAAAATGAGCCTTCGCCGCCCGTTGAATATCCTCTTTCGTCAGCTTCACCACCTTGTCGCGGATCTGCTGCAGCCAATCTTTCGGCAACCCGTCATACTCAAGATCCATCAGCCGCCCCACAATGCTCGAGGCGCTGGTGAATGAGAAGACGAACGAGTTCACATAGGCTTCCTTCGCTTCTTCCAATTCGGTGTCGGTCACCGGTTCATTGCGCATCCGTTCCATGTTGGCCACGAACCGATTCACCACTTCCTGAGTCGAAGACAGCTTGGTTTCGGCGCGCATCAGCCAGACGCCTTCGTCGTACACACTGGCCCGTAGACCGCTGCCGACGGAATAGGCCAGGCCGCGCTTGGTGCGCACGTCGTTGAAGAGCCGGCTGCGGAACGAACTCCCGCCCAGGATGTCGTTGGCGATCGCGACCGCTACGTAATCGGGGTCGGTTTCCTTGATGGTCAGATGTCCCACCCGCAGGTGAGTTTGCGATGTGTCCTTGTTCACGAACCGTACGAGACCGGTCTTGGCATTGGTCTCGGACACCGCGGGAATCGTGACGGCGGGCACGTTGCCCTTGGCCCAATCGCCGAAGGCCTCGCGCAACAGGGCCAACATGTCGGCCTTCTCGAAGTCGCCGGTCACGCCGAGGATGATGCCGTTGGGATGAACGGTCCGCTGATGAAACGCCACCAGATCTTCGCGGGTGATCGCATCGATCGAACGAACCGAGGTTTCACGGGCACTCGGATGGGTTGGGCCATACAGCAGCTTGGCGAACTCCCGCCCCACGATCGACCCGGGACTGTCCTGCCGCCGCCTGATACCTTCCAGCGCCTGCAATTTCGCCAACTCCACCCGGCTCTGTTCGAAGGCCGGCCGTCGCAACAGATCGGCGAAGATCTGCAGCCCGCGCCTCAGATCTTTCTTCAGCACATCGAGAGACGCCGACCCGGACTCTTTCGCAAATCCGATCGACATCGAAGCCGCCAATTGTTCGAGCGCTTCATCGACCTCATCGGGGGACATTGCGGCCGAACCGCCCGTGCGCATCACCGCCCCGGTCATGCCGGCCAGTCCAACCTTGTCCGCCGGGTCCAACCAGCTGCCGGTTCTGAGCGTGGCATTGACCGTCACCAGCGGAAGTTCGTGATCTTCGAGCAGATAGACCACCATGCCGTTTTCCAGCACCACACGCTCCGCATCCGGAGGGTTAAATTCCACCGTCGGGAACCGCATCGTGCGAGGATCGTTCGACGTCGGGTCCGCCGCCAATCCCACCGTCGCTTGCAACAGGAGCATGAGCACCATGGCCACACACGACATCCGTCCCATCGCTTTCCTCATGACAATTCCTCTCTCCGCTTCACGCGTCACACGATACGCTTCACGAACGACGGGCCTCATCGGGTCACCTCACCCGCCGCCGCCATTTTCTTGTCTTGTGCCTTCTTGACCAGGACACCCACCGTCCGGTTCGGCTTCGTCAAATACTGGGCGGCCACCCGCTGTACGTCGGCCGGTGTGACGGCCGCGATCCGGTCACGCGCGCTCAGCACATACCGCCAGGTGCCGGCCACGGTCTGATAAAAGGCCAACTGTGAGGCGAGGCCGCTGTTCGAACGCAGGGAGCGCACCAGATCCGCATCGAGTCCATTGAGTACCCGCTCGAACTCCTTGGCCGAAATCGGCTCGGTCTTCAGCCGGTCGAGTTCCTCGTAAATCGCGGTTTCCACTTCCGTCACGCTATGGGGCGCAAGCGGGGTCGCCGCGATCACGAACAGGTTCGGGGCGCGGACGCCGGGATAATTCGTATCGGACAACACCGAAGCCGCCAGTCGCTTATCGCGCACGAGCGTGCTGTACAACCGGGACGTCACGCCCTCGGTCAACACTTCGTCGATCACATCGAACACAAAATCGTCGGGATGGCCGATGGTGGGTTTGTGATAGCCGATCGCCAACGCGGGCTCCGCATCGAATTCGATTTCGACACGCCGCTCACCGCGTTGCGGCGGCTCCTCCGTCACCAGGGATGGAATGGGAGGCGCGGCCGGAATTTTTCCGAAGGTCTGCTCGATCAACGCAATGACTTCTTTCGGATTGATGTCGCCGACAATCGCCACTGTCGCGTTGTTCGGTCCGTAATAGGTCTTGAAGAACGCCTCTGTCGCCGCCGGCGTGAGGGACAGGATGTCCGAGCCCCAGCCGATGGTCGGCACCCCGTATTGATGCGCCTGGAACGCGGTGGAAGTGAACGTTTCGTAGAGCAGGCCGTTCGGACTGTCATCCGTCCGGAGCCGCCGCTCCTCCATGACCACACCCCGCTCCTTATAAAATTCGCGCAGGACCGGATGCGCCATACGGTCCGACTCCAGCGCCGCCCAGAGCGGCAACCGGTTGGCCGGCAGACTGATGACATAGCGTGTGATGTCTTTGCCGGTCGACGCATTCAGACCGACGCCGCCGTGACGCTGATAGAGCAACGCCATTTCATTGCCCACCACATACTCGCCCGCCTTCTCCTGCAGTTCTTTGAAGCGCCGCTGCAACTGCTGGACCGTCTCGGAGGGAACCGGAGTCTTGCCCTCCGCCTGCGCGCGGGCGGCCTCTTCACGTTCACGCCGGTCGAGCTCGGTGCCGACCATCGCCAAATCGTCCAGAACGGCTTGCTCCCGCTCATAATCTCGTGTGCCGACCTTCCGCGTGCCTTTGAACGCCATATGTTCGTACAGATGCGCCAGGCCGGTCTGGCCGACCTGCTCATTCACCCCGCCGACTCCGAACGTCATGTTGACACTGACGATCGGCGCCTGGTGCCGTTCCACCATCAACACGGTCATCCCGTTGGCAAGCTTGTGCTCGATGACCCGGTCGGCCAGGCTCGGGGACCCGGCCTGACCCGGCACGCCTGCCGCAAGCACTCCGGCCAGGATAAGCGCACCCATTGTTCTCGCCCCTGTGATGCTGATCATAGGAAAAGCTCCATCAGTTCCTCCGGTCGTTCAATAAACCAATCGGGCTGACAGGCGGCCATCTTCTGACGGTTGCCCATGCCATACCCCACCGCACAGACCCGGATGCCTGCATTGTGACCGCCGTTGATGTCGTTGGTGCTGTCGCCGACCAGCACCGTGCGGTCCTTCTCGACTCCGAGTTGTTCCATCACATGCACCAGCATGCCGGGCTCGGGCTTAAGACCGAACCCGTTGTCGCCGCCGACCACATAGACAAAGTGTTGCGGACCGAGGCCCTTCAAAATCACGTTGGTATATTCGATCGCCTTATTGGTCGCCACGGCCTTGGGCTTGGCGGAGAAGTGGGTGAGGACCTGGTCGATCCCCGGATAAAACGAGGTGCGATCCAGGCAATGTTCCAGATAATGTCCCCGAAAGACTCGAAGCGCTTCATCGTACAAGTCCTTGTTGCCTTCGCCGACCGCCAGCCGCAACAGCTTCTTCACGCCGTCGCCGACGAATCCGAAAATTTCCTCCTGCGGGCGCTCCGGCACACCCAGGTCGCGCAACGTCAAATTGACGCTGTCGGCGATATCCCATTTCGACTCGATCAAGGTGCCGTCGAGGTCGAAAATCAGCAAATCGATCTCTGCCTTCTTCGTCATTCTCGTGCCTTTCGCAACTCGGCCTGCAAGGCCGCCAACGACTCATGGCGCACTCCGTCCTTCTCGTCTAACATGGCCTGCCGGACCACGTTCAGCATCCGCTTCTGACCGACATGGGGCGGGAGAATCGGTTCCATGATTTTCCATCGTGCCCCCTGCACCTTCACACGGACACGCACCTGCTCCGTGCCCGGTTCCGGCACGAACCCGGCCGTATCCAAGTACATGACGCCCAGCACATGAAACTCCACCGGCACCAATACCTCCAACCTGTTCACAATCTCCCACTGGCGAAAATCGTCCGGCACCGTGAAGCCGTTGATGACGATGACTTTGCCCCAAGCCGGCTCTTCCTTCCAGTCTACGAGACCCGCCACCGCCTCGAAGGAACCGGCATCCAGCCGCACCCCCTTGTTGTCGAGAGCAAAGTATTTCTCCACCACCTTCGCCGGAGAATGCGACACCGCATTGGTTTGAGCCAAGCCCGGAGTCGCAGAAGCCGACAGCAGAAGCACTGCCGCGAGAAACGTGATGAACACACTACGCCGTGGACTGTTCATGCGACTACGCCACCTCATGCAATTTCATCAGATTCGTCCCGCCCGGCTGTCCGATTCTGGTGCCCGACAAAATGACGATCCGTTGCCCGCTCCGTGCCAGTCCCTCGGCCTTCAAGCACCGCTCAGCCTCGTTGACCCGCTCATCGGTCGTTGGAATCTGCGGCACGGTACGGGGAAGGACCCCCCAATACAACGCCATCTGCCGGCGGACCGCCTCGAACGGCGTCAACGCGATGATCGGCGCAACCGGACGTTGTTTGGAAACCAGCCGGGCCGTGGTCCCCCGTTCACTGAAGGCGACGATCGCACTCGCGCCGATCGTCGCCGCCGCCGAGTAGGCCGACAGCGAGATGGCTTCCGGAATAGAGTCCTGCCCCTGCTCGCCCTGCGAGCGACGGACAAAACAGGGCCCCGTTTCGACTTCGGCCGCCCGGATGATCCGATCCATCACCTGCACGACTTCCACCGGGTAATGGCCGACGGCTGTTTCCGCGGAGAGCATCACGGCATCGGTGCCGTCGAACACGGCATTGGCCACATCCGACGCTTCCGCCCTGGTCGGCCGCAGATGTTGCGTCATGGACTCGAGCATCTGCGTCGCGGTGATCACCAGCCGTCGCTGGCGATTGGCCGTCGCGATGATGCGCTTCTGCAACACCGGCACGGCTTCCGGACCGAGTTCAACGCCCAAATCTCCGCGCGCCACCATGACCCCGTCGGCATGGGCGAGAATGGCCTCCAGGTCCGTCACCGCCTCCTGCCGCTCGATCTTGGCGATCACCGGCACGTCGCCGCCGCATTCGGCAATCAATTCCTTGGCGGCCATGATGTCCTGCGCTCCACGGACAAAGGATAACGCGATGTAGTCCACGCCCTGCGCCACGCCGAAACGCACATCGTCGCGGTCTTTCTCCGTCAGGGTCGGAGCGCTCACGACCGTGCCGGGAAGATTCATCCCCTTATGAGACGTCACACGTCCGCCTGCCACCACGGTACACTCTACCGCACCATCCACGATACGATCCGCCGTCAATTCCACCAAACCGTCATCGATGAGTATTTTTGCCCCGGGCCGAATGTCCCTGGTCAGCGCCTGATAGGTGACAGGGATATCCTGCACCGTACCCGTGGCGAGCACCGTCCTGGCGCCGATCTGCCCGCCGGATCGCAAGGACATCGTCCTCAGCCGAACTCGCTGACCCGCGATGAGCTCCAGCGCGCCGTCGATCTCGCCGACGCGAATGCGCGGCCCCTGCAGGTCCTGGATGATCGCAATCGCCACCCCGTGGCGATCGGCCGTGTCGCGAATCGTCTTGATCGCTCGCCCATGCGAGTCGTGCGTGCCGTGGGAAAAATTCAAACGGGCTGCATCCATGCCGCTTCGAATGAGCCGCTCGAGCACAACGGCACCATCGCTCGCCGGACCGATGGTGCAGACGATTTTCGCTTTTCGCATGGCGCTGTGCTTCTGTCTTGACAAGATCGGCCCGGCACACCATCTTGTACGTGACCGGTGAGGCTCGAGGCATCCGTGATTCGGTCGGCAACGGGTCATTCTAACAAACCCGCCACCATGCCGCAAAAGAACATCCACTTACTTTTCAGGGATCCACCATGCTCAGCCGCATTAACATTTACTTACGAACCGGCACGCGAGGCCACGCATGAGCGCTTCAGACAGCCAGTCAACCGATCAGTTACACTTTGTCACGATGCAAGGCTTGCTGGCCTACGGTGAGGCCCTCGCGCAACGCACATCCGGCGAGAGGTTTGTGCTGCCGCCTCCCCCGCCGCCTGCTGCCGACCGGCTGGCCCGCGCCGAAGAGGCGACCGGCCTGATCAGAACCTTCATCCAGCAAGCGCAGGCCGGTCTGCCCAGCGCCGAGGCCTATCGCACGGCACGCCAGGCCGTCATAAGCGACGCGTGCGGAGGCGACCCGCTGGTCTTCTTTGCCGCCTGGAACCGGCTCCTGGCTTGCGGCGAACTCGCCCCATTGTATCGCGCGCCGATCGGCGCCACGCAAAAGCCAGCGCATCGCCGCCCGGTCGCCATCGTGCCACGCACTCAGTTGACCCCACAGTTGGCCGAGGGCCGTATTGTCCTGGATCTGGGTGATGACCGGTTCTGGCTGCTTCCCCGCGACCTCGGCGACCGCACGCTGTTTCTCACGATGCGCCACGGGGTCTCGGAAGTCGAGAGCAAGACCCATCGAGTGGGCCGGCGGCTGGCCAATGTCCTGAATGCCGAACGCGGGATACCCAGGGCGGAGGCCGTCGGCGCGGCCCTGGCTCGAATGGTGGGCGTGGTGGGACAGCAATTGGGTTATCTGCAGTTGCGCAACTATCTGGATCCGCGCACGTTCCTGCATCTCATCAGCCATAGTCCGAACACGGAACAACTCTGCCGGCGCATCACGAAGGCCTTGATTCCCGACCGGGCGGATGCCGTGCATCCCCATATCGAGGCCACGTTGGAGTCGCAGGATTTCGGCTGGGTCACCGGCATGGAAAAACAGGCGGAGATCGACACGGCCGCGCAGGCCTTCGGCGTCGATGCCAAGACCGCCAAGCGGCTCATCAAACATCCCTTCTATAGCTATCCGGGCGGGCATTCGTTCTTCGATCTCTATATCGACGTGATCGACGGACTGCACCGGCTGGGCCGTGCCCATCCCGGAGAAGTGCTCTGCCTCTATACCCACAGTTCGACCCTGCGCGCGCTGCGTATCTATCTGGACCCGCGTCCGTTCCGCGAAGCGTTTTCCGAATTCGGCGAATACAAGGAGGGACAGGACAATGTGGTCCTCCTCACGCTGGAGAACGGCAAACTCTCCGGTTACTCCACGGCCGTCGGCCTGATTGAAAGTGAACGGGTCGCCCGCGAAGCCTGGGTGACGGTCGAGCGGGAGCGGAGCCAGCGCGTCACACTCAAGCCTCAACGCATCAAGCGCCTCCTGGCACTCGTGTCGGGCGGGGATTTCGGCGGCGGCGGGGCGGCGCTGAAAGAATTGCGCGTGACCGGAAACCGCTTCGGCCTGGAGGTCTTTTTTGTCCGGCACGGCTTCCTCGGATTGGCGAACAACTGGATCGATCCCGTCACGGAGGAAGACACCCGCGGCATGGGCAGCCATGCCAGCAGCCCCATCGGCAGCAGCCGTTTCGAAGATTTCAAAGATGAAGAGGTTCAACGCGCCGCCATGCGGTCTCTTGCGCCCTATCTCGCAGACTCGGCGCTCGTGGTGCTGGGAGGTGACGGCAGCCTGCGAGGCGCCCGGGCGATTCACGAGACCTACGGGGTGCAGGTCGTCGGCATTCCCGGCACCATCGACAACAACATCGCCGGCACCACCTCCCTGGGGTTTCATTCGGCCATCGCGCTGGCGAATCAATCCATTGAATCCCTCAAGGCAACCAGCGCGGCCATGGGGAGCATCTTTTTCGTGGAGGTCATGGGCGCGGGATCCGGCCACCTGGCACTGGCCTGCGCCTATCAGGCCCGGGCGGAAGGGATCCTCGTGAATGAACATCCCGATCCCGATGCCTACATTGAAGAGATCGTCCTGGGCACGTTGAAACGCACCTTGGGTGTGCCCAACAAGAGCCACATCTTTGTCGTGGCGGAGCGAACTCCCCACCGGCACCACCGGGAGGGCGGAGTCCATGGGCTGGTCGACTATGTGGCCAACACCATCGCAACCTGGCCGCAACGTCGGGAGAAGTCCGGCCACTATGCATTGGCCACGGCCACGAAGGCGACGATCCTGGGGCATACGCTCAGGGGCGCCCCCCCGACGCCCGAAGATAAAATGATCGCGCAGCATCTCGCCTACGAAACCGTCCGCAGGCTGGTCGAACAACCGGACACGATCGTCGGCTGCATGGTGGCGTACCACGATTCCAACCGGCTCGAAACGATTCCCCTCCACGCCGTCGCGCCCAAACCGTTCGACTGGGAGTTGTTTACCCGCATGCACGGGACGGAGTTGGCCCCCGACAGGGTCTAGCCCGGATGATTCATGAATGCCGTTGCGAAGCGTTCGAGACTGAGCCCGCCGGGGCTTCTCGCGGAGCGCACGGCGCGATGAATAAATCGCGCCACGTCTGTGCGCGCCGGCAAGTTGGTGAGCCGGCCGGTTCTTGACATCGCCGTCCATGCCAGTCCGTCGAGGAGGCCGCACGAGAACAGCTCCGCCGGGCGAGAGGGTCGGACGGCGTAGCACGTTGACCCCTCCCATGTGACATGTTAGGGTCGTCCTGTTGATGCCACCGGTTGCGAATCATGATGTCCATTCGACGCATCACACGGCTTCTTCTCTGGCTCGGCGCCACAGTCGCTCTCTCTCTGGGCGTCTCCTTCGCGGCAGAACCAGGCCAGACATTCCTCGATGCGCCGACCCCGATCCTCACACCGGTTCCTGATCAGACGCCGCAGACGCAGAACGGGTCGGTCCGCGCCGGACCCCCGACCACCACGCGCAGCGACCAAACATCCATACCACTCTTCGCGCGAGAGACGCTGAGCGCCATTGAGACGCGACACGGCGAGCCGCCGCCGGGATACATCGGTGGACGCACCTTTCAGAATCGTGAACGTGTACTGCCCCGCGGGCGTTATCGCGAGTACGATGTGCACCCCAAGGTGCCGGGAAAGAATCGAGGCGCTGAACGGATCGTCATTGATCAACGCACCGGCAAGGCCTATTACACCGCCGACCACTACCGGACATTTGTTCCGATGAATTGAGGAGACATGTCGCTCATTGCCCTCCAATCGATCAAGAAACCCTGGGCGCATCTCCTGGTGCATGCCGAAGGGGAGGCGCTCGATAAACTTCTCTCCGTCCCCGCGCACTTCGTCACCAAAACCATCTCCGGCAAGAAATGTAAAACGAAGGCGGGCCTGCTGGATGAATTCAGCCGGGTCTTTTCGTTTCCGGACTACTTCGGCCACAACTGGGATGCCCTCGAAGAATGTTTGGCCGACTTGGACTGGCTTCCGGCCAAGGGTTACCTCGTGGTGGTGACCGATGCGGATCAAGTGCTGACTAAGCCGGACGAAGAAGACGACTTTGAAACCTTCGTTGAGATCTTGAGCGAAGCCGGTGAAGCCTGGAGCCTGAAGGAATCCGACGACGCGACGGGAGACGGCCTGCCGTTTCACGCCGTGCTGGCCGTCTCCGATCGCCATAGACGGAGCCGCCACAATTGGTTCGCGCCGCCGTTGGCCATGGAACGCAAACCCTCAAAGTCCGGGCCGGCCAAGGGCGCAAAAAAACCCGCGCGGTAGACAGTCGACTCAATCCATTTACGCCAGGAGGTTACGATGGGACTTCTCGATCAACTCGGACAGGCGGCAGCCGGCATGATGGGGGGCGGCGATAAGAACCCTCTGATGCAAGCCGTGCTCGGACTCCTCGGGCAGAATAGTTCCGTCGGCGGGCTGGGTGGACTCGTGCAGGCGTTTCAGAAGAACGGCCTGGGAGATATCGTGAATTCCTGGGTCAGTACAGGAAAGAACCTGCCGATTTCTGCGGAACAGATCCAGCAGGGCTTAGGCGGCGACCTTCTGAAGCAACTGGCGTCTCAGGCGGGATTGAGCTCGGAAGCAACCGGGGGCCAATTGGCCAATCTGCTTCCCGGGCTCATCGATAAGCTGACCCCGGACGGCAAGATGCCGGACACCACCTTGATTGAACAGGGATTAAATCTCTTGCGAGGAAAACTCGGGTAGGACTCGATGCCCGGCGTTCCTTCAAGGGTGTCGGGCAACCATTCGGCTCCGGGCTAGCAGAGGGACCACAACCGCCCCATCACCCGTTGTGCCCACCGCGTCAATCCCCAGGAGAGGTCGTGCATGCGTGAGAGCATCCAGACTCTCGGTGTGACGATTTTCCCCACACTCGCGCTGAGCGAAGTGAAATGATCACCACAGAGCCCATGCGTTTCACTGGGATCCTCCAACGGGAATTTCTCCCGCAGAAACGCTGGCTTCCCGTCTCGTACACACCAGGCACAGAGCACTTTCACCACGTCACTCCGTTCGTTGCGATGGGACCATTCACGTCGGAGGCGCAAGAGTCGCACCAGCGGGAATCGGCCAAGAAGTATTCAATTTTTTCAATAGGATCATTCGAGCGAACCGGACAAGTTTCGTCCGTTGAGGCCGTCAACATGGTGGCATTCCGGCAGTGATTGACGTTTTTTGTCGTTCCCGGCTGGAAAGTTTCAAGGCTGGTGACAGCGCACAGGCAGGGCCCAGGCAACCTCCGATCAATTCAATCGAAATAGGCCACGGAGGCCACCATATTTCGACGGACCACGACAGATTCATGGCGCGGGAGCGAGCCCTCATCATATCCGGGAATCAGCGGGTCCCGGCCGACGGCCATTTGCTCAAGGTGGTCGGAGCAGATTCCGTGAGTCTCGCGCAGATCGGCCAACGGAGCCTTTTCCCGGACCAACCCTGATCGGCCTTCACTCTGACACCAGGAACAGATCACTTTCATCGTGTTCTCCTACGCAGTGATGCCCAAGACTCAGCAAGACCTGCGCCATAGGGAGGCGAGATCTAACCCCTTGTTTCTTTGTGCTAACATTTCCATAGACCGCAACGAATCCTCGCGGATGTATCTATTCGGATAACGTACTGTATCGAAATCGTAGCGGAGTGGGAGCACGGTACCGACTCTCAGAAGACTGTCCACAATTGACCGTTTTTATTTTCCCGTGGTAGGTTGGCGCCCCAACTCACGGCTCGATGAAAGAGGCCCATGAAAACACAACGATCCGAACAACTCTTCGCAGACGCGCAACTCATCATTCCCGGCGGCGTGAATAGCCCGGTTCGGGCCTTTCGCTCGGTGGGCGGGCAACCTCGTTTCATCGCACGCGCCAAAGGCTCACGACTCTACGACGTCGACGGGAATAGTTACATCGACTACGTCCTGTCCTGGGGACCGATGATTCTCGGCCATGCGCCGGCGACCGTCACCAAGGCCATACAACAGGCCGCCGGAAACGGCACCAGCTACGGCGCGCCGACCGAGCTGGAAATTCAACTGGCCACGATGATTCGCGAGGCCCTGCCGTCCATGGAGATGGTGCGGCTGGTGAGTTCGGGAACCGAAGCGGTCATGAGTGCCATTCGAGTCGCCCGCGCCTACACGAAACGCGACGGTATCCTGAAATTCGAAGGTTGTTATCACGGCCACAGCGACTACCTGCTGGCCAAGGCAGGGTCAGGTCTCACGACACTTGGCATTCCCGACTGCCCCGGTGTGCCGGAAGACTTCACCAAACACACGTTGACCGCTCCCTATAACGACCTGGCCACCACGGAAAAGCTGATCAAGAAACATTACCGCCAGTTGGCCTGCATCATTGTTGAGCCGATCGCGGGAAACATGGGTGTGATTCCGCCCTCTCCGGAGTTCTTGCACGCCTTGCGCAAGCTGACCGATGCCCACGGCATGTTGCTGATTTTCGACGAAGTCATCTCAGGATTCCGCGTGCAATACGGCGGTGCGCAGACGCTGTACGACATCAAGCCTGATCTGACGATCCTGGGGAAAATTATCGGCGGGGGTCTTCCGGTGGGCGCCTACGGCGGTGCGAAGGACATCATGAAGATGATTGCCCCGTCCGGACCGGTCTATCAGGCCGGCACGTTGTCAGGGAATCCGCTGGCCGTCACGGCCGGCATCGAAACGCTGAAGCGCCTCAAGAAACCAGGCACCTACGAACAGCTCGAACAGCGTTCGGTGGCCCTCTCGGAGGGATTGGGGAATGCCGCGCGAAAGGCCGGGGTTGCGCTCTCGCAAACCCGCGTCAGTTCGATGATGTGTGCGTTCTTCACTCAGGGGCCGGTCACGGATTGGGCATCAGCCAAGAAAGCCGACACAAAAACCTACGCGAAGTTCTTTCACCAGATGCTGGACGCCGGAATCTACCTGGCCCCGTCACAGTTCGAGGCCGCATTCATGTCGGTGGCCCATACGCCCAAAGACATCGACCGCACGATCAGCGCCGCCCAAGCCGCGTTCAAGAACCTCTGACCCGGCATTGAGAGCCCAGGGCGGCGCTCGTCTCTCGTGAAACGTCGTTCGTAAAGCCACTTCCGTATCTGAAGCGATACGAATTGCATCCATTCGGATACAGACCCGGTATCCGGACCGGAGCCAGCGCTTCACGAACGACGCTTCACGATTCACGACCGTTTACTCGTCGTCGTCCTCGTCGTCCATCTCCAACGCTTCCTGCCGCTTCTGTTCTTCCATCGCGTTGTGCAGGAGCATGCGGACAAACATCGAATAGAGCGAGCCTTTTTCCAACGTCCCGCCGGGAGGAATCGCAATCTTGCCTTCCTTGATCATGCGATCCATCCAGGCCTTTTGATCCGGGGCGATCAAGATCGGCACCTCGACCAGCCCCACTTTTCCAAACATATCCATGAGCGGCTCTCCTGTAGTAGTTCGTAAAACGCCCTTAAGAGCGAATGGCGTATAGCTGATAGGACGAGAAGAAGAGCGTCCGAAACCCTACCATTCGCTATTGGCCATCAGCCATAAGCGCTGCATCCGAGGGGCATTTGAGCACGCGGTTTTTCGGCTTGTCAACCGCAGCCATCAATGATCGTCGCATGGCACAGAGCGTGCTTCGTCCGACCCCGAACATCCGGAGGACGTCTTTCCATGCCGCACAGAAACGAACGTGTTTCCCGCCTGCTCAGCCAGTTCACGCTGCTGTTATTAGTCGCCTCACCCGCCCCGCCCGCCATCAGTGCCGTGGAAGAAAGCCGTTCCACCCTGCATACCTACACGCCGGCAGCCACCAACGATCCGGGGCCGTTTCACTGCAACGACTGTTGGGGGGTGAAACCGGAGCAACGTCAGCCGCTGCCCCAACATCAGACGCCACGGTATCGGCGTGGTCATCATGAGCGGGGGCCTAGACCGCACAAGAATCCTTTCGCAAAAAAATCTCGTTTCCACAGCCGTGGCCTTCGGTCCCTTCCCCGTCACGCGCTGTCGATGGGAGGATTCGAGCGGACCGTGGAACCCTGGCAAGTCCGAACCGTCGATGGCGATACGATCCGCTACGGCACCGATCGCATCCGCATTCGCGGCTACAACGCGCCGGAGATGTCGGAACCTGGAGGCCGGGAAGCTGCCATCAGGCTGGAGCAATTGATGCAGGAGGGAACCATCGACATCGTTCCCCACGGCCGCGATGTCTACGGCCGCACCCTGGCGGATGTCTTCGTGAACGGACAGAACGTGGCGGAGGTGATGACAGGGGAGGGGTTTGGGCGGAGGGGGTAGCGGAAGCGTGAGGCGCGGAGGCTAGAGACGGAAGGTGACTCGCAACGTCTCCATTGCTTGACCTCGCGGGAGGGCCAACGTACACTTAGTACGCTTAGTACAATTCGTACATTTGAGCGTGATGGAGGATACCATGGTGCATCTGCCGGCCAGCAAAGCGAGAGAAGGATTCGCGGATACGATCAATCGCGCAGCCTATGGGAAAGAACGCGTCGTGGTACGCCGACGCGGAAAAGAAGTTGCTGCGGTGGTGCCGATTGAAGACCTGCGACTCCTCGAGGAATTGGAAGATCGGGTGGATCTCTCCGATGCCCGCGCCGCGCTGGCTGAGACCAAGAAAAAAGGCGCAAGGTCGCTGGAGTCGATACTCAAGGATCTCGGCCTGTAGGGAATTATGACCTACTCGGTCCTCCTGTCTCCTCCAGCGGAACGACAGCTTCGCTCCTTCCCTTCTATCGTTCAAAAGCGCCTCGTCAAATGTATGAAAGCCTTGCGGAACTATCCGCGCCCGACGGGCGTCAAGAAACTCGCTGGCAAGGATGACTTGTACCGCATCCGCGAAGGCGACTACCGAATCATCTACACGATTCAAGCCAGGGAACTGGTCATACTTGTCCTCAAGATCGGGGATCGAAAAGAAGTCTACCGGTAGGCTCCTAAATTCTCACGAATCCCTCGCCGGCATACTCTGCAAAGTTAGGGTCGGGTCTTGCAATCGAACATTGTGGGTCCCGACCCGCTATACTCGCCCTGCCCAGCCCTTCTTGAGTTGCTCCAACCTACACGCGGGCGCTTGCCATGTCCCAACCTGCTGACCTCAACACTCCACGCCTTCTACTCCGGCAGTGGCGACCATCAGACCTGGAACCTTTCGCAGCGATGAATGCTGACGCCGATGTCATGCGTTATTATCCGGCGCCTTGGTCCCGAGCGCAGAGCGACGGCTTTGCCGACCGGGTCACGCAGCTGATCGACGAACGTGGCTGGGGTTTCTGGGCGGTTGAGGAACGGGCGTCGGGACACTTCATCGGCTTCGTGGGGCTACATGTTCCCTCCGACAAGCTCCCGTTTTCTCCCTGCGTGGAAGTCGGCTGGCGCCTGGCCAAATCGTACTGGGGCCTGGGGTATGCCACGGAGGCCGCGCAATCGGCCATTGCGTTCGGCTTTCAACAACTTCATCTGGCGGAGGTCGTGGCCTTCACCGCCATCACCAACCTGAAGTCGCGTGCCGTGATGGAGCGCCTCGGGATGCAGTTCGACTCCGAGTTCGACCATCCTCAAGTGCCCGTCGAATCCGTGCTGCGCCGACATGCGCTGTTTCGTCTTCGCTCGCCTGAATAAGCCTGCCATTCTCTTGGGTTTCGAGTATTGCCGCTCATCTGTTGTGAATTGATCTCACCCAGCAGCAAGATCCAGCCTCTTGCCTTGGTTCTGACAATTGACTGCACTTCATCGTAGAATTCGCCGCGATTCTGAACCGGATACGCCAGTATCAACTTGCCGACAGGAGGACCAACCCATGCGAAGAGTCTCGCTTCATCTTTACTTCACGATGTGCATGGCGTTGTTGCTCACAGCCTGCGTCACCTCCCCTATGCCGGAGGAGATGCGCCGCCGCGCCGAGCAAAACCGATGGGAGCTGACACATTGGGGTGATCGTTCGGTTCCCTACGGCGACGACGGAGAACCCGTGATCCTCTCGTTCAAGGATGGGAGAGTGTCAGGCCATGCCGGGTGCAATCGTTATAGTGCGGCCATTGTCTTCGGACCTCACAGGGGAGAGCTGAAGGTCTCTCGAGGCATCACCACCCGCATGGCCTGCGAGCCCCGGCACATGGAGTTTGAAGCATCGTTTATCCGGGCGTTTGAAGCCTCGATTCGCTACCGCCTGGATGGCGAAAGCTTGTCATTCGAAAGCGACATCGCCCCGCCCTTAGAGTTTTACCGTCGCCCGCTGGACTAATCTGAAACTCTCGACCTTTCTAGCCGATACGGACCAGAATTGATTCACTCTCCCACCTTTTTTCTCCAATACCGTATCCCTTTCGATACGACAGGGTATCGCTTCTGATACCGAGCTGAGCACCCTGCACCGCCCGTTCCACTTTGCGGCTTCGCTCACCCCGCGCAGAATCGATATCCCTCAACGCGGCTCTTTCTCATCACGCTCCGGCATCGGTTTTGCTCACTGAAAACAGTAGTGACTGGAGCTTCACATCATGGCGGCTGTGGCCCTCAACGCTCTCCTCCCTCCTGGCTTCCCCATCGCAGTTCTGTTCGGCGGCGACCAGCTCCCATCTCATGCAATCGAGCGCACTGCCGCGATACGTCAATCGATCGACGGGACGCAAGGCAGATCCGAGCCACTAACCCGGCACTGGCTCGCGCTCGTAGACCGCTGGGCAGAGGAGAAGCACCTAACCCTCGACTTACTGTTTCCGGTCGCGCATGGAGGAGCACTCGCAGTCAGTCTCTGGTGGGTCTGGGCGACGTTGGGGCACCCGTTCCACCCCGCCTGGATCGCAGCGCCGCTTGCGATGATATTGACGGCCGACTGGACGGAACACCTCATTCAACTGGTGCAGCGCCGCCAGTACCTCCCCCCAACTGAGCGTCGAATTCAGAGCCTGTGGGTCCGGATTTCCAACTGTGCGACGACCATCAAGCTGTGGCTCACCTTAGGTTTCTACGTCAGCCTGGCCGGACTCATCGTCAGAATGATACTCACCCTCTCAGATCGTCGTTTGATGACCGACGCCGGCGAATGATGAGGAAACAAAACGTTGCCCGACTCCGTACAGTTCTCTCCGTTTATGCTATACGCATTGCCGAGCTGTGTCGTGAGGAGATCCACAGCAAATGAACGGGAAATCAGTCCCATTTGCTTTCTCTCGTCACCACCTCATGCTGAGGCTGCGCAAGAGATCAGTCTCAGAGGTGTGAGACGCGGGGGGAGCCCAACGAAGGAACCACCATGCCCAATCCCGCCACCTATCAATTCAACCTGCCGCAACGAGGGCGTCCGTCCGATGTCATGCTCAACGAAGTCTGGTACCCCGGCATTCAAGCCTATTGGGAGCACAGCACGTCGAGCCGCATCTTCGATGCGATCCTGGGGATCAAAGCGGTGGTCATTCACGCAACGGCCGGATCGAGTTCAGCCGGGGCCATCTCGGTGATGCGGGACGGCAAAGCCTCGTTTCACTGGTTATTGCCGGATGAAGATGAACCCCAGCATGGGCAACTGGTGTGGGCCTGTGCGCCGGAAGCCAGAGCCGCCTGGCATGTCAGGAATGCCTGTTCGCACCCAGGCATCAACGACGGCGCCGACAAGGTCAACCACTGGTCGCTCGGGATCGAGGTGGTCAACCGTCAGACAGGCGGCGATCACTTTTCCGATTGGCAGATCCAGGCCACCGCGCAGATCGTGCGCTACTGCTGGGCCAAATACCCCAACCTCAAGCACGTCGTGTCCCACGCGAAGCTGGACCCGACGCGGCGTAGCGATCCGGGCACGGCCTTTCCCTGGGCGCGCCTCAAGAAACTCGTACTCACGCCGGATGCCGACGATGGGGTTCCGTCCGTCGCGTTGGATGCGCAACCGGCCTCCTCCGTAAAATCGACCACCGACCACGAGGGCTGTTGCCACGGATGACAGGAACTCGAACCCCTGTGGTCCGAACCCAGACTCGCACTCGTCACGACGCATCCGGCAGATAGCGGAGCGCGGCCGCGGTTGCCACATGGCACCGGGCCACGCATCCGTTCGACACATTCCGACCTACTGCGTCACGCCCGGGATCTGTCCGTACGGCGTATAACAGGCGCAGGGCAACCCACCGTCCACGGGCTGTGCCAAACGGCAGGTCCCGACTTGCGTCACACAGGTCGCCGTTCGTCTTGGGACGCCTCGGAAGGACAGCGTCTGTTCTGAATTTGTCGCAGCGACCGGTGTCGCCTGATTTCCGGCCTGGCGCGTTTTCACCAGTTCACTCCGCACCGCTTCCGACATGACCTGTACCGCTTCATCATGAATCGTATACGTGACGCAAAGGCGATTGATTTCGTCCACCCCGAAACCCTTTTCCTTCATCCCGATCATGTCCTGGCTGCTGCAGGTGTGCTGGGCGACACAGCCGGTAAAAAGCACCAGGATACCGATGGAGCCCAGCATGGTATACAAGTGTTTCATGGCTGATCCTCCTTTCGGAGCGTCCCTCGCGGGATAATTTCCGCGATCAGTTTCATTCGCGTACGGTCGTTGTCTTCCCTTCACTCAGAGGAGCAAGGAACAGGCCAAGAGCGCAACTTTGCACGTATTCCATCGAAGCCATTGAAACAAGGTCCTTCGAGTCTCGCGGGTGGAAGGGCTCCTGTATCCCATCCGATATACCAGCGAATCGGTCGGTGTGGTCACCGATTCACTCGTGGGCCGATCCCGCGAGGAGGATGTCCCTTGACGCTGGTCATACGAATCATTGAAAGTTGAAGAACCATCTTGTGAGGCGCCCGATGCACGCACGGTTCGCTCCTGCCCTCTGCTGTCTTACCTTGTGGCTTGGGTCCGTTCTGTCTCCCCTGGGTTCCACGCTCACCGCCGCCGACCACATCAAAGCGGCGATGCCCACCCCTCAAACCCAATCCTGGTGGTCTACGCGTCATGCGCGCGCCGTGGCCCGCCTTCAGCAGGGCCCTGTCGATCTGTTGTTCATCGGAGATTCCATCACGCAGGGATGGGAAGAGGATGGCCGACGGGTCTGGGATACGTTTTACGGGCGCCGCCGGGCAGTGAACCTGGGATTCAACAGCGATCAGACCGACAACGTCCTCTGGCGGCTCCACCATGGCGAAATCGACGGCATCACCCCCAAACTGGCGATCGTGATGATCGGTACCAACAACACGACGATGCGGGAAGATCCTCCTGACCATACCGCCGCCGGAATCCAGGCGGTCCTGACCACGTTGCGCACTCGCCTGCCACAGACGAAGATCTTGCTACTGGCACTGTTCCCGAGAGGCGCGTCCTCCGACGATCCGAATCGGCTGGTGAATCAGGCCGTCAACGAACGATTGCGGGCCTTCGCCGACCAGCGCCACGTGTTTTTCCTCGACCTGGGCCCGCATTTTCTCGACAAGGCAGGACGACTCTCCGGGGATGTCATGCCGGACGCCTTGCACCCCAATGAACGCGGCTATCGCCTATGGGCCGAGGGCATGGAAGACCTCGTCCGAAAGCTGCTGGGCGAATGAGGCCGATCCGGTGCAAGGACAATATCTCAACCCGCCGGAAGAGCACCGGCTAGGATCCATTGCATGACAGTTCGACCACTCCAGGACAAGTCTCATTGCCGTCGCCGGCGAATCTCATATGCGTTGCTGGCCCTCGCGCTGCTCTTTCCCGGCTGCGCCATCGAGCAGGAGATTTCGCGGACGCCGCGGACGGCCGTGGAGCAACTGCTGCTGACGCGAGCCGTGGATCAAGCCTTGACGAATCTCACGCTGACGCTCCCGCCGCAGGCCGATCTGCATCTGGAGGTCAGCGGGTTTTACATCGATCGCGGACGCTTGAATATGCGGGACCAAACCTCGTGGACGGTGCAGGACCCAACCGTGGATTTCCTGTTCGTTCGAGATACGGTCGCGGTGGCGCTCGGCCGGATGGGCTATCGTATTCGAAAGCGCGACGATCATCCTGCCTACTTGATTCGTGTGGCCATCGAAGCGCTCGGCACCATGCAGGGCCTGACGTTTGTCGGCATGCCGCCCATTCAAAGCGTAGTCGTGCCCTTTGCCCTTCCAGAACTGACGCTCTATAAGCTTCAGGCTCAAAGCGGCTATGCGAGATTCCACCTCGATGTCTTCGACAATCTTACAGGCACCTACAAGGGATCGTCCGCCACGATCATCGGACGCACCCACTACGATCAGTACACGGCCCTGTTTTACATCACCTGGATCGAGACTGATCTCACAGCGCCCCCATAACGGGAACCTGGAGCCCTTGCTTCCGTTCGGCGTTCCTTGTAGAGGTCCTCGCTCGTATCGGGATCAACCACTCACCCGTCCCCGCTCCTGCAAAACTTCATGCTTTGCTTGGCAAGTCTCACTTCTTCCTCAATACTAAGTCACAGCATCGGTCGCTCACTGACCGGGCCCGAAACTCTTTCCCTCCCGGTTCCGCCCCGACGTTCCCCCCGAGGGCGGCTATGACGTGGAGGCACGCCGCAACGATCGGAGTCTTTGCATGAATTCTCGCCTGACTGCACCCCTGATCGGCTTGGCTCTCACATTGGTCGGGTTGTTGACGCTTGAAGGGTTCTCCCGCGTCCTGCTCACGGCAGAGGCCGACCTGACCTCGACTCATCCGGACTGGTATCAGTACACCCCGGAGCTGGGATGGGAGCGCCGACCACATTTCAAAGGGCTGGTCGCCGGAGAACTACACCGACATGATCCGGCGCGATACCTGCGCGAATTCGATGCGCAGGGCTTCTTCGCCGTCGATACGGAACAAATCGGCGCGACACCCCATAAGCGCATCCTTGCGATCGGCGACTCCAATACCTTCGGCTGGGGCGTGCCGACCCGCAGTGCGTACCCCGAAGTCCTGGACGATCTTCGCGCGGACGCCGACGTCATCAACCTGGGAGTGAGCGGATACACCTCCTTGCAGGGTTATGCCTCGTTGGTCAAACATTTCGACCTGGTGCGCCCCGATGTGGTGATCGCCTCGTTCAGTTTTAACGATCGTCGGGTCGTGCCGTCGGATGCGGCCGCCGATAGTCATGAGAAATTCGAACGGGAAGCGCAGATGCATCGATTGGACTTCAGAGAAAAAATCTATCTGTACCGGGGACTGCAACGCCTCCTGATCAAATTACATGTGATCAACAGCAGCGGCGACGGGAGCATGACCGTCGACGCGAGGACAGCCCCAACCCGGGTCTCGCCCGAACAATACCGGGCCAATCTCGAACGCATCGCGCGATTCTGTCGCGAGCGGCACGTGCCGCTGATATTTGTCGCGTTTCAGGACAATCCCGCCCACTCTGAACACCTGCAGGCAGGCATCGCCCATCTGAACAACCAGCGTTACGAACAGGCTGAAACAGAACTGCGCATCGCCATGAACCTGGACAACTGGTTCTCTGATCTCGCGCGGAAATACCTGGCCATCGTCCTGGAACATCGAGGAGCGACGGCGGAAGCACAATCGACCTCAAGCCTCACTCTGCCCGCCTGGAAACTGACCCACGGCGGGAGGCCGCTGCGTCTCGACAGCGAATACAACGAGATCATGCGGGCCGTGGCCCGCGAGTATGGAGCCGTCGTCGTCGAAGCCGGTCAGGTCCTCGCCCAGGATGCCAGTCTCTATCTCGACCTCTGCCATCCGGACGAACGTGGCCATCGCATCGTGGCGACACTGATACACAATGCACTCGACCGTTTGCTTCACCCACCTCAGATTGCCGCCCAATCCTGAGCCGGCGAAAGGATGTACTGACATGTCCGCACCTATCCGGGGCGCCGACCGATCCCCCGGCACCACCCTCTCGGGGTCGCGCCGCGCGCTGTTTCGAGTGATTGTGGCATTGCTGGCGGTGTCTCCCCTCGTCGCGTGTGAAGTACTGCTGCGTTTCTCCGATGTGCGGATTGCCGACGACCCGTTTCTCAATTTTGGTCAGGTCGACTCCTACTTCGTTCAAAAGGAGATCGACGGTCGCCGCCATTACCAAGTGGCGAATCGAGAAGTCTATCGTGAACGGAACACCGTCTTTCCCGTCAGAAAAACCCCAGGTACGTTTCGGGTATTTTGTCTTGGCGGGTCCGCCAGCGCCGGTTGGCCGCACCCGCAGGAGGAAATCTACACGCGCTACCTACAACGGGCGCTGCAAGCAACCTATCCGCAACGGCCCGTCGAGGTCCTTAACGTCAGCGCCCATGCCTATGCGGCCTACCGCGTCCGTCTGATCTTTCAGGAAGTCATCGAATTCGAACCGGATCTCATTGTCATCTATAGCGGGAACAATGAGTTTCTTGAAAAGCGGGTCTATGGCGAAGAGCCGGCTTGGTGGGAACCGGTCTCAAGGGCTCTGAATCGGCTCCATCTGGTCCGGCGGGTCAAAGGAAGCTCGCTGGGACGTCGGCTGTGGCCGGATAACACGCTCCTGGCCGACGAACGCCAGCACGTCGCCTACGAACAATGGTCAAAAATCGAACAACTCGCACTTGAGCTTCGACAGAATCCCCGCCAATACCAGCAGGTGAAGAACCATTACACCTTCAGCATTCAATCGATGGTCGAGACCGCTCAGAACCGGCAGGTGCCGGTCATTCTCGTCTCGGTTCCGGTAAATCTTCGGCAGTGGCATCCGAATGTGTCTCATCAACCTCTCCAAGGACCGACCCTTCAGACATGGGAGCGCCTTTATCGAAGCGGCGAGGGCCTTCTGTTGCAAGGTGATGCCTCAAGCGCAGTCCGGCGCTTACAAGAGGCCGCCGGACTCGCTCCCTTCCATGCGGAAACGCACTTTGCCCTTGGACGCGCCCTGGAACGCTCCGGTGCCTATGAGGCTGCGCTCCAGTCATACAGCCGAGCGCGTGATCTCGACTACAACCCGTTTCGCGCGCCGTCCGACCTGAATCAGATTCTCCGACAGATCGCAGGCCGATACGGCAACGTCTCGCTCGCCGACGCCGAGCAGGCATTTCTCGCGGCCAGCGCTCCGCTGGCTCCGGGATTCGATCTGTTCCTGGACTATGTCCATCCGACACAACGCGGCAATCTGCTCGTGGCTAAAACGGTCTATGACGAGATCGTCGCACGCGGCCTTCTCGGGCCGCCATCCGTCGGCTCGACCACGGTGTTCTCAGCCGCATGGCCAGCGATCGACGGCAGCGCTCCCTACGACGAACAACGGGACTATTCGATGCAGGGCGTCATGGTCCGGCTCTTCGTCATGATGCATCAGTATGAGAGCGCGGTGGAGAAGGCCCGTACCCTGTGGAATGAGCCCGGCGCGCTTGAAGCGCTTCGTCGCAAGGAGGACGGCAAGCTGGTGGAGGGAGTCCTGAACGTATTCCCCGATGTGATCAAACAGGAACAGGAGCTCGCCCTAGGCATCCCAGTTGATGCGCATCTCCGCCGACAGCTGGATACTCGCCTCAAAGCTTTTTACCGGGATAATTTCGGCGGGTACGAGGAGTTTCGAACGACGGTCACAACCTCGCCGGACAAGACCCCGCCCGTGACCTAACGGCCGCTTGCATGTGCCCAACGGGAGCATTATCGTGCGCATGACGCTCCCGTGAAACGATACTCGCACGCCGGACGCACGGATGACGTCTCATCGTATCAAGCGAATCATCCATGCACGAATACCGCAGTCTTTTGCGGCTCCATGTGTTCTTTCAGCCCTTCTCACATTGCTCATCTTCCACGCTTCACCCGGCTTTGCTCAATTACCCCGCCCGGCCGATGAGATCACCAAGCTGACCGACGATGTCTATCTGCACCGCCATCAGTCGCATCAGAACATCTTCATCGTCACGCCGGAAGGAGTGATCGTGACGGATCCAATCAGTTCTGACGCCGCCACCTGGCGGAAATCCGAGATCACGAAGCTCACCGATCAACCGGTACGCTACGTCATCTACAGCCATCACCCAGTCTTTCGCCTCCTTCGGATGCCGATTCGGCAGACTCAACTCTGAGTAACGGCCATCCTCGCATTCGCCGACCTGGCTCGGGATCACACAGCTTCCGGAGACACTGGTTTTCCTTGCCGGCAAATGTGATCCACCTCAACTTCCTGAAAGCATTTTGAGGGAGTATAGTACCGACTCGAGGTCCGTCGAGACCAACATCGAGGTATGTCCGGTGACATGAGATTGATATCGCTATCAGCATGCGGGGATGAAGCATGAGTCATTTGTTCATGCGAGCTCCTTTCGAGGCTGTCGTCGGATCGCAGTCCACAGACTATATCGTCACGATGAACGCTACCGGACACGTTCATCAGACCGTGGTGACCGTCGATGCAGGCAACCCGGCTCGTCTGAATCTCCAGCCACTCTTTCCCGGACGGTTGACCTTCAAACCTGACCCATCCGCATTAATTCCCGCCAATCCCAGCTTACCCGATACACCGGCGATCAAGGGCAATCTCTATCTGGAACTCTGTGAACGGTGCATTCACGAACTAGCCCGGGCGATCCCCAGCATTCAGTACCGCCTGGTCTTCGGCTACCTAGGCATTGCACTCGGCAGCCGCTTCTTCACTGAGACGGTGCTCAGGTCGCTGAAAAAGAAATCTGGAAGCGGTTTTCTTCCTAAAAGAGTGAAGGGAAAGAAGCTCACGACCGCTGCGGAGATTTCCAATTCATTCGCGCGAGGCGAGCTCAGTGTCGACATTCGTCCGACCAAAACATCGGCTGTATACACCTTCCCCGGTTTAACGCCGGATTCCTCGAATAGTCTCGGCACCGCAACCTTCGTGTTGGGCCTGCAGACCAGCGATGATCCTTTTCACCTCCCACCCTCTCTCGCCGACAGCGAGACCGTCGATTTCACGTCCGGCCAAGATTTCTTCACCGTTCCACTCGCGTACCTCTTTCACCACCTGCGTCTAAGACCGGATTGGAGCGCCCTGGCCGCAGACGGTCACGCGAATCATGCCTTTTTCCAGGCGCTGGATGAGGCAAATGAAGTGTCCGCCCCTGGCCGCTGGCGTCGGGTAAGAGTCTTTCTACCGGGGAACAGGCCAGGGACATCGACCACAGCCAAAACCTTCGGCGACTTGCGCGTCATCGGAAGAAGCGCTGTGGGGACCGAAATCTGGCACTCAAACCTCAACCAGCTCGGTGACGTATTCGTCCGGCGACCCACGGAATCGTTCCGTCTGCAGATTCAAGGCCCATCAGGCATCGTTCCCATCTCGTTCGATCCCGCCGACTCGGGAGAACTTGAGCTGGACGTGACTTGGCCGATCTCTCCCTCGAATGGCACGGAGACGATCATCGATATCACCGCTCATGTGAAGGTTGAGGGCGATCCCCTCACCATCAACCCTTTGGTGCCCCTGCAGATTGGCGCTGTCGATCAAAAGGGCTTGACCCTCCATCGTCCCGGTAAACGGATACTGGCCGAAAAAGAGCTCATCAAACCTCTCCAGGCAACACTCACAGCGTTCGGTTTTCAAACTCCTATCAATGGCACCTTCACAAGGAGGACGCAGCGCGACGTGCGCGCATTTCAGACACAGGCTCAGACCACGGCACGTCTCGGTTCAGCCGGGCCGATCGATCCGGCCACTGTGGTTGCTTGGGCCGGCACAGCCAACGGGATCGCCGACGAGAACACGCTCGCGGAGATGCTGGTATGGCGAACCAAGGGCTATCGTTCCGCGGTCAGCGATGAACTGTGGCCGGACGCCAACCGGTGGACGGACGCCATTCCGGGAACCTCAACGACATTTATCGAGAATTATCACGCGTGGGTTGTCGCCAACTTTCAGCGCTTTAATGAGATTGAATGCCTCTGCAACTGGTTTCCGCTGCTACTGCTTGTGGAATACGCCGCCGCTCATGGCTTGCATCTGCGCCTGCGGTACTATCCGGGGGTGGCTTCCACCGCTGAAGGCGGAGAGAGAAGATGGGACTTCACCAGAGTGCTGATTCATGACTCGCATAACGGCGCATTCAACACCAAAAGCAGCTTCTATAGAAAGGTCAAAAGCACCGTCACCGCACGCATGATCGGAGAATTGAATTCGAAACCGATCGCAAAAGCGGATGTGATAGTGGGCGACTTGCTGATTTACGACTTCGATAACCCCAATAGCTCGTACTGGCATGCAGAAGTTGTGACGAATGTGTCGCCAACGACCGTCGACACCCAGAGCGGGAGTACGCCAAAAGTCAGGCCGGCTGATCATACGAGCTCTCACGATGATGTGCCGGACAACGCCTATCAGGAGACATTTCGGCGTTGGGACTTTGCTCAATTCGACTGATCGCACCAGGCTGGACTTTACCACGCAGGATACGACCAGCCTGACCAAGCCATTTCGCCGGGGACCAGTCTATGAATATCTTTGAAGAACTGCGGCCTCTGTCGGACGTCCTGGATCTCGATGGCTGGCCGAACGACCTGCTCACCACCGACACAGCCGATTTTTTAGACCGTATTATCATCTCGACGATGCGCACCGCGCAGACACCGCTGGGAACCTTGTTCACAGCGAGCGTAGTGGTCGAGCAAGGACTGACGTTCAGGCTCAGTTCCCTTCCCTTTCTCTCCCTGGTCGTAGCCGAGGCCACGCCGGAAGCGCCGGCCATAGCTGACTTGCTTCTGGAGCAGGATTGGTCTCTGGAAGTGCGAGACGTACCGATCGCGCTGCGCCTGGAGAACTCATTCCTACACCCGGTGAATGCGGGTCAAGCTTACCCCCAGTTCACAATCCAGGGAGGGATACACTTCGAAACAGGCGGCATCTCTCTTATCGATTACTCAGCGAGTCTTTCGTTGCCGCCGTGTGAACTCGGTCACACCGGCATCCTCATGGAAATTGGCAAGCTGGAACTGATCCTCACGGAAGATGACGTGCCGGATATCGCCTTCTACTACGGATACGACGAAAGCTTTCGGGGGATCCATGCGGAATCGGCTTCCATCACTTTCTTGCCGAAACTACGCTTCGGTCAAACGAACGGGTTGGTAATCGAAGGCTCGGAACTACTCATCGACCGACATGGAATCACCTGCGAGGTACACATCCAATTCCCGCTACTCGACGACGGTATTCACATCCTCCCGGCAAGCGAGGTTACCGGTCAGCTATTCGGCGACAACTGGCCCTTCGCCTTGAAGACCTTGGATGTGGACATTGTGGCCAACTTGCCTTCGGCGTTCCGAGCCACCGGCGCCCTGCGAATTCCCGTCTTCGACGTGCTGTTCGATCTCACGTTCGGAATAGCAGCGGCAACCGAGGACAGCGGATTTCACTATACAGCCGCCATCCAGAATAGGACTCCGCACCATATTGCCACCGCCTACGGCACAATCTCTTACCGAGACCTCTCTCTTGAAGGCTGGCTTGGAGACGCCACGCTCACCCTTCAGGGGATTATGAGCGGACTGACCATCAATCTACCTCCCTTGCAACTCGACACCGAGAGCGCGTTCGTCCGGATCACCCAAGATCAACAGCTGAAAGAGGTACATCTGCAGCTCAGTGATGTTGAACTGGGACCTTTGGGAACGATCGAGTTGGCAGAACTGAGCATCACCGACAAGGAGGAGGGAGAACAGCACGAGCGCGCGGTTCATCTTCAAGCCAAACTTGCCTGGAAGGATTTGCAGGCGCGGCTCAATCTCGATCAGTTGCCCGATCATTTCCCACTCCCCCCGGACGATGCTCTCGTCACCGCACTGCTGAATTGGGAAGACAATGGCACCGGAGGCCACAAGCTGGTGCTGCGCTTCGCGGCTGAGCTGTCGGACCTGGGTTCGGTCTGGTCGTTCATTCCCGAAGACTTTCGTCCGGACGTGCGACATGTGCGCTTCACGTTCGAAGCCACTTACGCCGATGCGACTGCGTTCCAGAACGCCTCGACCAGCGACACCTTCAGCGGCAAGGCCGCTGTGGAGATGGAACTGCGCCTCCCGCAGTTCCCGAATGTCCCCGGCGCCGAGTTGTTCGGCGTCGATCGAGAGCAGTGGATCAGGGCCGGCTTGACAGGGGGAGTACGCTCGGTTAACGGCGCCAATGAAGGCTACATGGAGATGGCGATTGCCGATGCGCCGACGGTGACGGTCAACTTCCCCGGACTGCCCCAGACCGAACCACCCATCCAGATCACAATCAACCACGTTGACTTCGACCTCAAGACACAACCGGGAGCCGACTCGCTCACCGAGCATCTGTCTCTCGACGGCGATTTCCTGCTCCGCCCGATCAATCCGGCCAAGACTCACCTACCGGTGCCGCCTGCCATGGCAGCGCACATGGAGAAGCTGTTCAAAGCAGCCGGGCTGTCGGAATTCCGTGGTACGGCAAAGTTCGATCTCACATTCAAAGGCGACAAAGCCGCCGTGGCCTTGGACATCGCCTTTGACCAGGCACAGTTGGAACTCGATCTGTTCGACATGATCGCGGGGTTAGCTCGCGGGATGGCGCCGCCGCAGGGGATGCAAGGTTCGGCCAACAGTATCGACCTGGACCTTGACGTAGACATCCGGCTCCGGGGAATCAGCATCCAGCTGGGCTCCATCGAAGAGAGTGCGCCGACCGATCGGAGCCATGTCGGCTTTGAGCTCGCACTCGATGCGACCGTCGGCGGTGTTCAGGTCGACGGGTTTTCCTTCAAGCTTTCCAGCCAGGAGTTCTCCTTCGGTTTTTCCAGCCTGGCGATTCCGATTTCCCTACCGCACTTTCCGATCAGTCTGGATGACCTGAATCAGCTGAGAGATGGAACCGGCGCATGGGAGTATGAAACGCGTTGGCTGCAGGACCGGGAACCGCAACTGACGGGTTCCATTCTTCAATTAAAGAATGAGATCGAGACACTGAAGGGTCAACTGACGACGGCAACAGGCGACATTGAGGCGGCGTTGAACAAGAACCTGCGGGTGAAGAGAAAAGCGCTGTTCGAACAGAGTGCCAGGAAATTCCTCATTGAGAGCATCTTCGTCGTGCATCAAGTGGTGGGCCCTCCGAATCGACAAGCTTATCAGGCGTTGGTTGAAGCCTACATGACGCTCATGGACGCCACGCTCCATCAGTTTGCCTTCGATACCAAACTGGATTTGGTCCTGCGCGACGTACGCTTTGTGCTGCCATTCCAGAACCCCACGGATATCCGCGTGGAAGGCGGGGCGCAACTAGCCGGCTTTAAGCCCGACGATCCGATGGCACCGATTGGGGACGTAGTATTCAAGCTCGGGCTTTCAGCGGAATATATCTACTTCAATGTCGAGGGCGGCGATCCCATTGCTCTCCCTGTATTCGGCGAATACGACAACGCAGCGGGAGAGAAAGAAGCCAAAGTCAGCCTGCGGCTCAATCATGCACGCCTCGGCTATGGCTATTCGAAGAACTCTCTCGTGGTGTCCTTTGCCGGAGAATTGAAGATCGCCGAGCCGCTGGCCGACGACCTCAATACGGCTGATGTAATCGGCATCGGCGTTCGCGTACCGGAACGCAGCCGCCTTGGGTTCAAGCTCGATCTGATTCCCATCGTGCTCGGCGAGGTGGATTTCCTACTGCCGCTGCTCGAATTCGACATCGACCTGCGCAAGGAATATTCGCCCGGCATCGCTGACAGCGCGACCTGCGCGCCGTTCTGGGACGGACTGCAACTAATCGCACCGAACGTCATCCGTCAGGCTTTTAAACGGCTGCGCTTCTCGCCCTGCTTCGGCTCGCTGCTCGCGCCGAACTACAATACCAGCTTCGACGTGATGTTGGGCGACGCACACAATGGGTTGAGCTACGTCTGCAATGAATATCTGGTGATCGTGCCGACTTCTCCCTACACCATTATCCCGATGCTGGCGGATGGCACACCGTTCTTTAACAATCTCTGCACCAATGTGCGATTAGGCGGGTTCGGCGTCAGCTTCGATCTTCAGCGACCGTTCCCAAGCATGTCGCCGCTGGCATTGTTTGAAATTTTCGGTCTGCTCGCCGATCCGATGCTGCCCATCGATCCAGACGGTGCGCTGGCAAATACGATCCGCGCCACGATCCAGAACGCCCGTATCACGCTGCCACCCGCAGTCGTGCGCATGTTCCCGGAACACGGTGTCATGCTGGAACGGGACGTAAACTACACCATCAACCTGGGCACATTGGTTACCATCGCTCAGGCCATTGTCGGGCCGGCGAGAAAACTATTGAACCAAACACAAGCAGCCACCGACGCGATCGGCAGTGTGCTGAAGGACATAAAGAATCAACCGCCGGATCTGAGTCCCGCGTCGCTGCTGGCGCTCCTGCCTCCGGAATTGCGCCGGTTCGAACTGCATGGCTCGTTTGTCGGCTTCGACGCCACTGCGGTTTTCGTGCTGTTGACACCGGACGACGCGGCTACGGCCTTTGCCGAGCGCGATACACCGACGGCGACACGAACGCCTCGACTCGTCGTCGACGAGCGCTTTGACGATCCCGCGCATTCCGGCTGGGATGTGGTGCCGCCGCGCGCGCGGAGCACATGGCAGGTTGAAGGCGGCGCACTGCGTCGGAGTGGGCTCAGCGACACGGCCAGTCACGTGCTCTATCGAAATCAGTATGACGATGTCAGCTTCACGGCAGTACTCGCCGCCGAGGGACACAACGCCGTCGGTGTTGTCTTCGGCTTTCAGAATGAGAAGAATTATTATCGCTTCGAAATGAATCCAGCGGCACAAGTTTGGGAACTAACCAAAGTACGAAACGCGCAAGTGACGGTCCTGCGGAAGCGGCAACAGACAACTCAATTGCGCCACAATTATACCGTGGCCGTGAAAAGCGACGGCACGGCAGTATTGCCTCTTGGCGGTCCGGCGAGAGCCGGCGTCCGGCTGGTAGTCACCGTTGACGGCCGCGACGAGTTCGACTTCCACGACGCAAGCAATCCATTCAAAGAGGGCCGGCTCGGCGTCACCTGCCAGGCCGGCGCCGCAGTCCGTTTCGAAAGCCTGCGCATCCATCGACTCGGCGCGCCGCGGCCGCCGCGGCAGGGAGAGTATCCTGACCCGGCCTGGCTGACATCGTATCAGCCCAATTTTGCGAAGCCGGCAGTACCGCTTTACGATCCCACCGATGCCGCACAGTCGCCGTTAAAAAGCGCGCCGTTCGATGCCTTCGACGGCGACAGCCTGGCGGCGCTGCCGGTGCCATCGACCACCGCCAGCGGCGTTCTGGTCGGCGCCGAGGTGAACGTTCTCAACGATCAACGCGTTGGTTTTATGGGGTATCTGTATACCGACGGAACCTTCGGCTTGATCAGCGCGCTGGACGTTGCGCCGTTGCGGCTGTCCGTCGCCGGCATCGCCATGGATTTGCCATTGCAGGTCTACGGCCGATTGATGCTCGAAGGCCGCGCCCACGGTGCGCAGTCCTATTCGAAGGTGCGCGCACAGGTGTGGGGCGCATGGCAGCCTCTGCCCGGCATGGTTGAGCTCGATGTCGGCAGCAAAAACACTCCAATCGAGTTGACGCTCGACAGCAACGGCCGCTTTTCGCTCAAAGGCAGCGGCGTCGTCACGCTGTTCGGCGGCGCCGCGCTATTGACCGGTGCGCTGGACGTGAGCCACACCCATTGCCGGGTTACCGGCGCGTTCGACTACAAGCCCGATTTCAAGATCGGCAACCACAGTCTCATCGAACTGAGCTTGGCGAGCACCGGCCGCATCGGTCCGGCCAATGCGTTCGAGCTCAGCGGCGCCGGCACCTTGAAAATCCTCGGTAAGAGCTTCAGCCAGATACAAGGCTCGGTTTCCAACAAAGGAGTGGACCTTGAAGCGCGACTCGATGGCGGCGCCTGGAATTGGAGCGGCATCGACATCAAGCAATGCACCCTGGCGCTCAAGGGCACGATCGATCCGGGCAAATCGGGCGCGCCGGCGTTTCTCCTGGAGGGCGAGGCCAAAGTCCGGCTGTTCGGCGCGCCCACGTCCAAGGCGCGGATGGAAATAAGCGGACGCGGCGGCATCCGCGCTGAAGCCGGTGTAATAACTCAGTTCATCGAAGGCAGCCTCTACTGGCAGGGACGACAGTGGCTGGGAGGCCGGCTCGAGCTCGGCACCCAACAGATCAGCGTGCAAGGTCGCACCGCCTTTGCCCTCGACTTGACTCCCGGCGATTTACCGGCCGGCATCCAGGTCGCCAACCTCTACTTCCGGGTCGAGTTGTCAGGCGAGTTTACGCTATCGGCAACGGGCGGCCTCAAGGCCTGCAGTCTGGATATCGATTGGGCACTGGCGGCCGAGATGCCCGGCATGGACCAACAGTTCCCGATCGCCATGCAGAAAAAGCGCGTTAGTTATGCATCGGGAGCAAATGGAATACAGAGCGAGATCGAGCTGTTGCCGCTGGTGGCAATTGATGGCGCGCTGTTTGTACCCTTTGACCACCTGACACTTCCGGTGCCGGTGATCACGGCCGATCAGCACACCCAGTACTATTGGTATTGGGACAATGTCACCCCGGCTACGAAACCGACCTATCAGAAGGTCAACATTAAGAATTCTGGAGCAACGACCGATCCGCGCTTTCCGACCGGCATCGAACAGGACCAGCTCCTGTTTTCGATTCCGAATCCTAATCCAACGGGCACCCCGTTCCGGGTCTTTAACTACAAACTCGGGAACTGGAAATACCTGACCTTTACCGATGACCAGATTGCTCTTCCGACCATTATGGCGCCGAGAGTCACGGCCTCCGTTCCCTCATCGGTGCCGGCCAATGAGAAGTTTGCGCTCTTCAATCTGCCCACTCATTTCAACGCGTCGTTCTCAGACGGGCAGGTCAACTTGCTGACGAATCTCCAATTTACTCTCACACTCGCCTGGGAAGACGGCAAACTCGGCGTGACCGTTAAAAAGGGCAACGTGAAGAAATTCACGCCGTTTGACAGAATGTTCGGCTGAATCGCAGCTGGAATCGCATCGCCATCACAGGGAGGCGGTCCGCGCCGTGGTCGAGGAGACGGAGCTACGGTTTCTTCTTTTTTTTGTCGGAGGGATTATCGGAAAAAAGCAACCAGGCGAGGACGACGAAACCGATCGCTACCCCAGTCACTGCCAACCATGTGCCGAGTTTGTCCATTAGCTCCTCGTGTCTGGAGGTCCTTGTAGCGCAGCCAGAGTGGGTTTGTCGAGCCGCTTTATTTTCAACTGTTCATCCACGGCCACTAGCTTGGCCGACCCTTCGACCACCACGCGCCCACTTGTCCGTTCTCTCATGACATGGGCGAAGGTGAGAGAAGCCTGGCCCATCGCCGCGAGGTTCGTATCAATGGTTAAGGTCTCACCATAACGGGCAGGTGACCGATAGTCGAGTTCGGCATGCACAACCATAAACTGCGTCCCGCCGTCCCGTAACTCTGCAACCGAGAGGCCCCGCTCTTCCAAATAGTGCGTACGCGCCCGCTCGAAATACTTCAGGTAGTTGGCGTAGTACACCACCCCGCCGCAGTCAGTGTCTTCGTAGTAGATCCTAATTTCCATGGGAGAAGATGGCTGATCGCTGATGGCCGATGGTAGGAAGAAGCGACGATGCGAATGATTGATAGCATGTCATTCGTGCGACAACGTGTTCCGAAAGGCATTTATGCTCCTCGCGAGCTTCTGGCCTTCCCCATACAGTTCCTTCTGCTCATCACTGGAAATGTATGCGTTATCAACAGCGAGGAATGAACCGGCCGCCACTTCGAACGTTGACCCAATAGCCACTTCAAGATGGTAGTCGAAAGCTTTGTTGCTCCCTTTGGCTGAGCCCTCAGCAATATTCAGGCCAATTGAGTTAACGGCTCGGTTCATCTGAGATCGTAACCCGTAGTCTTCATGGCGTGGAAACTTCGCGGTCGCGGAGTAAACCGTCTGGGAATAGCCTCTAGCCATGTGCCAAATTTCCAAGCTCTCAAAGCGAAATGGCATGACCGTCCTTCTTTTCCCTCTTTCTGCTTATCAGGCAATCAGCTATTGGCTATCAGCCATCAGCTCTTACAGACTGAGGACGGGAAACTTCGGTAGCGAGGACTCGCTCACGCCGGTGAGTTTCATGACCACATCGGACAGCTGCTGCACGCGTTCGGCTTTGATCGCCTCAAACCCGTGGCCCAGCACCGCGTGGTTGGCGGCGTCGAAAAGCGGTTTCATTTTGGGCCAATCACGAAGAAACGCCTGTCCCATCTGATCGCCCAGACCGGCCAGGGCCCTGAACTGGCTCTGCAACGGAAGCTTGTACTTGCCGTCCACATCGTCCAGATAACAGGTGCGGCAGGTGTCTCGCATCGCGTCGGGCAATTGCTCCGGCTGCACATCCCAGGTCTTAATCTTGTACTGTTTGAAGAGTTGCCGCTGGGCGCAGGCTTCCATCGCACGCACGAGCGCCACCATGGCCCGCTCATAATCATGATCCACGTGGGCGCGACGATGGGCATGCGCGAGCAGATCGAGCACCACCCCTTCCTTCACGTCGGCGGGATCGAGCACCAGCTTTTCCAGGAATCCGTTATTGGCCTTGATGAACGGCAGGAGCACCTTTAACCCGGGCGGCCCACCCCAGAGCGACGCCATGTCGAGCGCCTTCAACGAGGTCTTCAGTTTGTCCCATGCCTGGCGATAGTGAAACTGCTCCCACAACCCATACCCCGATGCCAATTCGCCGAGGGCACGATAGAGGGGCTTTTGTCCCCCACTCACGCGAGCTTCCAGCGTATGAAACAGCGTGGCGGCGGCTCTGAATGAACCATGATTAAAGGCGTCACTGGCCTCACGGCGCACCACGACCGCCGACTCATCCCAGGGATTCCCTTGCAACCAATGCTTGGACAACCCCCCGATCGCGATCGCCTCCCCCTCTTCGCGACCCTCCGCATCGACCAGACTGATGACTCGCGATGTCCAGGGCTGGCTCACCGTCGCCAGCGCCGCGGCCATAGCAGGGGTGGCACCGGTCAAATCGACCACGACCTCACCCACCTGCACGGCCCAGTTTCTGAAGAGGTCGTGAATAGATCGTGACAGGGCCTGATGACAGGCGATGACGTCGGCCGGATCGGGCGTCACCACCCAATCCCAGCGCTTGGGCATCTGCTGCACCAGCGGTTGTACCGCCTCCTCTACCTGCGCCTTCGCCGATTCCGGCACGAAAAAGCAGAGCAATTCAGGCTGCAGCCGGTTGATCACATAGGCGGCGAGCGACGGCGCGTCGGTAAAGGCCAGGATGAGCGCTTTGACAGGAGTATCCGCAGGCATGACCGCGGACTATACCACTGCACTCCGGTTGCTTCAATGAACGACGCTTCTTGCACAATCCTTGACGCTCCGGGCAAAGGCGCATAGACTTCCGCGTGAATCATGAGACAGCACCGCTGATCGCGACGGCTGAGGAGGTGCAATGACCTGGTGGCTCTGGGCCTTTCTGGGACTGTTTCTGCTCGGCAGCGAAATCGTCACCCCCGGCGGGTTTTACATGTTGTTCTTCGGGATCGGGGCGCTGGTTGTCGGCGCGCTGGTCGGCCTGGGCATGATTCAGAGTGAATGGATGTCCTGGCTCCTGTTTTCGGTCTTCTCCGTCGCTTCCCTCGTCATCCTTCGTCCTCCGCTCCGCCGTCTCATGACGGCCGAGCGGGACGACGTCTCACCGGTCGATACCATGGGCGGCGAAACGGCCATCGTTCTGGACGACGTTCCTCCCGGCGCCACGGGCAAGGCGGAATGCCGAGGCAGCACCTGGAATGCACACAACGCCGGCGACAAGCCGCTGCTCAAAGGACAACGCAGCCGCGTCGAGCGCGTGGACGGCATCACCCTGTGGATCAAACCTGAATGAGGTCGCACCATCATGGAGGATAGCGGAATGCCAGGCGGACTCTGGGTTGTTATTTTCCTTGCAGGCCTCGTCCTGCTCGTCATCTCAAAAACCGCGCGTGTGGTACCGCAACAGAGCGCCTACGTCGTCGAGCGGCTGGGCCGGTACTCACGGACACTCGGCGCGGGGTTCCACATCCTGTGGCCGTTCCTCGACAGTGTGCAGTACAAACACTCCCTGAAAGAAACCGCCATCGATATCCCCGAACAGATCTGCATCACACGCGATAACGTGCAGGTCGGCGTCGATGGGATTTTGTATTCGAAGGTGTTGGACCCGCAGCGTGCCTCCTACGGCATCAGCGACTACCGCTTCGCCATCACGCAGCTCGCTCAGACCGCGCTCCGCAGCGAGATCGGCAAAATCGAACTCGACCGCACCTTTGAAGAACGCACCAACATCAACAGCCAGGTTGTGAATGAGCTGGATAAGGCCACGGAACCATGGGGCGTGAAGGTGCTTCGGTACGAGATCAAGAACATCACGCCACCGAAAGACGTGCTGGCCGCGATGGAAAAGCAGATGCGGGCCGAACGGGAAAAACGCGCGGTGATTCTGACCTCCGAGGGCGAACGCGACGCCGCCATCAACCAGGCGGAAGGCGAGAAGCAACAGGTCATCAAGGCTTCCGAGGCGAAGAAACAACAGCAGATCAACGAGGCCGAGGGCGCAGCCTCCGCGATTATGGCCATCGCGAGCGCCACGGCAGACGGACTCCGCAAAGTCGCCGAATCCACGCAAATTCCCGGCGGCTACGAAGCCGTGCAGCTGCGCGTCGCCGAGCAGTACATCACCAAGTTCGGGGAACTGGCCAAAGCCAGCAATACCCTTGTGCTCCCCGCCAACGTCTCCGACGTCGGCTCGATGCTGACGCTGGCGATGAACATGATCACGAAACGGTCTTCGCCCACGTCTCCGGGAAAGTAAGAGACGTCTGCGGTCGTTTGACAGTGACTCGGGGCTTCCCTACAATTCCGGACGATGAAAGAATTTGCCATCAAGGCCTTCGACGACAGCGCCGAGATCAAGCGGCGCTTCGCGCGGGACCATGCCGACCGAATCGTGCTGGTCGCGCAGCTCATCGGCCGCGCGTTTCAAACGGGACATAAAGTCTTGCTCTTCGGCAACGGCGGCAGCGCCACCGATGCCGCGCACATCGCCGCCGAATTTGTCGGCCGCTATAAGCGCGAACGCGCCCCGTTCCCCGCGATTGCCCTTGCCACCGACATCGCGGCCATCACCTGCATTGCCAACGATTACGGCTTCGAGGAGCTGTTCGCCCGTCAGGTTCACGCACACGGGCAACGCGGAGATGTGGCGATCGCGATCAGCACCAGCGGCAACTCCCCCAACGTGTTGAAAGGGGTCGAGGCGGCCACATCGCTGGGACTGACCACCATCGCCTGGACCGGCGGGTCGGGCGGCAAGTTGACCGGCATGGTGGACCACGCCTTCGTCGTGCCTTCCACGCTGACCGCCCGCATTCAGGAAAGTCACATCACCTTGGGCCATGTACTCTGCGAACTCATTGAGGATCACGTTCTTGCCAACCCGGCGTAAGCGTCCCACTGTAGCCTCCGCGCCCCCTGCGATCATCCGGCCGATCGACGCATCGCGCCTGAAGACTTATCCGCTCCAGCGTCGGCACAGCAAGGTGCAAGTCTCCAACTTTGCCAAGGTCTGGACGAAGGGGCGATCGTTCGCGCGTTTTCTGGACTCACTCCCCGATATCCTGGCGGTCAAAACGTTGCGCGAGGTGGCGCAGGCCATTGCCACAGCCCATCGCAACGGCCGGCCGGTAATCGTCGGCATGGGCGCCCATGTGGTGAAAGTCGGGCTCGGCCCGCTCCTCGTCGATCTGATGGAACGTGGCATCGTCACCGCGCTCGCCATGAACGGAGCGGTCATCATCCATGACTTCGAACTCGCGTTTATGGGGCACACGTCCGAAGAAGTGGACGCGGAGATCGACTCCGGCCGATTCGGCATGGCGGAAGAAACCGGCCGCATGCTCAATGAAGCGATCACCCTGGGCCTGAAAGAAGGTCAGGGGCTTGGCGAATCGCTCGGCTCTTACATCCATCGACGCAAACAGCAATTTCCGCATCGAGTCACCAGCCTGCTGGCCACCGGCTTTCGGCTGGGCCTTCCCGTCACCGTGCACGTGGCCGTCGGAACCGACATCATTCACATGCATCCGTCCGCAGACGGCGCCGCGATTGGAGCTGGTTCGCTGCTCGATTTTCGCCGCCTGGCAGCTGTTGTCTCCGAAATGGAAGGCGGGGTCTATCTCAATCTGGGGTCGGCCGTGATCCTGCCGGAGGTCTTCCTGAAAGCCGTCTCGCTCGGACGCAACCTCGGTCATCCGTTGACGAACATCACCACGGTGAATATGGACTTCCTCACGCACTATCGCCCCATGACCAATGTCGTGCGCCGTCCCACCCAGAAGGGCGGCAAGGGATACGCATTGACCGGCCATCACGAGATCATGGTGCCGCTGTTGGCCGCCGCGGTCATTGAAGAATTGTCCGGCCGCTGACCCGAACACTGAGCCCTGTCGCTCATTCGGCATCTGAACCATCCTGTGAGTACCATGTCACCCTCTGCGGAATCGCTCCTCGCCATCTGGGCCGACCTCAACCACCGCTATTTTCAAGGCACCTTACCCCCGATTCCCATTGAATGGAGCCGCCGACTGACCTCCTCGGCCGGCATGTTTGTCTGCCGCATCGGGCCACGACAGCCGCTCGCGCGCACCGCCGAGGCACCAACCGGACGACGTTGCATCAGACTGTCGGCGGTGCTGCTTCAACCCAACAGCCCAGAGTCGAGCCACGAAACCGTCATGACCCTGGCGCACGAAATGATTCACCAATGGCAGTACGATATCTTGAAGCGTCGCCCGAATCATGGGGCCGATTTTCGTCGCATGATGGTCCGGATGAATCGCGACGGCCTGGGCATCACGATCTATCACTCGCTGGGCAAAGAAGTAGCTGCGCTGGCCAAATATGCCTGGCGCTGCCAGCACTGCGGCTGCCTCTATCAACGACAACGCCGGACCATCCAACCGAGACGCCACTTCTGCGGCGCCTGTCGGGGGCCGCTCCGCGAACTGCCTGCCCTGGTACCCGCCTCCACTGCGGAACCGGCCCACAAATTTTCCGCAGGTCCTCAGCTCGGCTTTCCCTTCACCACCGTGTAGGACCTCGATGTCCGGACGATGGCCCCGACAAATTCTCTTCGGCGACATCGACGCCATGTTTGCCTCTGCTGCCGTTCTCGCTGATCCATCGCTGAGAGGGAAACCGGTGGCCGTCGGCGGACCTCCGCCACGCGGCATTGTGGCCGCAGCAAGTTATGAGGTCCGTCGATTCGGGGTGCGATCGGCGATGCCGACCATTCAGGCCATGCGACTCTGCCCTCAGCTCGTTCTCGTACCGCCGGACCGTCCGTTGTACCAGCGTCTGCACCGCCAGCTTCAGGACATCACCGACCGGTTTTTCCCGGAAACCGAGTGGACAAGTATCGATGAGTTTTATGCGGATACGACCAGACTACAGACCCGACATCCGGATCCGCGCGAGTTAGGGCAGGCGCTCAAAACCGACATTACCCGCGTCACGGGCCTGACCTGCACCGTTGCCCTGGCGTCCGGCAAGACCGTCGCCAAAATCGCCGCCGATGCGCATAAGCCCGACGGACTCGCCGTGATTGAACCGGGCTCGGAAGCGGCATTCCTCGCCCCGCTGCCGATTCGCTCCTTGCCGGGCATGGGCCCCAAATCCACCGAAGCCATCGAGCGCCTGGGCATTCACACTGTCGGCGATCTGCTCGAGCCTCGATTCGAACAATCTCTCCTCCGCCTGCTTGGCTCGCGGCTGGCGGCGTTTCAATCACTCGCGCGCGGCCGTGACTCCGATCCCGTGGTGGCCGATCGCGAAGCCAAAAGCGTGAGCCATGAAACCACATTCGATGAAGACACCAACGATCCGGCCTTGCTGGAACCGATCATCCACGGATTTCTCGAAACGTTGACGCACGATCTCCGGCTGGAGGGTCTGGCCGCCGGGTCATTCACCGTCAAGCTGAAGGATTCCCATTTTCGCATCACCACGCGGCAACGGAAATTCCCGTCACCGGCGAACTACGATCCGGATATGTGGACGGACATCCGCCTCGCCCTCGCCGAACTGCTGCAGCCGCGATCGCGTTATCGCCTGGTGGGCCTCGGGCTGTCGGATCTGGTTCCTGCTCCTGAACCCCTGTTCGACCGGCGACAGCGCGACGCGGTCGCCATACTCGACCGGCTGATCGAGCAACATGGCGCAGGGGTGGTTCGACTAGGCGGACTTCCGCAGGGCGGGAACAATCCGAAGAAGCGAGGACGGCGTACGGAAAACTGACAACCGGATTGCGGTCAGGCCGTCATGGATTCGTGGTGGCAGACTTTTTCCACATCCTGTTAAGATGACATTTTTGCGACGCACCCACGATGCACACCAAGATCACCACGCGACAAGAGCTTGCCTCACGGCTGAATGAGCGCCGTCGGCAGGGACATCGTATCGTCTTCACGAACGGCTGCTTCGACCTGATGCACATCGGCCATACCCGGTATCTGCAAGCGGCCCGCGATCTGGGGGAGGCGCTGGTGGTGGGCGTGAATTCCGACGAGTCCGTGCGCGCCCTGAAGAAAGGCACCGACCGCCCCATCGTGCCCGATACCCAGCGAGCCGAGGTCCTCGCTGCGTTAGCCTGCGTGGACTATGTGGTGATCTTTTCGGAACCGGACCCCGGCGCCCTCATCGCAACCCTCCAGCCGGATATTCTCGTCAAAGGCGGAGATTGGCCCGTCGACCGGATCGTCGGACGGGAAACCGTTGAAGCCCGTGGCGGACGCGTCCAAACCATTCCGCTCGTTCCCGGCGTGTCGACGACCACCCTGGTGCAACGTATTCGCTCCACGACAGCGTAAGGATATTGTGCCTCCCCTGATTCCCTTACATTTGACCCAGTGGCTCGCGCCCGCGCGAGACGCCCTTCGCAACGGCTCGGGCAAACCCTGCCTCATGGGGTTGCATGGCTCGACCGCCGGCTTCGGCCTGGCGTTGCTCACACACAGCCTGCCGTCTCAACCCCTGGCCGACCGGTCCTGGCTGATCGTCGCCAAAACCGACGACGAAGCGGAGCGTCTCTACCGCGACACACTGTTTTTCAGGACCCTCTGCGGGCAGTCCGGCGACGATCTCGCACTCTTTCCGAAATGGGAAACGCTGCCCTATGAATCGACGGTCCCCCACATCGATCTGGTAGCCCGCCGCATGCAGACACTCAACCGCCTCTGCACTACGGAGCGCACGGTTCTGTTCACCTCCGTCCCGGCCTTAACGCAGCGGGTACTGCCGGCCCTGGTCTTCACCGACGCGATTCTGCAGTTTCGACCTGATGGCTCCTTGGAACGGGAAGCGCTCGTGTCCAGCCTGTTGCGGTTGGGCTACCGGAAGGGATCGGTGGTGGAAATTCCCGGTGAGTTCAGCATTCGCGGCGGGATCGTCGATATCTATTCGACCGCCTATGCCGACCCGCTACGGGTGGAGTTTCTCGGCGACACGATCGAGTCGATCCGCTTCTTCGATCCGGCCACGCAAAAATCGACCGACAAGATCAAGCAAGCCTGGGTGCTGCCGGCCCGCGAATTGATTCGCCCCGAGGATGCACCCGATGCCCTCGCACCCCTGGCCGCCGACGCCGAATGGCACGCCCCCTCGGTCTACGGGACCATGGACAGCCTCCTCGACTACTTCCCCCGGCCGCCGGTGCTGGTCCTGGATCAACCCGGCACGCTGAAAGCCCACACGGAAGAATGTTGGCAGGCCATCGAAGAAGGATTCCTGCGTCACGAAGATCGCACGGATCCCAATCCCTACCCGACACCGGACAACCTGTACCTCACTTGGGACCAGGTTCTCACCGCCACCCGAGGCTATGCCACGCTCGCGCTGGAGCCGGTCACCGCACCGGATGCGAGTTGGGGTCCGGTCCTTACGTGTCCGGCCCAAACACCGGCCAGCGTGGGACTCGGCCAACGCGGCACTGCGTTCAGCCATACGCTGGAGGTGCTTGATCGCTTGCGTGAAGGCGGGCCCGTCGTGCTGGTGGCCCGAAGCCAGGGCCAGGTCGGCCGTCTACTGGCGTTGTTCGGCGAACATGATCGACCGGCGATGGAATGGAAGCCCTCGGCGCTCTCGGCCGGCGGTGCGCAAAAGGCCCCGTTTTCGGTCTTGAACGGGGAAGTCTCAGCTGGTTTTCTTTCTCCCGATCTGCGGCTAGTGGTCCTCACCGAAGAAGAACTCTTCGCGAAGGGCGCCCGCCACAAACCGCAGCCCAAGAGCAAAGCCGCCACCTTTCTCTCCTCGCTGGAAGATTTGAACATCGGTGACTACGTCGTGCACATGCAATACGGCATCGCGAAGTATCAGGGGCTTCGCCGGCTCTCGGTGCAAGACTTCGACAGTGACTTTCTGGTGCTGGAATTCGCCGGAACCGACAAGCTGTATGTCCCGCTCGATCGGCTCAGCCAGGTCCAACGATACGCGGGAGCGGATGCTCACGTACCCCGCCTGGACCGCCTGGGCGGCACCAGTTGGGCCAAGACGACCGCGCGGGTCAAAAAAGATATCGAAGAAATGGCGCATGAGCTCGTCGATCTCTATGCCAACCGCGAGCTGGTTCATCGCACCTCGTACGGTAAGGACAGCATGCTCTACCACGAGTTTGAAGCGGCCTTCGAATACGAAGAAACGCCGGATCAGCGCAGGGCGATCGAAGACATTGCAAAGGACCTGGCCTCGACCAAGCCCATGGATCGCCTCGTGTGCGGCGACGTGGGTTACGGCAAGACCGAAGTTGCCATGCGGGCCGCATTCAAGGCCGTCGAGGAAAACAGACAGGTGGCCGTGCTGGTGCCGACCACGCTGCTCGCACACCAGCATTACGATAACTTCGCCGAACGGTTTGCGCCCTTTCCGACCCGCGTCGCCCTGCTGTCGCGGTTTCAATCTCCGAAGGATACGAAAGCGATCATCAAAGATACGGAAGCCGGCCTGGTCGATGTCCTCATCGGCACCCATCGGCTGCTCCAAAAGGACGTGAAGTTCCGCAACCTCGGCCTTGTCATCATCGACGAGGAGCAATGGTTCGGCGTGAAGCATAAAGAACGGCTGAAACAGCTGCGCACCCAGGTCGATGTGCTGACTCTGACGGCGACGCCGATCCCGCGCACATTACAAATGACCATGGCGAGTGTGCGCGACCTCTCGATCATCGATACGCCCCCGTCGGGACGACTGGCGATCCGCACCCAAGTCCTTCGCTTCAGTGAAAAGGCGATCCGTGAGGCGATTCTTCGCGAACTCGGTCGCGGCGGACAAACCTACTTTGTCCACAATCGGGTGGAGACCATGGAGCGGATGGGCGCCTGGCTCCAGGAACTGGTGCCGGAAGCCCGCATCGTGATGGCGCACGGCCAGATGGACTCGAAACCGCTGGAAGCGGTGATGCTGAAATTCTTCCACCGGGAAGCGGATATCCTCATTGCCTCCGCCATTATCCAATCGGGCATCGACGTGCCGACCGCCAACACCATCATCGTGAATCGCGCCGACACCTTCGGCCTCGCACAGCTCTATCAACTCCGTGGCCGGGTCGGCCGGGGCGGCGAACAGGCCTATGCCTACTTCCTGGTGCCGGATGAAGGCAACCTCTCGGAGGATGCCCAGAAGCGGCTGACCGCCATCCAGCAGTTCACCGAATTGGGATCGGGTTTCCGCATCGCCGCAGCGGATCTTGAAATCCGCGGCGCCGGGAATCTGCTCGGCAAACAGCAATCGGGCCACATCGCCGCCGTCGGGCTCGATCTCTACCTGCAAATGGTGGAACAGGCCGTCCAACGCCTGAAGGGTCAGGTCGTGGAGGAAGAGCCGGATCCCGAGCTGCGCCTCAGCGTCTCCGCCTATATTCCCGAAGAATACGTGGCCGACAGCCACCAGCGCCTGTCGCTCTACAAACGACTGTCCTCCTGCGGACAACTCGGCGACCTGGCGCTGATGCACGGAGAGATCGAGGACCGCTACGGGCATCCGCCCGATCCGGTCGAGCGTTTGTTCGAGCTCATGCAAATCCGGCTGCTGGCCAAACAACTCCGGCTGAGCTCCGTGGTCGAGCAACCGCATGCGGTCGTGATCACCTTCGATCCAAAGGCCACGGTCTCGGAAACCGCCGTGCAGGCCCTGATGGACCGATACAAAAAACGACTGCGGTTTCTGTCGCCGCTGTCTTTTGAACTCCAGATACCGCATGAAGACTGGAGTTTGGTCTTTCCAGAACTCAACGCAACCTTGCAAACCCTCCACGTCTGTGGTACCAACAATCAAGGGCCACGCACGGCCTCGACCTGACCTTCGTAGAGGATGCTCCGCCCCGACCGCATGACGCCACCACGCACACGACAGATTTCATCCTGGCAGACACGATTGACCAGCGTCGCGCTGGGTTTCTGCGCGCTCGGGTCGTTGGCCGGCTGCACTGAACCACCGCAGGAGGAGCCGGTGATCGCCATGATCAACGGCCGATCCATTACTCAATCCGAATTCGACATCCGCTGGGAAGACCTGTCGCAGGCCACGCGCGCGCGCTACGAAAAGGAAGGCGGGAAACGCCGTTTTCTGGATGAATTAATCATGCGCGAACTGCTGATGCAGGAAGCGCGCAAGCAGGGCTTAGATCAGTCGGATGAGATTCGCGAAAAGACCCTGCGCTACCGCGAGCAACTGATTCTGGATGAGTTGCTCAAAGACCGGATCAAGACCAAGGTCGAAGTCAGCAAAGAGGAACTGGACGCCTATCTGGGGAAACACGCCAATCAGCTCCTGGCCAACCCCAAGGTGCAAGTGTCAATTATGCTGCTGCCGAACGTCTATGCGGCGAAAGACCTCAAACGGCAGGTCGAAGCGGGCGGCAACTTCACGCGATTCGCCCTCCGGTATTCAATCGACGAGCGCAGCCGCGCCAAAGGCGGCGATCTGGGCCCCTATAAGAAAGGCCTGCTGGAACCGGAAGTCGATGCGCTGATTCCATCGCTGCACCCCGGAGTCATCAGTGATCCGATCAAGACCGCGCAGGGCTATTACCTCGTGAAGGTCAGCCCCCTGGAGCCGGAAATTCTGCAGGCGGACCAAGCCACTCGTGAACGACTCCGCCAGGAACTGCTGGCCGAGAAGCGCCGGAAACGTCTGGATGACGTGTTTGCGGAACTTCGCACCGGGGCCACAATCCGTTTGGCCGACGCAGCTCGTTACGTGACCGATGAACCGCCGCGCCCGTAACCGCCCGCGCACTCCCCTCCTGCATCCCCTCCGTCTTCACCCGTCCGCGTTTTTCATCTCCAGGGCGCTCCCTTTCTGAAGCCTCGATTGTGTACAATCCAGCAACCCTATGAACGATCAATCGCTGTTCCCCCACACGTGCCTACACGGCTACAGGCTTTTCTCGTCCCTGAGGGGCACGCCTGCCACCGGACCCGTTCGCAGCGCAACCGGGTTCACGACCACTGGCGCGCTCATTTTCTGCCTCTGCCTACTCTTCGTCCTGATCTCCAACGCGGAGGCCGCCAAGTTGGAAGATCGCATTGTCGCGGTCGTCAATTCCGACCTGATCATGCTGTCCGAATTGAAACGCGACCTGCTTCCCGAACAGGACCGGCTGCGCAAGCTCTACAAAGGCGAAGACCTGGAGCGCCGCCTCAAGACGGCTGAGGCCATGGGCGTCACGAAGATGATCGAGCGGAAACTGCAGCTGCAGGCCGCGAAGAACAAAGGTGTGGACGTGTCCGATCAGGAAGTCGTGCAGGCAGTCGAAGAGATGAAGAAACAGGGCGAGGCCATCGACAGCGCCGACCCGAACACCGCGAGGAGTATTCGCGAACAGCTGACCTTGATGCGGGTGGTCGACCGCGAAGTCCGCGGCCTGATTATGGTGGCGGACTCGGAAATGAAACGGTATTACCAGGAGCACCAGGATCGGTTTGCCTACCCCGAGGAATACCAACTCAGCCAGATCCTGATCAAGCCGCGCACGCCGGACGGCCTCTCCGCCGCGCACGGGCGAGCCGAGGCGCTCCTGGCAACCCTCAAGCAAGGCGAACCGTTCGAGGATCTGGCCCTCCGCTTTTCCGACGGAGCGGATGCCTCACGCGGCGGGCGGCTCGGCCTGGTTCGACAAGGCGAGTTGATTCCCGCGCTGGAACAGGCGCTGACATCCGTGGACGTGGGGCAGATCACGGGCATTGTGGAGACGGCGGAAGGGCTGCACATCGTGCGGGTCGACGACAAAAAGCCGCGTCAGTTTCGGCCGTTTGAACAGGTGAAGGCCGAAATTCAATCCCTCGTGTTTCAACAGAAAACCGAAGATCAGTACCAGATCTGGATGGCCGATCTGAAAAACAAGGCCTACATCGAGATCAAGTTTTAAACTGCGTACGAATCTCGCCCCACAAGGCGTCCCGCCCCTCATGCGTTTCAGCCGAGTACAGCACAATCGGCACCTCGGGCCCCAATCCGCAAGCCGTCCGCACGGCTGCGAGGCTGGGCGCCCGCTCACTTTGCCGCAATTTATCGGCTTTCGTCAGGACGATGATCATGCCGCACCCCAGGGACTGGACCCACTGCACCGTCATCACATCCTGCGGCATCCACACACGTGCCTCGATCAACAGAATCACAGCCCCGAGAGACTGTCGCTGTTCGAGATACTGCTCGATCATCGGCCCCCATTGCGCCCGCATGGTTTTGGAGACCTTGGCGTAACCGTATCCGGGCAGGTCGACCAGCGACAGCAGGGAGAGCTTCGGATCCGAGGTGCGGACCGTGAAAAAATTGACGGCGCGTGTTTTCCCCGGCGTCTTGCTGACCTTGGCCAGCTTCTTCCGGTGAAGCAGAGAATTAATCAGCGAGGACTTCCCGACATTCGATCGGCCGACGAACGCAATCTCCGGCAACCGGTCGGGTGGAAACTGTTCTGGGGAGACCGAACTTTTGATAAACTCAGCGCTGAGTAATTTCATGGTGATCCACCGCGTACCGACGTGCGGGATGTACGTTCACCTCCGGAGACAGGGGCCGGACCGGTGCCACACCTCGTATCCTCATAGATAGAGTGTCGGGAATGAGCAAGTCAACTGGCAGCCTGTTCGGCCGGATGTTGTTGTGGGCGACCATCCTGGTCGGTCTCCCCGCAGCCGCCTTGGCGTTGTATTGGCTGGTAACGCTGCCGGACGTCTCACACCTGGCCAAACATCACCCCACGGAAACGGCCTTGATGGAGGCACGGCGTGCCCAGGCCAAGGAGCACGGCCGCACGCTGCATCCTCAATTCGTCTGGGTGCCGTTGTCCCGCATCGCGCCGGCGCTCCAGCGCGCCGTGGTCGCCGCCGAAGATGCCTCGTTCTTCGCGCACGAAGGATTCGATTGGGAAGGCATCAAAGATGCGGCGCTCTATAACCTGGAGGTCGGCGAATTCAAGCGCGGCGGCAGCACCATTACGCAGCAGTTGGCCAAGAATCTGTACCTCTCGTCTGAACGCTCCCTGCTACGGAAGGCCCGCGAGGCCCTCATCACCCGTTCCCTGGAACATCATTTGACGAAGGAACGGATTCTGGAATTGTATTTGAATGTCGCGGAATGGGGGCAGGGCGTATTCGGCGCGGAAGCGGCGGCGCGGCACCATTTCGGGAAATCTGCCAAGGAGCTGACGATCGACGAAGCGGCGTTACTGGCAGCGATTCTTCCCTCCCCGCGCCGGTATGACCCTATCCGCCATACCGCCTACTTAAATCGACGGCAGCACCACATCGTCCGGTGGCTGGAACGGGGCAACGGACGGAGAGCCGGCTCACTCTCGACGAACCGACAGGCACCGGAGCCGCATGACCTCGCCCCGTCTGAAGACTGAGCCATAACTGCACGGCACGATCCGCGCAATACTGCGGAGAGTAGTCGCTACTCAGCATCCCCGACCGCCGCCACGTCTCGTTCCCCGAAAATCGCCGACTCGTGTCGATAGTATTTAAATTCGAGGAGATTTTGGGAAGGGTCTTGTAGGAAAAATGTGAGATGTTCGATGCGGGTACCGGCAAACCGCCGCCTGGGCTGCTGGTAAAACGTCAGGCCCTTCGCCTTCGCGCGATCGACCAGCGCCTGCCATTCCTCTTCCTGCGTCAACACCAGCCCGAAATGACGCGGATAGACGCCCTTCTGCGGCACGGTCGACTGGGTGGAGAGATGGGCGACCAACTGGTGCCCGGCTAATCCGAGGGTGACGGCGGAGGAGGATTCCCGACCCAGCACACAACCGAGACCATTGACGTAAAATTGCTTGGCCGCGGCGAGATCGTGGACAGGAAAAGCTAGGTGAAAGAGTGCCGGCATAGACTGATACCTCCGGTCACTGTATCAGCCTTCTTCGAGACTAGGCAAACCGGCCTTTCACGTGCGGCCGGCCGTCGCGCCCGATCACACCGGCCACCATGTTCGGCGTACTGTGTCGAATGGCGAACCGGCCATCGGGCGAGAGCACCAGCACCCCGGCCGCGCCGTGAATACGCTCCACGACCTTCCGCAGTACCCGATTCGCCGACCGCAGCGGACTCCAGCCGCTCGCCAATAAATCGCTGATCTCCTTCGCAACGGCCACTCGAATGATGCTCTCCCCCAATCCCGTCATGGAGACCGCTCCAGCCTCATTGTCGGCATAGACCCCGCATCCGATCAACGGCGTATCGCCGACCCGGCCCGGCAACATCACATCCACACCGCCGGTCGATGCCCCGGCTGCCACCGTTCCGGCGAGATCCAAGGCCACCGCGCCCACGGTTTCCTTGCCCAAGCTGCGCGCACGGAGGCGGCCCGTCTGCATGATCGCCTGATGTAAGCGCAACGTGCGCTCCAGCCCGGCCCGCGGCCTCAATTCCTTGGGCCGCGGCCCTGCCGTCTTCTTGGTACGAGGCGCGCGCTCCAATCCGAAATAGTCCGCAAAGCGGGAAGCTGACTGCCCGACCAGCAACACATGGGCCGTTTTTTCCATCACCAGCCGCGCGGCGGTGATGGGATGAACGATACCCTCGATGGAGGCCACAGCCCCCGCCCGCAGATCTCGCCCTTCCATTATCGACGCATCCATGCGCCGCACTCCATCGAGCTGACGGTTCGATCCTTGCCCCGCATTGAACAGGCCTGACTCCTCCAGCAGGCGAATAGCCTCTTCCACCACGGACAGCGCCGGGGTGCCGGCCATAAGCAGACGATGACCCTCGGCCAGGGCGGCCTCGACGCAGGCCGCTTGAGCGACGGTCATGGCGCGGCGTCCCGCGCCACCGTGAATGAGCAGGATCGGTCGTGACGGTTTCAATTCAGCAGGAGATCTTTCACGCGGCGGCAGGCAGGATCTTGCATACGATCGAGGTCCGAGCGGACGAACCCCAAGCCGGTCACACACAGCTCAAAGTTTTCCGACAGCTTCCGGAACAACGGGGAATCCTGCTCAGGGTCGTAGCTGCCGTACTCGGCGACCAACCCGTACGAGCGTTTGCCCGTCTTCACGTAATCCACCAGGAAATCTTTATGGTAGATGCGGCCTACGCTCTTGAGGCGGCGGAGATATTCTGGAAACAGGCCGGTCATGAAGAGTGTAAAGTCGCCGATATGGCGATGCACCTCGCGCTCACGCTCGAAGGATTGCGCGTCCAACAGCACTTCGGATTCGAACAGCATCTCGACGACGGAATCAACGGCACGGCCCTGTGTGTTTTGGATTTTGTAGAGTTGGTCGGTGTGCGCGAATTCGACGAGCAGGTTGGAGACGTACTCGGTGACATTCAGGTCTGGCCACCCGAGGTGTTCGGTGAAGCTTTTTTCCGTCAACGCTCCGAAGAGCTGTCGGAGTGGATGGCTGCGAGAAACGGGACTTCCCATCTCGACCTCCCGGGCAATCCCTGCCCTTTGAAAATAGTATAGCAGACCATGCTCAACCCAAGCAGACTTTCTCCCTGATTCCTTATCGGCATCCGCGATCAAGACTTGAGAGTCGGAACCGATACTCCTCGCCGGCTGTCCAACAGGAAGGTCACCGGACCGTCGTTGAGCAATTCCACTTGCATGTGCGCCCCGAAGACCCCGGTTTCTACCGTCAGGCCATCCGCCCGCAATCGACCGACCGCCTGCTCGTACAATGTACGCGCCTCCTCCGGAGGGGCAGCTAGGTCGAACCCTGGACGCCGGCCCTTGCTGGTATCACCGAGCAGCGTAAACTGCGAAACGAGCAACAGCGCCCCGCCGGCCTCGATGAGCGTACGATTCATCTTCCCCTGCTCGTCGCCGAAGATCCGCAGGGTCTGCAGCTTCTCAACGATATACAGCAGGTCCCGCTCGTCATCACCCCTGGCGACACCCAACAGCACCAGGAGACCTGCACCGATTCGGCCAACGATCCCGCCCTCCACCTCAACTGACGCGCGTGTGACCCGTTGAATGACGGCCTTCATGCATCATCCTTTGCAGACCGACAACCAGTCACAATCACTGAGCATTCCGCAGTTGACTCAATGTGCCTTCCAAATTCAGCAGGCGGCGTTTCAACGGCAATCCGCACGAAAATCCGCCTAGCGAACCGTCATGCGAGACGATCCGGTGACAGGGCACTACAATGGGAACCGGGTTGGCCCCGAGCGCCATCCCCACCGCCCTGGCGTACTGCTTTCCACCCACACGGATGGCCACCCATTGATAGGACCGCACCCGGCCATAGGGAATCCGTGTGATCGCCTTCCAGACTTTCCGCTGAAACGGCGTGCCGGCCGAACAATCCACCGGAAAAGAAAACTCGCGACGTGTACCCGCGATATAGGCCAGAAGCTGCGCGCGCGCCTCCGCCATGATCGATGCGGCTGCGCCGCCGGCCTCAGCCGGTTGCTGCCGGGCACCAGGATCCGACGGCGACAAATCAATGGCGGTCACGCCCTTCTCGGAAGCCGTAATCCTGATCAAGCCCCAAGCGGTCTGAAACGTGATTGCGTGCATCATGTCAGGCTACCCCAAACTTCTTCGCGACCCGGCCCAATTTCCGCTTCACCATTCCTAGCACCACGTCCAATTCCTCCGAGCCGAGCATAATATGCACCCCGAGATATCCGATGACACTGATTCCGATTCCACCAAACAAGGCTGCGGATTTCACGACCCACGCACCGTCCTGGTCCCACAGGGACGCATTCGCGACCCAGAGGCACATCACTGCGACCGGAATGCAGGCCCCCAGCACTCGAACAGCCGACCGTACAATCGCACCCCAATCGACACGCCCCAGACGCCGGTGCAACACGGCGACCAAAATGCTCCCATTCAGCATGGAAGCCAGTGCCGTGGCCAGCGCCAGCCCCGCGGCATCCAGCAGCGTCATCAACCACAGGGACAATAGAATATTCGCCCCGACCGCAATCCCCGCAGTGACCGCCGGCGTCCTCGTATCCTGTAGGGAATAAAACGCGGAGACGATAATACGCACTCCAGCAAATGCCCACAACCCGACGGCATAACAGAGGAGCGCCGTCGCCGTCGCCAACGTATCGGCTTTGGTGAACGATCCATGCTCGAACACCAGATGCACGATCGGGTGCCGCAAAAGGATCAATCCCACCATCGCCGGAAGAATGATGAAAAAAATCATTCGAAGGCCGAACCCGATCGTCGTTCGCAATTCATCCAGCGCCCCGCGGGCGGCCTGAGCGGAGAGCGTCGGAAGAATCGCTGTCGCGAGCGCCACGCCGAAAATGCCGAGTGGAAACTGAATGAGCCGCATGCCGTAAAACAAATAGGTCGGGCCACCGGCAAAATACGAGGCCAGGATCGTACTCACGGTGATATTGATCTGCGTCACCGACAACCCCAGCAACGATGGCACCATCAGCCACCCGATACGCTTCACGCCCGGATGGCCGGGTCGGAACCACAGGCCGAACAACATTCCCCGGCCTTGTAATCCCGGCAACTGCATCGCAAATTGCGCCACCCCTCCCAGGACGATGCCGATCGCCACGCCGATGATGGGCTCCGGCAACCAGGGCGAGAGGAACATCATGCAGGCAATGGTGAAAATATTGAAAAACACCGGCGAGAATGCCGGCGCCGCAAAGGCGCGCAGCGAGTTGAGAATCCCCATCGCCAGGGCTGCCAGGCTGATAAAGATCAGATAGGGAAACATCATCTGCGTCAACAGCGTCGTCAGCGCCAGCTTGTCCGGACTTCCCCGGAAACCCGGGGCAAGGAGCCAGACAATCCCCGGTGCCGCCAAAATGCCCAGCAGGGTCACGGCAGTGACGATTGTCAGCAGCGTGGTGAAGGTAGCGCTGGCCAGTTCCCAGGCCTCCCGCTTGGTCTTCAGCGTATGATATTCGGTAAAGACCGGAATGAAGGCGGCGGACATCGACCCTTCGGCGAACAGTTCCCGCAATAAATTGGGGATACGGTAGGCGACAAAAAACGCGTCTGCCGCGGGGGTCGCGCCAAAGAGTCTCGCCAACACCATGTCGCGGACAAAACCGAGGATACGGCTGGAAAAGGTCGCCACGCCGATGAGGCCCGCCGCCTTGACGACGGAACGGGTTTCATCCGGAGCTGGTCGAGATGGTTCAACGGACACGGCGGGATCCGACATTATCGGCGATTGTAGCGAAACAGGATGGAGCCGTCCATTGTCGGGCAAGAACCGGCGATCACGTGTCCTGAATCACCTGATTCGACAGCTCATTGGGATTGTCGCCGGCACGCACAGGACAGGCGCGCGCAAGGAGCATTCCGCTGGTTTCGATGCCGCAGCAGAGGCCACCGACCAGATCACCAACCTTCAGTCGTTCGACGACGACGGCGACAACCTCCTGCCACTCCGCATCCGAGATCCCATCGCGCAACGATTGATCTGCCAACACAGAGACCTGCCGTTCGAGCAGGGAAACCAGCAGCAGAAGTCCTGTTCGCTCACGGGTCTGCGCGAGACCATGCTGAGCAAACGCCAATTGCGCCCGCAACTGCACCTTCCGATGCATCCGCTCGCGGGAGGTGAAGAGTCGCAGCACCGGAGGCCATGTCCCGCCCCAGGCTCCGAGGGCATAGGCCAGCATGGTCACCCCCAGTAACCAGACAGCATTCGCCGCATGCCACCCCCACGGAAGCCAGGTGGATTCGATCGTCAGCAGGACCGTCAAGGCGAGTACCGCGCTCAGTAGCCCGGCACGATGGTGCGCCTCACGATACACACCGGAGCGCCCGACGATCATCGGCACAATTTCGGCGCTGGTCCGTTGCTCGGCCGCCTCCACCGCCGCCTCAACCCGCGCACGCTCTGCCTCTGTCAGTGCCGGCCGTCTACCAGTCGCCACTGGCGCCTCCTCCTCCGAAATCGCCTCCACCCCCGGAGAAGCCACCGGAGCCTCCGAACGATCCCCCGAGACCACCGGAGCCCCATCCGCCTTGTTGCGTGCTGAACCAGGTCCCGTCAAACGCACCGCCGTCTCCTCTCCTGCGTGATCCGCTGCTTGGCCCCAACATACCAAGCAGGCCGACCAGAACCAGGCTCACGGCTCCGGCGATCACTGCCGGTATCACCCATGGAGCAGCCAGAAACGAAAGGCCTCCCCCGACGACGAGCCCCAGCCCTCGATGAGCGCGTGAGAAGAAGAGACCAACGACGACTCCCAGAATCACCGCGAAGGCCGCAGTGGCGAAGGCATCGCTCGATGAAGGAGTAGCCGCCGGATGTTCCGATGCGCGGTAGGTCCCTTCAATGGTTCGCAAGATGGCTTCCACACCGGCCGTCACGCCGGCCGGGACATCTCCGGCTCGAAACCGTGGCACAATCTCGTTCCGGATAATCTGAGCCGACCTTGCATCCGTCAGCACCCCTTCCAATCCGTAACCGACCTCTATGCGAACTTTTCGATCCTTGATCGAGACGAGAAGGAGGACTCCGTTGTCGGTCCCCTTGCGGCCTAACTTCCAGGCCGTCGCGACACGATGGGAAAAATCAAACAGCGGCTCACCCTCCAACGATGGAAGGATGAGGACCGCCACCTGATTGGAAGTGTTGGCTTCATGCGCCGCCAGATCGGCTGAAAGTCGCTCTGCGACGGCAGGCGGCAGGACATGCGCCTGATCCACGATGCGCCCGCTGAGCTGCGGCACATCCAGCGCCGCAGCCGGAAGGCTCGCCACCCCTGTGAGCCAGAGCCACCCGATGAGGAGCCCCCACCCTCTTCGCCCCAGCAGCCGCATCGCAATCGCTCCTTGGCTTACGAGACCGTCGTCAGAATTTTACTTCGGGCGGCTTGGCCACCGCCTTTTCGTCAGCCACGGTGAAATTGGCCTTCTCCTCCAGATGCAGGAGAAACTTGGCGGTAAGATTGGTGGGGAAATAGCGAACCATCTTGTTGAATTCTGCAACCTTGTCGATGTACCGCTTGCGTGCCACGGTGATGCGATTTTCAGTGCCTTCGAGTTGGCTCTGAAGATCGCGAAACCCTTGATCCGCCTTGAGATTGGGATAATTCTCGGCCAAGGCAAGCAACCGCCCCAGCGCACTTGAGAGACCCTGCTGCGCCTCTTGGAACTTTTTGAAGGCGGCTTCGTCCTTGAGCAACTCCGGCGTCACCTGAACGCTGGTAGCCTTGGCACGCGCGTGCACGACGCTTTCCAACGTATCCTTCTCATGTGCGGCATATCCCTTCACCGTATTCACCAGATTCGGGATTAAATCGGCCCGCCGCTGATATTGGTTGATCACTTCACTCCAAGCCGCCTTGGTATCCTCATCAAGACCTTGCAAGTCGTTATAGCCACAGCCTGATAGGGCCAACACTGCCGCAAGCAGCACGACTCCGACCATCGAACGCATCAATGACATGACCATGCTCTCCTCCTTCGCGCCGGTCGCAGCAGACCACGCATTCTTAGGACGTAAGGCTTTCACCGACGAAGTCAATCACCGGGGGGACCCGCGAGGTGTCGATTCCCTTATAACCTTGCTATACTTGCCCTCTCTTAGTCGATCAGCCACAACGGGAAGCGGCATGGCACTCGATCATTCGACTGATACTCCGGGGGGTTTTCAAGTCCGGCATCGAGCCTTGGGGGTGTTTCAAGGCAGCTCCATCGGATTGGCGTTTTGGCATCCATCCTCTCATATGCCGGAGTACGGGCTTTGCCGCTTTGCCACTGAGGCGAAGGCACAAGACTATGTCGATTTTCTCTCCTCACCAGCATGCCCTGAACCATTGAACCGAGCAGATCTCCTGGTGGAACCCTTCGACCACACCGAACACGACCGCCTCACAACGGAGCATCCCCAAGCCTCCGCCTGGGAAACTCCACTCTAACAGAACATTGAAGAGAACGCTGTCCGGCACTCAGCAAGTCGCCCGCTGTCGTCCGAGCAGACTTTCCCGTAATTAGGCGTGACTCTGGGCAAACTGGAGCGAGACACCTGAGGAAATAGGGGGAGTGGGCGCAGCTAGCTGGAGGAACCTGCTCCGGCAGATTCAGTTTTGGCGTGCACAAACGTGAGCAGCCGCTTGTTTTCTTGGGCCGACCGAAGAAATTTGAACGCAATGCCGCGGGAACTCACGGACCGGACCATCGCAGCCACTTCGAGCGGCGTCTGGTCATTCTCAAGCGCGATCTGAAGATAAAAGATATCATCCACGTGCACCGGAGCTTGGCTCTCGATAATGCACCCGCCCATCGAAATGTCCAAGACGGTTCCCTCTCCCCTCACTTTTCCGCCAGAGAAAGACAAAAACAGGCGCACAGGAATACGCAGATGTTTTCGCCGATCCAGCATCTGCGCCGGATAACGACGTCCCAGTCGGAAAGCCTGAAAATGGAAGCTACAAGACTGACAATGGAACGGCGCAATGCAGGCAAGCGACTGCAACCTCTCCATCAGCGTGGAGCAGCGTGAACGAAACACATTGTCTTGGCCACACTGCGGACACGTGAGGGGTTGGGTCATGCTGAATGATCGGCGGTGTTAGCGCCGCTCTCCCGAATACAAGATATTCTGTCGGACGCCGGTCGCGGCTCCACCTGAATACTCGCCACAGATGGTCATGAAGAAAAACCGACGACCCTAAGAGCAGTGGAATCGCACTGTCAGTTCAATCGATAAAGGATGGGGGAAGTTCTGTCAAGAAACTCAGCGGTTCTCTCCAGAGGGAAGGCAGATTTACTGATTGGCCCGTCTCTTTTCAAGGACCAGTCCACTGTAGTGCTGCCGATTCTGTTGCTCACCCCAATGACCCTGTGATCTTTTATCTTCGGAGCGTGTATCGCCGCCACATCTCTCCGCGCATATCTCATTTTGTACAGAACGCTTCCCCTTCGCTCCGAATTTGTCCAACTGTGAAACGTGAACGCCCTGATATTTCGACACAATCAGGATTATATGCTTCCCCGGTTGACTCAGCAGCGTGAATTTGCCACTGTTTAGAGATGGCCCGACCGGGGTATCCGAAGAACATGCGGGAGTTTCGCTGGCAATTTGCAACTGAAGCGGCATGCGTCGAGTACCTGATTCAATGCAGGTGGCCAGATGGTTTCGTTTGTCCGAAGTGCTCGGGTAACGTAGGGACCCGGATTGCCACTCGTCCGCTGTTCCAGTGTCGGAGCTGCCGCTATCAGGCGTCCGCAATGGCTGGGACCACCATGCATCGTTCAAAGGTTTTGATCCAAGACTGGTTCGCGGCAGCCTACCACGTCGCCACTTTTACGCCGGGTATCAGCGCTCTTCAACTTCAGCGACAGCTGGGTCTTCGGAGTCATGACACTGCCTGGTACCTGCTTCACCGTCTTCGCAAGGGAATGGTTCATGATGCCAGATCGCAGCTTGCCGGATTGATCGAAGCTGATGAGACGTTCCTCGGTGGACCTGCAAAAGGCAAGAAAGGCCGGGGAGTTGCCAAAGCAGAGCATAAAAGCCTTGTTGTCGGGGCCGTGGAGGTTCTTGTCTATCAGGACAAGCAGGGGAAGCGACGCGAGCGTGCCGGGAGGCTCCGGCTCACTCTGATCCCAGATGCCACCGAAGAAAGCCTGGGGACATTTTTGACTCAAACTGTAAAACCCAAGAGCCGAATCAGGACGGATGGATGGAAGGGCTACTCTGACGCAGCCCTTGAGGATTACATTCATCACGTCCGGATCGTGGGATCACCGCAGCGTGCCCACAAACGGTTTCCGCACATCCACAAAGTTTTCGGGAATCTCAAAACCTGGCTGAACGGAACCCATCATGGCGTTGAGCCCAAATATCTTCCGAGCTATTTGGACGAGTTTGTTTTCCGCTTCAATCGTCGCCAAAGCCCCATGGCCGCGTTTCAGACGCTGCTGGGGATTTCTCTCCAGAAAAAGCCGCTGACCCTCGAAAATCTACGCGGCTGAGTCAACCGGGGAAGCATCCAGGATTAAATGGTTCTAACGTCTCACTAACACCTCTTTAATCTCGCGTTGCTACTCTCTCCTCACATGGGCACGGCCTTTAGATCATAAGGGCGCAATCCTAAGGAGGTGGGAACCATGACATGCGGACGATGCAAAGGGTTAATGGTCGATGAGTGGAGACCGGACTTTTCCCCGGAAACGTTTGTGTGGCGTTGCATTAATTGCGGATCAATAGTCGATCCATTGATTGAACAAAACCGCCGAACTCGACTCGCTGAACAACTATTACTGGAGCCAGTCGAAGTATTGCAGTGATCGGGGAGCCGCAGGAGCGTCCTGATAGATGCCCCGGTTCTGCGGCAGTGGTAGACGAGTAGAATCGTCGCTGCGGCCTTCAAACCGGCCGTAGCGACGATGACGATAGATAGAGAGCACTGATTACCTACTTAGTAGGTTTAACGTCCGAACGAGACGGAGGACGATTCGGCAAGCCTGTTCAATGCATTGCTAGGTGGAGAACTCGGCCCAGAGGACAGTGTGATCAGAGGGATCGGTCGCACGGCGTGGCTCTAAATCGACATCAACCCGGTGACACCTCTGAGCCAAGGGCGGCGTTGCCAGAATATGGTCGATCCGCCACCCTTTATTGGCGGCAAGGGCACTGGGTGCACGGTAGTCAAAAAACGTGAACTGCTGGCGATCTGGATACAGTCTGCAGAACACATCTTCGAAGCCCCACGCAACCGTCTTCCCATAGGCATTGCGCGCGTCTTCGTGGTAGCAGACATGTTTCAGATGTTTCTCCGGGCTGTGG
>WBZT01000072.1_pt1 | contig 85614 bp, 77 predicted proteins | sample 5204241 | NCBI WGS metagenome assembly WBZT01 (sample SAMN12344358, study PRJNA552823) | activated sludge metagenome | biome: Activated sludge suspended growth; feature: Nitrification reactor; material: Wastewater; isolation source: activated sludge from nitrification reactor of wastewater...
CGCGATCGTCCCGGAACGGATGGCCAGGCGGCACTGCGTCGACGGCCGGTTGGCGATGGTCGACGGTCCGTTCGGTGATGTCGTTCTCGCCGAGGGATACTCCTATGCCGAGCACCGCGAATCCGATCCCGGCCACCGGTGGTTGTGCGAGCGACTCGACGAGGTCGCAGCAGGCCTGCCGCCCTGCTGAGGCCGGTCCGTGACCCGTGCGGTGCGCTGCTCCCGGTTCAGACCTCCCGGCCGGCCCGGGCACCGGCACGGATGGCGTGGTAGACGAGGCCCGGGTCTGCGGCGTCGCCGATCATCCGCACGTCTGGCGCGACGCCGGCGAAGCGCTCCAACAGGGTGGTGTCCGGCTCGAGCGGCAGCGCGGTGACGATCGTGTCCGCGGCCAAGGTGCGTGACGCGCCCTCCGGCAGGCCAACGACGAGCCCGTCGTCGGTGACCCTCTCGAAGGTGGCGTCGGTGACGATCTCCACCCCGTGGTCGGCCAGCCAGTAGAGCAAGTAGGGCTTGAGGAAGACTTCGACGAGTCCCTCACCGACCTCTTCCCGGCTGCATCCGTCGACGACGGTCACCGAGCGCCCGCGGTGGACGAGGAACTCTGCGGTCTGCAGACCATGCAGCCGGGCACCCATGACGACGACTCGGTCTCCGATGAGGGGCAGGTGCAGGCCGGACAACTGACGCAGCCGAGCTGGTCGAGCGACGGTGAGGGCGAGTTTGGCCAGCCGGTGCAGCCGGGTGCTGCTCATCACCGAACGCCGGTCGATCCCGGGGATGTCGGGCACCTGGTGGTGGCCACCCGTGGCGAGCACGACGATGTCCGGCCGGAAGGCCGCGACTTTCTCGGGGGTCGCTGTCGTGTGCGTGTGCACCTCGACTCCCGCCTTGCGGACCTGGACGGCCAGGTAGTCGGCCAGCGCCATGAAGTCCTCGCGGTGCTGGCCCTTGACGAGCGAGGCGATCGGCAGGGCACCGCCGAGCCGCCGCTCCTTCTCGAGCAGGACCACTCGGTGCCCCCGCAGCGCCGCCACCCGCGCCGTCTCCAGCCCGGCGGGACCGCCACCGACGACCAGGACGGTCTGGGGAGTGGAGGTCGTCGTGAGGGCGAACTCCCGTTCCCGCCCCAGGGCTGGGTTGACCCGGCAGGCAACCGGCTGGAAGTGCTCTCCGCGGTCGAAGCAGGTCATGCAGGAGATGCACGGACGGATGTCCTCGACGCGGCCGGCGAGCGCCTTGCGGGGCGACTCGGGGTCGGCGATGACCCGCCGGTTCATGCTGATGACGTCGACGAGGCCGTCGCGGATCGCCTGGTCACCGGTGAACCAGTCCATCTTCCCGCAGACGATGACGGGGACGCCGACCGCCTGTTTGATCGCCCCGGCCATCTTCACGTTGGCCGCCTTGCCCGCACCGGAGGCCTCGATCATCGGGTCCGTCCGCCCCGGCGGGTCGGGGTAGAAGTAGACGTCCGGGAAGTGGGTGCTGTCCCGGCGAGTGGGATCCTGGGTCCACGTGTAGTACTCCGCGCGGATCTCCATCGCGTCGGCTCCGGCGGCCTCGAATGCCTTCGCGAACTCGACGCTCTCGGCGATGGTGATGCCGTCACGCAGGTCGGGTTCCATCCCGTTGAACAGGGCGATGATCGGCCACTCGGGACCGTTGCGGCGCTTGATCTCCCGGATGATCCGCACGTAGAGCCGGGTACGGTTCTCGATCGTCTGGGGACCGTAGTCGTCCTCGCGCTTGTTCCACGCGCGGGACAGGAAGCTGTTGAGCAGGTGGTTGCAGGCCCCGTTGATCTCGGTGCCGTCCAGGCCGGAGCGCGCCATCCGCTCGGCCGCCTCGGCGAAGAGGTCGACGACGTCGTCGAGTTCGGCCGCCGTGATCTCCCGGGCCACCTCGAAGTGCGGCCGCGGTGAAGCCTCGCGGGGGAGCGAGGACGCCGACACGCCTGCGGGTGCGACCGCGAAGAGCGGGCTCATTCCCCCGAGGTGGAACAACTGGTGGAAGGCCAGGCAGTCGTGCCGGTGCACGGCGTCCGCCCACCGCTGCCACCCGGGCACGTACTCCTCGCCGAGGATCCGGAAGCCGGGCATCGGACCCCGCTGGAGCGGGGCCACGGCCGTGCTCACGAGTGCCAGCCCGCCCTTGGCCAGCTCCTCGAAGTAGTCGACGTATTGGTCGGTCATGAAGCCGCCGGTGCTCGGGTCGTCCCAGAAGTAGCCGGTGCCGTTCTTCATCATCCGGTTCTTCAGCCGGACGCCGCCGATGTCGATCGGCTGGGCCAGATGCTCGAAACGTGGCGCGCGCGGCATACCCGATCTCCTCACGAGACGCTGGGCCGGCGGTCCGGACCGGGTGGACCCGACCGGGTGGCTCGGTGTCTCGCAAGCTAGTCGAGGGCGTCGCGACGAGGAACACGCGAGGGCGGATGGCTGCCATCGCACGTGCGCGTGCTGATGCCAGCCATCCCGGTGCACGATTTTCCCGCGCCTGGGCACCGGCATAGCGTCGGGGCCACTGATCGGCACGGGCGAAGGAGTGGGTGTGGCCGGACGACTCGACGGCAAGGTCGCTCTCATCACCGGCATCGGTGGCGGGATCGGCGTGACCGCAGCGCACATGTTCGCCCGCGAGGGTGCCAAGGTCGTGGGCTGCGGCCGCACCCCCGGGCCGGTGGCCGCCACCGAGGCCGCGGTCCGCGCCGAAGGAGGAACCATCACGGCCATGGGCGGCGTCGACCTCGGCGACGCGGCGGCGGCCCAGGCGTGGGTGGACGAGGCCGCGAGCGTCTACGGCGGCATCGACATCCTCTACAACAACGCCTCGCATCAGGTCTTCGCGCCACTGGACGTGCTCACCGTCGAGCAGTGGGACTACACGATGCGCAACGAACTGAGCCTGGTCTACTACACGACCCGAGCGGCCTGGCCGCACTTCATCGCGCGTGGCGGCGGCTCGATCGTCAACACCGGGTCGATCGCCGGCATGCGGGGTGTCGAGTTCATGCCGCAGAACGCCCACAGCGCGGCCAAGGGGGGAGTGCTCGCTCTCACCATGCAGTTGGTGGTCGAGGGAGGACCGCACGGGATCCGGGCCAATGTCGTGAGTCCGGGGCTCGTCGAAACTCCCAACACCGCACCGATGTTGGCCGACCCGCCCGAACGGCTCCAACGGGTCGTCCTCGACCGGATCCCCCTCGGCCGACACGGCCAGGGCGAGGATGTCGTCTGGGCGGCCATCTACCTCGCCTCCGACGAGGCCTCGTGGGTGACCGGTACCAACCTGGTCGTCGACGGCGGCGGCTCGGTCCTCGGGTGACCCGAAAGGGAGTGCGTGGATGACCACACGAGTGCTCGTCACAGGCGGCGCCTCCGGGCTCGGTCTCGCCCTCGTCGGCCGGTATGCCGCCCGGGGTGCCCGGGTGCTCGCCTGTGACCTCGCCGCGCAACGGCCGGCGGGACTGCCGGACAGCGCGGCATACCTGCGGCTCGAGGTGCGCGACCAGGCCGACTGGGATGCCGCGGCGGCATGGGTCGGCGACGAATGGGGCGGCCTCGACCTGCTTTTCAACAACGCCGGTGTCGCCGGCGGCGGCCGGATCGACGTCGAGACGATCGAGGACTGGCAGCGGCTCATCGACATCAACCTGCTCGGGGTCGTGCGCGGCTGCCGGACCTTCGTGCCGATGTTCAAGGCCCAGGGCAGTGGCCACATCGTCAACACGGCCTCGCTCGCCGGTCTCGTCCACGGCCCCGGGATGGCCTCCTACAACGCGGTGAAAGCCGGCGTCGTCGCCCTCTCGGAGACCCTCGGCTTCGAGCTCGAGCCGTTCGGGATCGGCGTCTCGGTCGTGTGCCCCGCCTTCTTCCAGACCAACCTGCACACCTCCCTCCAGGGCGCCGACACCGAGATGGAGCGCACCGCTCGCAAGCTGATCAGCAAGGCGACTGCCACGGCCGACGAGGTGGCAGACATCGTCATCACCGGCGTCGACACCCACACGCCGCTCATCCTCACCGACCGCCTGGGGCGGGAGACCTACTGGCGCAAGCAATACGCCCGGACCGTCTACGACGCTGGCTTCCGTGAGGGCGCCGCGCGGTTGGCGCGCAAGGAGACTCCCCGCTGACCGACGCGACGACGCCCGCCACGAGTGCCGTTCCAGTCCGCCGACTATTCCCAGACCCGGGAGAGGAGCACCTGATGACCGCACGGTCGGGCGTGCTCTCGGTCGAGCGCAGTCGCCTGTTCGACCTCCTGCGCGGCTCGCTCTACGCCGGCGGCGATGTCGCCCTGCGTGAGCTCGTCGCCAATGCGGCCGACGCCGTCGCCAAGCTGCGCGCGCTCGCACTTCGCGGCGAGTATGCCGGCGCGGCGCCGGAGGGTCGGATCGAGGTCGTCCTCGACCGCGCGCAGGCGATCCTCACGGTCACTGACGACGGCCTCGGGATGACCGCCTACGAGGTCGAGCGCTATCTCAACGAGATCGCGGTGTCCGGGGCGGCCGAATTCCTCGACCTCGTCGGCGACAGTCACGCGCCCGACGCGACGGAGCAGCCGGACGCGTCCGAGCCGGCGCCCTCGCCCGAGCCTGCGGTCATCGGCCAGTTCGGGGTCGGCTTCTACTCGGCCTTCATGCTCGCCGATCGGGTCGAGGTCGACACTCTCTCCTGGCGCTCGGACGCTGCGCCCGTGCACTGGGAGTGCGACACTCAGATGGCCTTTCAGCTCCGCCCCGGGCGGTCACGTCCGATCGGCACGACGGTGACCCTCCATCTGCCCGCGGACAGCGCGGTCCTCGCCGCGCCCGAGGCGGCATACGAGGTGTTGCGCCGCCAGGTGCGCTATCTCCCGGTCGCGGTGTGGTTCCGGGTCGACGACGACGGGTGCTGTGGCGAAGCGCGGCTCGTCACCGACCTCGACCCGGCCTGGCGTCGTGCCGCGACCGAGCGGGTGGCTGCCGACGAGCTCGCCGCCACCTACCGCGAGCAGTTCGGCGACGAACTGGACCCGCTCCTGGTCATCCCGGTGGTGAGCCTGGACATCGGCCTGCGTGGTGTCGTCTACCTGCGCGACACCCGCGGTGGGGAGCGGGAGGTCGACGGCCGGTTCGATCTCTACTGCCGGGGGATCGAGGTGGCCCGGGACGCGCGGGAGTTCGTGCCGACCTTCCTCGGGGTGCAGAGCGGCATCATCGAGTGCGACGCCTTGCCGCTCGTCGTCGCCCGTTCGGGAGTGCGCGAAGAGGCCGAGACCGACGTGCCGGGTCTCCTGCGCGAGAGCCTGAGCCAAGCGGTGACGCTGCGCCTCCACGAGCTGTTCACCCACGAGCGGGGCGTCTACGAGCGGCTGTGGCCCGACATCGGTGCCTTCGTCAAATACGGTGCGCTCACCGACCGCACGTTCGCCTCGGTGATGGCACGCCGGGTGCTGGTCGAGACCTTCGACGGGCGGCTGGTCACCCTCGGCGAGTTGCGCGCCGAGTCGCCCGGCAGTGCCCGGGTGCTCTACGCGACCGACCGCGACGAGCAGGCCGATCTCATCGATCTGCACCGGCGGCACGGCATACCGGGGATCGTCCTCGACCACGTGATCGACGGGCCGCTCGTGCGCGCCTTCGAGGGTGCCCACCGGGACCTCACCTTCCAGCGGGTGGACGCCGACCCGGTCGGGGTGCTGGCCGATGCCGCACCCGCGGGGGCATCGCGGGTGGTGGGCGAGCCCGACGGGCTCGACGCGGACGACGCACTCGCCGGAGCGTCGGGCGACGCGCTCGTCGCGGACATCCGTCAGCAGGTGAGCGAGCGGCTCCCCGGCACCGACGTACGCCTGGTCGCCCTCGCCACGCCGGACGTGCCGCTGCTGCTCGTGCAGGCGGAGGCGGGCCGGCGCACCGGCGAGTTCGCCGACCTCGCCGTCCTCGCGGGGGTCCTCGACGGCGCGGTCGCGCAGGCTGCGCAGACGATGCGCGCCCAGGGGCGCACCGTCGTCGTCAACGCCCGCAACCCGATCGTCGCACGGCTCGCGCAGGTGACCGATCCGCCGCTGCGGGTCCTGGCCATCGCGCAGCTGCTCGACCTGGCCGTCCTGGGCGGCGGGGAGCTCTCCGGCTCGGCGCGCACTGCCTTCCTGCGCCGCAGCGAGGACGTCCTGGGGCGGGTCCTGGATGCGGCTCCTGCTCCCTCGAGGGACGCCCAATGACCACGGGTATGCCGCTCACCGGGCCGTCGGTTGACGCGCGTCGCAGTCGTCGCGGTCGCCGAGGTCGCTGCGGGCGCCGTGGTCCGCCGCAGCTCCTGGCCGGTTGGGGTCCGCACGGATCCGGCCGGCCTGCCGTCAGCAGCTACCAACCCACCGAGGAGGACGCATGACCAACACCCAGTTCGTGAAGTGGCCCAACTTCGACGAGATCAAGGAGATGTTCAAGGAGCTGTTCATCATGGACCGTCGCGACGACGGCGTGGTGACGGTTCGTATGCACTGCAACAACGGCCCGCTCATCTGGTCGATGGAGTTGCACGACGCCATCGGCAAGATGTGGCGCATGCTCGGCACCGACCGCGACACCGAGCTGATCATCTTCACCGGGACCGGCGACGTCTGGGTCACCGACTTCGAAGCCGAGAGCTGGCTGCCGGAGAGCACCGACCCGGCGGGCACGCGCTACGACCACATGTTCGTCGACGGCCGCCGGATGCTCATCGCCCAGATCATGGACGTGGAGGTGCCCACCCTGGGTGTGCTCAGCGGCTCCGGTGGGCACACCGAGCTGGCTCTGTGCTGCGACTTCGCGATCATGGCCGACGACATCACGATCCTCGACCCGCACCCGATCGTCGGCAACGTGCCCGGCGACGGCATCCACAGCTGCTTCTTCGAGCTCATGCCCTATCGGCAGGCCGTCTGGTACCTCATGACCGGCGACACGATGACGGCGCAGAAGGCCCTCGAACTGGGGCTCGTCTCCGAGATCGTGCCGCGGGAGCGGCTCATGGACCGGGCCTACGAGATCGCCGACCTGCTGATGAAGCAGAACCGGATCGTCCGGCGTCTGTCCACGCAGATCATGCGGCGCAAGTGGAAGCAGCGCATCGTCGACGACCTCGACATGGCTTTCGGCACCGAGATGTTCGGCTGCTTCACCGACTCGCACGAGCACTCGTTCATGCCGTCGGTGAACGACATCGTCGGCAAGAAGCCGGAGTACAAGGGCAACACCAAGTTGCCGGAGGGCTTCCAGCTGCCCCCGGCGGTGGGCCCCAAGCACTGAACACGCCGCTCTCGGCAGGCCGCCCGTCACGCGAGTTCGCGTGGCGGGCGGCTTGCGGCGCGGGCGCAGAGCCGGTGGTGCCGAGGGTCGTGGACGCGGCCGGGCACCCTGGGTGGCCAGACGCTATGCATTGCGTCGTGGCGTGCATGGGGTGGGGTGATGGAAGGCGCGGGCGCAGAGCCGGTGGTGCCGAGGGTCGTGGACGCGGCCACCCTGGGTGGCCACACGCTATGCATTGCGTCGTCACGTGCATGGGGTCGTGCGTGAGAGTGTGCACCTCCCAGAGGTGCACACTCTCACGCACTCGAGCACCCTGGTGTCCGTTCCGACCCAGGCGCGGCAGGCGGGCGGTGCGTCGTGCCGGCGAGGTCGGCTCGGTGGCGCCACGCCGGCCAGGCCGCGGCTCGGGGCGCCCCGCACCTCAGGCACGAAACGCCGCAGGTCGGCTCAGAAGTCGGGCGAGTCCATGTAGGCGACGGCCTGGTAGCCGGCCAACCGGCCGCTGTTGACCGCGAAGCCCATCGTGTTGCCCGGCAGGTAGAAGCAGTAAGAGTCACCGAAGATGTTGCACGCGTCGGTGCCCGCGGCATACAGCCCGGGGATGGGCAGGCCGTCCGCGTCGAGGACCTCGAGCGAGTCGCTCACCGCGACCCCGCCGAGGCTGCCGTAGCCGGCCGGGAAGTGCCGGGCGACATAGAAGGTGGGCCCTTCCAGTGGGCGCATGAACCGCTGCGGCTTGAAGAACTGGGTGTCGCCCGACCGGCAGGCCGCGTTGTAGTCGTCCACCGTGGTCGTGAGGGCCGCGAGCGGTATGCCGGTGCGCTCGGCGACCTCGGCGAGGCCGTTGCACACCCAGAAGTTGCGCTCGCTCTTCTGCTGCTCACTGTGCAGCTCGGACAGGCCCGCGGAGGCGACGCCCGCTCCGGACGCATAGGCCTGGACCTCGCGGTCCCAGGCGTCGATCGAGCGGACGTTGTGGTGGACGGTGACATAGTCGAGGCCGGCCCGGCGGTAGTGCTCGAGCAGGCCGTCGTCGGCGAGCGTGAAGGCGACGCGTCGGCGCTGTCGGGCGACGGCATTGCCGGTGAAGACCGTGTTGTTCATGATCGACTCGTCGAGGAAGCGCTGTCCGTCGAGGTTGACCATGAGGGTGGGCTGACGCATCGTCTCACTGATCGTCTTGTAGACGTCGGTGAGCCCGGGTGAGGTGTAGGTGAGCTCCATGATCGGGGTCGTCGTGCCGGCACCGGCGGCCCAGAGCATGCCCAAGCCCTCGCCGTCCACCCCGGGGATGCGGAAGGAGTGCAGGTCCCGGCCCCACTCGTAGCCCAGCTTGTCCTCGATCATCCGAGGGTTGTTGCCGAAGCCGCCAGTGGCGACGATGACCGCGTTGCACTCGATGTGCGTCTCGCTGCCGTCCTCGGCGACGACGTCGACTCCCACCGCACGACCGTCCTGCATGACGATCCGGGTCGCCTTCGTGCGGTAACGGATGTCCACGCCGAGCTCGGTGGCGCGCTCGGTGAGCGCCCGATAGAGGTTGGAGGCCGCTCGCTCGGCCGGCACCGACGAGCCCGCCGCCTTGACGACGTGCCAGGTCTGCTGGGACTTCTCGAAGTACTTGTATGCGCCGAGAAACTCCACGCCCATCTTCTCGACCCAGGCGATCGTGTCTGCCGACTGGGCGATGTAGCGGCGCACGAGCCGGGCGTCGACCCGCCAGTGGGTGTATTCCATGAACAGCCGGAAGGCGGCCTCCTCGTCGAAGTCGACGAGGGCGGCCTTTTGGTGGGTCGAACCGACCGCGAACAGGCCCATGCCCATGTTGGCCGCGCCGCCGGTCGTGCTGCCCTTCTCGACGAGGATGACGCCCGCCTCACGCTCGGCGGCGGCCACGGCGGCGGTGATCCCGGAGGCACCTCCGCCCACGACGACGACATCGGCTTCCAGCACGGCGTTCATCGGTGTCCCTCGCTGTCGGTTGTGGGTGGCTTCGGTTCTTGGGCGGCTTCGGTTCTTGGGCGGCTTCGGTTGTGAGTGGCTTCGGTTGCGGGTCAGGTCGTCTCGGAGCTGCGGCGGCGGCGTCGCATCCCGCCCACAGGAGCAGCGGCGAACGAACCCACCGGCACGGGGGCCGTGGGCAACTTCGGAGGGACCGGACCGGCCTTGCCGATCGCCGCGACCCCGCAGCTGGGCAGGCAGGCGAGGCAGCGCGTGCACGCGGCGTCGTCGACGACGTGGATGAGGCCGGGACCGCCGGCGATCGCACCCTCGGGACAGGCCGGCATACAGTCGCCGCACCCGGTGCACGCGACCGGGTCGACGTAGACCGTGAAGGACATCCGGCAAGTCAGGCTCGTGCACCGGTGTCGGCGCAGGTGGGCCTCCCACTCCGCCGTGTGTTCGCGTAGCAGGTCGCGGGTGATGCCGGCCGCAGTGCCGGCGAGCGTGCACGCAGCGAGTTGGGCGACCCGTTGCGACAACTCGGCGACGAGTTCGAGGTCACCGGTGCGGCCGCCCGCCTCGGTGAGGTCGGTGAGGATCTCGGTGAGCTGGCGGGTGCCCTCGCGGCAGAAGACCTCGCGTCCGCACGAGCCCGGGGTGGCCGCTCGCATGAGCCGCAGCGACTCGTGCACCGGACAGGCCGTGCCCGCGCGCACCCCGTCGAGGTCGGGCGTCGGCAGGCCGGATGCGTCGCGCGCGCACCTCATCGGGTCACCGTCGCGCTCCCTGGTATGCCGGGTCGGTCCAGTAGGTGCCCGGTTGGATGTCGCGGCGCAGGTCGCAGCGCAGGCAGCGACTGGCCTCGGCGGTCACGGCCTCGGGGGTGTGGCAGTCGGTGCGGTGGAGCCAGGCAAAGCCGGGGACGGTGCCGAGGACCGGGTCGTGCGCCGTGCGGTCGTAGAAGTGGTCCTCGACGTCGCCGTCGCCGCCGAGGTGTCGGTCGACCGCCGAGGCGACCGCGCGGGCCGCGGCGATGGCGGCGACCACCGAGGACGTCCCGGACACGACGTCGCCCGCCGCGAAGACACCTGGGCGGTCGGTACGACCGTCGGGCCCGGTGAGGACGAGCCCACCGGGGCGACGTCCCACCCCGAAGGCGTCGGTGAGGTCGGTCTGCTGTCCCGTGGCGACCACGACCCAGTCGGCGAGGAGCTCGCGAGCGGGGCCTTCGACGTCGAGTTCCAGCCCCTGCGCTCCGAATCGGAAGCCGGAGATGGGCTGCACCCGGACCCCGGCCAGCCGTGCGTCGAGGGCAGCGCCGGGGGAGGTGGACACGGGGGAGGGGGCCACCGAGGTGGTGACCTGCACCCCCTCGGCTTCGGCCGCCTCGACCTCTTCGGGGTCGGCGAGTAGCGCGGCCCGCGGCTCGAGGCAGACGAGGCTCACCCGGTCGGTGCCGGCACGCGTGGCGATGCGTGCGCAGTCGAAGGCGACGTTGCCGCCGCCCACGACGACGACCGCGCCGCTCAGGCCGCAGTCGTCGCCCTCGCTCCATCGACGGCACAGGTCGACCCCGTCGAGCACGTTGGGCCACGGCCCCTCGAATTCGCCCGGCCGTCGCCCCGCCTGGGCGCCGACCGCGACGACTACCGCGTCGTAGCCCTGGCCGAGCAAGGCGGGTGCGTCGGTGACATCGACCCCGGTCTCGATCTCGAACGGGGCGTCGGCGCGCAGGATGCCGATCTCCGCCTCGACGACCTCGCGCGGAAGCCGATGGACGGGTATGCCGTGCGTCAACATTCCGCCGGGCCGCGCCTGGCGCTCGAGGACGGTGACGGCGTGGCCCTTGCGGGTGAGGTAATAGGCGCTGGTGAGGCCGGCCGGACCGCCGCCGACGACCGCGACCCGCCTGCCGGTCGACGGGGCGACGGCGACGAAGCTGCGCCAGCGCTGCTCGGTGTCGTTCTCGACCGCGAATCGCTTCACCGAACGGATCGACAGCGGGTCGTCCAACCGGCCCCGTTTGCAGTCCGATTCGCAGACATGGCTGCAGACGTAGCCGAGGCTGAGCGGGAAGGTGAGCTTCTCCCGGAAGACCGAGACGGAGTCGGCATAGCGCCCCTCGCCGGCGAGCTTGAGATAGAGCGGGATGTCGGTGTGGGCCGGGCAGTTGTTCTGACAGGGCACCATGGCCTGGGCCTTGGGTACGTCGGTGCGGAACAGCCCGGGGGCGTCCATGATCGACCCGGTCGGGCAGACCTCCACGCAGGCGCCGCAGAATCGGCAGTCGGTGAGCTCGTGCCCGACGTCGTCGCGAGGTCCGACGAAAACCTCGCCGTCGCGCTCGTTGAGGGTGAGGATCCCCACCCCCCGCAGGTCGTCGCACGCGCGAATGCACCGGGTGCACTGGATGCACCGGAACATCTCCTTGGCGAAGATCGTATCGGAATGGCCCACCGTGGCGGTGCTCTTGTCGATCTCGCGTAGCCGTGAGTGGACGACACCCATGTATTGCATGAGGGCTTGGAGCTCGCAGTTGAGGTATGCCGCGCAGGAGGTGCAGTCCTTGGGGTGCGGGGCGAGGACGAGTTCGAGGGCGAGCGCCCGGATCGCCTCGACCTCGGGGGTGCGGGTGCGCACGACCAGACCGTCGGCGACGGGGGTCTCGCATGCCTGGACGGGTCCGTCCACCCCGTCGACCTCGACGACGCACAGCCGACAGCCACCCGAGGCGGGCAGATCGGGATGCGCGCACAAATGGGGGACGTAGACGCCGGCGTCGAGGCAGGCGCGCAGGACGTCCACGCCGGCGGCGGCCTCGACCTGCCGGCCGTCCACGGTGATGTGCATCATCGCCTCGCGGCTCTCCGTCACTCGGGTGGGCACCGACGGCGGTCGGGGATGCCGCGGCGGTGCTGCGCTGGACACTCCCACGGTGCCATCGCTCGCCCGCTCACGGAAGGCGACGGCCCGGCCCGCCTCGTGATAGCAGGCAGTCGAATCGGCACGAGACGACCCGTGCGTCGATGAGGTATTCCTGAGCCAGCACACCCATCCTCGTGCGGCCCGACCCGCACGACGACCCGCACACCGGCCGACCGCCCGCAGCCGGGCGCCCGCGGCCGAGCGCACGCAGACAGGAGCGACATGGACATCCGATTCGACGACAAGGTCTGCGTGGTGACGGGTTCGGCCAGGGGCATCGGTTATGCCCTCGCCGAGCTGCTCGTGGACAGCGGTGCCCGCGTGGTGATGATCGACGTGCTCGCCGAACGGCTCGCCGAGTCGGCGGCGACGCTGGGCGCGAAGGGGAGCGTCACGGCATACCCGCAGGACATCACCCGCATCGGTGAGCTCGGCCCGTTGGTGAGCCGGATCCGCGCCGAGGTGGGCGAGATCGACGTGCTCATCCAGCCGGCCGCGGTCGGCCCGCAGCGGTATGCCGCGGACATCACCGAGCAGGAATGGGACGACGTCTTCGCGGTCAACACCAAGGCCCTCTTCTTCCTCATGCGCGAGGTCGTCGGCCAGTCGATGGTGCCGCGGGGGAGCGGGTCGGTCGTGAACTTCTCCTCGATCGCCGGGCTCGTCGGGATGCGCAAACCGTTGTGTTCGGCGCACTACAGCGCGAGCAAGGGCGCGGTCGTGGCCATCACCCGACAGGGGGCGGCCGAGTGGGCCGAACACGGCGTGCGGGTCAATGCGGTGGCCTCCGGCGGAGTGCTCACCGAGATGACGATGTCGCTCATCGGCGACGACCTGGACAAGGCGACGGCGCTCGTGCCGCTGGGCCGGTTGTCCCAGCCACAGGACGTGGCCTCGGCCGTGCTCTTCTATGCCAGCGACCTGGCCGCCAACATCACCGGGCAGTTGTTCGTCGTCGACGGCGGCGGCTACGGCGCGCAGTCCGATCCGGGCTACCTCACCCCGGAGCAGATCGCGGCCTACGCCCGGTCCTGACCGGGGCCCCCGCCGGGTCCCGCCGAGGGTAGAGGGTGCTCGGGCCATGCCGGGAAATCCGTTGACCCGGTGTCGGCCGCGCTGGTGAGGTGGCCCGATGGTCATCGGATCCCTCGCCCTGTCGCCCGCCACGCTCGAGGCCGTCGCCGACCTCGAACGTCGGGTCGTCGCGGCCGACGGCGGCCGCCTGAAGCTGGAGTGGTCGGCACTTCGCTCCCGGTCGGGCCGGTCCGTCGAGGACCTGCTCTGGTGGGACGGGGACCGGCTGCTCGGCTTCCTCGCCTCTACTCGCACGGCGCCCCCGCGGTCGAGTTGGCCGGCATGGTCGACCCGGCGGCGCGGGGGCGAGGCATCGGCACCGCCCTGCTCGAGGCGGCTCTGCCGTTGTGCCGCGAGCGCGACCACGACCCCGTGCTGCTCATCGTGCCGCGAGGTTCGGCGGCGGGCCAGGCGTTCGCGCACCGCCACCGGGGCCGACTCGACCACTCCGAGCACGTCATGGAGATGCTGGACGCGCCGGTAGGCGTACCGGCGGATCCCCGGGTCGTCTTGCGTCCGGCGACCCGCGCCGACCTGCCCGCCGTCCTCGATCTGCTCGAACTCGGCTTCGGATGGCGCCCGTCCGGCCTCGAGGACGAGTCGTGGGTCCTGAGCGCCGACCCGCAGGGGCAGCGAGACCGGGCCGTTCGCCTCGTGGTCGAGCAGGATGGCCAGGTGATCGGCACCGTCCGAACGGCCGACGATCCCCGGGAGTCGGACGCCGTCGCCATCCACGGCTTCGTCATCAGGCCGGACCGGCGCGGCCGGGGAATCGGCCGTGACGTGCTGTCCCGGCTGTGCAGCGCGGCACGAGACGCTGGGGCAAGGCGAATCCGCCTGGAGGTGGCCGTGGACAACGACCGTGCGCTGGCCCTCTATACCTCGATCGGGTTCACGACGGTGACCACCGAGGACTACTACGCGCTGTGAGTGCCTGCAGTTGGTGGATGTGAAGGGACTCGAACCCCTGACCTCTCGCGTGTGAAGCGAACGCTCTAACCAACTGAGCTACACATCCAGGTCGGCCCGAGGGCCGCGAACGGCAAGGATAGCGGGGTGTCCGGCCGCTCGGCCAATCAGCCCCGCCGGAGCCCTGACCCGACGGTCCGGCACCGGGGGAGAGCCGTGGGAGCCACTAGCCTCTCGCTCATGCGCCGGGGCCGACCATCTTCGTCACCCGGACCGGGCCACCCCGGTCACGCCGGTCACACCGGCCACGCCGGCGCCGTCGCGGCCGCACTGCTCGGCGCCACGCTCTTCGGCACGACCGGAGTCGCCCAGGCATTCGCGCCGGCCGGGGCGCATCCGGTCGCGGTCGGAGCCATGCGCCTGGCGGGCGGGGCGCTCACCCTCACCGTCGTCCGGTTGGTCACGGGCGGCACCTTCGCGGGGATCCTCCAGGTATGCCGCACCCGCGCCGGCCTGCTCGCGGCGGCGGGGGCCGCGGCATACCAGCCGTTCTTCTTCGCCGGCATCGGGCAGGCGGGCGTGCCGATGGGGACGCTCGTCGCGGTGGGGAGCGCGCCGCTGTTCACCGGCGCGCTCGCCTGGGTGGTGCGGGGGGAACGACCGGGCCGCAGTTGGCTGGTCGCGACCGCAGTCTGCCTGGTCGGGCTCGCCCTCGTCACCGGCGCCGGGGTGGGCGCCGGCAACCTCGGCGGGATCCTTCTCACGGCGGGCGCGGGGCTGTCGATCGCCTCCTACATGGTGGCAGCCAAGACGCTGCTCGCCCGCGGGCGGGCCACCCTCGAGGTGACCTCGGCGGCCTTCCTGCTCGGCTCGTGCGTGATGGTCCCCGCGGCTGCCGTGCTCGGCCTGGGCTGGGTGGCGACCGTCCCCGGAGCGCTCGTCGCGGCATACCTCGGGGTCGCGACGATGGGCCTGGCCAACGTCCTCTACGCCCGCGGGCTCGGCGGCCTGTCGGCGGCCACCACGGCCACCCTGGGCCTGGCCGATCCGCTCACCGCGACCGTTCTCGGTGCCGTCCTGCTCGACCAGCGGCTCACCCCGCTCGGGCTGGCCGGGCTGGCCGTGCTCTGCGCCGGCCTGGTGCTGCAGGGGACCTGGGCGGCGCGCGAAACGCGCGCGCAGGCGGCGACGGCGGGCCGATAGCCTGGGTATGCCGTCGCGCAGGTCGCGCGGCCCAGTCGCCTCAACCAGTCGCCTCAACCAGTCGCCTGAACCAACCGCCACAGCCAGCAAGGAGCCCACCGTGTCCGCCAGCATCACCGTGTCCGTCGCCGGGAGCGAGCGATCGGTCGCTGCGGACACCACCGCTGCCGCGCTCTTCGAGGGCGACCGGGCCGTCGTCGTCGCCCGGGTCAACGGGCAGTTGCGCGACCTCGCCCACCAGCTCGCCGAGGGCGACCTCGTCGAGCCGGTGCGCATCGACGAGCCCGACGGCCTCACCGTGCTGCGCCACTCGTGCGCGCACGTGCTCGCCCAGGCTGTGCAGCAGGTCGACCCCGACGCCAAGCTGGGGATCGGCCCGCCGATCCGCGACGGCTTCTACTACGACTTCGACGTCGCCACGCCGTTCACGCCGGAGAGCCTCAAAGAGCTCGAGAAGGTCATGCAGCGGATCATCAACGAGGGCCAGACCTTCGTCCGCCGCGAGGTCTCCGACGACGAGGCGTTGCGCGAACTGGCCGACGAGCCCTACAAGTGCGAGCTCGTCGGGCTGAAGTCCAACGCCGCCGATGCCGCGGAGGGTGCCAGCGCCGAAGTCGGTGAAGGCGGGCTGACGATCTACGACAACATCCGCCGCGACGGCAGCCGCGCCTGGGGCGACCTGTGCCGCGGCCCGCACATCCCCTCGACCAAGCTGCTCGGCAACGCCTTCAAGGTGATGCGCAGCAGCGCGGCATACTGGCGCGGCGACCAGGCCAACGCGCAACTGCAGCGGGTCTACGGCACCGCCTGGCCCACGAAGGCCGACCTGGTGGCATACCTCGACCGGCTCGCCGAGGCCGAGCGGCGCGACCACCGCAAGATCGGCGCGGAGCTGGACCTGTTCTCCTTCCCCGACGAGATCGGCTCGGGGCTGCCGGTCTTCCACCCCAAGGGCGGCGTGCTCAAGCGGGAGATGGAGGACTACGTCCGGCGGCGGCACATCGAGGAGGGCTTCCTCTACGTCGGCACGCCGCACATCGCCAAGGAGGGGCTCTTCCACACCTCCGGGCACCTGCCCTACTACGCCGACACCATGTTCCCGCCGATGGAGATGGAGGGCAGCGACTACTACCTCAAGGCGATGAACTGCCCGATGCACAACCTCATCTACCGGTCGCGCGGGCGCTCCTACCGCGACCTGCCGATGCGGCTGTTCGAGTTCGGGTCGGTCTACCGCTTCGAGAAATCCGGCGTCGTGCACGGCCTCACCCGGGTGCGCGGCTTCGCCCAGGACGACAGCCACTCCTACGTGACCAAGGAGCAGGCGGCCGACGAGATCACACACCTGCTCAATTTCTGCCTCGGGCTGTTCCGCGATTTCGGGCTGGACGACTTCTATCTCGAACTGTCCACGCGGGACGATTCCAAGAAGGACAAGTTCATCGGCTCCGAGCAGCAGTGGGCCGAGGCCACCCGGATCCTCGAGGAGGCCTGCGCCGCGTCGGGGCTTGACCTGGTCCCCGACCCGGGCGGCGCGGCGTTCTACGGCCCCAAGGTCTCGGTGCAGGCCAAGGACGCGATTGGGCGCACCTGGCAGCTCTCGACGATCCAGTACGACTTCAACCAGCCGGCCGGCTTCGGGCTGGAATACCAGGCTGCGGACGGCTCGCGCCAGCAGCCGGTGATGATCCACTCGGCGAAGTTCGGCTCGATCGAGCGCTTCATCGGGGTGCTCACCGAGCACTACGCCGGTGCCTTCCCGGTGTGGCTCTCGCCCGTGCAGGTGCTCGGGGTGCCGGTCGCCGAGGAATATGCCGACTACCTCACCGGGGTCCTCGACCGGCTCGCGCTGCAGGGGGTGCGGGTGGAGCTCGACGGCTCGGACGACCGCTTCCCCAAGAAGATCCGCAACGCGAGCAAGTCCAAGGTGCCCTACGTCCTCATCGCCGGCGAGGAGGACCGTGCCGCCGGGGCGGTGTCCTTCCGGATGCGCGACGGCAGCCAGCGCAACGGCATACCGGTCGAGCAGGCGATCGAGGAGATCCTCGCGGCGATCCGCACCCGGGCCCAGGTCTGACCGGGTCGCAGGAATGGTCGCCGGTGTGCCTCCGGAGCCCGGTGCCTAGACTCGTCCCGTGACCGCAGACGTCGAGCCCGCCGAGGAGTTCGTCGGGACCCCCGACGGCTTCGAACGGCTCTGGACGCCGCACCGGATGGCCTATATCCAAGGCCCCAGGCCGACCGCGGACGCGGGCGAGGGCTGCCCGTTCTGCGCGGCACCGCAGCGCGGCGACGCCGAGGGCCTCATCGTCGCTCGGGGCGAGCACTGCTATGTCGTGATGAACCTCTTCCCCTACAACCCCGGGCACGTTCTCGTCTGCCCCTACCGGCACGTCCCGCTCTACCTCGACCTCACCGACGCCGAGACTGCCGAGTTCACCGCGATGACCAAGACTGCATTGCGCGCGCTCTCGGCCACCTCGGCACCGATGGGCTTCAACGTCGGGATGAACCAGGGTCCGGTCGCCGGAGCCGGTGTCGCCGCCCACCTGCACCAACACGTCGTCCCCCGATGGGGTGGCGACTCGAACTTCCTGCCGATCATCGGTCAGACCAAGGCGCTGCCGGTGCTCCTCGAGGACGTGCGGGCCCGGCTCGCCGCCACCTGGGACGGCTGAGCCCCTCCTGCGGCGGGCACAGCGCGGCCAGCGGTATGCCGCGCGGCATACCGGCGGTGCCGCGGCATACCCCTAGGCTGGCGTCACCATGCTGAACCGGCTCATGCGCACGACCTGGACCACGGTGATGACGCCGTTCGCCAAGGCATTCCTCGCCCTCGGCATCAGCCCCGACGTCGTCACCGTCGTCGGCACCCTCGGGGTCTGCTTCGGCGCCCTCGCCTTCTACCCCCGTGGGGAGTTCCTCGTCGGCACTCTCGTCATCACCGCGTTCATCTTCAGCGACAACGTCGATGGTGTGATGGCGCGCCTGTCCGGCCGTCAGGGGGTGTGGGGGGCCTTCCTCGACTCCACCCTCGACCGGGTCGGCGACGCGGCGATCTTCGGCGGGCTCGTGCTCTACTACGCCGGGCCCGGGGCGTCGCTGCTCATGGCCGGCCTCGCGCTCGCCTGTCTCATCCTCGGCATGGTCGTGTCCTATGCCAAGGCCCGGGCCGAGGGCCTGGGCATGACCTGCAACGTCGGGATCGCCGAGCGGGCCGACCGGCTGTTGGCCGTGCTGCTCGCCACCGGTCTGGTCGGCCTCGGCCTACCCACGGTGGTGCTCACCGTCGTCCTCGCGCTGCTGGCCCTGGCCAGCCTGGTCACGGTCATCCAGCGGATGGCCACCGTGCATCGTCAGGCGTTCCCCCCGGCCGAGACCGGCTGATGGGCCCCGCCGACCTGATCGCCTCGGTGCGGGGGCGCGCCGAGATCGTCGCCTACCGGGGTGGGTGGGGTGCCGTCCGACGGATGCCCGCCGGAGCGGCATACGCGGCGTTCGAGCGGATCGCCGACGTACAGGCGCGCCGCGGTGGCAAGGGCATCGACCGGATGCGGGCCAACTACGCCCGGGTGCGGCCCGAGCTCGACGACGCGGCGCTGGACCTGCTCGTCCGCGACGGGATGCGCTCCTATCTGCGCTACTTCTGCGACGCATTCCGGTTGCCCGACCGCTCCCCGGAGGAACTCGCGGCCGCCGTGCGCGCGGAGAACGACGGCGCCGTCCGTGCGGACCTCGCCGCCGGCACCTCGGCGGTGATCTTCCTCGCCCACCTGGGCAACTGGGACGCCGCCGGCGCCTGGTCGGCCGGTCACCTCGCACCGGTGACGAGCGTGGCCGAGCGGCTGCGGCCGGAGGCGATCTTTCAGGAATTCCTCGCCTTCCGCGAGCGCCTGGGGATGACCATCCTCCCGCTCACCGGGGGCTCCAACCCGTTCGTCGGACTGCGCGCGGCGGTGGGTCGCGGCGACTTCGTCGCCCTCGTCGCCGACCGTGATCTCACGAGCAACGGGGTCGAGGTCGAGTTCTTCGGCCGCCGGGCGCGGATGGCCAAGGGCCCGGCCCTGCTCTCGCTTGTCACCGGTGCCCCGCTGTATGCCGCGTCGATCACCTACGAGCACGAGGCCCCCGAGCGCGGGGCCGCCGGCTATCGCACCGTGGTCCGCTTCTCCGACCGGATCCGCCCGAGCTGCGCGCCGGCACCCGACCTCACGCCGGAGGAGCAGGCGGCCCAGGTCCGCGCGCTCACCCAGGCGTGCGCGGCATACCTCGAGGAGCCGATCAGGGAGCACACGGCCGACTGGCACATGATGCAGCGGGTCTTCGTCGAGGACCTCGACCCGGCGCGCACGGCGGCCGCGACGAGCTCGGCACCGGCCCCCTGATGCGGATCGGCCTCGTCTGCCCCTACTCCTTCGACATCCCCGGAGGGGTCCAGTTCCACGTGCGCGACCTCGCCGAGATCCTGCTCCAGCGCGGGCACGCCGTGTCGGTGCTCGCGCCCGCCGACGACGGGATCGAGCTGCCCGACTACGTCGTGTCGGCCGGGCGGGCGGTGCCGGTGCGCTACAACGGATCGGTTGCCCGGCTCAACTTCGGGGTGATGACCAACGCGAAGGTCACCGCCTGGCTCGACCGGGGCCGCTTCGACCTCGTCCACATCCACGAGCCGATCACCCCGAGCGTCGGAGCCCTCGCGCTGTTCGCGGCGGAATGCCCGGTCGTCGCGACCTTCCACACCTCCAACCTGCGCTCGAGGGCCATGCAGGCGATCTACCCGTTCATCCGCGCGAGCATGGAGAAGATCCGGGCCCGGATCGCGGTGTCCGAGGACGCCCGGCGCACGGTCACCACGCACTTCGGCGGCGACGCGGTCGTCATCCCCAACGGGGTCTACGTCGAGCGGTTCGCCGGGGCCGAGCCGGAGCCCGCCTGGCAGGGCACCCCCGAGCGTCCGACCATCGCCTTCCTCGGGCGGATGGGCGAGCCGCGCAAGGGTATGCCGGTGCTCGCCGCCGCGATGCCCGAGGTGCTGCGCGCGGTGCCGGGCGCGCGGCTCATCGTGGCCGGTCCCGGCGACGCCGACGACGTGCGCAAGCTCATGACGCCCGAGACGGTGGCCGCGACGGAGTTCCTCGGGTCGGTCGACGACGTGACCAAGGCCCGGCTGTTGCGCTCGGTCGACGTCTACGTCGCCCCCAACACCGGCGGGGAGAGCTTCGGGATCATCCTCATCGAAGCGATGAGCGCGGGGGCGGCCGTCCTCGCGAGCGACCTGCCGGCCTTCCTGCGGGTTCTCGACGGCGGACGGGCGGGCCTCACCTTCGCCAACGAATCCCCGGCCGACCTCGCGCGCCGGCTGGTCCAGCTGCTGGGCGACCCGGCTCTGCGGCGCGCCACGGCGACCGCCGGGCAGCAGCGGGCCCAGATCTTCGACTGGTCGGTGGTCGCCGACCGGATCGAGCTGGTCTACGAGACGGTCATCGAGGCGGCCCTCGCCGGCGGCATGCGTCCGGCCGGGCCGGTGACCGGGCCGCAGCGGGTCATCGGCCGGCTGTTGCGGGGTGCCACCGGGCGGGCCGAGCCGTGACCGCCCGACGAGGAGGTATGCCGTGAGCACCGGCGAGTGGATCGGCGTCGCGCTCGTCGTACTCGTCGCACTCGGCTGGTATCTCTCCTACAGTGCGGCGCGACTCGACCGGCTCCATGCCCGGGTGCAGGGCACGTTGGCGGCGCTCGACGCGCAACTCGTGCGACGGGCGGAGGCGACGCTCGAGCTCGTGAGCTCCGGCGCGATCGACGCCGCGACGGCGTTCATCCTCGCGGGGGCTGCCTCCGACTCGCTCGCGGCCGCCGAACAGGACGACCTCGACGCCGACCTGCTGCGCTTCGGACCCGAACGGGAGAGCGCCGAATCCGACCTCACCGACGCGCTCGTGCTCGCCCTCACCCCCGAGGTGCTCGCCGAGCTGTCGAGCAAGCCTGGCTTCGGCGACGACGTCGTCTCCCGGGTGAAGGCGACCGGGCTGCGGGTCCAACTGGGTCGTCGCTTCCACAACGACGCGGTGACCGACGTGCGACGGGTGCGGCGCAAGTGGGTCGTGCGGGTCTTCCGGCTGGCCGGGCATGCGGCCATGCCCCGGACCGTCGAGTTCGCCGACGAACTGCCCCCCGGTCTGCGCGCCTGAGCGCGGGGCGCGCGGCATACCTGGCAGGCGCCGCGCGGGGGAATGCGCGACCTGCCGCACGGAACTTTCCACGGCGGAAAGTTCCGTGATAACTTTCCGCCATGGAAAGTAACTCAGGGGATGCCCTCCGTGACATGACTGCCGACGAGGCCCGAGCCCAGCTCGGTGCCCTCGCCGAAGGACGGGCGGCCCTGGCCGACCGGGTCGTCACGCCATGGTGGTACCACCCGGCGCTCGCCGTGCTCGTCGCGATCTTCCTCGCCAGCCAGGGTGCGCAGCAGTGGTGGGTGATCGGCTTCGCGATCTACTGTGCCGGACTGGTCGGTCTGGTCACCGCCTACCGCAATCTCACCGGGGTCTGGGTGAGCAGTTGGAACCTACCCAACGGACGAGGTGTGCTGATCGGGGTGGTCGCCGTCCTGCTGGCCGGTTTCACGGTGTCGCTCGTCACGCGGTTCGGTTTGCTTCCCTGGTGGTCGGCCTTGCTGTCGGGCCTGGGCTGTGGCCTGTTCGTCTGGTGGATCGGTCCGCAGGTCGACTCGATGTGTCGAGACCAGGTGCAGGATGCCCGATGAGCCTGCCTGTCCACGAACGGATCGACCCGCTGCTGCTCGAGCCCAAGCGGCTGCAGATCTGCGGCTCGCTCGCCGCCGTCGAAGAGGTCGAATTCGCCACCCTGCGCGATCTGCTCGGCGTGGCCGACTCGGTCCTGTCCAAACACCTGCGGACCCTCGACGAGGCCGGCTACGTCACCGCGACCAAGCAGAAGGCGAGCACCGGCCGACCCCGCACCTGGCTGCGCCTCACCCACGAGGGCCGCACCGCACTCCGGGGTCACGTCGCCCAGCTGCGCCGCCTCGCCGGCGACCTCGCCGGGGTGGCTCCCCACGGTGAGCGAGGCGGGTAAACTCGTGCGGTCGCCTCGACGGAGGCGAGGACACGGCATACCCCTGCGGTCGGTTGCGCGGGGTCCAGACGAGAGCAGGCACGACCCCCCATGAGCGAGCCCACCCCCACCACAGGCACCGCACGCGTGAAGCGGGGCATGGCCGAGATGCTCAAGGGCGGCGTCATCATGGACGTCGTCACCCCGGAGCAGGCCAAGATCGCCGAGGACGCCGGCGCGGTCGCGGTCATGGCCCTTGAGCGGGTGCCGGCCGACATCCGCGCCCAGGGCGGGGTGTCGCGGATGAGCGACCCCGACATGATCGACGGGATCATCGCCGCCGTCTCGATCCCGGTGATGGCGAAGGCTCGGATCGGGCACTTCGTCGAGGCCCAGGTGCTGCAGAGCCTCGGCGTCGACTACATCGACGAGTCCGAGGTCCTCACCCCGGCCGACTACGCCAACCACATCGACAAGTGGGCCTTCACGGTGCCCTTCGTCTGCGGGGCCACCAACCTCGGCGAGGCGCTGCGCCGGATCACCGAGGGAGCGGCGATGATCCGCTCCAAGGGCGAGGCCGGCACGGGTGACGTCTCCAATGCGACCACGCACATGCGCCAGATCCGCGGCGAGCTCAACCGGCTTCGCTCGATGAGCCCCGACGAGCTCTACGTCGCGGCCAAGGAGCTGCAGGCGCCCTACGAGCTGGTCGCCGAGGTCGCCGCCGCCGGCAAGCTGCCCGTCGTGCTCTTCACCGCGGGCGGCATCGCCACCCCGGCCGACGCGGCAATGATGATGCAGCTCGGTGCCGAGGGGGTCTTCGTCGGGTCGGGGATCTTCAAGTCCGGCAACCCGGCCGAGCGTGCCGCGGCCATCGTCAAGGCGACGACCTTCTACGACGACCCCGACGTCATCGCCAAGGTCTCCCGCGGCCTGGGCGAGGCGATGGTCGGCATCAACGTCGAGGAGATCGCGCAGCCGCACCGGCTCGCCGAGCGCGGCTGGTAGTTCCCCCATGACGGCCCCCCGTATCGGGGTGCTCGCGCTGCAGGGTGACGTGCGCGAACACGCCCACGCACTCGAGCGTTCCGGGGCCCGGGCCCTGCCGGTGCGCCGGGAAGCCGAGCTGCGCGGCATACAGGGGATCGTCCTGCCCGGCGGGGAGTCCACGGTCATCGACAAGCTGCTGCGCGCCTTCGGGCTGTTCGAGCCGCTGCGGGCGGCGCTGCGGGCGGGGCTGCCGGCCTACGGCTCGTGCGCGGGGATGATCCTGCTCGCCGACCGCCTCGCCGACGCCGCCGCGGGGCAACAAACCCTCGGGGGGCTCGACGTCACCGTCCGGCGCAACGCCTTCGGGCGCCAGGTCGACTCCTTCGAGCAGGACATCCGGTATGCCGCGTGGCCGGCTCCCGTGCACGCCGTCTTCATCCGGGCGCCCTGGGTCGAGCAGGCCGGGCACGACGTCGAGGTGCTCGCGTCCGTCGAACGGGAGGGGACGGCATACCCGGTGGCGGTGCGCCAGGGCGCGCTGCTGGCGACCTCGTTCCACCCGGAGGTGACCGGCGACCTGCGGGTGCACGAGCAGTTCGTCGAGATGGTGCGCGAACGCGGCTGACCTCCGGGAGGCTCCGGCCCCGCCTCGCTCCGGCGGCCACCTGGGGTGGGTCCCTTTGCGCAAATCTGCACACACGAGCGCGTTTCCCGTGACGTGGCGCGCAAGTCACGGGAAAAGTGAACAGTCAAGCGGTTACTCCGGGTCGGGGGGAGGTCGGGGGGAGGTCCGGGGGAGGCAAGCGGCGAAGTAGAATCGCGGGGTTTGCACGGGACGGGTTCGGCACGGGTACGAGACAGGACACGAGGTTCATGAGCGGTCACTCCAAGTGGGCGACGACCAAGCACAAGAAGGCGGCCATCGACGCCAAGCGCGGCAAGCTGTTCGCCAAGCTCATCAAGAACATCGAGGTCGCGGCCCGGACCGGCGGTGGTGACCCGCTCGGCAACCCCACGCTCTGGGACGCCATCTACAAGGCGAAGAAGTCCTCGGTCCCCAACGACAACATCGATCGCGCCGTCAAGCGCGGATCGGGCGCCGAGGCCGGGGGAGCGGAATACCAGGAGATCATCTACGAGGGTTACGCCCCCGGTGGCGTCGCGCTCTACATCCAGTGCCTCACCGACAACCGCAACCGGGCGGCTGCCGAGGTCCGCACCGCGCTCACCCGCAACGGCGGCACGCTCGCCGACCCGGGCTCGGTCGCCTACTTGTTCAACCGCAAGGGCGTCGTCATCGTCCCCAAGGCCGGTCAGAGCGAGGACTCGCTCCTCGAGGTCGTCCTCGACGCCGGCGCCGAGGAGATCAACGACCTCGGCGACAGCTTCGAGGTCGTCTCCGAGGCCACCGACGTCGTCGAGGTGCGTAAGGCCCTGCAGGCTGCCGGCGTCGACTACGACTCGGCCGAGGCCACCTTCATCCCGAGCATGGAGATCGCCCTCGACCTCGACGGCGCCCGCAAGATGATGCGGGTGATCGACGCGCTCGAGGACTCCGACGACGTCCAGAACGTCTGGGCCAACGGCGACGTGAGCGACGAGGTTCTCGCCCAGCTCGACGAGGAGTGATCCGGCGCGCGGCGAGTCGTGCCGCCGTCCGCCCTCTCGGGTGGACTACGGTTGCCACCGAACGAATGTTCGGGAACGACGGAGGTATGCCGTGCGCGTCCTGGGTGTCGACCCCGGGCTGACCCGCTGCGGGGTCGGAGTCGTCGAAGGCGACCTCGGTCGCCGACTGCGCATGGTCGACGTCACCGTCGTCCGGACCTCGCCGAACGCGCCGACGCCGGAGCGACTACTGACGATCGAGGCCGCGCTCGACGAGATCGTCCGGCACCACCGGCCCGACCGGGTGGCTGTCGAGCGGGTCTTCGCCGACGTCAACGTCCTGTCCGTCATGGGGACGGCCCAGGCGTCCGCCGTCGCGATGCTGGTCGCTGCGCGGCACGGCATACCCGTGCAGACCCACACGCCGACCGAGGTCAAGGCGGCCGTCACCGGATCCGGCCGGGCCGACAAGACCCAGGTGACCGCGATGGTCACCCGGCTGCTGCGCCTTGCCGAGTCGCCGCGCCCCGCCGACGCCGCCGACGCCCTCGCCCTCGCCATCTGCCACCTGTGGCGAGGTGCGGCGCAGCACCGGCTCGAGGCTGCGGTCGCCGCGCACGAGGCCGCCCGCCCGGCCAGCCCGACTATCCGCCCGGCCACCCGGCCCAGGAGCCAGGTCGGAGGTGCCCGGTGATCGCCTCGGTCCGCGGCACTATCGCCCACGTAGGCCTGGATTCGGTCGTCGTCGAGGTCGGTGGAGTCGGCCTGCTCGTCCACGTGACTCCCGCGACGGCCGCCGCCTTGCGCACCGGTGAGACCGCGTCGCTCGCCACGTCGATGGTCGTGCGCGAGGACTCCCTCACCCTCTACGGGTTCCCCGACGCCGACGGCCGTTCCGTCTTCGAGACCGTCCAGACGGTCACCGGTGTCGGCCCGCGCCTCGCGCTCGCGATGCTCGCCGTCCACTCGCCCGACGGCGTCCGTGCGGCCGTCGCGACCGGCGACGTCCCGGCCCTCATGAAGGTCCCCGGCATCGGCAAGAAGGGCGCCGAACGACTCGTCCTCGAACTGCGTGACCGGATGGCGCTCCCGTCCGGTCAGGTGAGCGCGCCGGTCGGCAACGGGGGCTCACCGGCCTGGATGGGACAGGTGCGAGAGGCCCTCGTCGGCCTGGGCTGGAGCGCCAAGCAGGCCGAGGACTCGGTCGCCGCCGTCGCCGAGGAGTCGGCCGCCGTCGGCGAGACGCCCGACGTGTCCGTCCTCCTGCGCTCCGCGTTGCGTCGGTTGGCCCGCACGTGAGCGACCTGCACGTGAGCGATCCGGGCAGCGGGCCGGAGCGCACCAGCCTCGACGACGGCTGGCCCGACGCCGAGGCCGACGGCTCCTACGAGGCGACCGCGCGGGTGGTCGACCCGAGGGGTGGGGACCGCGAACGGGTGGTGGAGGCCGCTCTGCGGCCGCGCCGGCTGGCCGAGTTCCCCGGTCAGCCGCGGGTGCGCGACCAGCTGGGGCTGCTGCTCGAAGCCGCCCGCCGACGTGGGACGCCGCCGGATCACGTCCTGCTCTCCGGACCTCCCGGCCTGGGCAAGACCACCCTCGCGATGATCATCGCCGCCGAGCTCGAGCAGCCCATCCGGGTGACCTCGGGTCCGGCGATCCAGCATGCCGGCGACCTCGCCTCGGTGCTGTCCTCGCTCGCCGAGGGCGAAGTGCTCTTCCTCGACGAGATCCACCGGATGAGCCGCGCGGCCGAGGAGATGCTCTACCTCGCGATGGAGGACTTCCGGGTCGACGTCATCGTCGGCAAGGGGCCAGGCGCGACCGCGATCCCGCTGGAATTGCCGCCGTTCACCGTCGTCGGGGCGACGACGCGCTCGGGGCTGTTGCCGGCGCCGCTGCGGGACCGTTTCGGGTTCACCGGGCATCTCGACTTCTACGCGACGGCCGACCTCGTCACCATCCTCGAGCGCTCGGCCCGGCTACTCGGGGTCGCCTCCGAGCCCGACGGGGTCGCCGAGATCGCCCGACGGGCCCGGGGCACACCCCGGATCGCCAACCGCCTGTTGCGCCGGGTGCGCGACTGGGCCCAGATCCACGGTGCGGACGTGGTCGACCTCGCGGCCGCTCGGGAGGCGCTCGCTCTCTTCGACGTCGACGAGCGGGGCCTGGACCGGCTCGACCGGGCGGTGCTCGAAGCTCTCTGTCGTCGGTTCGGGGGTGGACCCGTGGGTGTGGCCAACCTCGCGGTCGCCGTCGGCGAGGAGGCCGACACGGTCGAGACGGTCGCCGAACCCTTCCTCGTGCGCGAGGGCTTCGTCGTGCGCACCCCGCGCGGGCGGGCGGCGACCCCGGCTGCGTGGGCGCATCTCGGGTTGGCCGCGCCGGCCGGCGGCACGGCATACCTCGCCTCGATGCTGCCCCTCGATGAGGCCGGCGAGGCGGACGCCGGCGGGCGGTTCGGCGGCTGAGCCGGCGACACGGGTCTCGACACGGCCTTCGGCCGGTTCGGCGGGGCTGATTCGTCTCGGGGGGGCCGATGGGACAGAATGTGACGTTGGTCCGCCGTCCGGCCGCGGACGGCTTCACACGGTGACGAAGGTAACGACGCGACGATGTCAGGCAACGACCTCAGTTCCATGCTCTTCCTCGTCCTCCCGCTGCTGCTGCTCGGGTGGATCATGGTCAGCCAGCGACGGCGGATGCGCGACGCGCAGTCCTTGCAGGCCTCGATCGCCGTGGGCGACGAGATCCGCACGACCTCGGGCTTCTTCGGACGAGTCACCGACCTCACCGACACGGTGCTGAGCCTCGAGCTCGCGCCCGGCGTGGTCGTGCGGATCGACCGGCGCGCCGTCGACACCAAGGTCCCGCCGGCTGCGACTCCTGCTGCCGCGGACGACCCGCAGTCCGACGGTCCGACGGACCAGGGATGAGCCCGTTCATCGGTGCCCGCAATCCGCGCACGCGCGGGGCTCGACGCACGTTGTGGGCGCTGGTCGTGGTCCTGCTGCTCATGGTCGGTGGCGTGGGAGCGCTCCACCGGTGGGGCAGCGGTCAGCTCAGCCCCAAACTCGGGCTCGACCTCGAGGGCGGCACCCAGATGGTCCTCGAACCCGTCCTCGACGCCGGCACCCAGGTGAGCGCAGGTCAATTGGAGAAGGCCCGCGACATCATCGCCCAGCGGGTCGACTCCAACGGCGTCGCCGAGGCCGAGGTCACGACTCAGGGCGGCCGCAACATCGTCATCTCCATCCCCGGCCAGCCCGACGCCAAGACCCTCGATCAGATCCGCAAGCCCTCGCAGCTGCGCTTCCGGGCCGTGCTCGTCGTCGGCCCGGGAGTCCCGGCGAGCTCCGCGACCCCGACCGCCACGAGCACGGGCACCGCGTCCTCGACCCCGACCCCGAGCACGCCTGCACCCATCTTCACGATGGACCCGGCCGGCGCGCCCCCGCAGCAGGCGAGCACCCCCACGACGAGCGCCAACGCGATCGTGCCCAAGGCGCTCACCCAGGACACCCCGACGCCGACGCCCAGCCCGACGGGCACCGCCGGCGGCACGTCGACCACGGCCGCTCCGGCCAACGCCTCCGACCTTGCGTGGATCACCCCCGAGATCGAGGCGCAGTTCACGACGCTCGACTGCTCCAAGTCCGGGGCGATCAACGAATTCGTCGACGACCCGACCAAGCCGCTCGTCACGTGTTCGACGGACAAGGCCGAGAAGTACATCCTCGGTCCGGTCGAGGTCGACGGCACCGACATCGCCGACGCCACCTCCGGCTACCAGACGGGCTCCAACGGCCAGCCGACGAGCATCGTCGAGGTGCGGCTGAAGTTCACCTCGGAGGGGGCTGCGAAGTTCGCCGAGGTGACCAAGCGGCTCTATGCCCTCAAGGAGACCGACGAGACCCGCAACCGGTTCGCCATCGTCCTGGACAAGCAGGTGATCTCGGCCCCGTCGACCAACGCGGTCATCGCCACCGGTGAGGCCTCGATCACCGGCAGCTTCACCCTCGACTCGGCGCGTTCGCTCGCCCAGCAGCTGAAGTTCGGCGCCCTGCCGATGTCCTTCGCCCTACAAACCCAGGACGACATCAGCCCCACCCTCGGCAAGGAACAGCTCGCCCTCGGCCTGCTCGCCGGGCTCATCGGCATGCTCCTGGTCGTCGGCTACTCGCTCTTCCAATACCGGCTGCTCGGGCTGGTCACGGTCGCCTCGCTCGTGGTCGCAGCAGTCGTCACCTACCTCACGCTCACCCTGCTCGGCACGGCATACAACTTCCGGCTCACGATGGCCGGGGTGACCGGTGTCATCGTCGCGATCGGCGTGACAGCGGACTCGTTCATCGTCTATTTCGAACGCATCCGCGACGAGGTGCGCGAGGGACGACCACTCGTGACCGCCGTCGACGCCGGCTGGGCGCGCGCCCGGCGCACGATCCTCGCCGCCGACGGCGTCAACTTGCTCGCCGCGATCGTGCTCTACCTGCTCGCTGCGAGCAACGTCCGTGGCTTCGCCTTCACCCTCGGGGTGACGACGATCATCGACCTGTTCGTCGTCGTCTTCTTCACCCACCCCCTGGTCGCGATCCTCGCGCACACCCGCTTCTTCGGTGGTGGGCATCCGTGGTCGGGCCTGGACCCGCGCCGGCTGGGTGCCAAGACCACCCGGTATGCCGGTCGCGGCCGTTTCGTCACACCGGATCCGGCCGGCGGGTCGCCGCTGCCCGAGGGGAGGGCCTGAGCCATGTGGGATGTCGCCCAGATCGGCAACGATCTCTACACCGGTCGGCGTTCGATCGACTTCATCGGCCGCCAGCGCCAGTGGTACCTGTTCTCCGGCGTCCTCATCGCCCTGGCGCTCGTCGGCATCTTCGCGCGGGGACTCAACTTCGGCATCGAGTTCCGGGGCGGCTCGGAATACCGGCTCACCAACGTCGCGGACACCTCGGGCTACGAGGACAAGGCCAAGGCGGCGATCGCCTCGGCCGGCATCCCCGGCAACGTCGTGACGACGATCATCGGGGGCGACAGCGTCCGCGTGCAGTCCGAGGCGGCCGGCGACCGCAACGAGGCAGCCAAGGCCGCCCTCGCCACGGCCTTCGGGGTCAGTCAGGACACCGTGTCGGCCTCGCTCATCGGACCCTCGTGGGGCGAGTCGGTGAGTCAGAAGGCCCTGCAGGCCCTCATCGTCTTCCTCTTGCTCGTCGCCCTCGTCATGGCGATCTACTTCCGCACCTGGAAGATGGCGCTCGCCGGGCTCGTGGCCCTCATCCACGACCTGGTCATCACCGTCGGGGTCTACGCGCTCTTCGGCTTCGAGATCACCCCGTCGTCGATGATCGGCTTCCTCACCATCCTCGGCTATTCGCTCTACGACACCGTCGTGGTCTTCGACAAGGTCCGCGAGAACACCGCGGCAGCGATCGGCAGCCGGCGCCAGTCCTATGCCCAGGCGGCCAACCTCGCGGTCAACCAGACCCTCGTGCGCTCGATCAACACGACGGTCGTGGCCCTGCTGCCCATCCTCGCGATCCTCGTGGTCGGATTCACCAAGCTCGGGCCCGGCACGCTGCTCGACCTCGCGCTCGCGCTCTTCGTCGGCATCGCCGTCGGGGCCTATTCCTCGATCTTCATCGCCACCCCGCTGCTGGTCGACCTGCGCCGGGGCGAGCCCGCTCTCGTCGAGCTCGCCAAGCACGCGGCCAAGTCCCAGGCGCGCGAGGCGACGCTCGTGAGGGCCGAGGCGGGTATGCCGGCCGACCAGACCGGCGCGCGGCGGGCCGACGCGACGCGCGCCTCCGCGTCGGCCGCCGTGGCCGAGCGCGCGGACACCGAGATCGGGGTCGAGACCGACGCCGCCGGTCGACCGGTGCACAAGTGGACCGCCTCGGGGCCGCGCAACCAGCCGAAGCGGACCCCACGGTCGAAGCGATGAGCCCAACCGGGGTGGAGTCGATCGGCGACCTCGTCGCCTCGCGGCTGCGGGACGTCCCCGACTTCCCCCAGCCGGGGGTCCTCTTCAAGGACTTCACCCCGCTGCTCGCCGACGGACCGGCCCTGCGGGCCGTCGCCGACGACATCGCGACGCGGTATGCCGGCCGGGTCGACACCATCGTGGGGATCGAGGCGCGCGGCTTCATCCTCGGTGCCGCCGCGGCATACGCGCTGGGGGTGGGTTTCGTGCCCGTGCGCAAGGCCGGCAAGTTGCCCGGCGACACGCACGAGGCGACCTACTCGCTGGAATACGGGACCGCGACCCTCGAGATCCATGCCGACGCCTTCGTCGGCGGCCACCGGGTGCTCGTCATGGACGACGTCCTGGCCACCGGCGGCACAGCCGCGGCCACCTGCGAGCTCGTCGAACGGGCCGGCGGCACCGTCGCCGGAATCGAGATCGTCCTCGAGATCGGCTTCCTCGGCGGACGTGCGGCCCTCACCCGGTGGCCGGTGCACTCGATGCTTGTGAGCTGAGACCCGGGGGTCGGCCGCCCTCGTCTCGGACGGGCGAAGAGTCCTCCGGCGGGCGACTACAATCCCGTCATGGACGATGCGGTGGTGCCGCAGTCGCCGGCCACGGCCGCGACCGGCACCACGGCGCCCACGGTCACCCGCAGATCCACCCTCGCCGCCACGGCGAGTCTGCCGACCAGCTCGTCCTCGGCCGCGGGAGGCGACACCGACACCCTCGCATCTGGCCCGGGCCCGGGGCTGTCGACCTCAAGCCGGCTACGCGGTCGGCTCGACCGGCTCGCCCGGATCGGCACGCCCAAGGCCACGCCCAACCTCGCGCTCGAGCCGCTGCTGCACACGGTCCGCCAGGTCCATCCCCGGGCTGACGTCACCCTGATCCAGCGGGCTTTCGAGGTCGCCGAACGGGCTCATCAGGGGCAGATGCGCCGCAGCGGCGACCCCTACATCACCCATCCACTCGCGGTCGCCTCGATCCTCGCCGAGTTGGGCATGACGCCCCCGACGATCGCGGCCGCGATGCTCCACGACACGGTGGAGGACACGGCATACGGTCTGACCGAGTTGCGGGTGGAATTCGGCGAGGAGATCGCGACGCTCGTCGACGGGGTGACCAAGCTCGACAAGGTGACCTGGGGCGAGGCCGCCAAGGCCGAGACGGTCCGCAAGATGGTCGTGGCGATGGCCAAGGACATCCGGGTCCTCGTCATCAAGCTGGCCGACCGGCTGCACAACGCCCGCACGTGGAAGTACGTGCCGCCCGAGTCGGCCCGGAGCAAGGCGACCGAGACGCTGGAGATCTACGCCCCCCTGGCCCACCGGCTCGGGATGAATACGATCAAGTGGGAACTCGAGGACCTCGCCTTCGCCGTGCTCTACCCGAAGATGTACGACGAGATCGTCGACATGGTCCGCGAGCGGGCGCCGGCGCGCGAGGAGTACCTCGCGTCCGTGCGCGCCGAGGTGGCCGACGACCTGCGCAAGGCCGAGATCAAGGCCACCGTGACCGGGCGGCCCAAGCACTACTACTCGGTCTACCAGAAGATGATCGTGCGCGGCCGCGACTTCGAGGACATCTACGACCTCATGGGCGTGCGAGTCCTCGTCGAAACCGTCCGTGACTGCTATGCGGCGCTCGGCGCGCTGCACGCCCGCTGGACCCCCGTTCCCGGGCGGTTCAAGGACTACATCGCGATGCCCAAGTTCAACATGTACCAGTCGCTGCACACGACGGTCATCGGGCCTCAGGGCAAGGCCATCGAGATCCAGATCCGCACCCACACGATGCACCGGCGGGCCGAGTTCGGGATCGCCGCGCACTACAAGTACAAGGAGGACGCCAAGAAGGGCGGGCGCGGCGGCGACGCGGGCAGTGTCAACGACATGGCCTGGTTGCGCCGCCTGCTCGACTGGCAGCGCGACACCGCCGACCCGGGGGAGTTCCTCGACTCGTTGCGCTTCGAGATGGGGGGCGCCGAGGTCTACGTCTTCACCCCCAAGGGCTCGGTGGTCGCGCTCCCCGTGGGCTCGACCCCCGTCGACTTCGCCTATGCGGTGCACACCGAGGTCGGCCACCACTGCATCGGTGGCCGGGTCAACGGCCGGTTGGCCCCCCTCGACTCGGTCCTCGAGAACGGCGACACCGTCGAGATCCTCACCTCGAAGGCCGACGGCGCCGGCCCGTCGCGCGACTGGCTCACCTTCGTGCGCAGCCCCCGCGCACGGAACAAGATCCGCCAGTGGTTCTCCAAGGAGCGCCGCGACGAGGCCATCGAGCGAGGTCGCGAGGCGATCGCGAAGTACCTGCGCAAGCAGGGTATGCCGCTGCAGCGGCTCATGTCCGTCGAGACCCTCACCGCGATCGCAGGTGATCTGCGCTACGCCGACATCGACAGTCTGTTCGCCGCCGTCGGTGACTCGCACGTCTCCGCCCAGCATGTCGTGGGCCGGCTCGTCCAATCGCTCGGCGGCGAGGAGGCCACGAGCGACGACCTCGCCGAGGCGACCGTCCCGACGCGGGTGCGCAGCCGCAGCCGCACGACCGATCCGGGGGTCGTCGTCGTGGGCATCGACGACGTCTGGGTGAAGATCGCCAAATGCTGCACCCCCGTGCCGGGCGACCCCATCATGGGCTTCATCACCCGTGGCAACGGCGTGTCGGTCCATCGCAGCGACTGCACGAACGCCGATTCGCTACGGCGCGAACCGGATCGACTCATCGACGTCCAGTGGGACCCGACCGCGGCGAGCGTCTTCCTCGTCCAGTTGCAGGTCGAGGCCCTCGACCGCAACCGCCTGCTCTCGGACATCACCCGGGTGCTGTCCGACCACCACGTGAACATCCTCTCCGCGTCGGTGCAGACCACCCGCAATCGGGTGGCCCTGTCGAGGTTCTCCTTCGAGATGGGCGATCCGGGGCATCTCGACGCGGTAATGGCGGCTGTGCGCAAGGTCGATGGGGTCTACGACGTCGCGCGGGTGACCGGCGCGCGTCGGGAGGAGTGAGCCTGGGCGCCACCGGCTGACCGTTCGGTCGTCGCGGGCGCCCGGCCCTGCTCAGCGCCCGCCGAACTCCTCCAGGCCGGACTGCGCCTGGGCCAGCCATTGACGGCGTGCGGCGAGTGCGGCCTGCGCCTCGGCAACCTTTGTCGCGTTGCCGGAGGCCTCGGCCTTGGCGAGATCCGCCTCGAGCCCGGCGACCGCCTTCTCCAACTGCTCGACAAGGCTGCTCGCCCGGGCCGCCGCCTCAGGGTTGGACGAGCTCCAGCGCCGGTCCTCGGCGTCGCGCACCGTCTGCTCGACCCGGCGCAGCGCCCGCTCGATCCGCTCCATGTCGCCGCGCGGAACCTTGCCGGCCCTGTCCCACTTGTCCTGGATGACGCGCAGCGCACCCTTGGTCGTTTCGAGGTCGCGGACCGGCAGCAGCGCCTCGGCCTCGGCGAGCAGGCCCTCCTTCACGGCGAGGTTGCCGCGGAAGCCCTCCTCCTCGGCCTGGACGACCGCGTCCTTCGCCGCAAAGAAGGAGTCCTGGGCCGCCTTGAAGCGCTGCCACAAGGCATCGTCCTCGGCCCGACTGGCCCGGCCGGCGGACCGCCAGTCGTCCATGAGCCGCTTGAAGGCCCCGGCGGTGCTTGCCCAGTCCTTGCTCGTCGCCAGCCGCTCGGCCTCGGCGACCAGCCGCTCCTTGGTGACCCGGGCCTCGGAGTGAGCGGAGTCAAGGGCGGCGAAGTGGCTCTTGCGGGCCTTGTCGAACCGGTTGCGGGCGGCCGAGAAGCGTTGCCACAGTGCGGCTTCGGTCTCGCGGTCCAGGCGCGGCCCACTGCGCTGGAGGCCCTTCCACTCGTCGAGGACCTCGCGCATGCGAGCGCCGCTGGCCTTCCACTGGATCCGCGCTTCGGGCTGTCCGGCGATCTGCTCGGCCTCGGCGACGAGCTCCTCGCGGCGGGTCGTCGCGGCGGCCTTGGCCTCGGCGCGCGCGGCCGCCTCCACCTCGCGTCGCGCCGCGATCCCGTCCGCGATCTGCACGAGCCGCGCGTCGAGGGCGGCCAGATCGCCGACGACCCGCGCCTCGGCGACCTGCTCTCGCAGCTTGGCCAGCGCGTCGGTCGCTTCCTTCGTGGGGATGTCGGTGTGGGTCACCCGCTGTTGGAGGAGCGCGACCCCGGCGGCCAGCTCGTCGTACTTGCGGCCGAAGTAGGCGAGCGCGTCGGCATTGCTCGCACCCGGGTAGGAGCCGACCTCGCGCTCGCCCTCTGCGGTCGTCACATAGACGATGCCCGCGGCGTCGACCCGCCCGTATGCCGTGTGTGCCGGCGCCCCGTGGCTGCGGGCGAAGAGCTTGGGCGAGGGGACCGGAGCTGGGGAAGCGGGGGCAGCCCGGACGCGTTCCGGCTCAGGCTCCGCGGCGACGGGCTCGGGCTCCGCGGCGACCGGCTCGGGCTCCGGCTCTGGCTCCGCGGCGACGGGCTCCTCGACGGCGATGGGCTCCGGCTCGCCGACAGCGATGGGCTCCGGGTCGGCGATGGGCTCGGAGAGGGCGGTGGGCTCGACTGACTCGGTCATCGTCTCAGGCCTTCGGCTGGACGGACACGGACAGGATGCTGATCGGAGCCATGGGCGACATCCCGTCGACCGAGTAGACCCCCGCCGCGGCGATCTTGTCGACGATGTCCATCCCCTTGGTCACCGTCCCGAAGATGCTGTAGCCGCCACCGTCGGTCGGCAGGGTCGTGTCCTTGTAGACGATGAAGAACTGGTCGCCGTTGCTGTTCGGGTCGCTCGTGCGTGCCATGGCGACGGTCCCTCGTGGGTACTTGCCGTCGGCCGGAGCGTTCTCGATGCCGTAGTGGTAGCCGGGGCCGGGACCCGCTCCGGTGCCGGTGGGGTCGCCGCACTGGAGCACCCAGAGCCCCTGGTCGTCCCCGGTGAGTCGGTGGCAGGGGCTCGGGGCCCAGTAGTCTTCCTTGGCGAGCAGGATGAAGGAGGAGACCGTCGCCGGGGCCTTGGCACCCAGCAACTCGATGGTGATCGGCCCACAGTTGGTCGTCACCGTCGCGAGGAAGGTCTTCCCGCGGGCCGCCTCGATGTCCGGGGCGCTGGTCATCTTCTTCGTCGTCGTCTGCGGCGCCGGCACCTGCGTGCAGCCGGCGAGCACCGCCGGGGTGGGCGTCGGCGTGGGGGTGACCGATGGGCTCGCACCGTCCGTGCTCGTCGCGCTTGCGCTGCTCGTGTCGCTCGCGGTCGGGCTGGCATCGGTCGCCGCGGGCTTGGGGGCGGTGAGGATGTTGGCCACCCACACGAATGCCACGACGACGATGAGCACCGCCACTACGGCGACGACCGGCTGTTTGTCCCGCACGTCCACAACCTTCCAGATGTGCCTCTGGGGCACGACGACTGCCAACGGTCGCCAAGTCTAGGCACCTTGCCCCGATGCCTCTCGTTCACCCGGTCACGACTGAGTGACGGTTGACCCCTGTGCCGGTGCCGCCGGATAGGCTCCCCACGTGCTCCTCATCGGGTTTCCGGCTGCTGCGTTCGCGACCAACTGCTTCATCCTCGCGCCGGCCCGGGGCGAGGAATGCCTCGTCGTGGACCCCGGGATCGGCGTCGAGGAGACCGTGCGGGAGATCTGCCAGGAGTACTCCCTGCGCCCCGCTGCGGTGCTGCTCACCCACGGCCATCTCGACCATGTCTACGCGGTGACCCCGGTATGCGGCGGAGGGGGCGTGGCGGCATACATCCACCGCGACGACCGCTACCGGCTGGACTCGCCGCTGGAACTGCTCGACCCCGGGATGCTGTGGATGATGGAGCAGGAGTTCGGCTCGAAGGTCTCCTGGACCGAGCCGGAGGACATCCGGGAGATCGCCGACGGGGAGACCCTCACGATCGCCGGACTCGATCTGCGGGTCGTCCACGCCCCCGGGCACACCGAGGGGTCGGTGATGTTCACGACCGACGAGGTGCCCGACGAGGTGCGCGGGCAGGTGGGCTCGACCGTTGTGTCCGGTGACGTCCTTTTCGCCGGGTCGATCGGACGCACCGACCTGCCCGGCGGCAGCGACGCGGCGATGCAACGCTCCCTGCGCGAGCTCGTCCTGCCGATGCCCGACGACCGGTTGGTGTTGCCCGGGCACGGTCCGCTCACCACGATTGGGCAGGAGCGGGGACGCAATCCCTTCCTCCAGGGCCTGCGCTGAGGGAGACCCCTCGGCCGACCGGCAGGAAGCCTGCACGGCATACCCACCGTTCGACGGAACTCGAAGAGCAGGAGCGGAGCGCGATGGCGCGGATGGTGAGCGTCGCGGAGGCGGCGGCCCGGATCACCGACGGGATGACGGTGATGATCGGGGGCTTCATGGGGTGCGGCAACGCGCACACGATGATCCAGGCGGTCATCGACGCGGGCGTGCGCGACCTCACCCTCGTGTGCAACGACGCGGCGATGCCCGACTTCGGCGTCGGGAAGCTCATCCGGCACAAACGGGTCCGGCGTCTGGTCGCCACCCATGTGGGCCTCAACCCCGAGGTGGCGCAGCAGATGCACTCGGGTGAGCTCGAGGTCGAGCTCGTCCCGCAGGGCTCGTTCGTCGAGAAGATCCGGGCCGGGGGAGCGGGGCTCGGCGGAGTGCTCACCCCCACGGGGATCGGGACGGTGGTGGCCGAGGGCAAGCAGGTGATCGAGGTGCGCGGCAAGCCCTATCTGCTCGAGGAGCCGCTGCGCGCCGACGTCTCGCTCATCAACGGCTACCGCATCGATACCAACGGCAACGTCTGGTACAAGGGCACGACCCGCAACTTCAACGTCGTCATGGCCACGGCCGCGGACCTTGTCATCGCCGAGGCCGACCACGTCGTCGGCATCGGCGACATCGGTCCAGAGAACGTGATGACCCCGGGGATCTTCGTCGACCTCGTCGTCGACGGCAAGGAGCAGCCAACGGGGCAGGGGAAGGAGCACTGAGCCGGCATGGCCATGGACAGCGCGCTCATCAAAAACCACATCGCCGCACGGGTCGCCCGTGAACTGCACGACGGCGACTTCGTCAACCTCGGCATCGGGCTGCCCACCCTCGTGCCGGCCTTCCTGCCGCCCGATGTCCACGTCGTCCTCGAGGCCGAGGACGGCATCGTCGGCGTCGGGCCCCGGCCCGACAGCGAACACGCCGACGCCCGCTATGTCGTCGACGCCGGCGGCCAGCCCGCGAGCTGCCCCATGGGTGGGGCCTTCATCGACTCGGCGACGTCCTTCGGGATGATCCGCGGCGGGCACGTCGACGTCACCGTCCTGGGTGCGCTCCAGGTGGACGAGGAGGGCAACCTCGCCAACTGGATCATCCCCGGGAAGATGGTGCCGGGCATGGGCGGTGCGATGGACCTCGTCGTCGGCGCCAAGCGGGTGATCATCGCGATGGAGCACACCCAGAAGGGCGCCCCCAAGATCATGCGGCGGTGCACCCTCCCGCTCACGGCGGTCGCCTGTGTCGACCTCATCGTCACCGAGATGGGCGTGATCGAGGTGACCCCCGAGGGCCTGCTGCTCACCGAGCTCAACCCGGCATACACGCTCGAGGAGGTGGCCGCGGCCACGGAGGCGACGCTGCACCTGGCCCCGCACCTGCAGCCCTGACGCCCCCGCCGTATGCCGCGCGGCCCCAGCCGGTGGGCCACGCCCCCGGAACACGCGCGCGACGGCATACCGGCGTCTGGGAGGATGCCGGGGTGAACGGCGGCAAGGTCACCCCCATGAGCGGCTTCCTCGAGTTCCTGCCCGAGGAGCGGATCGTCGAGCAGCACTTCCTCGACGTCATCCGGGAGACCTTCGAACTGCACGGCTTCGCGTCGATCGAGACGCGCGCGGTCGAGACCGTCGAGCGCCTGCTCGGCAAGGGCGGCGATGTCGACAAGGAGATCTACGGGGTGACCCGGCTCGGCCGCGGGGGCGAGGAGACCGGCCCGTCCGCCGGCGGGCGTGAGCCCGAGCTGGGGCTGCACTTCGACCTCACCGTGCCGTTCGCCCGCTACGTCCTGGAGAACGCCGGCAAGCTCGCCTTCCCCTTCAAGCGCTATCAGATCCAGAAGGTATGGCGGGGGGAGCGCCCCCAGGAGGGCCGCTATCGCGAGTTCACCCAGTGCGACATCGACGTGGTCGACGTCGGTCAGCTCGCGGCGCACTTCGAGGCCGAGATGCCGTTGGTCGTCGCCGATGCCTTCCGGCGGCTGCCGATCGGTGACTTCGTCATCCAGGTCAACAACCGCAAGATCCCCGAGGGCTTCTATCGCGGGATCGGACTCGACGACGTCCCCGGCACCCTGCGCATCGTCGACAAACTCGACAAGATCGGCCCGGAGGCCGTCGCTCGGCTCCTCGTCGATGCCGGTGCCACCGAGGCCCAGGCGCGAAAGTGCCTGCAGTTGGCCGAGATCCGCACCGCTGATCTCGGATTCGTCGACGCCGTGCGCGAATTGGGCGTTGCGGATGCGACCCTCGACGAAGGGTTGGCCGCGCTCGCGGCCGTCATCGAGGCCGGTCTCACGCACGCCCCCGGCGTCCTCGTGGCCGATCTGCGGATCGCGCGGGGGCTCGACTACTACACGGGCACGGTCTACGAGACCCAACTGGTCGGTTTTGAGTCGTGGGGCTCCTTCTGCTCCGGCGGGCGCTACGACTCCCTCGCCTCCGACGGGCGCACCACCTATCCCGGGGTCGGCATCTCGATCGGCCTCTCGCGGCTGCTCGGCCTGCTCGTGGGCAAGGGCCTCGTCCGAGCCAGCCGTTGCACACCGGCCGCCGTGCTCGTGGCCGTCGGCGCCGAGGAGACCCGGCCGCGTTCGGCCGCGGTCGCCGCGGCCTTGCGGGCCCGCGGCATACCCTGTGACCTCGCCCCGAGCGCGGCCAAGTTCGGCAAGCAGATCCGGTATGCCGAGCGGCGTGGAATCCCCTTTGTCTGGTTCGTCGGCGCGGGTGCGGAGGGCGGCGACGAGGTCAAGGACATCCGCTCCGGGCTGCAGATGGCTGCCGACGCGACGACCTGGCTGTGCCCCGAGGCGGACCTGCGACCCGCGATGCTCCTCGGAGTCTGACCCGCCGGCCCCCGCCCGCCGGCCCCGCGTCGACTTGGCCCCGCCCGCCGTCCCCGCCCTTGGCCCCGCGTCGACTTGGCCCCGCGTCGACTTGGCAACGCTCAAGCGCTTACATTCGTCACATCCGTCCCAATCGCGGCCAATCGGCAACACTCAAGCGCTTACACGCGGAGACAGAGAGGGGCGGGGCGGCGAGTCAGACGGGCAAGGACCGGGTGTCCTTGACCGCCTTCATCGTCACGAGGCTGCGCAGCGAGACGACCCCGGGCAACTCGCCGAGGCGCTCGGTGAAGAGTCGATGGTAGGAGTCGAGGTCGCGCACCCGCACCGTGAGCAGGTAGTCGGCGTCGCCGGCGATGAGCGCAGCCCCCACGACATCGTCCAACTCCGCGACCGCCGCCTCGAAGGCCCCGAGTGTCTCCTGACGCTGGTCGATGAGGCTCACCATGACGACGACCTGCAACGACCGGCCGAGCCGCACGGGATCGAGCACCGCGGCATACCCGGTGATGTAGCCGCGCTCCTCGAGCGCCTTCACCCGGCGCAGGCACGGCGAGGGGGACAGGCCGATTCGCCGCGCGAGGTCGACGTTGGTGAGACGCCCGTCGCGCTGTAGCTCGCGCAGGATCGCCCGGTCGAGGGCGTCCAACGACGGGTATGCCGCGGACTCACCAGATGGTGGCATTGTGTGCTCGCTTCTCGAACTTCATAGGCAGGACATGCCAAGGATAGGCGCTGGGGTGGCTCAACAAGACACCACCTGCCAAACGTGACGCATTAGACTCACCAACCGAACCGCACCGACGCGGCACCGGCCTTCGGGCCGAGGAGAACCAGCGGCCATCGGGCCAGAAGACGGTGACACGATGAAGGTCGGCATCCCCAGCGAGGTCAAGAACAACGAATACCGCGTCGCCATCACCCCGGTCGGCGTGCACGAACTGGTTCGCCACGGCCACGAGGTCCTCATCCAGAAGGGCGCCGGCGCCGGCTCGTCGATCTCCGACGAGGACTACGTGAGCCAGGGCGCGCGGATCCTCGACACGGCCGACGACGTGTGGGGCGAGGCCGAGATGGTGCTCAAGGTCAAGGAGCCGATTGCCGAGGAGTACCACCGGCTGCGTGAGGACCTCGTCCTGTTCACCTACCTGCACCTCGCGGCCGACAAGCCCCTCACTCAGGAGCTCATGGCCAAGAAGGTCACCGGCATCGCCTATGAGACCGTGCAGCTGCCCTCGGGCATGCTCCCGCTGCTCTACCCGATGTCCGAGGTCGCCGGTTGCCTCGCCCCGCAGGTCGGCGCGCACGCGATGATGCGGGCCCAGGGCGGGCGTGGCGTGCTCATGGGCGGCGTCGGCGGCGTCGCCAACGCCAAGGTCGTCGTCCTCGGGGCTGGGGTCGCCGGGCAGAACGCCGCCAACATCGCCCTCGGCATGGGCGCCGAGGTCACTCTGCTCGACACCGACCTCGACAAGTTGCGGATGAGCTTCTGGCGCTATGACAACCGGGTCCGCCAGATCGCCTCTTCCTCGCTCTCGGTGCGCGAGCAGGTGCTCGGCGCCGACCTGGTGATCGGGACGGTCCTCATCCCCGGCGCCAAGGCCCCCAAGCTCGTCACCGACGAGATGGTGGCCCAGATGAAGCCCGGCTCGGTGCTCGTCGACGTCGCCATCGACCAGGGGGGCTGCTTCGAGGGCAGCAGGCCGACCACCCACGCCGAGCCCACCTTCGGCGTGCACGAGTCGGTCTTCTACTGCGTGGCCAACATGCCCGGCGCGGTGCCCAACACCTCCACGTGGGCGCTCACCAACGCGACCCTCTCGTATGCCGTAAAGCTCGCCGACAAGGGCTGGAAGGGGGCCCTCCAGGCCGACCCGGCCCTCGCCCAGGGCCTCAATACGCACGCCGGCTTTGTCACCTACCAGGCCGTGGCGACCGACCTCGACCTGCCCTACCGGTCCCTCACCGACTCCCTCGCCGACTCCCTCGCCTGACCAGGCCCCCGCCGACTCCCTCGCCTGACCAGGCCCCCGCCGTTCTCCCGCGACTGACCAGGCCCCCGCCGTTCTCCCGCGAGTAACCGCTTGAGTGGTCACTTTTCCTGTGACCAAGCCCGCTTGGTCACAGGAAAAGTGCACACACGTGCGCCTTTGCCGGCAGGCCGCCGGGTCACACCCAGGTCAGCCGGTCGATCGCGTGGCCGCTCAGGTGGTCGAGCTGCGCGGAGCGAGCCCGCATCGGGGGCTCGGCGGTATCGACGGCGGCGGCGAACCCTGCGGATTGCCACCGGTGGCGGCATACCGGACCTGGTCCCCGCGGCGTGCCGGACCTGGTCCCCGCGGCGTGCCGGATCCCGACTCGACGACGGCGGCATACCGGCCCTGGCCCTGACGGCATGCCGGCGCGTCGGGCGGCGTGGCCGGCCGGACCCTCTCGCCTCCCCCCTCCTCCCTTTCGAGTAACCGCTTGACTGTGCACCTTTCCCGCAACTGAGCGGTCAAGTCACGGGAAAAGTGACCACTCAAGCGGTTACTCCAAGGGGAGGGCGGGCTGAGGGCGGGCGAGTAGGGCGCGCGGGGGAGGGCTCGGGTGGTTACGCTGACCGGCGATGGCCACGTTGCTCACGCCCCTGCGCGGTCGTGCCTCGGCGCCGACCGCAGGGGAACGGCGCCTGGCCGAGCGCCTGGGGGACAAGCTCGAGGACGACTACCTCGTGTGGTTCGACGTGCCGGTCGGCCCGCTGCGCACCCACCCGGATTTCGTCGTCCTGCACCCCCGCCGCGGCATTCTCGTGCTCGAGACCAAGGACTGGGCCCTCGACACCGTCGTGCGCGCCGACCGTGAGCTGTGGGACATCGCTCCCGGCGGGCACCACAAGCGGGTCGTCAACCCGCTCGAGCAGGCCCGGCACGGCGCGCACGCCGTCGTCGACGCCCTCCGCCGCGACCCGGCCCTCGTCCACCACGACGGCCGGTATGCCGGCCAGCTCACCTTCCCGTGGGGCTACGGGGTGGTGTTCACCCGGATCACCCGCCGGCAGTTCGAGGATTCCGGGATGACCCAGGCGATCGACCCGGACTCGGTGATCTGCGCCGACGAGATGACCGACTCGGTCGACCCGGAGGACTTCCAACAACGGCTGTGGGGGTTCTTCCGGCACCGGTTCAACGGCGCGCTCACCGTCCCGCAACTGGACCGGGTCCGGTGGATCCTCTTCCCCGAGGTGCGGGTCCGCCCGGCCCGAGGCGCCCTCTTCGCGGGCTCGGCGGCCCACGAGCCGGAGCTGCCCGAGCAGCCGGAACTGCCCGAGCAGCCGGAACTGCCCGAGCAGCCGGAGCTGCCCGAGCAGTCGGCCCTCGACGTCGAGCTGCCCGATGTCATGGCCGTGATGGACCTGCAGCAGGAGCAACTCGCGCGCAGCCTCGGGGCCGGCCACCGGGTGATCCACGGCGTGGCCGGCTCGGGCAAGACGATGATCCTCGGCTATCGCGCGGAATACCTCGCTCGCACGAGCGGCCCCGGGGCGCCCCCGATCCTCGTCCTGTGCTTCAACGAGCCGCTCGCGGTCTCCCTCGCGGCCGGCATCAAGGCCAGGGGCATCGTCGAGCGGGTCCACGTGCGGCACTTCCACCGGTGGTGCCACCAGCAGCTCACGGCATACGGCCAACCGATCCCCGCCGACGGCGACGGCTTCTTCGACCGGCTCGTCGACGCGCTCGCCCACGCGGTCGAGCGGGGGCACGTCCCCACCGGCCAATACCAGGCGGTCCTCGTGGACGAGGGCCACGATTTCCGGCCGGAGTGGCTCCGACTCATCGTGCGGATGGTCGACCCCGAGACCAACAGCCTGCTCGTGCTCTACGACGACGCCCAGAACATCTACGCGCGGGCGCGTGCGAAGAGCTTCAGCTTCAAGAGCGTCGGCATCCAGGCCCAGGGGCGCACGACGATCCTGCGGATCAACTACCGCAACACCACCCAGATCCTGCGCCTGGCCCAGCGGGTGGCCGCGGGGATCCTCGACCCGAGCGAATGCGACGAGGACGGCATACCGGTGCTCGCCCCGATGAGCTGCGGCCGCGAGGGGGAGGAGCCACTCGTCGTCCGGGCCGCGGACCTGCCGGCGGAGGCCGCCATCGTCGCCGACTGGCTCGCGACCGCCGCCGAGAGCGGGCGACCGTGGGCCGACCTGGCCGTCGTCTGTCCCGACCCGACGACGCTCAACGCGTGCGCCTATGCCCTACGCAAACGCCACCTGCCGTATGCCGTGCGCCGCAAGACCGGGGACTTCCGCCCCGGCCAGCCGCGGGTCACCCTCCTGTCGATGCGGGTGAGCAAGGGCCTGGAGTTCCCCGTCGTGGCCGTCCCGGGAGTGGGGCGGCTGCCGGGGCCGGACCAGCAGGAGGTCGACGCGGCTCGCCTCCTCTACGTCGCGGCGACCCGCGCGACCGAGCGCTTGCTCGTCACGGTGAGCGGCGACGGGCCGCTCGGAGGTCGACTCGGTGTCTGAGGCTCCTGTCCCCGGCGCTGCGCTCACCCGGGCCGTCCGGGGTTGGCTGGACCACCTCGACGTGGAGAAGGGTGCCTCGGCCAACACGCTGTCCAGCTATCGACGCGACCTCGGCCGCTATCTCGCGCACCTGGCCGAGCGGGGCATCGCCGACCCCGGCGAGGTGACCGAGGGGGTGGTCGCGGGCTTCCTCGCCGAGCTGCGCGACGGCACGCTCGAGCGTCCACCCCTGGCCGCGAGCTCAGCGGCCCGGACCCTCGTCGCGGTCCGCGGCTTCCACCGATTCCTCGCACTCGAGGGCCGCACCCCGGTCGACCCGGCCGAAGGCGTGCGACCGCCCAAGACGCCGGCCAGACTGCCCAAGGCGATCTCGGTCGACGAGGTCGAGCGGCTCCTCGCGGCGGCGTCGGTCGGCGACCCGCCCGTCTCGGTGCGCGACCGGGCACTCTTCGAGGTCCTCTACGGCGCCGGCGCCCGCATCTCCGAGGCGGTCGGCCTCGACGTCGACGACCTCGATCTCGACGAGGGGAGCGTCCGACTGTTCGGCAAGGGGTCCAAGGAGCGGGTCGTTCCGCTCGGGCGCTTCGCGCGGGAGGCGGTCGCGGCATACCTCGTGCGCGCTCGCCCCGCGCTCGCGAGTCGCGGCCGGGGCACGCCGGCGCTCTTCCTGGGCGTGCGGGGTGCGCGGCTGTCCCGCCAGGGGGCCTGGGATGCGCTCCAGGGCGCCGCCGGCCGGGCCGGGCTCACCGGGCACGTCTCGCCGCACACGCTGCGCCATTCGTTCGCCACCCACCTGCTCGACGGGGGCGCCGACGTGCGCGTGGTCCAGGAGCTGCTCGGACACGCCTCGGTGACGACCACGCAGATCTACACGATGGTCACCGTCACGCGGCTGCGCGAGGTGTATGCCGTCGCGCATCCCCGCGCCCGCTGACCCCTGCCGCCGCGGTGCGGACGGCCGCCGAGGCCGGCGCCTCGGGCCTCCGGGAACGCCCGAAGCGGGGGCGCCTTGATAGGGTCGCTCCGATCGCCGAGAGGCCGACCGCCGACACGACCGAGGGGAAGGACGCAGCCGTGAGCGTCGAGCTGACCCCACCCGCCGAACCCCGCCCGCGGGCTGTGGGCGAGACCCCGTTGCCGGGCACCGAGGACGCCGGGGTCGGCGGGATCGGGCCTACCGGCCGCCCGTTGCCCGAGTTCCCGGTCCCGCCGCCGCTCACCGGACACGGCCCCGCCCGGGTCATCGCGATGTGCAATCAGAAGGGCGGCGTCGGCAAGACGACGACGACGATCAACCTCGGGGCCGCCCTCGCCGAGCTCGGCCGGCGGGTCCTGCTCGTCGACTTCGACCCGCAGGGCGCCCTCTCGGTCGGCCTCGGGGTGCGCTCCAACGACCTCGACGTGACGATCTACACCCTGCTCGTCGAGCGGGGCCACGACGTGCGCGAGGTCATCCAGCAGACCCGCACGCCCGATCTCGACCTCATCCCCGCCAACATCGACCTCTCGGCCGCCGAGGTCCAGCTGGTCGGCGAGGTCGCCCGCGAGCAGATCCTCGCCCGGGTGCTGCGTCCCGTGCTCGACGACTACGACGTCGTGCTCATCGACTGCCAGCCCTCGCTCGGGCTGCTCACCGTCAACGCGCTCACCGCGGCGCACGGGGTGATCATCCCGCTCGAGTGCGAGTTCTTCGCCATGCGCGGCGTGGCCCTGCTCGTCGAGACGATCGAGAAGATCACCGACCGGCTCAACCCGCGACTGCAGGTCGACGGCATCCTCGCGACGATGTACGACGGGCGCACCCTGCACTCCCGCGAGGTCGTGAAGTCGGTCGTCGATCACTTCGGCGACCAGGTCTTCCACACGGTCATCAGCCGCACGGTGAAGTTCCCCGACGCGACCCTGGCCGCCGAGCCGATTACCTCCTACGCCTCCGCCCACGGTGCCGCGGCGGCGTACCGGCAGTTGGCCCGCGAGCTCATCGCCCGCGGCGGCGCGGCCTGACCCCCTCCTCGACAGGTATGCCGTCGCCCGACCTCGCCGCCCCCGGGGGCGTGCTCACCCGCCGCTCGGCCCCGACCCCGTTCGAGGTGCACCTCGACGTCTTCGAGGGTCCCTTCGACCTGCTCCTCGGGCTCATCGCCAAGCACAAGCTCGACATCACCGAGATCGCCCTGGCCCAGGTGACCGACGAGTTCATCGCCCAGATCCGGGCGGCCCAGGCGGCCGGTGACGCCTGGGATCTCTCGCAGGCCTCGGAATTCCTCCTCGTCGCGGCGACACTGCTCGACCTCAAGGCCGCCCGGCTCTTGCCCGGCAGTGGGCCGGAGGACGAGGAGGACCTCGCCCTCATCGAGGCACGTGACCTGCTCTTCGCCCGCCTGCTGCAATACCGGGCGTTCAAGGACGTGGCCGGCGCCTTCGCCGAGCGGATGGCGACCGCGGGCCGGATGACCGCCCGGCAGGCCGGGCTCGAGCCGCGCTTCGCCCGCCTGCTGCCCGAGCTGGTCATGGGGATCACCCCCGAGCAACTCGCCATGATCGCCGCCCGCGCGATGATCCCCAAGGCGCCGCCCTCGGTCGGTCTCGAGCACCTGCACGCGCCGCACGTGTCGGTCCGCGAGCAGGCCGCGCTGCTCGTCACCCGGCTGCGCCGCGACCGGACCTGTTCGTTCCGCGCGCTCGTCGCCGACGCCGACTCCACGCTGCTCATCGTCGCGCGCTTCCTCGCCCTGCTCGAGCTCTACAAGGAGGCGGTCATCGTCTTCGACCAGGCCGAGCCGCTCGCCGACCTCACCATCCGGTGGACGGGCACGGACGAGGGGGAGGTGTCGGTGGACGCCGAGTTCGACGAGGGCGAGGACGCCACGGCAGGAGACGACGCGGGGGCGCGCGGCATACCGGAGCAAGGAGACCACGGTGAGTGACGAGTTCGACGAGGAACCCGCGGCCGCGACGGAGGTGGAGCCCCGCGCCGACGCCGAGCCGCGGGCGGAGACATCCGACGTGGCCTTCGACGTCGAGTCGGTGCCCGGCGGCGCCCGCGCGGCCCTCGAGGCGGTGCTCATGGTCGTCGACGAGCCGGTGAGCGAGATCGCCCTCGCAACCGCCCTCGAGCTGACGGTCGAGCGGGTGCGTGAGCTGCTGCTCGGCCTCGAGCAGGAGTATGCCGCCGCGCAACGCGGCTTCACCGTGCGCGAGGCGGGCGGCGGGTGGCGGGTCTACAGCAGGTCGGACTATGCGCCGGTCGTGGAGAAGTTCCTCCTCGACGGGCAGCAGGCCCGGCTCACCCAGGCCTCCCTCGAGACGCTCGCGGTCATCGCCTACAAGCAGCCGGTCACCCGCTCGCGGGTGGGCGCCGTGCGCGGGGTCAACGTCGACGGGGTCGTGCGCACCCTGCTCAGCCGCGGACTCATCGAGGAACGGGGTGAGGGTGAGGGCGGGGCGATCCTCTACGGCACGACCCCCTACTTCCTCCAGCGAATGGGCCTGAACTCCCTCGACGAATTGCCCGCGCTCGCGCCCTTCCTGCCCGACGCGGACCTGCTCGACGAGATCGCCGAGGCGGGACGCGGATGAGCGCCGGCCGGGAACGAGAGCCCAGACAGTCCAGACAGCGCAGCGTCGCGTCCGGTCGCGGCGGAGACGGCACCGGAGGCACTCGCGGCGCGGGTCGCGACAGCGGATCCACCTCGAGCCGCGCCGGTGCGCCCCGGCAGGCCGCCCGGGCGAACACGAGGAGGGCGACGGGCACCCCGCCGCCCGGCTCACCGCCCCCGCGCAAGGCCCCGCCGCGCAAGGCGACGGGCCGGGCAACCCCGGCGCAGCCGGCCGTGGATGTCCACGATCCCGACGGCGTGCGGCTGCAGAAGCTGTTGGCCGCCGCGGGAATCGGCTCCCGGCGCACGTGCGAGGCCCTCATCGCCGACGGCCGGGTCGAGGTGGACGGCCAGGTCGTCAGCGAACTCGGCGTGCGCATCGACCCCACGCGCCAGACCGTCCGGGTGGACGGCGAGCGGGTCGTGCTCGACGAGAACCGGGTCTACCTCGCGTTCAACAAGCCGCTGGGCGTCGTCTCGACGATGAGTGACGAGCGCGGCCGTCCGTCGATCGCCGACTACCTGGGCAACCGGGGGCCCGGCGGCGCGGCACGGCTGTTCCACGTCGGTCGGCTCGACGCCGACACCGAGGGGCTGCTCCTGCTCACCAACGACGGCGAGCTGGCGAACCGACTCGCCCACCCGGCATACGGCGTGAGCAAGACCTATCTCGCCCAGGTGCCCGGGCCGGTGCCGCGCGACCTCGGACGGCGGCTGCGTGCGGGCATCGAGCTCGACGACGGCCCGGTCACCGTCGACTCGTTCCGGCTCGTCGACTCGGCGCCGGGGCGGGCACTCGTCGAAGTGGTCCTGCACGAGGGCCGCAAGCACGTCGTGCGGCGGCTGCTCGCCGCGGTCGGGCATCCGGTCTACACGCTGGCGCGGACCGATGTCGGTCCTATCCGGCTCGGGGACCTCAAGCCGGGCAAGACCCGCCGGCTCACCCGTGAGGAGATCGCGGCGCTCTACGCCGCGGCCGGGCTCTGAGCGCAGCAGGCGCGCGGTCCCCGCGGCGGTCTGCGGTCGGTAGCCTTGCCCGCGTGACCAGGCGCGTGCTCATCCGGGGGACCGGGCTCATCGGGACGAGCCTGGGGATCGCCCTCACCCGCGCGGGGTATGCTGTGTCGCTCGCCGACCCGTCCCCGACGGCCCAGGGTCTCGCGCGCGACCTCGGTGCCGGGCGGCTGGCCCTCGACGAGCCGGAGGACCCGGACCTCGTCGTCGTGGCGGCGCCGCCTGACGTCACCGCCGACGTCGTCGTCGACTCGCTCACCCGGTGGCCGCGGGCCGTGGTGACCGACGTCGCTTCGGTCAAGGGCGTCGTCCTCGACGGCGTTCGCCGGGCCCGGGCCGACCTCACCCGCTACGTGGGGGGCCACCCGATGGCCGGGCGCGAGCGTTCGGGTGCCGGGCATGCACGGGGTGACCTCTTCGAAGGCCGCGCCTGGGTCGTCGTCCCCACCGAGACCTCGACGAAGGCCGCCGTCGACACGGTGGTCGAGATCGCCCGGGCGGTCGGATCCGCCGTGAGCGTGATGAGCGCGGCCGACCACGACGCCGCGGTGGCCGCGGTCTCCCACCTGCCGCAGGTTGCGGCGAGTCTCGTTGCCGCACAATTGCGCACGGTCGACGAACAGGCGCTGGCCCTGGCCGGTCAAGGAGTCCGCGATGTCACCCGGATCGCCGCGAGCGACCCGCGGCTGTGGACCCAGATCCTCGCCGGCAACGCAGCCTCGTTGCGCACCGTACTGGCCCGGGTGCGCGACGACCTCGGCGAACTCGTCGAGGCACTCACGGCGCTCGACGGCGAGGCCGGAGCCGAGGACTCGCCCGCCGTGGGGAGCCTCGAAGTGGTGAGCCGGACGATCACCCACGGCAACACCGGCCACGCCCGGATCCCGGGCAAGCACGGAGCGGCCCCCACGGCATACGAGATCGTCACCGCCCTCGTGCCCGACACTCCGGGAGCGCTCGGGCGGTTGCTCACCGACGTCGGCGAGGCGGGGGTCAACCTCGAGGAACTCGAGATCGACCACGGGCTGGGGCAACCCTTCGGCCTCGCCCAGATCAGCGTGGTGCCCGCCGCCGTCGAACCGCTCCAGCGGGCGCTCGCGGCCAAGGGCTGGCGTGTGCTCGACTGATGTCGACCGACCCGCCTGCGACCCGCGGTCCGTCACCGGCCGACATGCCCGCCCGTATGCCGCCCCGCCGGCTCGTCGTCGCGATCGACGGCCCGTCGGGTTCCGGCAAGTCCAGCGTGAGCCGAGCGGTCGCGCGGAGGTTGGGCGCGGCCTACCTCGACACGGGGGCGATGTACCGCGCGCTCACCTGGTGGTTGCTCGACGAGGGCGTCGACCTCGCCGACGCAGATCTCGTCGGGCAACTGAGCCCCACGGCTCCGCTCGAGGTCGGGCTCGATCCCGAGCGTCCGAGGATCGGGGCCGGGGGAGTGGACCTGGCGGTCGAGGTGCGCAGCGAGCGGATCACCGCGGCCGTGTCGGCCGTCGCGACGAATCTCGTCGTGCGGGCGGACATGCGCCGGCGCCAACGGGAGCTCATCGACGTGGGCGTCGCTGATCGGGGGGCGATCGTCGCCGAGGGCCGCGATATCACGACCGTCGTGGCACCGGACGCGCAGGTGCGCATCCTCCTCACCGCCCGCGAGGAGGCACGCCTCGCGCGACGATCGTTGCAGGACAAGGGAACTGCCGACGCCCAGGCGGTCGCTTCCGTGCGGGAGGCCGTCGTCGCCCGCGACGCGGTCGACTCGACGGTCTCCCAGTTCACCACCGCTGCCGACGGGGTCGTCACGGTCGACAGCTCGGAGCTGGACTTCGATCAGACGGTCGCCGCTGTGCTCAGCCTCGTCGCGGCCCGCTCGCGCCCGGCGACCGTGCACGGGCCAGGGCTGCGATAGGCGAGAATGATGGGTCCCACCGAACGAACTGGACCCGCATGAACGCCGACATCACCGAGGGCGCGAGCACGCCCGCGGACCCCTCCGACGACCCCCAGGCCAGCGACGCCGCGATCGAACGTGCGCTGCGCGCGGGCCTCGCGGACTTCGAGCTCGACGAGGAGGACCTCGCCCTGCTCGACGCCGACCCCGACCAACTCGGTGCGGCCGCCGAGGAGGGTCCGCTGCCGGTCGTCGCCGTCGTCGGTCGCCCCAACGTCGGCAAGTCCACCCTCGTCAACCGGATCCTCGGCCGCCGCGAGGCGGTCGTCGAGGACGTGCCCGGCGTGACACGCGACCGGGTCGCCTACGACGCGGAGTGGGCCGGGCGGCGCTTCACGCTCGTCGACACCGGCGGCTGGGAGGTGGACGTCACCGGCATCCACCTGCGGGTGGCCGAGCAGGCCGAGATCGCCGTCGAGCTCGCCGACGCCGTGCTGTTCGTCGTCGATGCGACCGTGGGCTCGACCGACACGGACGAAGCGGTCGTCAAGCTGCTGCGCCGCTCGGGCAAGCCGGTCGTCCTCGTCGCCAACAAGGTCGACGACCAGCGGGCCGAGACCGACGCGGCATACCTGTGGAATCTCGGTCTCGGACAGCCGTGGCCGGTGTCCGCGCTGCACGGCCGGGGCAGCGGCGACGTCCTCGACGCCCTCCTCGACGTGCTGCCCGAGCGCTCGGCCGTCGGCGGGGCCTATCCGCGCGGTGGCCCGCGCCGGGTCGCCCTCGTCGGCCGCCCCAACGTCGGCAAGTCCTCGCTGCTCAACAAGCTCGCCGGCCACGAGCGGGTCGTCGTCGACGATCTCGCCGGCACCACCCGCGACCCGGTCGACGAGCTCGTCGAACTCGGCGGCCGCACCTGGCGTTTCGTCGACACCGCCGGCATCCGTCGGCGGGTGCACCAGACCCGCGGGGCGGACTTCTACGCCTCGCTGCGGACCCAGGCCGCCCTCGAGAAGGCGGAGGTCGCGGTCGTCCTCGTCGACGCGAGCGACACGCTGAGCGAGCAGGACGTCCGGGTCATCCAGCAGGTCGTCGACGCCGGCCGGGCACTCGTTCTCGCGATGAACAAGTGGGACCTGCTCGACGAGGAACGGCGGCACTACCTCGAGCGGGAGATCGAACAGGACCTCGCCCAGGTCGCCTGGGCCCCGCGGGTCAACGTCTCGGCCCGCACCGGCCGTCACCTCGATCGGCTCGTCCCCGCCCTGGAGACCGCCCTCGACTCGTGGGAGACCCGGGTCCCCACGGGCAAGCTCAACGCCTTCCTCGGCGAGGTCGTCGCGGCCCACCCGCACCCGGTGCGTGGCGGCAAGCAGCCGCGGATCCTCTTCGCAACGCAGGCGTCGACCAAGCCGCCGCGATTCGTCCTGTTCACCTCGGGCTTCGTCGAGGCCGGCTACCGGCGCTTCGTCGAGCGCAAGTTGCGCGAGCGCTTCGGCTTCGAGGGCTCGCCCCTCTCGATCTCCGTGCGGGTGCGCGAGAAGCGCCGTCGCTGAGGGCGCGCGCGATTGGCCGCGATTCGAGCCGGATGTATGCCGTGCGGTAGGGTTTCGTTCGCTCACCAGGGGGCCGCCCGGCCACTCGGAGAGCAGCCACGGGCTGTGGCGCAGCTTGGTAGCGCACTTGACTGGGGGTCAAGGGGTCGCAGGTTCAAATCCTGTCAGCCCGACAGCGGATCACCTAGTCATCCCGGGGTTCATGGCCTCGGGATGACTCGCGGAGGGCCTCGCATCGAGTACGTGCACACCATTTCTGCACAACTTCCTACGCCAGAGCCGAGCCGAGCGTGGCGAGCGCGCTCGAGGCGACTTCGGGGGCGACGTGGCCGGAGATGTCGCCCGTGGTCGCGATCGACGAGTGACCGAGGATCTCCGAGACGACCCTCAGCGGGACCCCGTTGGTGAGCATCGCGGATGCGGCCGAGTGGCGCAGGGTATCGAGCCCGACGGTAGCCGGTAGATCGGCCTTGGCGGCGGCCGTCTTGAGAGCCCTGAGGGCGTTGGGCGGGTCCCGCGGGTCACCGAGGTCGGTGGTGAAGACGAAACCCGTGTGGCGCCACTGGGAGCCCGCTGCGACCCTCTCCTGACGCTGGCGGGTCTTCACGTCGAGGAGCTCCACCACTTTTGGCGACATGGCCACCACGCGCCGAGACCTGGCCGTCGTGGGTTCGGTGACGACCAGGCTTGGTCGCCGCGGGTGAGGGATCCGCGAACACGGAGCGCCTTGCGCTCGGCGTCGACGTCGGCCCAGGCTCGCGGCGCAGATGTTCGCGACCAAGGTCCACGTCGGCTACGTCGACGACCAGTTCATCCGGGACAAGGTCACCGCACGCGCGACCGTCGCCGCCCTGGCCCACATCACCACCCCCAGCGCGATCGTCCGCTGCGCCCTGTCCTGAGAGGAACCCACCATGAAGCTGCTCCGCACCATGCCCGAAACCCAGCCCGCGATGACGGTCCTCGACCTGCCCGCGCTGCCCGTGCACCACCCCCTCGCTGAGCTCGACGAGTGGCGCAGGGCCGTCGCCAAGCTCCCGGCCGCGTCACCGTACCGCCGAGGCCGCTGGACCCCGACGACGAGGCCGCGGCCGCGAACTACCGCCAGGACGTCCTGCTTGCCCAGGGGCAGGACATGCAGGCGCAGACCGAGCACGCGAACACCGACCAGTTGAGGTCTCCAAGCGGTACGGGCTTGCCGTCCTGGAGATTCAGCACCGACAAGCTCACCGAGGAAGTTTCACGACCGCCGTGCCAACCTCGAGGCACGTCGCGCCGTGCTCCTCGAATGTCTCGCCGAGCTCCGCGCCAGCCGCCCCGAGGAGGGGTGATCCCATGGCCGGCAAGTCCGCAGCCATCATGATCAAGATCCTGGCGGAGGGCGAGGACTCCGGCACCCTCTACGTGCCCACTGGGGCCGTCTCGGCCGGCGTCGACACGGTCAAGGGTTGGATTACCCGGGGCCTGGGACCGGGTCAAGGAGGTAACCCTCGCCGCCTGGTCCGCGATCCGCGACAAGATCAGCGAGGCCGTACGGTTGGTCTCCGAGCTCCCCGGCAAGGCGCTCGACGCGCTCGGTAACAGCGACACCAAGCTCCTCAACGCCGGCAAGTCGCTCATCCAGGGATTCCTCGACGGCATCACGCGGTTGCTCGGGAACGTGAAGACGACCCTGCAGGACCTGACCGCGAAGCTCACCCTGTGGAAGGGCCCCGCAAACCCGAAATGACCTCCGCGCGGGGCCGGCGGCGGACCAGAATGAGGGTTGTGAGCGAGGACGACAAGACACCCCCCGCTGATCCGAAGGAGCCCGAGCGGAGGACGGTCTCCTTCACAAGCCAGGGGGCTCTGAAGATCGAACGCGCAGGTCGACAGTTCCAATGCCTCGAGCAGGCCGTCGACGCATGGAACGCGGAGCACCAGGTCTACGCGCCGGCGCGTAGCCCATGGGACGGCGATCCCAGGATCCAGATCTTCCGGCCGGCTAACGTCGACAACCTCCCGTGGCTCGACTGGGAAGCGACCTTCCACGACGGGGTCCACAACCTCAGGTCCGGGCTCGACAATCTGTGCTTCGAACTCGCCCATCTTGACAACGTCGCCCCTGCCAGGCCTCGGCAGATCTACTTCCCAATGACGAAGAACGAGAAGGAGTGGACGGGTCGCGCAAAGAATCTCGAGAGCGTCCCACGAAGCCTCCTTGGCCGCCTTCGGGAGTGCCAACCGTGGGTGCGCCTTGACCCCATGAGCCCCGACCCCCTGCTGCTGATCGCGGACATGGACGACGGCAACAAGCACCGGGGGCAGGGCGTGACGTTCGACGTTATCCCCTGGAACCAAGAACAGGTCCGGCCGACACTTCCGCTGCCCGACGACCTTCGGAGGTCGATGAACTGGCCCCTGACCGAGTGGCTCACCATGGAAGTCACCCCACCGCTCCCGCGCGGGGTCGGCGAGATGCTGCCCGTCTACGCCCTGCCGATCGTTATGTACCAGGGCCTGTTCGCGGTACTCCCGGACGCACAGCGGTGGCTTCACAACGAGGTGGTGAGAATCGTGGACTTCATCACAACCGGCGCCTGGCGAGAGATCGAGTTGTCGAGAGTCTTCCCTGGGCCGATTTGGAATCCGATGGACACCGCCCCTGCTCTCGAGACGGATCCCCACTGAGCGCAGCACGGCCCCCGGGCGTTCCCGGGGGCGTCGTGGGTCCTGCTTCCAGGTCAGCCGTCAAGGGTGACCGGGGCCACGGCATGAACAAGGGGCCGGCCGGCCGCGGCGGCCTCCTCGGCGAGGGCGTCGCCGACGACAGCTGGAACGGGAACGGGCCGTCGACGAGGATGGCCGCCGGCGCCAGGGACGACACGGGCCGACCATCTGCCGGGCCATGTCGGATCCGACGCGGACTCGCCGGACAGCGGGGCCATCCCGAGGGCGTCCGCGACCCGGGCCAGATCCGCCAGCGAGACTGCGGCGAAGTAGTCGGCCGCGACCTGGTCGTACTCAGGGCACAGGCCGTCGCCGGCGCACGTGCCGTGCTCAGGGTGGGCGTGCCTCGAGGCGTACTCCCCCGCGGCCTCTTTGAATTCGGTGGGATGTGGTGGTGGTCGTGCTCATCGGTCCTTTCCTCTCGTGGGGGCGTGCTCGTTGCACACCATTCCGCACACCATTGGGGGTTGTCCGCCGGCGGTGTATTGACCGGCTGGCAAGGGGTTTCAGGCGTAGGTGGACGGTCGCGGATGCGCGGCCGATGCCTGGGGGTCAAGGGGTCGCAGGTTCAAATCCTGTCAGCCCGACCGAGGACCGACGTCGACGGCGGGGGATCGCGGCATACGCTCGGGGCGTGGACGCGCACCCGCCCCCGCATGCGCAGCGGGGCCATCGCACGCACGAGGTCACCAACCAGCCGCCGCCCCGCGAGGGACTCGACGAGTATGCCGTCAACCGTCCCCTGCTCGAAGCGGTCGAAGGCTTCGACGCCGGTTGGGCGCACGAGCAGTTGCACGAGGTCGGGCGGCTGGTCGGCCGACCGGATTTCCGCCGCGACGCCGAGCTCGCGCACACCCATCCGCCGGTCCTGCAGACCCACGACCGCTGGGGCCGGCGGGTCGACGAGGTGGCCTACCACCCGGCATACCACCGGGTGTTGGGCGAGGCGATCGCGACCGGCACCCACACGAGCGCGTGGGCGCAACCACGGCCCGGCGCCAATGTCGCACGGGCGGCGGCCTTCATGTTCTTCGCCCAGGTCGAGCCCGGCCACTCGTGCCCGGTGTCGATGACCCATGCGGCGATCCCCACCCTTCGCCTCGCGCCGCAGCTGGCGGCGCGCTGGGAACCGCGGGCGCTCTCCCGCGACTACGACCCGCGGCTGGGCGACCCCGACAAGCCCTCGGCCATCCTCGGGATGAGCATGACCGAGAAGCAGGGCGGCAGCGACGTGCGGGCCAACACGACGTGGGCGGTGCCGGTCGAGGGGGCGCGGACCGACGGCCACCACCGGCTCACCGGACACAAGTGGTTCACCAGCGCCCCCATGTCCGATGCCTTCCTCACCCTGGCCCAGACCGAGGCCGGGCTCGGCTGCTTCCTCGTGCCCACCGTGCTGCCCGACGGCACCCGCAACGCGATCCGCGTCCAGCGGCTCAAGGACAAGCTCGGCAACCACTCCAATGCCTCGTCGGAGATCGAATACGACGACGCCGACGGCTGGCTCGTGGGGGAGCCGGGCAGGGGAGTGCGCGCGATCATCGAGATGGTCGCCCGCACCCGCCTGGACTGCGTGCTCGGCACGACGGCCGGGATGCGCGAGTCGGTCGCCGAGGCGCTCTGGCACGCGCGCCATCGACGGGCCTTCGGGGCCCTGCTCGTCGACCAGCCGGCGATGACGGGCGTCCTCGCCGACCTCGCGCTCGAGGCCGAGGCGGCCACGGTCACCGGCCTGCGGCTGGCTCGTGCCCACGACGAGGACGCCGACGCCCAGGAGGTCGCCTTCCGGCGGCTGGCGACGCCGGTCGCGAAGTACTGGGTGTGCAAACGCGGCCCCCAACACGCCTACGAGGCGATGGAATGCCTCGGCGGCAACGGCTACACCGAGGCCTTCCCGCTGGCCCGGCGCTATCGCGAGCAGCCCCTGCTCTCGATCTGGGAGGGGTCGGGCAACGTCATCGCCCTCGACGTCCTGCGGGTCCTCGCCCGCGAACCCGAGGCGATCGAGGCGTATGCCGCCGAGCTCGCCTCCGCCCGCGGCGCCCATCCGCCGCTCGACGCCCACGTCGAAGCGACCCTCCGACTGGCGCGGGAGGTCGCCGCCGATCCGGGGTCGAGCTACGCCCAGAGCCGCGCACGCGCACTCACGGCCGGCATGGGGGTGGCCCTCCAGGCGACCCTGCTCACGCGGCATACCCCCTCGGTGGTCGCCGAGGCGTTCGTGGCGGTCCGGCTGGGACCCGACCGCAGTGAGCACTACGGCGAATCGGGGACGCCAGGGCACGCACCCGCGATCCTCGCCCGGCACTGACGCCCGCGCGGGTTACGCTCGCTCCTGTGGCGGAGCACACGGCCGCGGGGGGCGTCACCCCCGACACCGACCGGGTCCTCACCGTCCCCAATCTGCTCTCCGCCGCACGGTTGGCCGGGGTGCCGCTGTTCCTCTGGCTCATCCTGCGCCGCGACGACGGTTGGGCGTTGGTCGTGCTCGCCCTCGCGGGGTTCACCGACTATCTCGACGGCAAGATCGCCCGCCGCTTCCACCTGGTCTCCCGGGTGGGGCAACTGCTCGACCCGATCGCCGACCGGCTCTACATCGCCGCGACGCTCGTCGGGCTGGCCTGGCGCGACATCATCCCTTGGTGGCTCGTGGCCCTCCTGCTCGCCCGCGAGTTGCTCCTCGCCGGGGTCCTGCTCGTGCTCCGGCAGATCGGGCAGGTGGGCCTGCCCGTGCACTTCGTCGGCAAGGCCGCGACCTTCAACCTCCTCTACGCCTTCCCCGTCCTGCTGCTCGCCGAGGTCTCGCCCACCCTCGCCACCTGGGCCCGGCCGATCGGGTGGGCTCTCGCGTGGTGGGGCGTGGCCCTCTACTGGCTCGCCGCCGTCCTCTACGTCGTCCAGGCCGCCGGGCTCCTGCGCGCCCATCGGGCAGGCGCGCGATGACCGCCCAGCGGCGCCCCGACGCCTCGATGAGCCTACTCAATGACCTGTTCGAGCGGCCGCTCGAGCCGGGCTACGCCGCCGCCGTCGCACGCCGTGCCGCGCAGGGGCTACCACCGACCTCGACCCGCAGCCCGCTCGTCGTCGCGACCGCGGTCGCGCTCGGCTTCCTGCTCGCCGTATCCGGTGCAAGCCTGCGCTCGACGACGAGCGTCGTCACCCAGACCCGCGACCGGCTCCTCACGGAGATCGAGTCCCGCCAGCAGGCAGGCGACGCCCAGGCCCAGACCCTCGCCGCGCTCCAGCGCGAGGTGGCCGCCGCCCGAGCGGCAGCCCTCGGCTCGGCCCTGCCCGGCGTCGTCGCCGACGTCGCGCGCCTCGAACTCACGGGCGGGTATGCCGCGGCCACCGGGCCGGGCCTGCTCGTCCAGCTCAATGACGCCCCGGGTGACAACGCCGCCGGCACCGAGGCGCGCGGCGGGGGAGGCTTCGACTCGGGGCGGGTGAGCGCGACCGATCTGCAGATCGTGGTCAACGGCCTCTGGGCTGCGGGCGCCGAGGCGATCTCGGTCAACGGACAGCGCCTCACCTCGCATGCGGCCATCCGATTCGCCGGCGAGGCGATCCTCGTCGACTTCCGGCCGCTGTCCCCGCCCTATGCCCTCAACGCGATCGGCGACCCCAACGGGCTGCCGGCCGCCTTCGCCGCGACGGCAGCGGGCAGCTACCTCAAGGCGCTCGAGGACAACTACCGGATCCGGGTGCTCATCGAGACCAGCGCCGGACTCACCTGTCCGGCCGCCCCCCTCGCGGCGTTGCACTACGCGCAGTCGGTCGCGAGCGGCATACCCTCGGGTTCGACGGCGACCGCGACTGCGAGCTCAACTCCGCGCGCGACTGCGACCCCGCGCGCGAGCGCGACCACCACCACCACGAGGGGAGGGCGACCGTGATCCCGGCCTTCGGTCTGCTCGTCGGCGTCGTCGTCGGACTGCTCCTGCATCCCACGGTCCCACTGTGGCTGCAGCCCTACCTGCCCATCGCGGTGATCGCCGCGCTCGATGCCGTCTTCGGCGGCGTCCGCTCGGTCCTCGACGGCATCTTCGACGACAAGGTCTTCGTCGTCTCGTTCCTCTCCAACGTGCTCGTCGCCGCCTTCATCGTCTACCTCGGAGACCAGCTCGGCGTCGGTTCGCAGCTGTCGACCGGAGTGGTCGTCGTGCTCGGGGTGCGGATCTTCGCCAACGTCGCCGCCATCCGCCGGCACCTGTTCAAGGCCTGACGATGGCTCCCGACGACCGCGCGACGGCCTGGCAGCGACTGCGCCGGATGGGAGCCCCCCGGGTGACCCGGGCCAACGCCCTCGCCGGCGCGCTCACGCTCGCCCTCGGCTTCGCCATCGCCACCCAGATCCAGGCCAACGCACAGACGGGCCTGCAGGGTCTGCGACAGGACGAGCTAGTCCGCGTCCTCGACGACGTCACCCAACGCTCGAGCCGGCTGGACCAGCAGATCCGTGAGCTGGAGGGCCAGCGCGACCGGCTGCGCTCGGGTGCGGACTCCGCGGCCGCGGCCGCGGCCCAGGCCCAGAGCCGCCTCGACGAGCTGTCGATCCTCGCCGGCACGGTCGCGGCCAAGGGGCCCGGCATCCGGCTCACCATCTACGACGGGGGCTCGGTGGTCCGCGCCGCGCACCTGCTCGACATCCTCCAGGAGCTGCGCGATGCTGGCGCCGAGGTGATCCAGATGGGGCACAGCCGGATCGTCGCCAGCTCCTACTTCGCCGACAGCGGGTCGACGGTGAGTGTCGACGGCACGTCGTTGTCCCGTCCCATCGTCGTGCTCGCCATCGGGGATCCGGCGACCTTGAGCGGGGCGCTCAAGATCCCCGGCGGGATCGTGGACACCGTCAAGCGCCTAGGTGCCTCGTCGACGATCGAGGAGCGGTCCGTGCTCACCATCGACGCATTGCACCCGACGAGCACCCCTCGTTACGCTGCGCCGGTCCCCGAAGCCACGACCGCCCCGAGCGGCAGCTAGGGTCGCAGCTAGGGGTCGCACTAGGGTCAAGGACCACCACACCGCACGAGGAGTCGCCCATGAGCGAGCTGGACTACCCCCAGGACCTGCGCTACACGATCGACCACGAGTGGGTCCGGGTCGAGGTGGGGGGCGCGGTGCGGGTGGGCATCACGGCATACGCGCAGAACGCCCTGGGAGACGTCGTCTACGTCTCGCTGCCCCAGGTGGGCGACCAGGTGGCGGTCGGCGACTCGTGCGGCGAGGTCGAGTCGACCAAGTCCGTGAGCGATGTCTACGCACCGCTGTCGGGTCGGGTGAGCGCGGTCAACGAGGCCCTCGACGCCGCCCCCGAGCTGGTCAACTCCGACCCCTACGGCGAGGGGTGGATGTTCGAGCTCACCGGTGTCGACGACGGAGAGGTCGCAGGGCTGCTCGACGCAGCGGCCTACCGGGCGACCCTCGCCTGACCCACGAACCCGCCGCACGGGTGAAGCCCGCGCGAGCGGGCGGTAGCGTATCCCGGTAACGGCGCGGCATACCCCGCCGCACGCGCACCACGGCCGTGTCACCGCTGCAGGCCTGGAACGGAAACGGAGAGTGAGATGTCGGACCTGCCCGAGTCCCGCGGGCCTGGCGAGGACCCGGAGGCAACCGAGGCCGACCCGAGGCCGGTCGAGGACTACACCCGCCCGGCGCACCGTCCCGGCGAGCCGACGACGATGCGCTTCCGCGGCATCGGCGAACTGCCCGATGCCGTCGAACTCGACGGAGGCCTCACCGCCGAGGACGAGGCGACGATCTCGGCCCTGCGTCCCGGCACGGCGCTGCTGGTCGTCGTGCGCGGCCCCAACATCGGTGCCCGCTTCCTGCTCGACGACGCCGAGGTGAACTCCGGGCGCCACCCGGACAGCGACATCTTCCTCGACGACGTGACGGTCTCCCGTCGCCATGCGGTCTTCACCCGGGAGAGCTCCGGCTACACCGTGCGCGACGTCGGTTCGCTCAACGGCACTTATGTCAACCGCCGTTCCGTCGACCAGGCCGCGCTGCGCAACGGCGACGAGGTGCAGATCGGCAAGTACCGCTTCGTCTACTACGCCGGCTGAGTCGCCGGCCCCATCGTGTCCGCCCGTCGACGAGGCCTGGCCATCGGCGCGGTGCTGGCCGAACTCGAACCGGAGTTCCCGGACCTCACGATCTCCAAGATCCGCTTCCTCGAGTCCGAGGGACTGGTCACCCCCGAGCGGACCGCCTCCGGATATCGGCTCTTCTCGGCCGCCGACGTCGAGCGGCTGCGCTATGTCCTCACCGCCCAGCGCGACCGGTTCTGGCCGCTCAAGGTCATCCGTGAGGCCCTCGACGCCATGGACCGTGGCCTCGAGCCCGATCCGGGGCCCACGGGCGCACCGGGACGTCCCGTCGTCCCGTCGGCCACACCCGACCCGGACCTGCCGACCCCTGCCCAGCTGTCCGCCCGGTCCCGCCTGCGGCTCACCGCCGCGGAGCTGCAGGAGGCCGCCGGGATCGACTCGGCGACCCTGGTGCAGCTCGCCACCTACTCCCTGGTGCGAGCCGACGAGAGCGGACATTACGACGACACCGCCCTCGCCGTCGCACGGTCGGCCGCCGCACTCGCCGGACATGGCGTCGAGGCGCGTCACCTGCGGATGATCCGCACCGCGGCCGATCGCGAGGTCGGGCTCGTCCGCCAGATCGTCGTGCCCGCCCTCGCGGCCCAGGGCCGCAAGGGTGTTCGTCCCGGCGGCGATCCGACCGCCGAAGTGCTCCACCACCTCATCGCCTTGCATACCGCGCTCGTCAAGGCCGAGCTGGTCCGCTGAGGGCCGCACGGCATACCTCGCCCACCTGCCGGGCGCGCCGGGGCCGGGGTAGCGTGGAGCCGTGATCGAGGTCGACGTCATGGGCGTCCGTGTGGAGATGCCCACCAACCAGCCCATCGTCCTGCTGCGCGAACGCGACGGCGACCGCTACCTGCCCATCTGGATCGGTGCCGCCGAGGCCACGGCGATCGCCTACGCCCAGCAGGGGGTCGTGCCGCCCCGGCCGCTCACCCACGACCTGCTCATGGCCGTCGTCGAGGGGCTGGGCCGACGGGTCGTGCGGGTGCGGGTCGACGAGCTGCGCGACAAGGTCTTCTACGCGACCCTCGTGCTCGGCGGGGGAGACCCACAGGCGGAGACCGAGATCTCCGCCCGCCCATCCGACGGCATCGCCCTCGCGTTGCGCGCCGCCGCACCCATCGTCGTGGCCGAATCGGTCTTCGCCGAGGCGGGCATCACGATGGCCCCGGAGGAGGACGACGAGGTGGAGCGCTTCCGCGAGTTCCTCGACCAGGTCTCCGCCGAGGACTTCGACGCGCCCGCAGAGGGGCCGACCGAGGCTCCCGAATAGAGTCTCAAGTTAAAGTTGAGGTTTATGTAACACGTGTGACTCCTGCGACACGCGGGAATCGATGTCCAGTGATGATTGACCCTGAGTGCGCGGGGCTCTACCGTCGAGCCAGGAAAACGGCATCGCTGTAACTACAGCCGGGTGAGCCCGCGACAGCACGCCGACCAGACGATCGTCCGAGGAGGACCCGTGAGCGCCAGCAGCGAAGCCACGGAAGCCACGCGCCGGCCCACCCCTGCAGCCGCCCAGGGCCTGCTCTTCTCCGACGACCTGCCCGAACTTCGCGAGGACGAGGGCTACCGCGGCCCGACCGCTTGCCGCGCAGCGGGGATCACCTATCGCCAGCTGGACTACTGGGCTCGCACCGGCCTGGTCGAGCCCTCGGTCCGCACCGCGACCGGCTCGGGCACCCAGCGGCTCTACGGCTTCCGCGACATCCTCGTCCTCAAGGTCGTCAAGCGGCTGCTCGACACCGGGGTGTCCCTCCAGCAGATCCGGTCCGCGATCGGCGTGCTGCGCGAGCGCGGGGTCGAAGACCTCGCGCAGATCACCCTCATGAGCGACGGGGCGTCGGTCTACGAGTGCACCTCCACCGAGGAGGTCATCGACCTGCTCCAGGGTGGCCAGGGCGTCTTCGGCATCGCGGTCGGCAAGGTCTGGCGTGAGGTCGAGGGCTCGCTCGCACAGCTGCCCAGCGAGCGCGCGGACGAGGGTGCCGAGCCGGGCTCCCACCCGGGAGACGAGCTGTCGGCCCGGCGCGCGGCCCGCCTCATGGCCTGACTCCCGCACGGTGATCGGCACGGTCACACCCGGCCACGGTCGCTAGACTGTCGGGGCCGACTGCGGCTCACGCGGGAGAGTCCTCGGGACGGCTCACGTGTCGCCCACTCGTGCCGGAGGCTCGCCATGCCGCAGTCCACCCCCGCCGGTTCGGCCGCGTTGCCGGCCTTCGTCGGACGTCACATCGGGCCGCGTGCGGCCGACGTCGAGGCGATGCTCGAGGTCGTCGGACAGGCCTCCCTCGAGGCGCTCGTGGACGCGGCGGTGCCCGGTCTCCTGCGCAGCCACGCACCGCTCGACATCGACCCCGCGGCGAGTGAGAGCGACGTCGTCGCGCAACTGCGAACCCTGGCCGGTCGGAACACGGTCGTGCGGTCGATGATCGGCTTGGGCTACTACGACACCGTCGTGCCCCCTGTCGTCCTGCGCAACGTCTTGGAGAACCCGGCCTGGTACACGGCATACACGCCCTATCAGCCGGAGATCTCCCAGGGCCGGCTCGAGGCGTTGCTCAACTTCCAGACCGTGGTGAGCGATCTCACCGGCCTGCCGATCGCCGGGGCCTCACTCCTGGACGAGGGCACCGCAGCCGCGGAGGCGATGACCCTCATGCGCCGCAGCGTCCGTGGCAGGCCCGAGGCGGTGCTCCTCGTCGACGCGCAGGTCTTCCCCCAGACGATCGCCGTCGTGGGCACCCGGGCTCGGCCGCTGGGGATCGACGTCGTCGTCGCGCAGCTGTCCGCCATCGCCGGCCCAGGGGCACTGCGCGCGGCCGCGGGCGACCGGGAGGTCTTCGGCGTCCTCGTCCAACACCCCGGCACCGACGGTGAGGTGCGTGACCTGCGCCCGCTCGTCGCCGCGGCGCACGAGGCCGGCGCCCTCGTCACCGTCGCCACCGACCTGCTCGCCCTCACCGTGCTCGTGCCGCCGGGGGAGTTCGGAGCCGACATCGCCGTGGGTTCGGCCCAGCGTTTCGGGGTGCCGATGGGCTTCGGCGGCCCGCACGCGGGCTTCATGTCGGTGCGGGCCGGCCTCGAACGTTCGATGCCCGGCCGACTCGTGGGTGTGTCGGTCGACGCCGTCGGAGCACCGGCCTATCGGCTCGCCCTGCAGACCCGCGAGCAGCACATCCGCCGCGAGAAGGCCACCTCCAACATCTGCACCGCCCAGGTCCTGCTCGCGGTCATGGCCGGCATGTATGCCGTGTGGCACGGTCCCGAGGGCCTGGCGGCGATCGCCCGGCGGATCCACGACCACGCCCGGACGCTCGCGGCCGGTCTGCGCGCCGGGGGCGTGCAGGTGCTCACCCGCGCGCCGTTCGACACGCTGACCGTGCGGGTGCCCGGCGGCGCCGAGGCGGTGCGCGCGGCCGCGCTCGACCGCGGGGTCAACCTGCGTCTGGTCGACCCGGACACCCTCGCCGTGTCCTGTGACGAGACGACCACGCGACGGGAGCTCGACGCGGTGTGGGCCGCCTTCGGGGTGTCCGGCACGATCGACGAGGACACGCCGAACACCGCCGCAGCCGAGGCACCCGGGTGGGGGGCGGCACTCACCCGGCGCACGGCATACCTCACGCATCCGGTCTTCCACGACCACCGGAGCGAGACCGCGATGCTGCGCTACCTGCGCAAGCTGGCCGACCGGGACTTCGCGCTCGATCGCGGGATGATCCCGCTGGGCTCGTGCACGATGAAGCTCAACGCGACGACCGAGATGCTCGCGATCACCTGGCCCGAGTTCGCCGGGCTGCACCCGTTCGCCCCGGCCGAGCAGAGCGCCGGCAGCCGCGCGATCGTCGCCGACCTCGCCGGTTGGCTGGCCGAGATCACCGGTTACGACGCGGTCTCCCTGCAGCCCAACGCCGGCTCGCAGGGCGAGTTCGCGGGGTTGCTGGCCATCCACGCCTACCACGCCTCGCGCGGCGAGGGACATCGCCGGGTCTGCCTCATCCCGGCCAGCGCCCACGGCACCAATGCGGCCTCCGCCGTCATGGCCGGGCTGCAGGTCGTCGTCGTGCAGACCGCCCCCGACGGCAGCGTCGACCTCACGGACCTGCGCGCCAAGATCGAGACGCACCGTGACCGGCTCGCCGCGATCATGGTGACCTACCCCTCGACGCACGGGGTCTTCGAGGACACGATCACCCAGCTGTGCGCCCTCGTCCACGACGCCGGCGGTCAGGTCTACGTCGACGGAGCCAATCTCAACGCGCTCGTCGGCCTCGCCCAGCCGGGCAGGTTCGGTGCCGACGTGAGCCACCTCAACCTGCACAAGACCTTCTGCATCCCGCACGGCGGCGGCGGCCCGGGGGTCGGTCCGGTCGCCGTCCGCGCCCACCTTGCGCCCTACCTGCCCAACCACCCGCTCGACCCCGAGGCCGGGCCGGCCACCGGGGTGGGGCCGATCGCCGCGGCACCGTTCGGGTCGGCCGGCATCCTGCCCATCTCCTGGGCCTACGTGCGCCTCATGGGCGGGGCCGGGCTCACCCGGGCCACCCAGGTGGCCATCCTCAACGCCAACTACATCGCCGCCCGCCTGCGCGAGCACTATCCCGTCCTCTACTGCGGCGCGGCCGGGCTCGTCGCGCACGAGTGCATCCTCGACCTGCGGGCGATCACCCGGGAGACCGGGGTCACCGTCGACGACGTCGCCAAACGGCTCATCGACTACGGCTTCCACGCGCCGACGATGTCCTTCCCCGTGGCCGGCACCCTCATGGTCGAGCCGACCGAGAGCGAGGACCGCGGTGAACTCGACCGGTTCTGCGACGCGATGATCGCCATCCGGGACGAGATCGAGGCGGTGCACAAGGGCGAGGTCGACGCTGCGGCGAGCGTCCTTCGTGGAGCCCCGCACACGGCATACGCGCTGGCGGGGGAGTGGGACCGGGCCTACGACCGCGCGCTCGCGGCCTTCCCGAGCGGGGTCGACCCGACCGCGAAGTATTGGCCGCCGGTCGGGCGCATCGACGGCGCCTTCGGCGACCGCCACCTCGTGTGCTCGTGTCCGCCGCCGGAGGCCTACGCCGACTGAGGGCGATCGTCGGGGGCCCTGCCGGTATGCCGTGTGCGGGCGACGACTGCTGCGCGCGGCGCGACCTTGGTATGGTCCTGCCCAGGTGGACACCAGATGAACCGACGGTAACGGGCGAGGTCTCCGGGTGGGCAAGAAGCAACGCGCGGCCAAGCAGGAGGCCAAGGAACTCGCGCGCGACGAGCGGCGGGTGGGGGCGGCCATTCCGCCCGCCCTGCGGCCGCGCCCGGCGATGTCCTACGAACTCGAGGCCGACCGGCAGCATGTGGCGCTCTCGGCGCTACGCGGAGCCGCCCCGGGGCTCACCTACCTGCTGAGCCGCTATCCGCGTGCCTGGCTGCGCCGCGACGGGATCGCGGGAGTGGCCGTGGCGGCATACCTCATCCCGCAGGTGATGGCCTATTCGGCGATCATCAACGTGCCGCCCGTCGCGAGCCTCTGGACTGCGCTCGCGGCCATCGTCGCGTATGCCGTCTTGGGCAGCTCGCGGATCCTCAGCTCCGGGCCGGAGTCGACCGTCGCCCTCATGACCGGGGTGGCGATCGCTCCGCTCGCGGCGGGCAACCCCGAGAGGGCGGTCTCCCTCTCGGCCGCGCTCGCGCTCATCGTCGCGGGCTGGTGCCTCGTCGCGCGCGTGCTGCGGGCCGGGCTCATCGCCGAGCTTCTCTCGACCCCCCTGCTCGTGGGCTACCTGGCCGGCGGTGCCGTCCTCATGATCGTCGGGCAACTCGGCAAGGTCACCGGCACGTCGGTCGAGGGCGAGAGCATCGTCGACCAACTGCGCTCGTTCGCCTCGGTCGTCGGGCAGACCCACCTGCCCACCCTCGCCGTGGCCGCGGCCACCCTCCTGCTCATCCTCGTGCTCCTTCGGCTGCGCCCCTCGTGGCCGGCACCGCTCATCGCGGTCGTCCTCGCCACGGTCGCCTCGGTGCTGCTCGACCTCGAGGCGCGGGGGGTGAAGGTCGTCGGCACGGTGCCCTCGGGGCTGCCGATGCCCCACCTGCCGGCCGTGACGGCCGAGGAGTTCAAGGCGCTGCTGCTCGCCGGTCTGGGGATCACGCTCGTCGGCTACTCCGACATCATGCTCATCTCCCGCGGTTTCCCGCTCACGCCGGGGCCGGGGGAGTCCAAGGCCGACGTGCGGGCCGATCCGCAACAGGAACTCGTCGCGATGGCCGGCGTCCACACGCTGGTCGGGCTGTTCAGCGGCTATCCCGTGTCCTCGTCGGGGTCGCGGACCGCCCTCGCGATCGCCTCCGGCGCCCGCAGCCAGGTCTACTCCCTCGTCGCCGGCCTCTGCGTGCTCGCCGTGCTCTTCTTCGCCGGCCCGCTCATGTCCTCACTGCCTTCCGCTGCCCTCGGGGCGGTCGTCTTCTATGCGGCCGGCAAGCTCGTGTCCATTCCCGACTTCCGACGGCTGTGGGCCTTCCGTCGCCGCGAATTCGTCCTCGCGATCATCGCCATGCTCGGCACGGTGATCATCGGGATCCTCCAAGGCGTCGTCTTCGCGATCGTCCTCAGCCTGGTCGAGATGCTCCATCGGCTCGCCCGGCCGCACGAGGGCGTGCTCGGCCGGGTGCCCGGCATACCGGGGATGCACGACGTCGCCGACTATCCCGACGCCCGGACCATCCCTGGATGCGTCTTCTACCGTTACGACGCGCCGTTGTTCTTCGCCAACGTCGGGGACCTGCGCCAGCGGGTGGACCGGCTCATCCGGCAGGAGAACAGGGCCTTTCCCGAGACCCCGGTCCGCTGGTTCGTCCTCAACGTCGAGGCCAATGTCGAGGTCGACATCACCGCGGCCGACGGCCTGCGCGAGCTCGCCCAGGACCTCGCCGACCAAGGGATCGAGCTGGGCTTGGCCCGGGTGAAGAACGACCTCTATGAGCCGCTCGACCGCGCGGGGGTCGTCGACGTCATCGGCAAGGACATGCTCTTCGCCACCCTCCCGGTCGCGGAGGAGGCCTACCTGCGCTGGGCGCTGGCCCACCAGCCACCCGAGCCCGAGGCGGCAGCCGACGACACGGACGGCGGGGGAGCCGCCGAGCTGGACGCCGCCGCGTCACCCCGCAACCTGCTGCCCTGGGAGCGGCCGGACGAGGACGACCCGCCGGCCACGTCGACGAGCCACGATGGCGTCGACTCCGACGAGGAACAGGGCCATCCCTCCTAGACCCTCCTGGACCGGTGGCCCCGACCTTCCCGGGGACAGGTTCACGCGACCTCGGTCGTCTGGCTCACCGACGAGCCCGAACTCGACTTCGACACCCGGATCTGGGCAGGGATCCGAGCGCGTAGGTCGCCGACGTGACTCACCACCCCGATCGCCCGGCCCCCCTCGCGCAGTTGGTCGAGGACCCCCATCACCTCTTCGAGGCTGTCCTCGTCGAGGGTGCCGAAGCCCTCGTCGACGAATAGGGTCTGCAGATCGAGCCCGCCCGCCTCCTCGCGGACCGCGTCGGCCAGGCCGAGCGCGAGCGCGAGCGAGGCCATGAAGGATTCGCCGCCGGAGAGGGTCGAGGTGTCGCGTCGTTGTCCGGTCCACTGGTCCTCGACGACCAGGCCGAGCCCGCTGCGTCGCCCACCCGGGGCCACCTCGTCGGAGTGGGCCAGCCGGTATCGACCGCTGCCCATCCGGGCCAGCCGTTCGTTGGCGAGCTCGACGACCCGTTCCAGTCGCCCGGCGAGGACGAAGGCGGACAAGCGCATCCGGCGCACGTTGTCCGGCCCCAGGCCGGCGACCGTGTCGGCCAGGCGCGCGACCTCGGCGGCCTCGGTGCGCGCAGCGAGCCAGGTCGCTCGGGCCGACTCGAGTTCTGCGGCGACCGCGTCGAGGTCCCGGGCCACGCTCTCGACGAGCGCATGATCGCGCCCCGCGGCACCGAACGCGGCCTTCGCCTCGCGCACGTTCGTGAGGGCCGACGCGACATCGGGCGGCGGCCCGAGCAGCGCGGCGGCGACGTCGTCCTCGGCGAGGACGGCGAGGGCACCGTCACGACGGCGTTGCGCGTCGGCCAGTCGGTCGAGCAGCACCGCCAGCTCTCCGGGGTCCAGCCGAGCCGCGGCCGCATCGTCGACACCGGCGAAGCCCTCCTGGGCGCACATCCGGTCGGTCACCTCACGCTGGCCGGCGACCCGGGCGGCGGCGAGGACCGCGCGGTCCACCGCGCCGACGAGCGCGTCGCATGCCGCCCGCGCGGCGGTATGCCGCGTGCGCACCTGCGTGGCGGACCCACCGCCGGCGGAGCAGACGCACGTCTGGGCATGCCGGGCGGTGAGACGGGCGAGCGCAGCGTCCGTGCGGCGGAGCTCGGCCTGCAGGGTTGCGAGCCGGCCCTGGGCCTCGGCGCGGGCGGCACGCAGACCCACCCGCTCACGCTCGGCGTCGACGAGGGTCGCCTCGACCCGGGCGAGGTCGGCCTCGGCGCGCTCGAGCGCCGCCGCCGCCCCCTCGGCCGTCTGGGCCCGTCGAGCCGCCTCCGCCGCAGCGACGTGTAGCTCGCCGGCCGAGCGAGACTCGCCGGCCAGGTCCGCGGTGCGCGAGAGCACCACCTGGTGTGCGGCGGCGGCCTGTTCGCCGAGCAGGCGGGCCTCCTCGGCGAGCGGCTCCCAGGCCGCCCGGGCGTCGGCGATCTCCTGCTCGGTGACGCGGTCGGCGCGCCGAGCGGGGGACGGATGCTCGCACCCTCCGCACACCGGGCACGGCTGTCCGTCGGAGAGCCGCTCGGCGAGCTCGCCGGCCATGCCGTCGAGGCGCCGACGACGCAGGTCGAGCTCGATCCCAGCGGCCTCTTGGGCGGCTTCGGTGGCGCGCAGACGGGAGTCGGTGAGCCGCCGCAACCGGTCGCCGGCCTCGTCGGCCTCGACCCGCAGAGTGGCGAGGGTGGCGAGCGCGCCCGCCTCGCGCCGGCACGACTCGGCGTCGCGGGCGGCCGTGCGGGCAACCTCGATCCGCCGCTGAGCGTCGGTGCGCGCCGTGTGCCACGATCCGACGGCGGCGTCCGCCTCGCCGAGGGCGTGATCACCCGTGTGCACCTCGACCGCCGCTCTCGCGCGGGCCTGGTCGTGCTCGGCACGCTGCGCCTCGACGAGCACGGCGTGGTCGAGCTGCTCCCCGCCCCGGGCGAGGGCGTCGAGGAGCGCCGCGACCTCGCGGCCGACGAGGTCGAGCCGATCCGGTCGCTGCGGGTCGCCCACTGCCGGCAACCCGTCGAGCGTCGTCGGGGCGAGCCCCAGGCCGGTGACCCGCGCAAGAGCGGCGTCGAGCGCATTCTCTGCCGCCCGGTCGTCGGCCACGGCCGACTCGAGTGCGCGCAGGTCCCCGGCAACTCGCTCGGCTCGTCGGGCCGCGTCGGCCACCTCGCCCACGCGGGCGAGCGTGTCGGCGTCGAGGTCGAGCTCGGCGAGGATCGCGCGCGCCGTCTCGCCTCGAGCCACGGCCGAAGCCACCGCACCTGCAGCGGACGCGGCGGTCTGGGCGGCGTCGAGGCGCGACTCCGCCCGGTCGCGCACGGCGAGCGACTCGGTGGCCTGGTCGCGGACCGACACGCGCAGGTCGGCAAGGCCGGCGTCGAGGTCCACGGCGGCATCGTCCACCGCCGGTCCGTCCGGCGCGTCGAGCACGAACGACGACAGCCGCGCCGACGGCGCGGTCGGCAGCCTCGCGAGCAGGTCTCGCAGCCGGAGTCGTCCGACCTCGAGGACCTGCCGGGCTTCGGCGGAGGACCCGGCCGACTCGCGGCGGCGCGCACCGAGCCAGTCCTCGACGTCGGTGTAGTGGGAGACGTCGAAGAGCCGTTCGAGCAGCTCGCGACGCATCTCGGCAGTGGCCCGGAGGAACGCGGCGAAGTCACCCTGGGGCAGGAGGACGACCTTGGCGAACTGATCGAGCCCCATGCCGATTGCATCGCGCAGCAGCTCGCTCGCCTCGTCGGCGCCGGTCGTGAGCAGCCGCCAGTGCGGGCCTTCGGCGACTTCGACCCGTACGAAGGCCTTCACCTTGGCCGACCCTGCGCCTCGCCGCTTGGGGCGCAGGTGCTCAGGGCTGCGGGTGACCCGCCAGCGCCGTCCGCCCGCGGTGAGCTCGAGGGTCACCTCGGGACGAACCTCGGGGCCGGCATGGTCACTGCGCAGGGTCGCACCGGCGGGGCGGGATCCGGGGACCCGCGAATAGAGAGCGAAGCAGACCGCGTCGAGCAGGCTCGTCTTCCCGCTGCCGGTGGGGCCGTGGACGAGGAAGATCCCGGCCTCGGACACGGCGTCGAAGTCGACGTCAACGCGCTCGGCGAACGGCCCGAAGGCCTCGACGGTCAGCCGATGGATCCTCATGCGACGCCCTGGGTCGCATGCTCGGCCGCCAGCACGTCCTCGCGCCCTCCCTCGCCCCCGAGCTCTGCACGCTGCAGCCGCACCGACTCGAAAGCCTCACCGAGCAGCCGCCGCTCGGACTCGTCGGCCGCCGCTCCACCGCGGACGTGGGCGAGGAAGTCGTCGCACACCTCGATCTCGGACCTGCCGGGGCGGACCCGGCCGGCGTAGCGCGAGAGGGCAAGCTGGCCACCGCCCCGGGGGTGGAACTCCACCGACAGCAGGTGGGGGAAGCGCCGCCTGAGCCGCTCGAAGGCGCCCAGCGGCCGGACGGGATCGGTGAGCAGGACCTGGCACCAGGCGCGTTCGGCGGCGGCCCAGCACCCGTCGGCGAGCACGTCGTCGAGATCGCCACGGACCACGGCCAGGGGACGGATCACCGGCGTGGGGATCCGCGTGACCGCGACGGCGTCGCCGGTGCCGCCGGTGCCGAGGTCGAGCAGGGACACCGACTTCACGTGATCGGCCTCGCCGAAGGAGAAGGCGACTGGCGAGCCGCTGTAGCTCACCCCAGGGCGCACCTCCTGTGGCCGGTGGAGATGACCGAGGGCCGCAAAGGACACGCCGGCGAAGACGTCGGCCGGCACGACGTTGACCCCACCCACGGCGATGTCCCGCTCGGACTCGGTGCCCACGGCGCCGGCGACGAAGGCATGCGCCATCGCGATGACCGGCATACCGCGGGACGCGGCGTCGGCGCGGACCCGACCCATCGCGGCCCGCAGGACGGACGCATGGCTGCGCTCGGCGGCACCGATCGCGGCACCGGCCACGGCCGGCTCGAGATAGGGCAGCGGATAGACGGCGACCCCGTCGAGGAGCACCGGGGTGCCGACGCCCGCGGCGGTCGTGCGCACGTGCACCCCGGCCCGGGCGAGCAGGTCGCTCGCGAAGGCCAGGCGCACGGCCGAGTCGTGGTTGCCGCTGGTGAGGACGACGCTCGCCCCGGCGTCGACCAACCGGACGAGTGCCTCGCCGAGCAGGGCCACCGTGTCGGGAGCCGGGAGCGCTCGGTCGTAGACGTCGCCCGAGACCAGGACCGCCCCCACCGATTCCTCCCGCACGAGCCGCACGAGGAAATCGACGTATGCCGCGTGCGCGCCGGCGAGCGACTCCTGGTGCAGAGCCCTGCCCAGGTGCCAGTCGGAGGTGTGGACGATGCGCACGACTGCAGGCTAGGCCGGGCCACCGACAGGCGTCGGGAGGTGGCGCGGCGTGCCACCCGGCATACTGAGCGGCCATGGGCCAGGACATCACGGGCACGGTCTACACGCGTCGGCAGCGTCAGCGTTACCGCGAGAAGGTCCAGCTCTGCCTCGACGTCTTCGAGCGGATGCTCGCCTACAGCCATTTCGAGTTCGAGCGACCGATGACCGGGATGGAGATCGAGCTCAACCTCGTCGGCGACGACTTCCGGCCGCGGATGGACAACGCCGAGGTGCTGACCAACATCGCCGATCCGCTCTACCAAACCGAGCTCGCGCGCTACAACATCGAGTTCAACGTCGCGCCTCGGCCGTTGCCCGGCGACTCCGCCCTCGAACTCGAGGCCGACCTGCGGACCTCGCTCAACCGCGCCCACGCCAAGTGCGCCGAGGTCGGCAGCCACATCGTGATGATCGGCATCCTGCCCACGGTGACGGCCGAGCACTTCGAGGGCGACTGGATGAGTGCCAACGCCCGCTACCACGCGCTCAACGACGCGATGCTCTCGGCCCGGGGCGAGGACGTCCATCTCGACATCGAGGGGTCCAGCGGGGAGCGGCTCGACCACTACTTCGACTCGTTGGCCCCCGAGGCCGCGTGCACGTCGATGCAGTTGCACCTGCAGGTGGCACCGCTCGACTTCGCCGACCACTGGAACGCCGCCCAGGTCCTCGCCGGGCCGCAGCTCGCCCTCGGCGCCAACTCGCCCTTCTTCCTCGGTCGGCGGCTGTGGGCGGAGTCGCGCATCCCCGTGTTCACCCAGGCGGCCGACACGCGCTCGCCTGAGCTGAAGAACCAGGGGGTCCGCCCCCGCGTGTGGTTCGGCGAGCGGTGGATCACCTCGATCTTCGACCTGTTCGAGGAGAACGTCCGCTACTTCCCGGCGTTGCTGCCCGAGCTCACCGACGAGGACCCGCTCACCATCCTGCAGTCCGGGGGAGTGCCCAGGCTGGGCGAGATGCGCTTGCACAACGGGACGATCTACCGCTGGAACCGGCCGATCTACGACATCGTCGACGGTGCCCCGCACCTGCGCGTCGAGAACCGCGTCCTGCCTGCCGGGCCGACCATCGTCGACACTCTCGCCAACGCGGCGTTCTACTACGGCACCCTGCGGGCTCTGGCCCAGGAGGATCGGCCGCTGTGGTCGCGGATGAGCTTCGCCGCGGCCGAGGACAACTTCGAGTCCGGGGCAAGGGAGGGCCTGGAGGCGCGGCTCTACTGGCCCGGTCACGGGGACCTGCCGGTGACCGAGCTCGTCCTGCGGCACCTGCTCCCGCTGGCCCACGAAGGGCTGCGGCAGTGGGGGGTCTCCGACACCGTTCGCGAGCGCTACCTGTCGGTTATCGAGGGCCGCACCCTCGCCGGGCGCAACGGCGCGACGTGGCAGGTCGAGGCGGTCGCGCGGCTGGAGGAGCGCGGCCTGGACCGGGCAGAGGCGCTGCGCGAGATGGTCCGGCACTATGCCACGTTCATGCATGCCAACGAACCCGTGCACACCTGGGAGCTGCCCTGACGCCACGCCGGGCCGGAAGATCCGGTGGGAGGGCGCGGGGCCGACTTCGCCGGTGCCGTGTCAGGGGGCCGCGTCGAGGGCCGTGAGTGCCGCGGCATAGAGCTCCTGGGCCGCCTGCGTCTCACGTTCCCCGAGCGCGGCCTCGGCGGGCGCGAGGATGCCGAGCCGGATCGAGAGCCCCTCGAAGCGGTGCCCGGAGCCGACCAGTTCGGTCACCCGCGCGCCACCTAGTGGCCCGACGTGTAGTCCGCCGAGGGAACCGGCGGCCGTGTCGACCCGCCCGACGATCGACCCCTGCCGACAGGCGGTGGTCCGCGAGGCCGCGAACAGCCGGGGCGCCTCGCGCAGGCGCTCATCGCACGAGGGAACGGCGTCGAGCGTCTCGTGGCCGACCTCGAGCTCGGCCCGCAGACCCCCCTCGTGGCCCAGCAGCGTCGTAGAACCGACCATCCGGTCGATGGTCCACCCGGAGGGCAGGACCACACGCACCCCGTCGCCGAGGTCCGCCGCGTTGGTCCGGTCGCCGGTGCCACCGGCCGGCGCGTCGAGTTGGAGCGGCCGGGCGAGGGCAGGGGAGCGGGCGCCGAGCACGAGGCCGACGACCAGGACACCGAGGAGCACGGCGCCGCTGAGGGTGAGTGCACGCCGGTCCCGTCGTGCGGCAACGCCGGAGGACTCGCCCGGGCGCGCGCCGCCGGGGACGGGGTCCGGCGCACCCGCGCGGGCTGCGAGGGTAGCACCGGCGCGGACGCGAAGGCCGACCAGGCCCGCGACGAACCACCCGACGACGGAGGTGAGCAAGAGGGGCAACGGCTGCCCGCCGACGAAAGCGAGCCCGTATGCCGCCGCGACATAGCCGCCCCAGGCGAGGGCCGCGGCGAGGAGACCGAAAAGCCGTCGCGCGCCGCGTGCGGACGCGCGACCCGGCACGCGCAGGGAAGAAGCCATCGCGAGCGCGCTCGCGCCGGCGTAGACCGCGGGAGTCATGAGCCCGACGACGGCGACGAGCAGCACCCACGGAGCCGGGTCCGTGCCCGGCTGGCCGCCACCGCGCAGCAGCGGCGCGAAACGGACGAGGCTCTCGCCCGCGGCATAGCCACTGCCGACGACGGCTGCGGCCCGGATCCGGTCGGCCGGGGTGCCCCGCCCGGCACACGCGGCCCCGAGCAGGGTCGAGACCACGAGGGCGACCGGGGTGACGAGCACGAACCGGGCGGCGTCGGCCAGGCTCGCCGGGGCCCACGGCAGCACACCGAGGGACTGGGCGCCGGGCGCCAGCAACCGGGCCGCGCCGAAGGTGACCACCGCGCCGAGCAGCAGCCCGCCGAAAGCCGCGAGGATCCCGGGACGCATCCGCGGCCCGGCCGACGCCGGGGGGGCGGACCGCGCCGCGGCCGGTGCGACGACGAGGGCAAGCGGAAGGGCGACCGCGGCCACGAGCACGGCGGCCGGGACGGCGCCGCCCCAGGCCGCCAGCACCCCGACGGTGAGCCCGGCGGTGAGGACGAGCCGGGAGAGCCGGAGCCCGGGGGCGTCGAGCCCGGGCACGAGCGGTGCGACGAGGGCCACATCGCCGGGCACGAGCGTCCCGCTCGGCTCGTGCGGGCCGGTCGGCTCGTGCGGCCCGGTCGGATCGGTCGGATCGGTCGGATCAGTCGGCTGGAGGTGAGGGCGGTCCATGGGCTGCTTCCGGGTCGAGGAATCCGGGTGTCACCCTACGGATCGGCGTGGCAGGCTGACGCGCGTGACGCGCGCCTTTCGCCTGCTCAATGTCTTCGCCCGGCCGGGGGAGCCCTTCTCGGGCAATCCGCTGGCCGTCATCGAGGACGACGGAGGTCTGGACACCGAGACCTGTCAAGCGCTTGCCCGGCAGTTCAACCTCTCCGAGACCACCGTCGTGAGCCCGGGCGAGCCAGGCACGGATGCACGCGTGCGGATCTTCACCCCCACCATCGAGCTCGGTTTTGCCGGCCACCCCACCCTCGGCACCGCCGCCGTCGTCGCCGGTCGTGCCGGCCTCGACCACGTCGTCCTCGGAATGCGGGCCGGACCGATCCCCGTGCGCTTCGACGAGGGCCGCTGGACGCTCACCGCGAACCCCGCCCAGGTGACGACCGCCGCCCTGGAGGTCGGCGACCTCGCGGCCATGCTCGGGGTCCATCCCGAGGAGGTCGCCGGCCCTGCCGTGTGGGCGGACTCGGGGCTGCGCCAGTTGCTCGTCGAGCTTCGCACCGGCGACGCGGTGCGCCGGGCTCGGCCCGACGCCCCGCTCCTGCGGCGGCTCGCGATGACCGACAGCGGCGAGGCCCTCGTCTACGCGTGGGCGTGGACCGGACCGGACACCGTGGAGGCCCGACTCTTCTTCAGCGAGCACACCGCCGTCGTCGAGGACCCGGCGACCGGCTCGGCCTGCGCCAACCTCGGGGGACTCTGGGCCCACGAGGGCCGCCGGGGGTTGCGCGTCGTCGTCTCCCAGGGCGCGGCCGTCGACCGGCCCTCGCTGCTGCACGTCGAGGTCGACACCGACGCCGTCGTGCGGGTGGGGGGCCTGGTCCGCGAGGTCGGACGGGGCCTGATCTCCGTGGGCGCCTGATGCCCACCTGGGTCGCCCTCTTGCGTGCCGTGAACGTGGGCGGCCGCAAGGCCCCCATGGTCACCGTCCGGGAGGCCCTCACCGAGGCCGGTTTCCGCGGCGTCGAGACGCACATCCAGACCGGCAACGTCCGGGTGGACACGACGATCCGCAGCCCGGCGCGGGTGGCGACGGCGATCCGCGAGACGCTCACCGCCGGCTTGGGCTTCGACGTCCCCGTCGTCGTCCGGCGACCGCAGGAGATCGTCGACCTGCTCGATGCCATCGCCGGGCTGCCCGACCCGCATCCCGACGGGCGCACCTACGTCGCCTTCCTCGACGACCCCGCGAGGGAGACCGTCGCGGCTGAGCTCGAGTCCTGGGATCGGCCCGGGGAGTTCGTCCGCGTGCTCGACCGGCACGTCGTCCTGCGTCTGGCGGTTCCATTCCACGAGGCGCCCAAGGTGACGGCCCGGATCGACCGAGCCGCGCCGATCGTCACCTTGCGCGATCTGCGGGTCGTCCGTGCCTTCGCCTGCCGCTGGTGTGCGGTGGACGGCCGCTAGGCCGGCTCACCCACGTCCCGGCCGGACCACCTCGAAGCAGAGAACGGCCGCCGCGGCCGCGACGTTAAGCGACTCCACCCCGGCGGAGAGCGGGATGGCCAGCCACGTGTCCACCTGCGCCCCCACCTCTGGCGACACCCCCGCCGTCTCACCCCCCAGCACGTATGCCGTGCGGCCGGGCAGGTGCGCGGCATACAGGCTCGTCGTGGCATGGGAGTCCAGGCCGACGACGCGGAAGCCGGCCTCGGCGAGGGCGTGGACCGCCTCGGATGCCGTCGCACACTTGAGGATGGGGGCCGCGAACGCGACTCCGGCCGAGGCCTTGACGACGAGCGGGTCGATGGCGGCGACCCCGCGCCGTGGCACGACGATCCCCGCGAACCCGGCTGCGGTGGCGGTGCGCAGGATCATCCCGACGTTGGCGGGCGTCGTCACTCCGTCGAGGACGAGCACCGGACCGGTGAGGCCCGCGGCGAGGGCGGCGGCTACGGTGCGCATCCGGGGGGCGACGACGTCGGCACACACGCCCTGGTCCTGTTTGCCGTTGCCGGCCAGCTTCTTCACCCGTTCTGCGCTCACCCGCTGGACGGAGACCCCACGCCCGCGCGCCGAGGCGAGGATCTCGGCGACGTGCGGCCCACGGGCACCCTCCGCGAGCAGCACCTTGTCGACCGTCAGCGCCGGGTCGTCGAGTGCGGCGAGCACCGGGTTGCGGCCGTAGACGGTGACGAACCGGTCCTTCGGTGAGGGAGCGGAGGCGTCGAGGGGGAGCGGGGACATATTCCCATCCAACACCGCGCGACGCCCCTCTCCGTAGCAGATCCCCGGACCCACTGGCACGGGATGTAAGCGCTTTCGTATACTCGCCACGCGCCCGGGTCAGGTCCAACCGGACGCGCCGGGCGCAGGGGCCGCCGAGTGAGGAGTGATGCCGTGTCGCGAGCGGTCGAGCAGCAGGCCCTGCAGCTGGCCCGAGAGGTCCTCGCCGAGGTGGACCCGCTGCGCCGACAGACCTTCGAACTGCGTCTGGCCCGATGGTGGGACGACCTCGAGGATGGGCTGGCGGCGCTCTACGGGCAGCGCGCCGACGCCGTCGCGCTCGACCTCGTCGCGCGCGCCGCGGCGGCATACCGCGACCGCGCGCCGGAGCTGCACCGTCTCGACGAGCGCCGGGTCCTGCAGCCCGACTGGCTGCAGCAGCCACGGATGTTCGGCTACGCGACCTACGCCGACCGGTTCGCCGGAGACCTCGCCGGCGTGGCCGACCGTCTCGACTATCTCGAGGAACTCGGGGTCACCTACCTGCACCTCATGCCGCTGCTGCGTCCTCGCGAAGGCGACAACGACGGCGGCTATGCCGTGGCCTCCTATCGCGAGGTCCGCCCCGACCTCGGGACGGTCGAGGACCTGCGGGCGCTGGCGAAATCCTTGCGGGACAAAGGAATCAGTCTCGTCCTCGACCTGGTCCTCAACCACGTGGCCCGCGAGCACGAATGGGCGCAGCGGGCCCGGGCGGGGGAGGCGCGCTACCGCGATTACTTCCACGTCTACCCCGACCGCACCCTGCCCGACGCCCTCGAGCGCACCGTGCCCGAGGTCTTCCCCGACTTCGCCCCCGGCAACTTTACCTGGGACGACGAGGTCGGCGGCTGGGTGTGGACGACCTTCAACGAATGGCAGTGGGACGTCAACTGGGCCAATCCCGACGTGCTCGCCGAATACGCCGACATCGTCTTCTTCCTCGCCAACCTCGGCGTCGAAGTCGTGCGGCTCGACGCGATCGCCTTCACGTGGAAGCGTCTGGGCACCTCGTGCCAGAACCAGCCCGAGGTGCACAGCCTCACCCAGGCCCTGCGGGCGCTTGCCCGGATCGCCTGCCCCGCACTCGCCTTCAAGGCCGAGGCGATCGTCGGTCCGCGTGACCTCGTGCAATACCTCGGGCAGGGCGAGCACACCGGCCGGGTGAGCGACCTCGCCTATCACAACACCCTCATGGTGCAGGCCTGGTCGATGCTCGCCACCGGCGACGTGCGCCTGACCGCCCAGGCGCTGGGGGCCCTCCCGCCGGTCCCGTCCTCGGCCGGTTGGATCACCTACCTGCGCTGCCACGACGACATCGGCTGGGCCATCGACGACGGCGATGCGGCGGCGGTCGGCCTCAACGGTTTCGCTCACCGGGCCTTCCTGTCCGACTGGTATCTCGGAGAGTTTCCCGGCTCGACCGCCCGCGGGTTGGTCTTCCAGGCCAACGAGCTCACCGGCGACCGCCGGATCAGCGGCACGGCGGCCGCGCTCGTCGGCCTCGACGCGGCCCGCGGGGGCACGCCCGACGCGGTGGACACGGCGGTCTGGCGGCTCTTCCTCGGGCACGCGCTCGTCGCCGGCTTCGGCGGGGTCCCGGTCGTGTGGAGCGGCGACGAGCTGGGCGGCGCCAACGACCCCGCATGGGCACTCGAGACCGGGCACGAGGACGACAACCGGTGGGTCCACCGGCCGCGGATGGACTGGGAGGTGGCCGCGCGGCGGCATACTCCCGGCACGCCCGAGCAGCGCGTCTTCGCGGGCGTCCGCCACCTCGCAGCCACCCGCGCCCGCCTGCCGCACCTGCACGCCTCGGTGGCCTCGCAGGTGCTCGGTGTGTGGGATCCCGGCGTGCTCGTGCTCGCCCGCCGGCACCCGGTCGGGACGATGCTGTGCGTCTACAACGTCACCGGCTCGTGGCGACCGCTGCCCGGTGCCGTCCTGCGGGCCGAGGGGCTCGCCGAGGGCGTCGAGGTTCTCTCCGGTGCGCCCGTGCACATCGAGAGCGACGACAGTGCGTGGCTGCCCCCGTATGCCGTGTGGTGGCTCCTGCGCGAGGTGCCGCCGCACGCGTGAGGGACCGCGCGCAGGGCGCGGGTCAGACCAGGCCGAGGGACAGGGCCTGCTCCCACAGTTCGTCGCGGGCGTCGGGATGGGCGGCGTGCTCGACGAGGTGGACGGCCTGCTCCTTCTCGTCGCGCAGGGCCAGCTCCGCGACACCCTGTTCGGTGATGACGGCCGTGTGCTGGAAGGACGTCACCGGTGCCGAGAGCTGGGGGACGATCGTCGAGGCGTCGGCGCTGGGATGCCACGAACGCAGGGCCATGAGCGCCTGGCCGCCCGCCGCGTGGATGGCTCCGACGGTGAAGTCGGTCTGGCCACCGAAGCCTGAGAAGATCCGCGACCCGATCCGCGAGGCGTTGGCCTGGTCGAACAGGTCCACCTGTAGGGCGGTGTTCACGCTCGTCATCAGCCGATTGCGGGCGATCACCGAGGGGGCGTTGGTCGTCTCGGTGCGCAGGACCCGCAGGCGCTCGTTGCGGTGCGCCCACGCATAGAACTCGGCCGACCCGAGCACCGCCGAGGTGACGATCGGGCGGGTGGGGTCCAGGGCTCCGGCCTGGTCGAGCTCGAGCACCCCGTCGCCGATCACCTCGCTCCAGATCGCGAGGCCGTGCTTGGCCCGCAACCCGTCGAGGGCTGCGTCGGGGATCTCGCCGATTCCCAGCTGGAGCGTGGCGCCGTCGGGCACCCGCCGGGCGACCAGATCGCCGATGATCTGGGCGCTCTCGGCCCGGGTGAGGCCGCCGGCTGCTGCCCTCTCGTCGGTCGGTGGGGCTTCGTGGGTAAGCACCGGCTCGTCGACCTCGACGACGGCGTCGAAGGTGTCCAGTGGCAGCTCGCCGTCGCCGAAGGTGTAGGGCATCTGCGGGTTCACCTGGGCGATGACGACCCCGCCGGCCTTGCGGCAGGCCGCGATTGCCGCCGGCAGCACGTTGACTTCGAGTCCCAGCGAGACGCTGCCCCCGTGTGGCACGGAGGTGTGGGCCACGACGATGTCGACGCCCAGCCGCCGTTCGTAGAGCATCGGGACCTGCGAGAGGCGCATGGGGAAGTAGACGAGTCGCTCGTTGTGCCGCATGCCCGCACCGACGAAGCAGGTCTCGAGCATCACGCCGGGCCGCTCGGGTATGCCGTGTGGCGCGTTGAGCAGGTGCAGTCGCCAGGAACCGAGCAACTCGTCGAGCGCGCCGAGCACCCGCAGCGGGGCGCAGCAGTTGCCGCTCGTGACGACCCGCAGGTCGTGTCGACGGATGTCGATGAGCGAGCCGAGCTGGTCGAGGTCGAGAGTGCGCACACCCTCACTCTTGCGCATCGCGCTGCCCTCGAGCCGGTCCCTCGCGAGGGATGGGTTGTTGTCGCCATTTCGGCGCTTGACGACAACAACCCATCCCTCACGAGAAGAGGGCGTGGCCACCGGCCGGCGGCCAGGGCGGTGGTGGCCCCGGCGACCACCACGTCCGCGGGGTGAGAGGGTCGGCCACGGGTGGGGTATGCCGTGCCCGCCAGCCCCTAGGGTGGTCGCGTGGAACAACGCGTCTCGTTCAAGGTCTACTACGAGGACACGGACAGCTTGGGCGTCGTCTACTACGCGAACTACTTCAAGTTCATGGAGCGCGGGCGCTCGGAGTTCCTCTCGGGGGAGGGGCGCTCGATCGCCGATTGGAACGCCGCCGGCTTTGCCCTGGTCGTGCACTCGGTGCAGGCGACCTTCAAGCGCCCGGCCGTGCTCGGCGACACGGTCGACGTCGTGACGACGCTGCGCATGCAGTCGGTCTATCGCGGCCGCTTCCACCAGCGGATCGAACGGGCCGGCGAGGTCCTCGTCGAGGGCGATGTGGACGTCGTGTGCCTCAACCAGGACAACAGCCTCATCGAGTTCCCGCCGGAGATCGCCGACTTTGCCGAGCGCCCCTGACGAGGTCCGTCGGTAGCGCGTCGGTAGCGCGTCAGTCGCGGGAGAGCAGCACCATCACCTCGAGGTGATCGGTCTGCGGGAACATGTCGAACACGCGTGCCTCCCGAGCCCGCAGCGAGGGCATCCGGGCCAGGTCCCGCGCGAGGGTATCGAGGTGGCAGCTCGAGTAGACGACGTGCCGCACGGCCGAGCGCTCGAGCCGGTCGGTGAGCGCGGCGTCCAAGCCCCGGCGCGGTGGGTTGACGACGACCAGATCGGGCAGGTATCCGGCTGCCGTGTGGTCGGCCGGCTCCCGGTCTGCTGTCGCGCTGCCGAGCGCGTATGCCGTGGCGTCGCCCGCCGTGAACTCGACCGGTCCGAGCTCGGGGTGTCGTGCGCGCAACTCCCCGGCGCTCGCGCGTGCGCCTTCCACGGCCTCAGTGGAGAGCTCGACGCCCCTGACCTCTCGGCCCGGCCCCGCGGTGAAGAGCGCGAATCCGCCTGCGCCGCAATAGAGGTCGAGGATCGAGGCCGGTTCGACGAGGTCGGCCCACGCGCGCGCCTGCTGGTAGAGCGCGTGGGCGACAGCGGTATTGGTCTGAAAGAAGCTGCCGGGGCGCAGCCGCAGGGTGACCTCGCCGATCGGCATACGCAGCGTCTGCGATGCGGTGAGGGGGATCTCGGTCGGGCCTTCGAGGACGGCCTTGTGCTCGGGCTGGAGGTTGACCGAGACGACGGCGAGCCCGGGCAGCGCGGCGCGCAGGCGGGGCAGTCCCTCGCGGATGCGGGCGAGCTGGTGCGTGCCGCGCAGGACGAAGCGGAGCATGAGCGCGCCGTCGGGGGTGCCGGTGAGCAGGACGTGCTTGAGCTCGCCGCGCCGGCGGGGGACGTCGTAGGGGAGCAGGCGCCAACCGGCGATCGCGTCGGCGACGACCGGGATGGCCGCGGCCACCGCAGGCTCGTGCAGTGCGCAGGCACGCAGGTCGACGCCGTGCCCGTCCGGGCCGAGGATGCCCAGCGTGGGCGCGCTCGGGGAGCCGCCGACGACGAGCTTGGCCTTGTTGCGGAAGCCCCGCTCGGCGCTCGTCACGGGGTCGAGCCAGCCCAGGCCCGGTGCGGCGGGGGAGAGGGCCTCGCGGGCGCGGGCCGCCTTGGTGGCCACCTGCTCGGGATAGGCGACGCTCAACCGGGTGCACGAGCGGCATACCCCCGCCTCGGCGTAGTCGCATCGCACCCCGACAGGCTAGCCGGAGTCTGCGGGACCGTCCGGCGGACTCCGCGTCGGGTGCGCCGGCCGCGCCGGTTGCCACCTGCGGATCCACTCGCCGTGCGGATGGCAGGTCCCCCAGACGAGCGGCGGACGCTCGGCGCCCTCACGCCAGGCGCGCACGCCTAGCACCGTCCCGCTGTCGTCGGCCGACCAGCCCCCGACCAGCGGCATGCCGGGCGCTGCCCCGGCCGGCTCCGCCGTCGCCCATGACACCGGTATGCCGCTGCGAGAGGCGAATTCCGCCATCGTGGTTACCAGCTCCGGGCGCCGCGCACGTTCCACGTAGGTCAACGCCCACGACGAGAAGACGACCACGTGCAGCTGCTCGGGGTCCAGGCCGTCGGTCGCGTCCTTGAGGAGCTGGGGCAGCCCGTCGACGAGGTCGCCGGTCACCACGACCGGGGGATCGTCGGCGACGAGCCGGGCCGCGGCGGCGAAGCGCTCTACGCGGGCCGGTTGGTCGGGCCACAGGCAGGCCTCGAGCCAGCGCACTGCGCTCGGGTCCCGCAGCGAGGGCGGGTCGGCATCGATGCCTCGATGCGCGCGGACACGGGGGAGTTGCGCCGAACCGAGCGGCGCGGAGTCCGCGGTCAACCGGCCCGCGCAGCGGACCGGCGACGCTGGATCGCCGTAGGTGACGGTGCGACCCGAGGGGTCGGTGAGCTGGACGGCATACCGGTCGAGCGCGAGCAGAAGGCCTGCGCTGCACCCCAACTCGACGAGCACCAGGTCGCGATCCGGCAGGTCGGCGGCGACGTCGGCCAGCAGGGGAGCGAGGTATGCCGCGCGGTTGACCTCGTTGGTCTGGGTATTGCGGGTGGCGACCACCTGTTCGAGCTGCTCGCGGTGGTCGAGAACGGCCGCCCTGATCTCCGGCCAGGGGTCGCCCGTGGTTGGGACGTTGGGGGCGCCGACGACGCTGGAATACCACCGTGCAGCCGGCAGGTCCGGGCGGGAGAGCATCAGGTCGTGGATGGCGGCGAGCAGGAGGACCGCTCGGGCCTGCCCTGGCCGGGCGTGGGTGAGGATGGCCGCCACCAGCTCGTCGTCCGCGGCGGCGGACGCGATCCGGTGGTAGAGCGGGAGGTGGGCGTAGTCCGCGGCAAATCGGCGCAGTCCGTCGCGAATGCCGGCCAGCCCCACAACCCGTGCGTCCCGATCAGCCACGCGGTCATCGTGCCAGGTATCAGGCGGGCCGGCCGTAGCTCCTCCGGCGTACCGAGAGCCTCTCCCCAGGCCCTCCCACACGGAAACGAGAACCACACATGCGCACGAAGAAGACCCTCGCCACCGCTCTCGCCCTCGCGGCCTCGGCGGCAATGTCCGTTGCCGTCGCCGGTTCGGCGTCGGCGAACACCAGCAGCGGATGCACGGTCGTTCCGCTCAAGCCCATCTTCGCCGGATTCAACAGTTCGGGGGTGAAGCTGGTCAACTACCGGATCAGCGTCTCCTGCTCGTCCGGCCGCACGGTGAGCATCCAGCAGGAGCGCTACGAGGAGGACAGCTGGCCGAACGGCGATGACTTCCTGGGCGCCACCTCGTTCAGCAGCTCGGGCGTCACCACGCTGAACAACGTCCGCACCCTCGTCGACGGCGAACTCGGCGACGAAGAGGTGTACCACAACGTGCGCTTCCGCGTCTCGAGCAACGGCGTGACCTCGCCGTGGACGTCGTGGCAGAAGAGCGCCGTGCTCACGATCCCGAACTGACCGCATCTCACTGCACCTGCGCATCGTGGGCGGGTCGAGCGCTGCTCGGCCCGCCCACGCCGGTCTGCCGGTGCCGGCTTGCGGGGATCCTCTTCCCCCGTAATTCCGACATAATGT
>WBZT01000073.1_pt1 | contig 85137 bp, 82 predicted proteins | sample 5204241 | NCBI WGS metagenome assembly WBZT01 (sample SAMN12344358, study PRJNA552823) | activated sludge metagenome | biome: Activated sludge suspended growth; feature: Nitrification reactor; material: Wastewater; isolation source: activated sludge from nitrification reactor of wastewater...
AACCCAGGCGCCTCAACACGGAAATTATAAGTTCCCGGACCAGGTAACTCCACAGCGTAGGCTCCAGATAATGAATCAGTGAGCATATCCGCAACGATATTCTGTTCTCCGTCACGGGTAATCACCAGATGGATCATTTTTATGTCGGGAAGCCCAACGCAGTTAAAGCGTCCGTTGATGGCAACCGGTAATTCTTCTGTATTTGAATAGGGTAATTTGTAAACAGTGAATATACCTGGTTTTGTTTCACGTTGAGATGTGAAATAGGCTTTTTGTTCATTGGATGATGCCACAAAACAAAAATCATCATCGGGTGAGTTATAGGGACTTCCCATGTTTTCGGGTTTGGTCCAGGTTTTACTCACTGTATTATAGTAACATTTGAAAATGTCAAATCCTCCGGTGGATGCATGTCCGCGTGAACTGAAGTAAAGTATTCGACCATCACTGTTGCAGGTTGGGAATAACTCGTCCTGGTTGGTATTTACCATGCGGTCAATTTTAACCGGACTTGTCCAGTTTCCATCGAGATCTTTTTCTACTCTGAAGATATCACGGCTGCTGGTTTCTTCGCTCTTAGCTGAATAGTACATTACACGTCCATTGGCGCTGAGGAAGATCGTCGGACGTTCTTCTTTCTCACTTTTGGAAGAATTAATGATCTCATCCGGCATGCTGAGTAGTTTACCGTTCGGACTGTCGAATACATATTGATTGTAAAAATCATATGCAGCGCTTTCTGTCTTGTCAGTAACAACGCTAAGTTTGGAAGTGTCAAGGAATTGTTTTGCATTATTGCACATTTCCATTAATTGGGATGTTCCCCAACGCGGTGCATTCTTCGCTCCAATAATGGTTGTGAATTCTGCAAATGCCCGCACCGCCTCATCAAAACGATAGGAGTAGTGCAATGCACGTCCAATATAGTAGTAGATCTCTTCCGGAGTTTTGGGATGCTGCAAGGCTGTTTCCAGATAGGGAAGCGCTTCGCGTTTATCTTTGCCAATAATCGTAAGGCAGATTCCGTAATAATAATTGTACTTGTAGTTCTTCGGATTAGAACTCACCAGTTGTGCATACAAGGGTGCCGCCTTTTCATACTGCTTCGCCAGAAACAACTTCTCGGCAGTTTTTGCCCTTTGATGTTCCGATTCTCCTCCCGCCAATACAGTACTCACCGATACACAGATCGCAGATAGTAACAGCACAACGGTAAATAACTTCTTTTTCATTGTCCGATATGGTTTTAACGCCCCTTATATACGCTTGCAGCGGGGAATCGGTTACAAAACCAGTTGAAAGCATCAGGAAAATGTTTGCATTTCTTACATTGGAATTCTCATTATGGAATTCATTCAGAAAGGTCAAGTGTATGAAAATCAGTTTTTTGTTTTGGGGAGGAAATAAGGAAAACGCTTAAAATCTTACAGAATCACCCCAGCTTTCTGCGCATCGGAAAACCGATTTTGCTTTCTTCTCCACGCAATAACCGCTCGATGTTTTTCTGATGGGTGATGAAAACAAGTACGCAAACAAACATCGCGAAAATGTTTAATCCCGGTACGGTTTCATGGTAAATAAACATGATGGATATCGGAAACGTTAATGCAGCCATCATAGAGCTTAAGGATACGTATTGGCTCAGCATGATGGTAAGGAAAAATGCACCGATACAAATAAGCGCTGCTCCAATATGAACCGCACATAATATGCCCAATAAGGTGGCAACGCCTTTTCCTCCTCTGAAACCCGCAAATACCGGAAATATATGTCCAAGTAATGAAGCGATGCCAAGAGATAATTCAAGATTGATGAATTGCTGAGTTTCCGGAAGGTACTTTCCCGTAAGATAAACCAGCTTCACGGCCAGAAAGCCTTTCAGAATATCCATGATCAGCACCGGAAGACCGGCCTTTTTACCAAGTACACGAAAAGTATTGGTAGCGCCGGCATTGCCGCTTCCATAGTCTCTGACATCCACTCCGTAGAGCATCTTGCCAATCCAAACTGCTGACGGGATTGACCCCAACAGATAGGCTAATAGAATCAGGCTGAGATTACTGAAACTGATCATCGGCACCAAAGATATTATTTTAATGTTAAGTAGAAAATTCAGGCGACCCCGGATGAGGAAGTCGCCTGAATTAATAATACTCTGTATTTCAATATCTTAATGTTTATTTTTGTCAAAATCAACAATTCCGAAATGCCCTGTTTATAATTCCGTAGAACCTAATTACTGGTGAATTTCTTCACGAATTCGGCCTTTTTACGGTCAGTACTTAGCATGAACTCATAGGGTGGCGTATCTCCTTTCGATTCCGCAACGCGCTTTTCCGGCTTCATTCCGTTGATTGCGTCATTGAATTTGTTGTCGGATGAAATGGACTGCATGACCCCTCGTGAGTAATTCCAGTACCACCAGGTGGCGTTGTCGGATTCGAGGTAGAGATTGAAGACTTCTGTTCCGCGTTTGCGGGTAATCTCGAAGTATCCTTTCAGTTTGCGGGAGATGGTTTCCTTGCCGATGAAGCCTACACCAATGGGTCCGGTGGATTTATAGGATTGTGTTTCCTTATCCCAATATAATTTAACATCAGTGAGTACAAGGGTCTGCTGCAACTCCTGAGGAATCCGTTTGGGAGCTCCATACAAACTGAACTCGGAAATCATCTTATCTGCCTTTTCAATTCCAACGATCTCTTTCATCGCTCTTACCCAGGTAACCCGTGTGTCTTCTGTTGGTGGTAAGGTTGGATTTCCCTGTATGAGTTCAGCCATGTTCTTCATCGCATCGTTATTGAACATGAAGTCGAGACCGATTACCAGATCGAACGTAGTGGAGTCGTTATTTGTATTATTGGTGACATTTCCGACCACCATCATCTTGAATTGTCCGAAATTGGCGGCGAGATTCATGCGTCCTTCGCCATAGACTGTACAGTTATTGTCATTTAACTGAACCATGTTTCCGGGTGCATCCTGTGAAAGAATTTTGTCGGAGTTGGTGATCTTGTACACTTTACTCTTTTCATCGTACGACAATACACCATTGGCGGAGATCAGATCAGCATCAGTAGATTTTTTCTTGGGAGAAAGGAATGTGCTATAAAATCCGGTGCTGTCGCTGGCCAGCGATATCGAAACTCCGAGTTTTTCATAGTTCTCATTCTTCGGCTCTGACACAGGAATATTTACGCCTTTCGGATCGATATCGCCGTTAAAGCTAAACCAGTAGGATGGAAGTTTTTCTTCGCATTGATGGTTGAGCTTGGCGAATCCATCGAAGTTGAGCAATGGCTTTGAAGCGAGAATGTTTACGCGGCCTTTGTATTGAATATTGTGGCTGAGCTGGAAGTTGCTGGTATCGGGAATAGTACCATTGGCAAAGGTTTGCAGCGAGGTGTCGATAGCGATCCGGTCAAGTGTGATTAAGTGTTTGACTTTCGCCTGGTCGGTATAAGCATACTTACCACTGGCCGTATAGCTTTTTCTGCCGAGTACGTTGATGGTTGAATTAGTAATGGTGTGGTACTTGGTCGTAGTATTTGCCACAATTTTGGCTTCGTTAAGAGGACGCATCACTGCGTTTCGTTCAATAACGATGGTGGCAGTATCATTGGGTTGAATAGAGGCATCTGCGACAAGGATTTCTTTCACCTTTCGTGCTTTGATCAGGTAATCGATCAGACTGTATCGGGCCAGACCAGCATTCCATCGCAGGGAGTCCTGGAAGGGATTGATCGAAACGAAATCAGATCCCTCGATGTTCAGCTTGGTGTTGTCTTTGTAATCTTCACCGAATTCAACTTCCTGTTTGTCTATGAACCATTTAAACTGTGCGATATAACAGATGTACTGATTCAGCGGGAAACTTACATAGGAACCTTTTCCATTCGAGATGAAATCCCCGAACCGTTTCACCAGATCGATTTTCGATTTAACATTCTTGGTTTGAATCGCCAGTACTCCTTCCTGGTCCGATTTCAGTTTGAAGTCGGAGGTATCGGCACCGTAGGCATCCTGCTTGAAGTAAAAATCCTTGGAGTATAATTCGGATTCAAGAAACAAGGCATTTCCGTTTCCACCTAAGCCTTTGGAGGCCAGAATCAGATTACCATCAAGGCTGACATTTTTATCATATACTTCAAGATTAGAATTGGATTTATAAACATATTCTCTGTCTTCTTTCGGTCGCCAGTTGATGAATGTGTTGGAACCGTTGGCTTGCGGGAAACCAATACCGGCAATGGTTTCTTTGCGGAGATCCCATTGCGCAGCATTCATATTCGTTGAATCGATAAAGAAAACAATGTCCTTGGACTCTGCCGCAGAACTGAGATACTCAACACGACCTGAACCAATCAACCCCGACCAGCTGAGATCGATATGGTTGAAGTATTTTCCTTTGCCTCCATACATCGGGTAGCCTTCCGCCGGTGCTTCCCGTTCAAATCCGAAGGAATAGTCGGGACGGATAATTGCCGTTTCAGCAATGGTAGGGAAGATGCCGCCTGATTCGAAGTTACCGTTGAATTTCAGACCTCCGGCCGAGAAGTTGTCCAGTGAGTCGATGGTAAAAGGATCCATCTTGAAATAGAATTTATCGCGGGCATACACACCGTTATAAATACTGGGATGATCGTAGTAAACATAGGCTTCTTTGTCGCTGACAAATACTGGATAAGCCGGGTATGACTTACGACTGGATTTGTTGTTCAGACTATCGATGTAGATGGTGCCGGTTACATTCTGTAACGTGCTTTTAAGGGGAATAAGTTTCGGGTTTCCGTTTTCATCAAATTCAGTTTCTGAAACAACTTTCAGGCGAATGGAATCAACATTGGCCAGATCAAGTTTGAAATGATCGTAATCGAATTTGAATTTCTTACCATAAAAATCGCTTCGTCCGGCATGCACACGACCATTGAATTCAAAATCTCTGTTCGCCAGAAGTTTCATCTCCTGATTCACCGGAGCAATCCATACCTGCTGTGAATCGCTCAGCCAGATTCTTCCAACACCCTGAAGATCCATTTCGTAGTTCAGCAGGTTGACACGTCCATTGGGTTTAGCATCAATAACGGATTCGATTTCGATCTTATCGTAATCGGTTTTATTGCTTCTTGCGGCAAGATAGTAGTGCAGCTTTTCGTTGATGGTGGCTACATCGGTTTCAAAATCGTAACTGACAAAGCCTTTGTTGGCGAGAAAGATGAGTAGCGAACGCGCCTGTTGTTCACTCACACGCAGGTATTTGGCAAAATCGGGTGAATAAATCTCGCGTCCGTTTTTGTTGGCGTATTCGCGTACAGTGTACAAAGGACTGACATCTGCCATGCCCTGAAGTTTCTGATACCGTTCGTCGGTGTAAAGATTGAACGATTCAAGAATCATTTTGCTTTCTCCTTGTCCTGAAAGCATTTTGAAGTCCATCACCGGATCATCAATTTTCCAGTAAATCGCATCGACATACATATCAATCTGATGAAAACTATTGAAGAATGGCATGCTGATGCCTGAATTACTGCTTCTGATCAGACTCAACGTACGGTCTTCACTCACATATTTCATCTCCAGCGCCGGGTGAAAGAGAGAGTCTTTGTCGAAGTAACAAACGAATGAAGCATTGTCGCTGCTGATGCGTTCCGGACGTACAACAAAGCTCCTGGATGCAACAATCAGAAAAGGTTTTCCATTGCGTTTGAAGGTCAATGTCGCTTTTTGTTCCTTGGTGCCTGCTCCGATCATCTTATTGCCATGCTGCGCAAATCCTCCCAGATAGTCAGCGTCTTTTACAATTTCCTTAATGCCCAGATTAAGATCGTAGGACATAAACCGCGGATAAGTGGCATTTTCAGCTTTTACATTCGCCAGAATCTTATCAGTAGCACGACCGCGCAAGGCTTGTTTGAAATAGGTTTTGTTATAAAAGATGGCACTGTCGCAGACCCATTCCGATGATGTTAAATCAACAGTAGTGTTAAGCAGGTCGGCATAAACTTCAGAGGGGTTCAATCCGGCCCTTGAAAAATCGAGTTTACCTCCGGTCCCTGAAAATGTTTTTGCCAGCGGATAATAGTACCCTTTGATGCCATGAATCACCGAACTATCTCCTTTGGCATAACAGGTAAGATCCATCACCGGGAAACTGATTTTTGGAATGGTGTCGAATTCGAATTTATAATCGCCGGTGCTGGCTACCCATTTGGTGGAACCAGATTCGTACAGTACGTTGGCAACGAATAGCCCGGCTACATTTTCAATGTAATCACTATAACGTTTACTCGAAGCCTGCAGCATCTTGTCCAGACTCGCATGGAAATTATCAAACACCTGAACATCACGTCCCGAACTGATGAACGCCATTAAGGCAGCCACATAGTTGCTGAAATCCGGATAAGGCTTCATCCGCTTTTTCAGCATATTGTTGGCTGTAACGATGATGGTGCGCTGCTGATCTGCTGAGAATTTAGGTTCCTCAATCCAGATCTCTTCAAACTTATCCATTACCTTTTCTGTTTCTTTCTTGTTGGTGAGCTCCATATATCCTTTAAGCTCTTTGAAGAAAGTAGCGGGGTCGCTGCTGAAAGATTTTGGAGCCTGGGCATGAGTCTGGAGGCTGACCAGCAGCAGTAAGAGTATCAGTACGCGGATTTTCATTGTTGTATTGACCGTATGAATCGTTCAGTTAATCGAGTTTAAATAAGGCGCAGCACCATTCTTTCTGACTGGTATGGTCTGCTTCATGAAGTCCCAGTGTAGCTGCCTTTTTCCGGATGAGGGGCAGATCCTGAATATAATAGCCGCTGGTGATGAGCAATGCTCCGGGACGCATAGTTGCCCGGTAGGCTTCCAGATCGCTGAGGATAATGTTACGGTTGATATTGGCGATGAAGATGTCGCAGGTTTTGCCCTTCAGTGCGGAGGATTCACCTTCCATAACGTCAATGCCCGTGCAGTTATTTTTCATCACATTGTCGCGGGTGTTCTCAACAGCGTTGGGGTCATTGTCGATAGCCAGGGCAGATGAGGCGCCTTGCAGCATCGCCTGAATGGCAAGAATGCCCGTGCCACAGCCCATGTCGATTACCTTCTTGTTTTGAAAATCGATTCCCAGCATCATCTCCATCACCTGCGAGGTGGTGGGATGGTGTCCGGTTCCAAAGGCCATCCGGGGCTGAATGATGATTTCCATCGGATATCCGGGATTGGGAGGATGGAATTCTGCGCGTACGTAGATGTGGTTGCCAATGATTTCAGGCTGATATTGTTTTTCCCATTCTTCATTCCAGTTTTTCCAGGGAATAACCACTGATTTGGCGGAAAGGGATGCTCCCAGTTGTTCGCATTCGCGGAAAATCTCATCTACATCCCCCTGACTAAAGTCTTTAGCAGGGACATAGGCGCGTAAACCGTCCTCTGTTTCTTCAAACATATCAAATCCGGTTTCCGCAAGCCGGTAACTCAGCAGGTCCCTGAATGGGTCGAGCGGGGCAATTTTAATGTCAAGTAAATGATAATCCATTGCGATAAAATTAGATTTTTGCAGGGCGGACTTTCGCGACATTAACTATAGTTTATTAACATGACAACGACCGGGACCTTTGCAGCCAGAAATATCCGTTTTCTGAATGGATTGAAGCCTGATTTTAAGCTTCCGAAGAAGATAGATGTACTGTTGCCTTATCAGTCGAAAGAAGTAAAGTCAGTTGTAAAGTCATATTATTCCAGATACTACAATGATCAACAGCAACGGATTTTTATGTTCGGTATCAATCCCGGAAGGTTTGGATCGGGGATCACGGGTATCTCCTTCACGGATCCGGTTCGATTGAAGAACATCGCCGGTATCGATCATCCCTTTGAAATGAAAGGGGAGTTGAGTTCAGAGTTTATTTACGAGATGATTCTTGGATTTGGCGGACTTGAGAAATTCGCATCCCGGTTTTTTCTGACTGCAGTTTGTCCGCTCGGATTCACAATGGAGGGCAAAAACTATAATTATTATGATGACCCTGCATTGGAGAAAATTGTGCGGCCTTTTGTGTTGAAAACCATGCAAAAACAACTGGCAATAGGAGCTGACCGGAAGGTAGCTGTTTGCATTGGAGAAGGGGATAACTTCAAATATTTCAGCAGGTTGAATGCTGAACATGGTTGGTTCGAAAGGCTGGTTGCCTTGCCACATCCCCGATGGGTCATGCAGTACCGGCGGCGACAGATGTCAACGTTCATAAGTCGCTATACAGACACCCTGAGTTCGCTTCAGGATGAATGGAAAATCAGTTAATATTGAGCCTGTGAAAAAGGAAAAATTATCGAAGCTGGCGCACATCATTTCTGGGGTGGTGGTGATTCTTCATGGCATCGGAGAGATGGATAAAGGTCATGATGTACCTTGGTTTTTCTTTATCGCCGGTGTTCTCATGTTTCTTGTTGCTATGTTTCATCATCAGGTTGAAAAACGGCTCGGAAATGGTGAAGGCATAATATTTTTTATAGAAGCTGCTGTGCAGGCGTTTATCGTAATGCACTACATTGAAGCCGGTAAAAAAGCGTTGCCGATGGCGCATGCATTCACCACATTGATGTACGCCTATGTCGGGTACCTGAAATTGACAAATCAAAAACCATTCTGGGTAAAGAAAAAATGAATCGTATTCTGATAATAAACGCGAAGGGAATTGTACAGTATAATCGCAGTCATGTTATTCGCGGAAAGGAGATGCAGGAACTGCCGGTGCTTGAAAACGGCTGGTTGATGATTGAAGGAGATAAGATCTGCGGAGTCGGACATATGGATGAACCCTTTCATGCTCCGGTGAACGATGTGATTGATGCGGAAGGGAAATATGTGTTTCCGGCATGGTGTGATTCACATACGCATGTGGTGTTTGCAGGCCCCCGCGAAAGAGAATTTGTTGATCGTATCCATGGTCTGACCTACGAAGAGATTGCCCGTCGGGGTGGGGGAATCCTCAATTCAGCGAAGCGATTGCAGGCCACGGATGAAGAAGCCTTGTTTGATGCTGCTTTGGAACGTTTGGAAGAAGTAAAGAGATCCGGCACCGGCGCGATAGAAATCAAGAGCGGTTATGGATTGAGTTTCGATGCCGAACTGAAAATGCTGCGCGTGATTCGCCGGCTTAAATCAGCCTCTCCGCTGATTATAAAATCAACATTTCTCGGAGCACATGCGCTGCCAGCTGAGTTTAAAGAGAATAGAAAAGCGTATGTGGATATGCTCGTGGATGAGCTGATCCCCGTAATTGCGGATGAAGGACTCGCCGACTATAACGACGTCTTCTGCGATCGCGGATTCTTTACCGTGGAAGAAACGGACCGGATTCTGGAGGCAGGAATGAAGAGAGGGCTCCGTCCGAAAATTCATGCGAATGAACTCGATTTTTCCGGAGGTATTCAGGTGGGTGTAAAATACAATGCGCTTTCTGTCGATCATCTCGAGTGTACAGGTGATACAGAGATAGCCTGTTTGCTGGATAGTGATACCATGCCAACGTTATTGCCGGGTACTGCGTTCTTTCTCAAGTTACATTACCCGCCCGGACGTAAGATGATTGACGCCGGATTACCCGTTGCATTAGCATCGGATTATAATCCGGGTTCTTGTCCGAGTGGAAAGATGCCTTTCGTATGCTCATTAGCTTGTTTGTATCTCGGTATGAGTCCGGAAGAAGCCATCAACGCAGCTACTCTCAACAGCGCCTATGCAATGGGAGTGATGGATGACGCAGGGAGTCTGGTGAAGGGGAAAAAAGCAAATCTTTTTATTACGAAAAAGATGCCATCGCTGGCCTATTTACCCTACGCGTTTGGCAGTGATGTGGTGGAAACAGTAATCATCAACGGTGAAGTGCAGTAATGATGGAAGCATCCGTTTTTCCGCTGGTTATTTATGATGAGCTCCGGCTTGCAGAGTTGACGAGAAGGAGATCCGGTGAGACTCGTTTGGGTGAGATGGTGAAAACAATCCCCTGGAGCCTGTGTGATAAATGGGATGTCGCTTTAGCGGATATGCCCGGCCGTTATGTCTTGCTTGGATTACCGGAAGATATTGGTGTGCGTGCTAACTATGGAAGGGGAGGAGCGTATTCTGCCTGGATTCCTGCGCTCTCAACGATCCTCAATACGCAAAGTAACCCTGCGTTGAAGGGTGACGATATCATCCTGCTGGGACATCTTGATTTTTCACAAGCTATGGAGGAGCTTAAAGCAGCCGATCCTTCAGCACCCGGCACCATTCAGCATGCCCGCGAACTGACAGCCGATATCGATGCAGCGGTGGTTCCTGTTATGGAGAAAATATTGTCGGCCGGTAAGGAGGCTATCGTGATTGGTGGCGGACATAATAACGCCTATGGAAATTTACGGGGACTTTCAGCTGCAATGAAACACCGCGGACTGGAGCGTATAGGATGCATCAACTGCGATGCACACAGCGATCTTCGCCCACTTGAGGGACGACACAGCGGCAATGGTTTCAGCTATGCACTACACGAAGGGTTTCTCCGGAAATATGCCATGATCGGACTACATGAAATGTTCAATATGGAGACCGTTTTTGAAAAGATTGATGGCGATGAACGACTGGATGCGACCTGGTTTGAAGACATCTTTATAAGAGAAGAATTTTCTTTCAGGGACGCTGTCCGCCGTGCAATAGAATTCACCGAAGGACTCCCGATCGGACTCGAAATCGATCTTGATGCCATCCAGAATATTCCTTCCAGTGCGAAAACATCCAGTGGAATTTCCACCTTGCACGCCCGTCAGCTCGTACATCAGGTCGCCACCTACAGCGACGTGCGCTATCTTCACCTGGCCGAGGCAGCACCTGTGCTCTCGCATCTCAAAACCGATTTAAAAACCGGTAAACTCATTGCCTACCTCGTGGCTGATTATATCAAAGCCCGCAATCATAAGAACTAAAAAAACGCTTGCAAATAACATGAAACAACTCATTGAATGTGTTCCTAATTTCAGCGAAGGACGTGACGAGAAAATCATCCAGCAAATTGCGGATGCCATCAGAAGTGTAGAAGGCGTGAAACTGCTTAATGTAGACCCGGGAAAGGCTACTAACCGCACCGTTGTGACGATGGTGGGCGAACCGGCTCACATCGTAGAAGCAGCATTCCGTGCCATCCGTATGGCGGCCGAACTCATTGATATGAGCAAACACAAAGGAGAACATCCCCGTATGGGCGCTACCGATGTTTGTCCGTTCATTCCTGTGGCGAATATCTCCATGGAAGAAACTGCAGAATGGAGCCGAAAGCTGGCTAAACGTGTGGGTGAAGAACTGCTGATTCCGGTTTATCTTTATGAAGATGCACAACCGAATAAGGACCGCAGTAATCTTTCGGTCATCCGTGCAGGTGAGTACGAAGGATTTTTCAAAAAGATCAGTGAGCCCCAATGGAAGCCGGACTTCGGTCCTGCGACGTTCTCTGCTAAATCTGGTGGAACAGTAATCGGTGCCCGCGACTTTCTCATCGCCTACAATGTAAACCTGAATACCAAATCGGTAAAGCGCGCGAACAGTGTGGCGTTTGATATCCGCGAAGCGGGACGTTTGAAAGTGGATGAGAAAGGCAATAAAGTGCTCGATAAAGACGGCAACGAAGTTCGTGAGCCTGGTTCCCTCAAGGGAGTAAAAGCGATTGGCTGGTACATCGATGAGTATGGTATTGCGCAGGTGTCGATCAATATTACAAAGTTCAGGGAAACACCACTGCATATCGTTTTTGAAGAATGTTATAATTCTGCATATCGTCGCGGTCAACGGGTGACCGGTTCCGAGTTGGTGGGACTCGTTCCACTTTCGGCGATGCTGGAGGCCGGACGCTATTTCCTGAAGAAACAACGCCTGAGCGCCGGTGTTAGTGATGAAGAACTTATCCATATTGCGGTGAAGTCAATGGGACTCGATGAACTGGGACCGTTTAATCCGAAAGAACGCATCATCGAATATCAGCTCGACGAAGGTGGAAAGAAACTCATCGACATGGATATGGTAGCCTTCGCCAATGAAACAGCAAGTGAGTCGCCAGCTCCTGGTGGTGGATCGATTTCTGCCTACGTGGCTACTCTCGGTGTTTCTCTAGGAACAATGGTCGCCAATCTTTCTGCCAGCAAGAAAGGCTGGGAAGGAAGATGGGAAGAGTTCAGTAATTGGGCCGAGAAAGGACAAGCGTATAAAAAGCGCATGTTGCAGCTCGTAGATGAAGATACTGCTGCCTTCAATCTGATTATGGAGGCCTTCAAACTTCCGAAAGGAACCGATGAAGAAAAGGCTGCCCGCAAAGCTGCCATTCAGGCGGCGACGAAGAAGGCGATTGAAGTTCCATTCGAAGCTATGGAGACGTCATATAAAAGCATGGAAGTGATGAAGGCGATGGTCGAGATTGGCAATCCCAATTCTATCACTGATGCGGGTGTCGGTGCATTATGTGCCCGCACTGCTGTAATCGGAGCGCATATGAATGTCCGGATTAACGCGGCAGGTTTCAATGATAAAGCCTTTCTTGAAGATATTCTGGGACGCGCTGCAAAGATTGAGAAGGATGCAATCGCACTCGAAGCTGAAGTAATTGCATTGGTCAATAAAGCGATTGCAGGATAGTTAACAGAAATGAATACATGAGAAGACTTGGTTTGATTGTGGTGTTGTTGTTTCTGTTAATTCAGGTTACTTTTCCTGCAATTGCACAGACGAAGAAGCATGTTAAAGAGTACTTCCCGGTGATGAATTCGCAAGCAGCACCGGGAGAAATTACATTCCGGGAGTTGATATCTGCCGAAGGTTTGCTGGCCATTGGAAATGGGGATACATTAACCATCGTTCATTGTGATTTTAGTATCATGCAAGGTGGCGGAAATCAATCGATGGATGCGTTTCGGGTACGGAGTAAGAATTTGCCTCCGGATCTGATCGCATTTCTGCGGAAGCTGAAATCAGCCAAAATGATCATGTTTGAAAATGTGAACGCCAGGAATGCGGATGGTCAGCTGTTAAGCATTAAGGCCCGCCATATAGTTGTTCGGCAATGATCTGCCGGATGTCAGGGCGTTAAACTGACGAATAAGACATATGCTATCGATCGTCACTATCAATTATTTGAAGTGTATAACCAATGAATCATTCCCGTCACCTGCCCAATCTCGATGGACTCCGGTTCATAGCGGCTTTGTCGGTGATTATTTTTCATTTGTTTACGTTGAGTCGCGAAGTATGGGGTTCTTTTTTTTCTTCTGACTTCTTTTTACTGCTTCGCAAGGTCACAGCAATCGGTCACTATGGTGTCAATTTCTTCTTTGTGTTGAGTGGTTTTCTGATTACGTATCTCGTTCAAAAGGAAATTAGGGAAACAGGAAGATTCAGTGTCAGAAATTTTCTGGTACGACGTACATTAAGGATTTGGCCCTTGTATTTTCTGATTGTAGGCTTCGGCTTTTTTCTGTTTCCATTGTTGCCTTACGGGATAGAAACCAGACACGAGCTCTGGCGCTTCGGATTGTTTCTCTCGAATTTTGATGAAATCGTGCATGGTCACGAAGACAAAATCAACTTTCTGACGGCCACCTGGAGTGTTTCCATCGAAGAGCAATATTATGTCTGCATGGCGCTGTTGATGACTCTTCCATTTTTACGAACCCGGATAGCTTTTCGGAATCTGCTGGCTGGGGTTGTGGTAATATCTACCGTATTCAGATATGTGCATTTTACCGATAAAGCCTTCATGTTTTATCATACATTAAGCGTGATTTCGGACATGGCCATCGGTGGATTACTAAGTATCTTCTATTCACAAAAGAAAGAAGCTGCGCAAGATTGGAACCTGCCGCGTTGGATGACATTGATCGTTTATGCAGCCGGATTTCTTTTTCTGTTTGTTTCTCACCGTTTGCTGCCGGGAACCCTGCTTGCGTTTGAGCGTTTGATGACCGGAGCCTTCTTCGCCTTTATCATCATTGAGCAACTCATGAACAGGCATTCATTTTATAAAGCAGATGAAATACCGTTTTTTAAAACCGGAGGAACAATGACCTATGGATTGTACATGTATCATAGCATCATCATTTTTTATCTCAGCACTTTCTTTCAGGTGTATGGATGGTCCGCCAGCCCAATCGGATATCTTGCGTTCTTCCTGCTGGTTCTGGCATGTGCGCTGTTGATGGCCTTTCTCTCATACCGATACTTTGAAAGTCCCTTGTTATCGTTAAAGAAACAATTTAATAGTTTGAAGTAGTAACAGATAGAATTATCAGGAAAGTCTTATTCTCCGATCAAAAAAACAACAGGACGCTTATGCAGCTCCGTTTTTTGTTTTTTCCAGTCCTTGATTTTCAAGGTACGGATGGATTCATCAGCGGTGGTGATATCTGCAGCGATGCAGAGTCGTGTTTCTCCACTCAGGTATTGCAGTAAATCCGAAAGCAGTTGGTTGTTCCTGTAAGGCGCTTCAATGAATAACTGCGTCTCTTTTCGGCCTCGGGCATATTCTTCCAGTCGCTGGATTTTCTTCATGCGTTCGCCTTTGTCGATAGGCAGATAGCCATGAAAACAGAATCGCTGTCCTTCAAGACCGGAAGCCATGAGGGCCAGCAAGAGGGAAGAAGGACCCGTTAATGGCTTAACAGTAATGCCTCGACGATGCGCTTCCGCCACTATCTTAGCGCCGGGATCAGCAACTCCCGGACAACCGGCTTCACTCAGTACACCTACATCATTACCGCTGGAAATGCCGGAAAGCAAATCGTTCAGATCCTGGTTAGGGTCATGTTTGTCCAGTACGCGAATATCTAATTCAGCCTGCGGAGTAGGAATATTGCAACTCTTCAAAAATGCCCGTGCAGTTTTCGCATCTTCCACAATAAAATACTTCAGCGATCGAATGATCGTTAATGTTCCTTCCGGCAAAAATCCGGAAACGTCTTCCGCACCAAGAGTAGATGGAATGAGAAAGAGAGTAGCCATGATGCAAAACTAACAGAATTGGCAAATGGATAAATTGGCAATCCCGCTTTGCGGGAGGCAAATTATGAATCGAATTATCCTTTAATTTGAATTAATTCAATTAAATATTTTGTCAACGTACTAACATGCCAATCAACTTCCAAGGTTCGCTTTACGCACAAAGGGCCTTTGGCAACGTTGCAATTCGCAGATCTACTGTCTCTACTATCAACGGGAACGCGGATGAAGCGGATTGAGCGAATTTTCACAGATAAAGAAAGCCAAGTATCTAAAGGGCAACTCAATATCCCTTATTGCAAAGCAATGAATGGAATCCAATCCTCCATTCTACCAATCCACCAATCCACTAATCCACTAATCCACAGATTCACCAAATTACCAATTTGCCAACTTGCCAATTTACCCATTTACCAATTCTCCAATCCACCAACTTACCATCCCGCATTGTAAGGCAATGACGGGACACCAACCCACCAACTTACCAACTTACCAACTTGCCAATTTGCCAACTCACCAATTAGTGGTTATGCTTTTTCGAGTTCGAAAACGGTAATTTCAGGGAGGATGCCTACGCGTCCGGGATAACCAAGGAATCCGAGGCCACGGTTTACATACAGGTGCTGATGCGATTCGGAGTAAAGTCCCGCCCATTCCTTGTACACATACTGCACCGGACTCCACTTAAAGTTGGGCAGTTCCACACCAAACTGGAAACCATGTGTATGTCCGGCAAGTGTAAGGTGAATATTGCTGAAGTCGCTTAACACCTCGCCGCGCCAGTGACTCGGATCGTGTGAGAGGAGAATATTAAAATCGCTGTACTGAATGTCCTTCGTTGCTTTTGGAAGACTCCCATACTTAGGAAAGCGCAAATGCATACTGTAATTCTGCACACCGATAAGTGTGATCTTATCACCATTATGCTCCACATGCCGGTGCTCATCGAGGAGAATATCCCAGCCCATTTCACGGTGATGATTGATCAGGCTGCGAAGATTGTTCATTTTTTCCTCCTGCGAATCCCACATCACATAATCGCCATAATCATGATTACCCAGCGTAGAATAGATCCCGTGTTTCGCTTTGAGTTTCGAGAGGGCAGGTTTATGTGGCAACACTTCTTCGGCCTTGTTATTGACCAGATCTCCTGTAAAAAGGATCAGGTCAGGCTTCAGGGCATTGATAATCTTTACGGCTTCTTCTAACGGCTCCGTACTGACGAAACTGCCAACATGAAGGTCAGAGATCTGAACAATCTTATATCCATTGAATCCTGCCGGAATATTGGGTAGTTTCAGTTTTACTCTTTTCACCTGATAGTCGTAGGCGCCTCTTACCATGCCGTAGATCAGCGAAACGAACGGGAGGGAAGCGAGGATAATGCCGGTACGCACCAGGAAATCGCTGCGGGTGATACCATTGGCGGGAATTGCCTTTAATGCATCGGCCTTGGCGGGTGAACTGAATATTTTATCGAAAGCCCATCTGCCTCCTCTGAAAATATCGTCGGTGAGCAGGAAGATAAGGATGAAAATTTTAGAGAAGGTTAGGACGAAGATGAACGCACCCGCATACGTCTTGAGTGCTTTCGGCCAGAGGTCCCAGTCATAGACACGGCTCACCAGCAACACACCGACACAAAAAGCTGTCATCGACCAGAAAATGATGGTCGTGGTTTTTTGCACGAGTTCAGAGCTGTTGCGAAATGCGAATTTGAATGCCTGAAACACGTAAATGTCGAGGACAATCAGCAATACGGCGAAGAAGAGAACACGAAGGGTCATGCCCGGGAGATGAAGTTTTAAGATATATGGAAGAAGCAGCGGATATCAAACAACCGCCTGCATCAATGACGAACAGTTCGCGATTGTATTTTGTTTTCAGGGAGATAAACGGAACACCATCCAGCCCGTGGGGGAATCTTCATAGAGGAAACGGTCGTGGAGACGGTTAGGTCTGCCTTGCCAGAACTCAATCCGGTCGGGGATTACCACATAGCCACCCCAATGTGGCGGACGCGGAACATCTTTTCCCTCGTATTCTCGTTCCAATTCTGCAATACGTTCTTCCAGTTCCGCTCTGCTCTTTAGTACAGTACTCTGTGCAGAAGCCCAGGCACCGATCTGGCTCTCTCTGGGACGGGAGGCAAAGTAAGCATCGCTCTCTTCCGGCTGAACTTTCCTGATCCGGCCTTCTATCCGGACCTGCCTTGCTTGTAAGATCCAGAAGAAATTCAAACAAACGAATGGCGAATTTGCCATTTCCTGACCCTTCCGGCTATCATAATTGGTATAAAAAACGAAGCCACCATGGTCCACTCCTTTTAAAAGTACAATCCGGCTGGAAGGGCGTCCATCTTGTACGGTACTCAAATCCATCGCATTAGGTTCGGCCACCCCGGCAGCGATCGCTTCCTGCATCCAGTTTTCGAACTGAATCAGCGGGTTTTCGTGCAGGTGATTTTCGGCCAGAATCCCCTTATCGTATTGGATACGAGTACCTTGCAGATATTCATTCAGGTGCTTCATAGGGACAAAGGTAGATGGTAATTTCCTTAGAAAAAATTGTAAGGTTCATTATCAGCATGATCCGAAATCGACCGGTAAATGTTGAATTTTTTACAAACTGTAAACGACCCATTTCCGTAATAGGGTATAGCTGGCATGCTTTTAGGGCATCGGAAATTACAAAGAATGCTTGTAAGTTCGAGGTCTGAAATAGGCGGGAGAACAGCAGGTAAAGATTAACTGAAAATCGCGTTGGGTCTATGAAAAAGCTGAACAAACCGGTACAAGGTAGTTTGCTGATCTCCGAACCTTTTCTTGTCGACTCGTACTTCAAACGTTCGGTCGTATTGCTCAGTGAGCACGATGAAAAAGGAACACTCGGTTTCATCTTAAACAAACCGACCGACGTCACGCTAAACGAAGCGGTTGACGACTTCCCCGAATTCAAAGTGCCGCTCTACTTCGGTGGACCTGTAGAAACTGATACGCTCTTCTACATCCACACGCTCGGAGAAAAGCTCGAAGGTGCCAAAGAAATACTCAGTGGTATCTGGTGGGGCGGAGATTACGAGCAGCTAAAGTTCCTTATCGACACCAAGCAGGTGCGACCCGATCAGATCCGGTTCTACGCCGGCTACTCGGGATGGGAGCCCAAGCAACTCGATCACGAGCTGAAAGAAAAATCGTGGTTGGTGTTCAAAGCCTCCAGGCAGTTCACCTTCGCCGAGGATCCAAAATCACTCTGGAGTCAGGTACTCCGTAGCATGGGAAATGAGTATGCCATACTCGCCAACTTCCCCGAGGATCCGAATCTAAACTAAGAAATGTTGTGTTTTAAATTGGGTTAATGATGAGGGGGCACGCAAGTGCTCCCTTTTCTATTTTAAACAAAACGATCCCGTCATACCGAAGGTCTGGCGGGATCGTTTTGGTTGTTATAAATGTTTTCAATGTTTTCAATGTTTTCAATGTTTTCAATGTTTTCAATGTTATAAATGTTTTCAATGTTATAAGGGCGCCAGCGCCCTGTCCCGCAATGTACACTCCGTGCAAATTGCGGGAGTAGCCTCAGGGTTATAAATGTTAGAAGGGTTAAATAATTATCGTCGTTATCTACCTCTGGTTAAAGCGTTAGCTGTCTTTCAGTTGGGGTTAACTTCCGACCACGCAGATTATACCTGACTTAATTCTGATCCCGCAATTTTTTGCGGGACTGAATTCTTAATTCATCCCTACTTTTGCTAAATGCAATCTCAAACCCTGGTCGTAGAAGAATTTTTGAAGCAGTACCGGAAGAAAGCTCCGTTGATGATTGATACGCGGAGCGAGAAGGAATTTGAGAAGGCACATATCCCCGGGGCGGTAAACATTCCCATTCTCAACAACGAGCATCGCCATATCGTTGGGACTATCTACAAACAGGAGGGGCGTCAGGCTGCTGTGATGAAGGGCTTTGAGCTGGTGGGTCCATTGTTCAAAGAGAAGATGGAAATGGCGTTGCAGCTGGCGGAGGGACGGGAAGTCTTTGTTTATTGCTGGCGTGGCGGTATGAGGAGTAATATCCTCGCCTGGTTGCTGAAGATGGCGGGTATGCGGGTGACCTTGCTGCAGGGGGGATATAAGTCGTTCCGGAATTATCTGTTGCCGTTTTTGAGCGCGAAGTACCGGATCATTGTCCTCGGCGGACAAACCGGCAGCGGGAAGACCGAGATGCTGCACCGTCTCCGCGATGCCGGCGAGCAGGTCGTCGATCTCGAAGACCTGGCTTCGCATAAGGGCTCTGCCTTCGGGTTGCTGGGAATGCCCGAACAACCTTCGCAGGAACAGTTTGAGAACCTCCTGGCGCTGGAACTGGAGAAGATAGATCCCCGACAACCGGTCTGGTTTGAAAACGAAAGCAGACTGATCGGCAAAATGATCATTCCCCCGGCCTTATTTGAGCAGATGAGAAATGTGAAGGTAGTGGAAGTGCAGGTCAGCCGTGAACAACGGGAAGAGCGCATCCGCCGCGAGTATTGCGTATTCGATGCGGAACTCCTCGCGCACCATACCGACCGGATCGCCAAACGTCTCGGACCTCAACATGCCAAGCGGGCCATCGGACTGTTACACGAAGGAGATAAGGACAGCTGGCTGCAGATCGTCCTCGATTACTACGATAAAACCTATACCCACAGCAATACTCAGCGTGATGCTCAATCGATCCTTAGCGTAGTTTTCGATTGGGAAGAACCGGAACTTGGTGTGCGCAGAATACTTCATGCAAAAGATAAGATGATCAATGTAATAAATTGATTATTATTTTATTATAATTTATGGAAATCAAACTTACTCAATATAGCCACGGCTACGGATGCGGTTGCAAAATTGCTCCAGCCGTGCTCGACGAAATCCTCAAAGGCAACGAAAGCACCGGCGATTTTCCCGGATTGCTGGTTGGTAATTCGACACGTGATGACGCTGCAGTACTGGACATCGGCAACGGTTGGGCCATGGTGAGCACGACCGATTTCTTCATGCCGATTGTGGATGATCCCTTTGAATTCGGACGAATCGCTGCCACCAACGCCATCTCCGATATCTACGCCATGGGCGGAAAACCGAACCTGGCGATCGCTATTTTGGGCTGGCCGGTAGATAAGCTGGCGCCGGAAATTGCAGCCAAAGTCGTTGCCGGTGGCCGTTCCGTTTGCGCCGATGCCGGAATTCCATTAGCCGGCGGACACAGCATCGACAGCCCCGAGCCGATTTTCGGATTGGCGGTAAATGGCATGGTCCAAACCAACCGTCTGCTCCGCAACAATACCGCTGAAGCCGGTGATCTTCTTTTTCTCACCAAACCCTTAGGTGTAGGCATCATCACTACGGCCGAAAAGATGGGCAAGGCGAAGCCGGAAGACGTGCAGATGGCCATCACCAACATGACCACGCTAAATAAAATCGGAGAACGCTTAGGTGAGATCAACGGCGTACATGCGGTCACAGACATTACCGGATTCGGACTCTTCGGACATCTCCTCGAAATGGCCGAAGGAAGCAACCTCGCCGCCGAACTACATCTCGGCAAACTCCCTGAGCTTCCCGGACTCAACGCCTACATGAATCAGTTCACCATTCCCGCCATCACGTACCGAAACTGGAACAGCTACGGCCATCTCCTCACCGAACCCGACGCCCGCACATTACACCTCGGCTGTGATCCCCAAACCAGCGGTGGACTTCTAATTGCCATAGCTCCATCCGCCCAAGACGCATTGATTACCCTAATGAAATCGTACGGAGTAGCTGATGTTTGTCTGCAACCGATTGGAGAGATCAAGGAAAAGAAAGGGGAGAAGTGGATAGAGTTGATAGACTAAGAAGTCAATCATCGCGCCTTCGATTTCTTATAATCATTCTCTGATATGAATAATTTAATAAGGTCTGATCAGGTTAGACAACGTTTTACAGCTTTGAGGTGTCTTTACACTAGGAGGCCTCAATTAATTAATTTACATTTGAAACAAAATCACATAAATATGCTTTATAATTTAAAAATCCACCGACTTGCAATCGTATCTGCATTCTTGTTTTTACTATTATCTGTCGTATTCATCGCTTGTAAAAAAGAGGAGGATGGAAAAGATAACGGGAATACCTCAACCACCGAAATTACCGTCTCTATCTTTGGTTCTGTGAGAGATGGAAATGGATTGGCTTTATCGGGCGTAACGTTGAAGGCCGGCACTTCTACCATCACCAGTGATGCCAATGGTTTGTTCATTTTGGAGGACGTGAAAATGCCCAAAGGAAGGTATTATGTCAGCGCGGAGAAGTCGGGGTACTTTGACAGTGGGCGTGGTGGACTGGCTAAAGAAGGTGAGTATTATTCGGTCAACATTGTGATGCTTAGCCGAGGTGCTGCAGTCAACCTAAATGCGTCTACAGGAGGTGTTGTAAATACAGCGAATAATAGCAGCCTGACATTCCCTACCGGAGCGATTGTTACTGCCGGCGGACAAGCATACACCGGGAATGTGAAAGTATATAGTCAATACTTAATGCCCGGTACAGCTTCCTTTGAAGACCGTATTCCCGGAGGAGACCTGGCCTGCCAGAATGCAAACGGGGAGTTAAGTCCACTGGTGAGTTATGGAATGATCGGTGTAGAATTAGAAGACAATAGCGGCAATCCGTTGAATATAGCGACAGGCAAAACCGTAAGTGTACGTTTTCCCATAGCCATCTCACAACTGGCCACCGCTCCGGCAAGTATTCCGTTGTTGAGTTTTGATACGGATAAAGGATTCTGGATAGAGGAAGGTTTTGCTACCAAAAACGGCAACTTTTACGAAGGGGAGGTAGGTCATTTTTCCTGGTGGAACTGTGATGTCCTGAGTTATCCTCCGGTACCAACCATTAGTGGCAGTGTTGTGGATTGCAATGGTGCACCAATGGCAGGAATCACTGTTACAGTGAGCGGTATCTTTACAATAATGACCAATGCTCAAGGGTATTATAGTAGTTGGATACCAGCTGGTACCCATACTTTTCAGGTTTTGACAAGCAATACAGGTGGATTGTTTAACTCGAATATAGAAACAGTGATAATAAGCAGTGGCAATACAACTGTACCTGTTCTCATTGTCCCCTGTCCAGCCTACATATCAGCACAAGCTGTGAATTGCCAAGGAATGAACACTCTTGCATTTGGACGAGCTGTATGGAATGGAGGGAACAGCAATCTACTGTATTCTACCACTGGTAGTTTTCAATTTCCTGTTCCACCCAATCAAAGCATTACCATTCAACTTTTTAATGGGCAAACCAATACGAACACGAACATAAATAGTAGTAACCTTTATATTACGGTTCAGGCAGGCAACCTCACGTTGTGCAATCAAAGTAGTGGCAGCTGCGCGGGTGGGCCAAGTACCGTGACAGATGTGGATGGCAACGTTTACAATGTTGTAAGCATTGGCAATCAGTGCTGGATGCAGGAGAACTTGAAAACGACAAAATACCGAAATGGTACCACGATACCGGGTAATTTAAGTTATAATGCTTGGAATACCACCACCAGTGGAGCACAAGCAGATTTCGGCAATGATACGGCCAATACATCCATTTATGGTAAGTTGTATAATTGGTATGCAGTAGCCGATCCTGCAGGGTTATGTCCTGCCGGTTGGCACGTACCTACAGATTCTGAGTGGAAACTATTGGTTATATATTTGGATCCTGGAGCGGATACAACATCAAGTATCCCTCAAAGTTATATCGCAGGCGATATGCTAAAATCTACTGGAACAATATCGGCTGGGACTGGTTTATGGAACATACCTAATTTATATGCTACCAATAGTAGCGGTTTCTCTGGCATTCCTGGCGGTATATGCTACGTTATTAACTCTTTCGACGAAATTGGCGATTCTGGCTACTGGTGGTCCTCTACTTTAGACACTTCAAACTTGGCTATTGGTCGCTTTTTGTCCACCTACGAAAGCGAAGTATACAAGACACAACATCATCTTGGTACAGGTCTTTCAGTCCGTTGCGTGAGGGATTGATGCGAATCTTATCAATTCAATTTGAATAGTTACAGGATTCAGTTCCGATCGAGTGAATGTTGAAATAAAACAACCTGAGGATTTATGCTCAGGCTGTTTTGTTATCATCAGGTATTCGACTTTTCCCGGGCTTGCCATGGGAGTGATCTCGTTTCGTCAAGACAAACCAAACTAAAAGGCCTTCGAGTGATCCTGACCTTCAAACACTGTTTGAAGGCTCTGAAAAGTACATTCTACCAAAAGGTCTTCGAGTGATCCTGACCTTCAAACACCGTTTGAAGTGTCAGGGTTGTATCGAGACTACCGGTGCATTGTATCGAGACGACCGCCTACAACGCCTTCAACTCCCCAACCAGTTTTGTTAACACATCTTTCGCGTCGCCGAAGAGCATGCTGGTTTTTGGATTGAAAAAGAGCTCGTTTTCGATACCGGCGTAACCGGCGTTCATGGAACGTTTGTTGACAATGATATGTGCCGCGTTTTCTACGTCGAGAATCGGCATTCCGTAAATAGGGGAGGATGGATCGTTATGCGCTGCAGGATTTACTACGTCGTTTGCACCTACCACCAATACTACGTCGGTGGAAGAAAATTCCGGATTGATGTCTTCCATCTCTACAAGCTTATCATACGATACATTCGACTCTGCCAGCAGTACGTTCATGTGTCCGGGCATACGTCCCGCAACCGGGTGAATCGCATACTTTACACTGACTCCTCGTTCTTCCAGAATCATTTCAAGTTCATGAATCACGTGCTGCGCTTGTGCAACCGCCAATCCGTAACCCGGAACAATCACTACTTTCTTACTGTAGTTCATCAATACGGCAGTATCGCTGACGTTGATGTCCTTGATGTTTCCTTTGATTTCACGTTCGCCGGAAGCGGATGACCCGCCAAAGGCGCCGAAAATTACATTGCTCAACGGACGGTTCATCGCTTTGCACATCACGAGCGTGAGCAGGGTGCCGGCTGAACCAACGAGAATACCGCCGGTAAGCATTACCTTGTTGTCGTAAAGGAATCCGCCAAACGCGGCTGCCAGACCTGTAAACGAGTTCAGCAGAGAAATCACCACCGGCATATCTGCACCACCGATCGGAATGGTGAAGAGAATACCATAAACCAATGCGAAAGCAAAGAGTCCGTAAACGATGCCCATGTTTTCCGGTGAATTCATCACCACCCAGGCTCCGAACGCAATTACGGAGATCATTACCACCGTGTTGAGGATATTGTACTGAGGCAGACGAATCGGCTGCTTCATGGTGCCGTTCAGCTTCAGGTAGGCAATGATGGATCCGCTGAAAGAAACGGAACCGATTACCATTCCTGCGATGATCGTTGACAATGCACCCGCATTGCCTACATTATGTTCGTATTCCATCAAACCAATCAGCGCTGCGCAGGCACCACCCATACCGTTGAACATCGACACGAGTTCAGGCATCTTGGTCATCTGCACACGCTTGGCGGTCAGCCAGCCTACTACGGTTCCGAGTGCAATCGCACCGAAAATAAGTGCATACACGATGCCAGGAACGGTATAGTCGGCTACGAGTTCACCATGTTCACGCTTTTCAAAGAGGAAAATAGTGCCGATGATGGCAATGGTCATACCGGCCGCACCAATCAGATTTCCCTTGCGGGCTGTTTTGGGATTACCCATCATCTTCAATCCGAGAATAAAGGTCACGGATCCGATGAGGTAGGCGATTTCGAGCAGGGAGCTCTTCATATCTTCAGGTAGGTTTTTCGTTAATTATTTTTTCTTGAACATCTCGAGCATACGGTCGGTTACTACGAAACCACCAACTACGTTGAGGGTTCCGAGCAGCACGGCCAGAAAACCGAGGATTAAGGCCACGATATTGGAAGGATCCACGTTGAGCATCACGTAAATCGCTCCAACAATAACCACTCCGTGAATGGCGTTGGCTCCACTCATGAGCGGAGTGTGTAATACCGTTGGCACACCTCCGATAACTTCTACTCCAACAAAGATGGAGAGCAGCACGAAATAGATCATCTCGCGGTGGGTGGTAATCAATGATAATATATTTTCCATTAACTAATAATTGGTGAATTGGTGAGTTGGTGAATTGGCGGATTTTATTGAATTAGTGTTAGTCTGAATCGTTCGTATATAGCTTCCTCCTAAGTGTGCTTTTTGAGGTTGCGAGAATATTTAATAAATCTTGTGCTTCTTTCATAACAGGATAAATGTCTGATTCGTTCAATAGTTCCAGATCATTTGATAGTTCAAGCCATAATATTGATTCATCTAATTCCTCTACGGTAATACATAGTTTTGAGTAGAATTCGTTGTCGCTTCTTCCCCGGCAAGCTGCTCTGTAATTTGCTGCTACTGATGAAGAAGATCGTATCAGTTGTTTTCGAATGGTGAAGCCTTCATCATTCCTGGGGAGCTTTCTTGTTAGTACTATTGTTTTAATTGCAATTTCTTTAGTGCGTTTCCGCAGTGCTTCTGAGAATTGTGACATTTTGAATTTGAATTAAAGGGGTTTATAAGAAGTGAACTTTTCATTTTCTAATGCTTATTATTTTGTATGCCTATTCAGATATTGATCGTATCCGGAGTACTTTTCTTTATAGTTATTGTTCGATTCAAACTTTCAATAACATGATCATTTTGTCATCAACATAAATCCGCTAATCCTGCAATCTGCAAATCCGCTAATCAACCAATCGGATAATCCACCAATCCACCATCCCGCATTGTAAAGCAATGACGGGACACCAATTTGCCAATTCACCAACTTGCCAATTTGCCAATTTGTCAATCAGCGCCGCGCGCCGTTGTGAACGATAAGTGACCCTTTGGTGATCTCTTCATCCATCTCCCATTTGAAGCCGTCTTTGTTAGCCAGGTGCAGGAGGAAGGTCTGGATATTTTTTGCGTAGAGGTCGGAGGCGTTGAGAGGAAGGAGGGAAGGGATGTTGGATTCGCCTATGATGGTGACGCCATGCTTCACTACTGTTTGGTTGAGTTCGCTGAGTACACAGTTTCCGCCTTGTTCTACGGCCATGTCCACAATCACACTGCCGAAGCGCATACTCTTCACCATGTCTTCTGTGACCAGCACAGGAGCTTTTCTTCCGGGAATGAGCGCAGTGGTAATCACCAGATCTGCTTCCGCAACGTGTTTGGCAACGAGTTCCTGCTGGCGTTTGAGGAAGTCTTCAGAGACCCCTTTCACATATCCGCCTTCAATCTTGATCGTATCGTCGCCTTTCACCATGATGAACTTTCCGCCGAGCGATTCTACTTGCTCCTTGGTTTCGGGACGGATATCACTTACTTCCACAATTGCTCCCAGACGCTTAGCTGTAGCGATGGCTTGTAATCCTGCTACACCAGCACCGAAGATAACTACCTTGGAAGGTTTGATGGTTCCAGCCGCAGTCATGAGCAGCGGGAAGATTTTTCCGAGTGCATTGGCACCCATGATCACACTCTTATAGCCTGCCAGGTTAGCCTGCGAACTGAGCGCATCCATTTTCTGGGCACGGGAGATACGCGGAATTGCATCGACGGAGAAAGCGCTGATACCGGCATTGACGCAGGCATCAACCAATTCTGGATTGGTGGCGGACCACATGAAAGAAATCAGTACTGCTCCTTTTTTCATGGTGGCGATCTCGGCCGGCTTTGGCGCATTTACTTTCAGCACCACATCCGATGAGTTGTAGATCGCGGCTGCATCGTTCACCAGCTTTGCACCGGCGGTGGTGTATTGATCATCGGAGAAGAAGGACTTCAGTCCTGCACCGGCCTGAACGTGAACGTCAAATCCGGCTTTTACTAATTGTCCGCAGACATCCGGCGACACCGCTACGCGGCATTCGCGGTCCTTGGTTTCTGTGGGTATTCCCAGTATCATATTGACAATTCTCGGTTAGGGAAAGCGCAACAACGCTTTCGCGGCGCAAAGGTGGTTAAAATTGAGCAATCAAGGCGCGAAAATGACCCGTATCAGTCGGTTTGTAAGTTGAAACAGACATTTTTTGCTCAGTAGGCGAAAAATCACGAATTTTGGGACTCCGTTATGGCAAAGTTCACCCCGGCATATCTCAAGAAACTCGAAGACCTGCTCGAAAGCTGTGGCTACGATGTACGCTACGAGAAAGGTAATTTCAAATCGAATCATTGCCTGATTGAAGCTAAGAAGGTCGTGGTAATCAATAAGTTCTCGGTTTTGGAGAGTCGGATTCAATCGCTTTTAGAGATCATTCAGACGCTCCATTCACAAGGAGTGATTCAAGCTGATCTTCGGAGCATCGGACTTAAAAATCCGATTCAGACTACAGGTACTCTTGAGCTGTCGGAAGGGCAGGATCAGGCTGTTTCAGCTGAAATAACGGAGGAAGAAAACCGGGAATCCGGTGAAAACGAGACTTCAAATTCCTGATCCGGTGATCCGCATTACATTTTTAGGTACAGGTACTTCGCAAGGCGTTCCGGTGATTGCCTGTGATTGTGAAGTCTGCACCAGCAAGGATCCTCGCGATAACCGCCTTCGGACCTCCATTCTGGTAGAAGATGAACACACGACTGTGGTGATTGATTCCGGACCCGATTTCCGGTACCAGATGCTCCGTGCAGGCGTTAAGAAACTAGACGGACTTCTCTTTACACACGAACACAAGGATCATATAGCCGGTATGGATGACATACGGGCATTTAATTATATCTGTAAAAAACCGGTCGATATTTACGCAACGGAGCAGGTACAACACGCAATCAAACGGGAGTTTCATTATGCCTTCGATGCCATCAAATATCCCGGTGTTCCGGAACTGCATCTCCATACTATCGAAAATAAGCCATTTAATATCGGTACACTAACGTTTACGCCTATCCTCGTTAAACATTTTTTACTCGATATCTTTGGTTTCCGGATTGGTGACTTTACCTATATCACCGATGCCAAAACGATTCCGGATGCAGAACACTCGAAGGTTTTTGGCTCAAAAGTGCTGGTTCTGAATGCGCTTCGACGCGAGCCACATGTCTCTCACCTCACATTGGATGAAGCATTGGAGATGATGAACTATTTTAAACCCGACTCCGGATTGCTGACTCACCTTAGTCACCAGATGGGGCTTCATGATCAGGTTGAAAAAGAGCTTCCTGCCTTTGTGAAGATTGCTTATGATGGATTGACACTTGAATTTCAATAAATCCTTGAAAATTAGCTGTAAGTATGCACAGTTTTTATAGTTTTTAACCTATTAAATCCGTATCTTTGCAAAGCATGAACTCCCGCCTCATTATTGCTATCGATGGCTATTCATCGTGTGGTAAGAGTACAGTGGCCAAAGCCTTGGCCCGGAGGCTGGGTCTTCACTATATTGATTCGGGCGCGATGTACAGGGCGGTGACGCTCTTTTTTATTGAAAACGATATTCCCATTCCCTCGCCGGAAGAACTCCACGACCTAACCTACGATTTTGAACCCATTTTGGATAAAATTCATATCAGTTTCCGTTTTAACAAGGAAAGCGGATTCAGTGAAGTGTATCTGAATGGCAGAAATGTGGAACATGAAATACGCACGATGGAAGTTAGTGAGCAGGTAAGTCACGTGAGTGCGATTAAACCGGTTCGGAAGCGGTTGGTGCATCTGCAACAGCAGGCTTCCAATGAAGGCGGACTCGTAATGGACGGTCGCGATATAGGTACTACCGTTTTCCCGAATGCAGACCTCAAGATTTTTATGAAAGCCGACCCGATGGTCCGTTCTGAACGCCGTTACAAGGAACTGAAGAGTAAAGGGGTGCACGTCACAATGGAAGAAGTGATGCAGAATGTTGTAGGGAGAGATTATGAAGATACTCATCGGGAAGAAAGTCCGCTAAGGAGAGCAGAAGACGCTATTATACTTGATAATACCCATCTTACACAAGAAGAACAGGTAGAATTTGTTATTGCCGAGATTAATAAACTGGCAAATTGTGACAAGGCCGCCGAAGCATGAAAACAAAGCGGGCTTTCAATCGTTATAACACCGAACACCCACATGCAGGTAACCATCGACAGTAATTCAGGATTTTGCTTCGGCGTCGTTTATGCCATTCAGATGGCAGAAGACGAACTGGATCAGAACGGGCATTTGTATTGTCTGGGAGATATTGTGCACAATGGGGAAGAGGTGGAGCGATTAAAAGCCAAAGGTCTTGAAATCATCAATCATGACCGGCTTAAAGATCTCCACGACTGCAAAGTGCTCATCCGTGCGCATGGAGAACCTCCCTCTACATATCAATTAGCGCTTTCAAACAACATTGAACTGATCGATGCTTCTTGTCCGGTAGTATTAAAGTTACAACACCGCGTCAAGACCAGCTTTGAAGATATTCTCGAAAATGGTGGCCAAATTGTGATTTATGGACAGCCAGGTCATGCAGAGGTGAACGGATTGGTTGGTCAAACTGAAGGAAAAGCCATCGTTGTTTTTGCGGAGGAAGACCTCAATAATATTGACTATACAAAACCGGTGCATTTCTTTTCACAAACGACCAAGAGTACTGCTGGTTTTGAAAAGATGGAACGGATGATTCAGGAGCGGATTTTAAAATTCAAAGGTTCATTAGAGGAAGGCGATTTTGTATCGAATGATACGCTTTGCCGTCAGGTGAGTAACCGCGAACCTCAACTTCGGAAGTTTGCTGCTGCTCACGATGTTATCATCTTTGTTTCCGGAAAGAAGAGCTCCAACGGGAAAGCGCTTTATTCGGTCTGTAAAGCCACAAATGAACGATCCTGGTTTATCTCAAATCCTGAAGAATTAGATCTTTCGTGGTTTGATGGTGCTGCATCTGTTGGGATCGCCGGGGCTACCTCTACGCCGATGTGGCTGATGGAAGAAGTTGCAGATTCCATCCGGAAGGTGAGTGCACCAATACATGTGTAAACACGGAATTTTACCTGTTAATATTTGATTTTCTAACAGATATACAAGCTGTTTTCTGATTTGAAAACTATTCAGCATTGATTTTTCCCGTTGAGAAGTTGTTTTACTTGGTTGAGTGAAATTTTGCGATCACATCACTGGACTTCCCTTAGCTTGCTTCCGCAGGAGTGAAAAAGACAAGAATATCTCCTGAAAAACTGCAAACCCTGCTCCGTTATTAACAGCTCCTGCTTAAGCAATGAAGTAAAAATCAATCAAACCTAAATAATACTCCAAAACAATGAAAAAGAAGTACATGTTACTTGCGCTTCCACTGGTTACAATTATCATGACCAGCTCCATTCTCAGCGATAATGGAAAAGCGGGAAAAACCGGTTCACCGGGTGAATTAACCTGTCGGGATTGCCATGGTGATTTCGCAGCCAACTCTGGCGGTGGAAGCATTACAATCTCCAATACAGGAATGACTAACTGGCAATATGTGCCCGGACAAACATACCCGATTACCGTTACGGTTGCCCGTACCGGTAGTACTATTTTTGGTTTGGGCGTTGAGTGCTTGACCGCAACAAATACCAATGCAGGAAGTTTTGTAATTACCAATACTGCGGCTACACAGTTAAAATCAGCAACAGTCAGTGGTGTCTCAAGAACAAATGTGGTACAACAGTTAAATGGTGGACTCACGAATAATACGAAATCTTTTACCTTCAACTGGACTGCGCCTGCTGCCGGCACAGGAACTGTGAAGTTCTATTTTGCCGGAATCGCCGGGAATAATGATGGTAATGAAAGTGGAGATTATGTCTATAACAGTTCACAAACTGTAACTGAGTTAGCTTGTACATCTCCGGCCACACCAGGTACAATTTCAGGTTCTGCAAACAACAACTGCGGTATAAGCACGAAAACGTATAGCGTAGCCGCTGTTTCAGGGGCAACTTCTTATGTTTGGCGTACAGATATCGTTGGTGCAGTATTAAACGGTACTAACGATACGGTTACCACCACAACGCCAAGTGTAACTTTAACCTTCCCGGCAAATTTTGCAAACGCAAAAATTTATGTCAAGGCAGTTAATTCTTGTGGTGCCAGTGCTGAGAAATCTAAAGCACTTTCATCTAAGCCTGCGGTCCCGGCTGCAATTACAGGTGCAACTTCGCTCTGTACCAGCGGCCCAAACTCAACATATTCAATAGCTACAGTTGCCGGGGCTACATCATATTCCTGGACGATCCCAACTACCAATCTGACCAATGTATCCGGTCAGGGAACCACCAGTTTAATCGTAAAACCAAAAGCTGTTGCTGGAGTTTGTACGCTTAAAGTGGGTTCTGTAAATTCTTGTGGTACCAGTACGAAAAAGTCGTTGGTTATTACACTGGCAGCATGTCCACGCAGTTTTGAACTGGTACAGAACGGACTCTATTTCTCTGAACTTCCTGATATGATTGAAGTTTATGCAGTGGATGGTCGTTTCGTTCAATCTTATCAGCGTCCGGCTGATAACAATTTCCAGCCTGAACTGCCTATGGGACTCTACATCTTCCGCATGCGTTTTGCAGATCATGTAGAAAGCCAAAAAGTAATGATTCAATAATTGCAAATTTGAAAATCTGCGGGGCAGGAGTGATTCTTCTGCCCCGTTTTTCTTTTTCATTGTAGGTTTTGCCCCCTTTTAATTCTGGTAAAGTTTTTGAATGTCAGGGGATTCCGTTTATTGTGTCTCCTAATACTCTAAATATATAACCCCTTCATTATCAGAATGATTTTTCCTTTTGCTTTTTCAATTCTTTGGTTATCTTTGCACTCCCTTTCGCAGGCCATTCCTGCTGATCGGCTATTTAATAGATGGCATTAACTACTAATACATCGGAGAAACTCTCCAAAGTAACATTTGCAACGCCTGATCCCAACGATTTCGACTGGGAAACTACAGGCAAGGCTTTTGACACCTACAAAGCTGACGACCGCGCTAAGCTCGAAGCTCTGTATGACACAAAGCTGAACCAGGTGCTTGAACGTGAAATTGTAATGGGAACCATTATTGGTCTTACCAGCAAGGAAGCGGTTGTCAACATCGGTTACAAGAGTGATGGTCTTGTACCATTAACTGAATTCCGCCATATGCCTGACCTGAAAGCAGGCGACCAGGTGGAAGTGTATGTTGAGACGGCTGAAGACAAAAACGGCCAGCTCATCCTCTCGCACAAAAAAGCCCGTGCGATGAAATCATGGGATCGAGTGAATGCTTCTCTTGAGAAAGATGAAGTGGTTACTGGTTTCGTGAAGTGCCGCACTAAAGGCGGTTTGATCGTTGACGTATTCGGTATCGAGGCGTTCCTGCCCGGATCACAGATTGATGTGAAGCCGATCCGCGACTACGATATTTATGTGGGTAAAACCATGGAATTCAAGATTGTGAAAATCAATCAGGAGTTCAAAAATGTAGTGGTATCTCACAAAGTGCTGATCGAGAACGAACTCGAAAAGCAGAAAGTGGAGATCATGAGCAAACTGGAGAAAGGCCAGGTACTCGAAGGAACTGTGAAAAACATCACTTCTTATGGTGTGTTCATGGATCTGGGTGGTGTAGACGGTCTGCTTCATATTACCGACATCAGCTGGGGTCGTATCAGTCATCCGGAAGAGGTGCTGAAGCTTGATCAGCGTATCAATGTGGTAATCCTTGATTTCGACGAAGAGAAAAAACGTATTGCACTCGGTCTGAAGCAGCTTACTCCTCAGCCATGGGAGTCGCTGGATCAGAACCTGAAAGCAGGTGATAAAGTGAAAGGAAAAGTGGTAGTATTGACCGATTACGGTGCATTCGTGGAAATTATCCCGGGCGTAGAAGGTCTGATCCACGTTTCTGAAATGTCATGGTCACAACATCTTCGCAGCCCGCAGGACTTCCTGAAAGTGGGTGATGAAGTAGAGACAGTAGTACTTAGTGTTGACCGTGATGAACATAAAATGTCACTCGGCCTCAAGCAACTGACTCCTGATCCTTGGGGTGCTATCCTCTCCAAATATCCGGTTGGATCCAAACATAAAGCGAAAGTCCGCAACTTCACCAATTTCGGTGTGTTTGTTGAACTAGAAGAAGGTGTTGACGGTTTGATTCACATCAGTGACTTGAGCTGGAACAAGAAAATCAAGCATCCTGCTGAGTTCACCAAAATCGGAGAAGAACTTGAAGTGGTGGTACTTGAAGTGGACGTTGAAAGCCGTCGCCTGAGCCTTGGTCATAAGCAACTTGAGACCAACCCATGGGATACATATGAAACAATCTTCGGTGTGAACAGTATTCATTCTGGTGTTGTTGGTAAGGTAACAGATAAGGGTGCAAGTGTAATGTTTAATACCTATGGTGTTGAGGCATTCGCTCCGTACCGCCAGCTTTCGAAAGAAGATGGTACCGTTGCGAAAGAGCACGAGACCCTCGACTTCAAAGTAATCGAGTTCAACAAAGAAAACCGTCGTATTGTCGTTTCTCATACCCGTATCTTCGACGAGAAGGCACAGGAAGCTAAAAAGGCTGAGTCTAACGAGCGCGAGAAAGATGTTCAAAACACGGCCAAAGCAGTGAAGAAAATCAAGGACACTCAGGAGAAATCAACCCTGGGCGACATTGAAGCACTTGCTGCATTGAAGAACTCAATGGAAGCGAACGAAAAGAAAGGCGATAATTAATCCCGATCTTAGATAATTGAAAAGGCCACCCGATGGGTGGCTTTTTTTTTCGGGGTCTCGATACATCCCCACACTATCACTTCGTGAAAGCGTCGGGACACTCGGCCACCGAAAAAAAGCCTCATGCCGCAAGCTTGCAGCGTGAAGCCCCTGAAGCCCCTGTAGCCCCTGCAGCCCCTGTAGCCCCTGTAGCCCCTGTAGCCCCTGCAGCCCCTGCAGCCCCTAGCCCCTGTAGCCCCTGCAGCCTGAAGCCTGCCGCTTTTTATTGACAGTAATTTTTATATTTTTGTGGCATGCCGGAAAACAGCAAACTCATTTTTAACAAAGAGTTACTGGCTATAACTATTGATCGCCTTTGTCGTCAGTTGATCGAGAATCATAACGATTTTGCTGATAGTGTATTGGTAGGTTTACAGCCCAGAGGCATCTATCTTTCTCGTCGAATTCAGGAGCGCCTTGTGCAGATCCAGCCAGGACTGGAACTTAGCTATGGTGAACTTGACATCAGTTTCTTTCGCGACGATTTCCGAAGGAGGGATCTTATTGTACCGAGTGCCAATAAAATGGATTTTATTAGTGTGGAAAACAAGAAGGTGATTCTGGTGGATGATGTACTGTTTACGGGTCGCACGATTCGCGCAGGACTGGATGCATTGCTGGCCTTTGGTCGTCCTGCAAAAGTTGAATTGCTGGTCATGATTAACCGAAAATACAGCCGCCAATTGCCGATCGAACCCGATTATATAGGTAAATCCATTGATACGATCTCCTCTGAAAAAGTTAAAGTACATCTTAAACAACCGGATGGAGAAGATGGAGTTTGGTTAATGTCAGAAGAAAAAGAAAAATGAACGATCAACTGAGTGTTCAGCACTTGCTGGGGATAAAGGACCTCACTCCTGAGGACATAGAGCTTATTTTCCGGACCGCTGATAACTTTAAAGACGTCATTAACCGACCCATCAAGAAGGTTCCATCTCTTCGTGATATCACCATTGCAAACATATTTTTCGAAAACTCTACGCGTACACGTTTATCCTTCGAATTGGCCGAAAGGCGCTTATCGGCTGATGTGGTCAATTTTTCAGCTTCAGGATCTTCTGTCAGCAAAGGGGAGACGCTTGTAGATACCGTCAACAATATTCTGGCAATGAAGGTGGATATGGTGGTAATGCGTCACCCTAAACCCGGAGCTGCGGTCTTTTTGTCAAAACATATCAAGGCCAACGTTGTGAATGCCGGAGATGGAACGCATGAGCATCCTACACAGGCATTGCTGGATGCTTTCTCTATCCGCGAGCGGCTGGGTGAAGTAGCAGGGAAGAAGGTGGTGATTGTGGGAGATATTCTGCATTCGCGGGTAGCGCTCTCCAATATCCTTTGCCTGAAAAAGCTCGGGGCAGAAGTCATGGTTTGCGGACCGGTAACCTTGATTCCACGGTATATTTCCTCCCTGGGAGTCAGGGTTGAATATGATCTCCGTAAAGCTTTGGAATGGTGCGATGTGGCTAATATGCTCAGAATTCAGCTTGAACGTCAGGATATCCGTTATTTTCCATCACTTCGGGAGTATTCTATGTTGTACGGATTGAATAAAGAAATACTGGACGGTTTGTCTAAGGAGATCGTTGTAATGCACCCCGGACCTATTAACAGAGGGGTGGAAATTACCAGTGATGTAGCTGACAGTCAGCATAGTATCATCCTTGATCAGGTAGAGAACGGTGTAGCTATCCGTATGGCTGTTTTGTTCCTTTTGGCGCAGATCAGGGGATTTGAACAATAAGCCGTTGACAAAGGTTTGCCGGAACAGTTGCACATTTTTTATAGGCGAAGTACATTTGTTCAAAACCATCAGGTATGCACTTTACCTTAGACAAGACCGAAAAATACGTAGTGGTGAAACTCCACGAACAAAAACTTAATACCTTGATTGCGGCTGAGTTGAAATCAGAACTGCTCTTATTGAATACTCAAGGTTATAATAACATCATTCTTGACCTCACGGAATCATTGTATTGTGATTCTTCCGGTTTAAGTGCCATCCTCGTTGGTAATCGCCTTTGCCGTAACTCTAACGGTGCATTTGTTATTACCGGACTTAGTGATACCGTACGTAAACTGGTGCAGATTTCGCAGCTGGATCAGGTTTTGAATATTTCTTCCGGCACCACTGAAGCAGTTGATTTTGTGCTGATGGGTGAGGTAGAGCGAAATGTGAAAAATGATTAGTACCTTAGTCCCGTAAACCTACGAGCTATGAGGAAATTCGCCGCGATTCTGTTTCTTTTTATTGCATCCTATACCAGTTCACAGGCTCAATGTGTGCCTGGTACATCCACCGACCCCGGAATTACGCCCGACAGTGCAACTGGACTTGCACCGGCAGTAGCAGGCCAGCCATATAATCAGGTCATGCAGATTGTTGTTCCGACCGATACAGTTACGATGATCGGACCGATTCCGGTAACAGTGACGATTGTGTCCATTTCACTGACATCATTTACAGGATTGCCACCGGGACTGACTTATACCTGTACACCTTCCAATTGTGTGTTTCCCGGTGGTTCAAACGGTTGTGTTCTGATCAGCGGTACACCAACTGTTTCCGGAACCTTTAACCCTGTTGCCATTACCGCCAGCGTAGGTGCTACTCCGCTTGGAAATATTACTCAATACGATACCATCGGCTATTATAATATTGTTGTTACCGGATCCAGTACAGGTATCGATGAAAGTACAGGACTTTCATTCTCTATGGATCAGAATTCACCCAACCCCTGTAATGAATTTGCCGATATCCGATTTGTTGTTCCTCATATGGGTGAAGTGGAATTCAGAATGTTTAACCTGATCGGTAAAGAGGTTTATCGCAGCCTGATAAATGCTGAGCAAGGTGAGAATAACCTGAAAGTTGACAGTAGAGATTTTGCACCCGGTGTGTATATGTACACAATGAGCTGGAATGGTGAAACCATCTCCAAGCGGATGGTGATTTCCCGCAAGTAAGCTCTATGGGTTTTGAGCTGACCGTTTTGGGTAGCAGTTCTGCTACTCCGATCTATAACCGACACCCAACATCACAGTTATTGGTTTTCCGTGATCGACATTTTCTGATTGATTGCGGTGAGGGCACACAGATGCAGATGCTCAAGTATAAAGTCCGGTATCATCGCATCACCCATATCTTTATTTCCCACCTTCATGGTGATCATTATCTGGGTCTTGTAGGACTGTTATCGACCTTTCACCTGCAAGGAAGGTCTGCAGATCTTCACCTGTATGCTCAACAGGAACTGATGGATATAATAGAAATCCACCTGCGTTTATCTCAAACAATACTACGCTACAATCTCATCTTTCATCCGATTCGACACTATTCACCGGAAGTTATTTTTGAAGATGATGATCTGATCATCCGTACCATTATCCTGAATCACCGCATCCCTTGCACCGGATTCATCTTCTCTGAAAAGCAAAGACCCAGGAAATTGAAAGTGGATAAGCTGCAGGAGTACGGAATTCCTTTTACGCATTACACGCGTATAAAGAACGGCGCTGGATTCACCAACGCTGATGGATCATTTATTTCCAATGAAGAATTGACAGAAAATCCAGCCGTGCCTAAGTCGTATGCATTTTGCTCTGATACTGTTTATATGCCCGAGCTGGCTTCCCAGCTAACCGGAATTGATTTGCTGTATCATGAAGCTACATTTCTTCATGATATGAAGGAGAGAGCACTTCAAACCTATCATACAACAGCAAAACAAGCGGCCCAGACAGCGTTAGATGCGGGCGTTAATAAATTGCTGATCGGACACTTCTCCGCACGCTACAAGCAACTGGAGCCTTTGCTGGAAGAAGCCCGTGCTGTTTTCCCTAATACAGATCTGGCTTTAGAAGGGATGTGTACCCGTATCGAATAAAAAAAACGGACAACACCACCTCGCATGTAGTATCGTCCGTTGGCGATTATCTCGCAATGTTTATCAGAAACGGAGGTTCTCCGGTTCACCAAGAATTCTGCGTCCTTCCATAATTTGCTGTCGTGCTGTTTCACAAAGCTGGAAAGCATATTCTTCCCGTTTTTTATCGATGAGACTTTGCGGAAAATTAATACCGTTTTCTACCCGGAAAACATATTCCTGATGGACGGCAGGAAGGATATTGGCTACCTGCTCAAGTTCGTATTGATTGGCTGCTTCGATGATGGCTGCTTTCCAGTCATCGTTCGCCTGGATACGGATATTACGCCCTGCATTACGGAGAATATCGATAGCTTCGTCAAGTTCGAGATGATCATCCAGCAGTTGTTGGAATTGTTCCACCGCTTTGCAGTACTTGAGAATCTTTCTGTCTTCAAAACGTTTTACGAAAGATTCAACCAGGTCAGTATCGTATATACTGATATATGGGCGTGAATCAACAGTTTTCGGTTTGGTATTCCGTTTCAGCTGCTCAAGCTGTTTTTGACGCGCGATGGAGCGGTAACGGTTTTCTTTCTCTCCTCTTACATCTGGAAGATCAAGCAGAGCTGCGGTTGACATGTATTCATCGTAAAAACGGTACCATGCCGGCATATGTTCATCCGAGCAATCGTCGATTGATGGTATGCTGCCGGCCTGATACTCTGCTTTGAAAGCTTCAAAGTCCTGCCAGTTATCATAGCTCATCACCAGACTGGCTTGTCCGCTGCGGAGAAAACGTACATACAGTTCCATCTCTGCCCGGCTCACCGGTGTGATATAGGGGCAATGCTGAATATTCGCGGCAAGCAACTGGAACTGGGAACTGTGTTCAACTCCTTTGAGACGAATTTGCTCGGCTCTCCATTGGCATTGCAGATTGAATAGTTTTTTTTGCTGTATGGCCCAGAGTGCTTCTTCCGCTATCAGTTTATAACGAAACGCAGTCTGTTCCTCCTGGTTTATATATTCTTGTCCTCTGGTGAGATAAAATGCTTTCCGGCGGGCGTAGTTCTTAATAAATGAATCGACCGAATTCGGATTGAACTGCGCAAAGAACTCCTGGTAAGCAGGGTTCGATTTCAGATCCTGCTCGGTTTGCTGACGGATCAGTTCAACACGGATTTCTTCTTCAAATTTCTCCTGAATATGGGGAGGCATTTCTGGTAATTGCTTCATAGCTGTTATTGACAACAGGCATTTTAACCCTATTAAAGGAGCTTTTGTTCGAAATTTTTTTGTGAAAACATTACAAATGCAAGTGATTGTTGTCCGTGGCCGTTTTGATGTAAATCAGGGCGAAAAAACTTGTCAGGGTCATGTAAAAGCGTACCTTTAAACTGGTTTTTTACGGGTCGGGCTGTAAATAGTTACATACTGCCTGAAAAATAAAAGTCAACGGACTTTTACCCATCGTTCTTCACAAAATTGCTCACTTAAAATCCCGTCATATGAAAACTTACGACGAAAAACACATTAAAAACGTTGCCCTGATTGGCGCTGCGAAAAGCGGTAAGACCACCCTTGCCGAAACTATGCTATTTGAGGCCGGAATTATTAACCGTAGGGGTACGGTGGAAGAGAAAAATACCCTTTCCGACTATCATGAAATTGAGCATGAGCGGGGAAGTTCGGTATATGCGACTCCATTACATACTGAATGGCAGGATTACAAGATCAATATTATTGATACGCCGGGACTGGATGATTTTTTAGGGGAAGTATCAGCTGCCATCCGTGTTTGCGATACAGCGGTTATTCTGCTAAATGCGCAACATGGAGTAGAAATTGGTACTGAAATCATTTTCGATTACGTTGATAAATATCGCCGGCCCACTATTCTTGCCATCAATCACCTTGATCATGATAAGGCCAATTTCCAGCAAACACTTGATGAAGCTAAAAATTTCTTTGGTCCTGCAGTTACCTTAATGCAATATCCGATAGAAACCGGAGCAGGGTTCAACGCCATTATCGATCTGCTGAAGATGAAAATGTACAAGTTCCCTGCTACAGGTGGAAAACCAGAGAAACTGGAGATCCCTGCAGGGGAGTTGGAGCGGGCTAATCAACTCCATAATGAGCTGGTTGAAAAAGCAGCGGAGAATGATGAGAAGCTTATGGAACTCTATTTTGAGAAAGGCAATCTCGACGAAGATGAATTGAGGACCGGTATTCAACTGGGTATGATGAAACACCAGGTGTTTCCTGTGTTCTGCATTTCGGCGAAAAAAGATATGGGTAGCGGCCGTTTGATGGGCTTTATAGATAATGTTGCTCCCTCCGCTGTTGACATGCCAGCCGAGATTCTGGAAGACGGCACAGAAGTAAAATGCGATCCTGCTGCTCCTACACGTCTTTTTGTATTCAAGACCCTGGTAGAACCGCATCTTGGAAAATTATCACTCTTTAAAGTGATGTCGGGTGAAGTAACCGCCGGAATGGATTTCACCAATGAACATACTTCAACCAGTGAACGCATCGGCCAGCTCTTTATACTTGACGGAAAAAACCGCAACCAGATAGATCGACTTAAAGCCGGTGATATCGGAGCCACACTGAAACTGAAAAATACGCGAACTTCTGATACACTGAATGCAAAAGGTGCGACGGGAAGCATTGATCCTATTCATTTCCCTGAGCCACGTATTCGTACTGCCATCGTTGCAAAGAATAAAGCCGATGATGAGAAACTGGGTGAAGTATTGCAGGAAATCCACGCCGAAGATCCCACTATCGAGATTCATTACGATAAAGAAGTCCGTCAGCTGATGTTGCATGCGCAGGGGGATCTGCATCTTGCAGTCACTAAGTGGAGGTTGCAGCACGTTTATAAAATGGAAATCGAATGGGTGAAGCCCCGTATTCCATATCGTGAAACAATTCAACGACCCGCAGAAGCCTCTTATCGTCATAAGAAACAATCGGGCGGTGCCGGACAATTCGGAGAAGTATTTCTCCGCATTGAGCCCTGGCATGATGGTATGCCTAATCCAAAAGATATAACGGTACGTGATACCGAAGTACATGAATTACCCTGGGGTGGTAAGATGGTTTTCCTGAATTGCATTACCGGAGGTGTGATTGATGCACGTTTTCTTCCTTCGATAGTAAAAGGAGTAATGGAGAAAATGGCCGAAGGCCCACTCACAGGATCGTATGTTCGTGATGTACGGGTTGCCGTTTATGATGGTAAAATGCATCCTGTTGACAGTAACGATATCAGCTTCAAGATTGCCGGTATGATGGCATTCAAGGAAGCATTTCACCAGGCAGAACCGCAATTGCTTGAACCGATCTATGAAGTTGAAACCGAAGCTCCGGAGTATGTAATGGGGGATGTGATGAGTGAACTGCAAACACGTCGCAGTATCATCATGGGCATGGATAGCCGGGGTGGTTATCAGGTTATAAAAGCTCGCACACCCTTGGCAGAACTGGATAAGTTCAATACTTCGTTACGTTCAATTGCGCAGGGGAAAGCCAAGGTTACCATGAGGTTCGCAGAGTATGCGCCCGTGCCGGGAGAGATCCAGCGAAAACTTTCAGAAGAATATAAAAAGACTGAAGTTGAAGTTCATTAAAGAAGCATTCTTGCGAGATGCCGATCCGGAAACGGATCGGCATTTTTATTTAATATGCAGTGTGTCAATGATTTGTGAGGTTTTGCCAAATAACACAGGTTCGTTTATAAACCTTTTATTGTAACTTAATCGGAGCATTGGATGCGTTGTAATATTGTACTCCATGAACCACCTCAACGAACCGGAAGTTAAAGCACTGATCCGTCTGCTTGACGATAGTGATAAAGAAGTGTATGGTCATATCGAAGAGAAATTAATAAGTCTGGGACATCATGTTATTCCATTTCTTGAAGATGCCTGGGCAAGTGCTTTTGATCCGGTTATGCAGCAACGTATTGCGCATATCGTGCATAAAATTCAATTTGATTTCCTTTTGGAGGAGTTGCGGTTATGGATTCATACCGGCGATGATGATTTATTGAAAGGAGTAATGTTGGTAGCAAGATATCAGTATCCGGAGCTTGAAGAAGAGAAAGTGAGGTTATTTATTGATCAGATTAAAAAGGAGATCTGGATTGAAATGAATGAGTCGCTTACGGCGTTGGAGCAGGTGAATATCATGAACCATATTTTCTTTTCCAAGTATGGTTTTTCAGGAAATACCACCAATTACCATGCGCCACAGAACTCGTATATTAATTGTGTAATTGAATCCAGAAAAGGAAATCCACTGGCACTTTCCGTATTGTATTTATTGGTCGCGAAATCTTTGGGCTTGCCGGTTTATGGTGTGAATCTTCCGGAACATTTTATTCTAACCTATCTGGAGGTCATAGAGAATCAGGAAGGGAACACAGGAAGAGTGTTGTTTTATATTAATCCGTTCAGCAAAGGCTCTGTTTTTGGCAAAGGCGATATCGATCAGTTTGTGAAAAAACTAAACCTGGATCCGCAGAATAGCTATTATCAGCCGTGTTCTAACAAGGATATGGTATTGAGAATGCTGCGTAACCTGGCTTTCAGTTATCAGAAGTTGGGAGATACAGAGAAGGTAGATGAGCTTAGCAGAATGATTCGCCTTTTTGGAGATATGGCCGCTGCTGACTAATTGTGGAATAAAGCGCAGTCAGAATTTACTGCTTCCGGCACTCTTTTATATGCTGTTGACTAGCGACGCCCTTTTGCAACGTATCTACAATATCAAAACACCTTTTTTAAGGTTTGGAAAATGATTCGCAGGTCAGTAATTAAACTTTGCTCTTGAATATACTTGAGATTTAAACGAAGTTTAGCAGGCATCACCTCTTTAATATAAGTTGATTCAGGATCGGCAGAACGGGCAAGCAGCTCGTTTTCATTCGAATATTCGATCGAGGCGTAATCCGTAATTCCCGGTTTAACACTTAGCACCTTCCGCTGATCTGTTGAATAAAGGTCTACATATTTTTTAACTTCCGGACGCGGACCTACTAAACTCATATGACCGATGAGCACATTGAAAAGTTGAGGTAATTCATCCAGCTTATATTTCCTTAAGTAATATCCTGCACCGGTTACACGAGGATCACGTCCACCAACAGTAAGCAAGCCATGCTTATCTGCATTTGTTCGCATCGTGCGGAATTTGAATATTCGAAAGGGTTTCCCGTTTTTCCCGATTCGTTCCTGAAGATAAAAAACGGGACCTGTACTATCCGTTTTTATCCAAATTGCAATCACCATAAACACCGGTGATAAAATGACTACAGCCGGTAAACAAATGAGTATATCAATAAAACGTTTCATCAATAGCCGCAAACAGCATTCACCGATTGGATAACTGCATCCGTTACACGTTGTAGCTGTTCTTTATTGAGGTCGTAAAACACCGGTAAGGAAATCTCCCTCGAGAAATTATCATAGGCAATAGGGTAGTCATCCATTTTGAAACCTAGATTCTTATAATAGCTGAGGCGTGGCAAAGGAATGAAATGAACATTTACACTCACATCCTGATCAAATATCTTCTGAATGATCTGGTCACGCTGATCTTCGGTTATTCCTTTTATCCTTAACTGATAAAGGTGATAGGATGTCTCGCGATTTTGGTCCTTTAGTACCGGCAGTTCAGCCCAATGGTAAACCTTAAGGGTATTCTGATAATATTCGCAGATAGATTTGCGTCGTGGTAAAGTATCATTTTCATACCTGCGTAATTCCACCAGACCGATGGCTGCCATCAAATCTGTCATATTGCATTTAAAACCGGCTTCTATTATATCATACTTCCAGTTTCCTTTTTGCATTTTAGCCAACGCATCTTTGTTCTGACCATGCAACGTGTATATGCAGAGATATTTATAAAGATCTTCGTTGTTAAAAGGAGGCGGAAAGTTCAATGCAATAGCTCCGCCTTCGGCCGTGGTGAGATTTTTTACAGCATGAAATGAATACACCGTAACATCTGCCTGATTTCCTGTTTTTTTCCCTTTGTATGTTCCGCCAAGTGAATGTGCCGCATCGGAGAGTATCATAATCCTTCCCAGCTTTTCCTGTTGTTCTCCACGCGCTTCAAACAGCCGTTTAATTTCAGGGGCATTAACCAAAGCGTTAAGCTCATCATATTGACAGGGAAGTCCGGCAATATCTACCGGCATGATGACCTTGGTGCGGGCGGTGATGGCCGCTCTGACCTTTATCGGGTCAATATTGAAATCGTCCGGATTCACATCTACCAAAACAGGTCGTGCACCACAATGGATCACAACATTTGCTGTTGCAGAGTACGTGTAGGCGGGTAAAATCACTTCATCACCTTCTTTTACGCCAAACCAACGTAACATAATTTCCAAACCTGCTGTTGCTGAATTCAGGCAGAGTGTATTGGGGTTACCGTTATAGGCACTGAGTTCTTTTTCGAACTGTTTAGTTCTTGGTCCTGTAGTGATCCATCCAGACTTCAAGGCAGCCGTTACTTCCTGAATGATCTCATCATCTATACGTGGCGGAGAGAAGGGTATTAAACTCATATTGCAAAATTACTGGTTTGTCTGTTCATGTAGGTAGGTTTTTATTCCGTTATTGAGCGCCAATGCATAAAAGAATGAAAAGCAGAGGACACCCTTTTGCACCTCAAGTATGGACTCTGTCATGGAGTTGAGTCCTGTTATTAGCGCAAACAGCAGAAATACAAACCGATGTGCAGGAGGTAGCGTTAGCAAGGGCACCAGAAATAAGCTCAGCAATGCGATCAGGCCGGTGATTCCCAGTGTGAGAAAAGTTTGGAGAAATTGATTGTGAGAATTAAGTTTTCTCTCCAATCCATAGGTGAAATTGTTTCTGGCATACGAAGCCATCAGTTCATCTTTTACGTCGCCGGTACCGGTGCCGGTCATCCAGTATTCTTCAAGTAAGGATAGACTCTGTTTCCAGATCTCCACCCTTCCTGATGCGCTGTTATGTGGCCGGGCTGATGGTTGATCCGTTACGTTTATGGCGGATTCCACCTGACTAAACCGATCAGAGAATCTGTTGGCCACCTGGTAAATAAGGACACAACCGATAATGAGTCCCATATAACCTGCTACTTGGGTGGAGTTCAGGGATCGGTGATAGAGGTAATAGAAGAAACTGATAAGCACAACAACAGCTGCTGCGATCATGGCCATACGGGCTGATAATAAGATCATGTTAGCGGACAAAAACGTCAGTTCAAGAAGTACCGGCACCATGCGTTTCACAGATGAAGATGCTTTCAATTGCTCCAGGTTAATCAGGATGGACATGCTTAGAAAAATACTGAGGTAGGTGGGATGCATCAATGGTTTACTGTAATCCGTATAAAAAAATACAGACGGCACCTTTGATTGCATATATTGTGCGACCGCATTTACAAATAAAATCGTACAGGCGATTAAACAACCATAACGGAAGGAGGATCTTATACGTTTCCATTCATCCGGACTGTTATGAAAAGATCCAATCGCGATTGGCAGAACCAGCAAGGGGATTTTTGATTGCAGGTCGAGCCCGGCGTATTTGAAATTGCTTGTCCAAAGCAGACCGATAACATATAAAAAGTAAAACAGCACCGGCAGCAGAAGGGATCGGTTTTTAATCGATTCCGATACCATGATTTTTCTTTCTTCCGGTAAAAAAAGGCGAAGCACGAATAAAGCAATCAAGACACCCAACGCCGGTGATGGGAGGATCGGCATCAGTAAGGCGCCAATCATCAATAATCGATGCAGGGTTGTATGGTTAAGGAGTGAAGTCATGAGGTGCGTTGGATGGTCAGTTGTTTAAAAGCAGCTAACCACGACCTGGTTATGTTTTTTCTAAGAAAATGTTCCTTTACATAGTTAACTCCGTTTTCACCTAATTCTTTTCTGAGTACGGGGTCGCGTTCCAGTTTGAGCATTGCATCAGCCATTGCCTTACTATTTTCAGGAGGAACAAACAAGCCACATTTTCCCTGATCTATAAATAAGGTTCTTGCCTCACCGTCAACAGCCAGCAGGATTGGCTTACCCAATGCCAGATTTTCGAAGATTTTTGAAGGGATGGCTCCAAGAAACAAATCCATTTTTTTTAGCGGAATCACGGCCGCGTCGATGGATTTAACAATTGAAGGTATTTTATTTCTTGCGGTCAATGGAAGAAAATAAACCTGATGGATATCTTCCTGTTGCTTTCTTGATAACAGCCGCTCTTTCTCCGGACCTTCGCCCATCAGCAGTATTTTAATTTTTGATTCCTGCGGCAAGAGTCTTGCGGCATCAAGAAGTATATCGAGTCCCTGAGCGATTCCAATGATGCCGGCATAAAGCATCAATACATCATCATCGTTAAATCCGAGTTGTGTTCTCCAGTTTTTATCTTCATCGGCCGTGAAAATTGATTCGTCCACTCCGTTTGGTAACCAATGAACCGATTTATCCGGAAAGCGGTTTTTGATATTTTTCACAATACCTTGTGTCTGTCCTGTAATCATGAACGAGTTTTTGTATAAAAACTCTTCCAGTTTTGTCGCAAGGCGTAAAGCGAACTTATTTGAAATTACCCCCAGCTTCTCTGCCGACTCCGGCCATAAATCCGAGACATTGAAGATCAGTTTCGCTTTTTTTCTCTTAGCAATCCACCATGAACTGATGCCAAGAAACAATGGCGGAGATTCGCAAATGAGTGCATCAAAAGGTCCTTTTATACGGCGGTGATACCACATTGAAGAAAAGGTAAATGAAAAGTAATTCAGTAACCTTGATATAATCGATCTGTTTTTACTTACATAAATCCATGTGCGAAATACCGGTATACCATCGAATGAATCTTCAACATATTTTACACCCCGGTATTTACTGTGTACTTCCATTGCCGGATAATTGGGCATAGCAGTCAGAATAACGACCTCATGACCTTCTTTCACCAGTTCACGGGCCATGCCACTCAGCCTGTTTTGCGGAGCGCCTGTTTCCGGAGGGTAATACTGGGTATGAATGAGAATGCGCACTACTATCCGATTAAACAGTTGACAATATTTTCCGCAGCCTTGCCGCCTCCGTATAAATCCGCATGGAAGTTCGACTCCCTGTTCTTCATCAGGTGATAGGCATTCTGAATTTTTTCCCGGTCACTGCCGGCCAGTACATTATATCCGCCTTGTACCAATTCCGTCCATTCAGTTTCTTCTCTCAATGTAATGCAATGCTTCCGGAAGAAAAACGCCTCTTTTTGAAGTCCACCACTATCCGTTAATACGATACTGCAATTTTTCAGAAGCTCCAGCATATCAAAGTAGCCTACCGGATCAATAAATTCAAGTTTGGTTTTAATACCGAGTTGTTCGATGATCTTCTTCGTGCGGGGATGTATCGGAATAATAATTTTTAAATCTGCCCCGATGTTTTCCAATGCAGATAGTATGGAGGTGAGCCTTTGTGGATCATCGGTATTTTCTGCCCTGTGAAGTGTACAGAGAGCAAATTGATGAAGTCCAAGACGTGCGATGATGTTCGATTTTTCAGACGAAACAGCTGCATAATACATTGCTGCGTCCTGCATAACATCTCCGCTAAGTTCAATGCGCATCCCTTTGAAAGGATATCCTTCGTTTTTCAGATTGCTGACAGCAGTATCAGTGGGACAAAACAAATAGCTGGATATACGGTCCGTAAGTATTCGATTGATTTCTTCCGGCATCTGCATGTTAAAGGAGCGTAGTCCTGCTTCAACATGCGCAACAGGTATATGTAGTTTTGAAGCTGCCAAAGCCCCGGCTAAAGTAGAGTTGGTGTCTCCATACACCAACACGAGGTCGGGCTTGTGTTCAATGAATAGTTTTTCCAGACCTTCCATCATTTGCCCCGTCATGGCACCATGAGATTTGCCATGAATCCCCAAATTAAACGCCGGACGAGGAATTTCCATCTCCTCGAAAAAAATATCTGACATGTTGGTGTCATGATGTTGTCCGGTATGGATGATGAATTCCTGAAAACCGCTGTGTTTTCTGAAAGCTCTGCTAACCACAGCTGCTTTTACAAACTGTGGCCTTGCGCCAACGATGGTAAATATCTTCATAGGACGTATTACTCAGGTAAGGAGTTGTTGATAGAGCAGGAGAAGTTTTTCTTTTTCTTTTTGCCAGTTATATTCGTTACGTGCAAGTTGCAGATTGATTTTTTTTATCTCAGCAAGTTTATGGTCATCGTCCATAAGTTCTCGTATAGCCCCTGCGATTTCTTCAGGATTTTCCGGATCAACATAAATACCACTTGTTCCAAAGAAACTTCTCCAGTATTCAAAATTGCTCATGATGACCGGTAGTCCGCATGCCATATATTCAAATGGTTTCGTCGCGAGTGTGGTTATGTGATTAGGCTTGGGGAGGAAGGTAATGATACCTGCATCTGCGGCCTTGATATAGGGGAAGATTTTATCCGCTTCTACAATTCCGAGGTAGCGAACATTTCGCCAGCCTTTCATAGATTGACATTCCTTCAGATACGCTTCCGATTCAAAAGGTCCCAGCATCCATAACTCCGTGTTTTCAACGGCATCCATCGCCTCAATGAGTTCGCTGATTCCTCTGATACGAGTAGCACCGCCGACGTAAATAATGGATTTTTTGGTTTTCTCCAACCGCATATCAGGGATGCTATCATAGTCGGGCAGAACCGGAAAGTTACGAAGGGTGACGGGCTTCAATCCGGGGAAAAGAGCTGATATATCAGGACGGGCAGTTACAATACCATTAAAGGCAGGCAGTGTAATAGATTCGACTGTTTTAATTGCGAAGGAGAGGATTCGACGAGCAAATGCTGCTTTTACATACGGTCGCGAAAGAATGGCGGCGGCGTTATTTTCATGTACATCCATGATCACCTTTTTACCGCTCAGCCTGAGCAATAAGCCGGTCCAAACCAATTCCGGATCGTGCAGGTGATAAACTGCGGCATCGATCTTTCTGGCTTCCTTAAATGCGGCAAAAAGAGACGTTAGAAAGAATCGTTTGATGCGAGTCCGGTAACCTTTAAAACCAACAATAGATACACCGTTTCTCCTGATGGTTTCGGCATTCGCACAAAGTAATACCACTTCATAGCCGGCATCAGCAAGCGAAGTGCATTCTTTGAAAAAAATGCGGTTGTCGTTCGCCGGATGAACAGTGGTGATATGACAGACTTTAGCGGGCATCAATTACTTTTTCATAAAAGTCCATAAATCTCGCTTTATTGGCCTCCTTCGTTCCTTCTTTTTCTATGATGCCGGCATTCATCTCTTGCACCTTTTGCATATTCAGGCTTAATGCCCTTAGCAGCACATCGTTCTCGTTCGGTTTCATAATGCAGCCGTTTACATTGTCTCGTATCCATTCGCGGTTTGCAGGCAAATCAGACACTACAGGAATACAGCCGCAAGCCATCGCTTCCAGCAGACTAATAGACGTTGCATCACTTTCCGGAATCGAAATAAAGATGGACGCTTTTTGATAGAGCAGGGTGTTTTGTTCACGGCCTACCCAGCCATAAAATGTCACATGGTTTTCGAGTCCCAGTTCACGGACTTTTACTTTCAGTTGTTCTTCTTCGCTACCCGTTGCCGCGATAGCCAGTTTCCAGTCTGCGTACTGTTTACCGGAGTGTATAAGTGTATGGAATACTTCAATCACCTGCTGTATCCTGTAAAGAGGAGTAAGCTGTCGGTTGGAATACACCAGTTGCTCCTTTTGATAGTAACCGGGGGTGATATCGATACCAAAGTTAGCGATGAGAATTTCCGGCCGGTGACCACCTGCATACTTCCGCATCACATCGGCCATATAGATCGCATCGCTGGTGAAGAAACGGGCATGCGTCATAACATACCGGATTAACTTACGATAGAGAAATCCTTTTTGAGGGGTGGCGAGGATGTCGCTGCCCCAGGCCGTTACAATCAGCGGGTATTTATTTCCGCAGGCTTTAATGGTGAACCACGCGCAGCTGTTTGCCTGATGCACATGAACTATATCCGGATTGAAGCGTTCGATTTCACGACGCAGCGTTTTTATCTTCTTCAGCAAATGGAGCGGAGAACGCATGGAAAAGTCGAAGGTGAATTGTGCATGTTTGATACCTTCAGCAGGTCGATCTGTAATGACTAACACTTCCTCAAAATTCTCTTCAATGAGATGAAGGTATTTAAAGGTGTGAATTACCCCGGTGCCGATCAGAACCAAACGCAGTTTTTCTTTCTTCATGCTTTTTCCTGATTGTTTATCCATTCCCTGTAATATTTTTCCAGTTCGGGATGTTGCCGAAGCAGTTGCTCATCGGTATCCTTTGTGCTCTTCATCACCTTAGCAGGTTGTCCGGCAATGATAGAGAAATCAGGATAGTCACCATCTACGTAGCTGAATGCGGAAACAATGCAACCCTTTCCAATGCGGCTGCCGGGCATGATTACCACATGCGGACCAATAAACGTATATGCTCCGATTATCACGTTGGCCCGGTTATAAGCCACTTTTTCAGCAGCCGGAATATTCACATACTCCCTGCCATATAGTCTGATGGCATGATGCGATGAATGGGTAAGAATGCTAACATAGCTGGTAATCTGACAGCCTTCACCGATAAAAACGCCGTTGGAGGCATCAATAAAATTGAAATGACCGATGTAGGTATGATCATTCAATACCAGTTGTTCTTCGCCTGAAATGCTTGTGGTGCTCCCAATCCTGACATGTTGCAAAGGGCGCTGATCAAATCCCTTTTTACGGGCAACCATAACCGGCTTTAGCCAGCCGGATAGTTTTCGGAGTAGATAGGATCTGATCATGTTTAATTTTTTTGGTAAGCACGTCCTTCTTTCATGCGCTGAATATTATCTTTCAGGTTAATCAAAATGTTGGAGCGCCAATGTCGTGGATGACTCAGGAAATATACTATTCGTATGCCTTTTTCCATCGCTTCAAAGGGGGAATACGGGCGATAAAAAGCGGGATAAGGAATATCTGAACCAATATATCCGAAACTTTCCATCAATGCCGGATGATAACATTCCAGGGATATCCCGGCTTTGTTCAGGAGTTCGGGAGTAATGAAGGCGTAATTGGGCACATTCAGTTTTCGATTCACGAAGTCTCCATGTGCCGCAATGGAGTTGATTTTTCTGCCAACGGCCTGTTCCATTTTTTGCAGGTTCAATAAAAACCGATTTTCGATTTCGGTAAAATGATTTTTAATTTCTGCTGCGGAGTGAATATTTTTCTCTTTGCAATAATCTGATAACTCCTCATAGTGATATCCGGCTTCGTGGCCGGCATCTGCGACTTCCTTAAAAAGCCGGATGTCGAGGTTATGCTTCCTGAAGTAATAACTCGTTTTTACTCCGTAAGTCTGTTCTGCTTCAAAGAATTTTCTGGCTGTTGCAGGGTCCGTATCGATATCGTGCCGGTGAATAAAAATTTTATCAGCTGATGATATCTTTCCCGACTGAAGTGCATCGAAGTATCGGGGGATGGTGAAGAACTGATAACCCTTGTCAAGCGCCGTTTTCAGCATGCCTGAGTACTCTTCCATTCTCGATGGAAGCAGAAAATCCGAATAAAAACGGTGCCATGTACTCATGAAAGACCTCCCTTTTCCCAGTTCACCCGATAGGGTTTAAATCCAAGCCGCTTTTTAAAAAGACTTAAACCTTCAGATGCTCCCAGAAGCGTATCATACATGATGAATGCCGGCCTGTTTTTCATTTTAAAGATCTCCCGAATTCCTGAAATCACGAGTTGATACATGATACCGTCCTTCAGGTAATCGGCATGTCCAAGCAATCGGTTGAGCGTAATTAGTTCACCGCTTCGCACACACCATAGATAGGCCACCATCTCCTGATCTTTGAACAACCCGAAGTAGGTGTTCTGTGAATTTTGCGGATAGGATTTCAACGGATTGAGATAAGCACTGGCCATGGTCTTTCCCTGACGAACAGGAGTGGAAGTGTGAATGGCCTGAATACTCTCGATATAGTCGTGAGGGTCAATCGCGCGAAATTGATATCCGGCGCGTTCGGCCCGTCGGGCGTAATAGGCGGCGGAGTTTTTCCCCGATACACTCAAAAGAAAATCATCAAAAACTGAAAATTGTTTTAATGCGATCATTGCCACGCCAATGGTTTTATTTCTGATCACCAATAAACGGGGATGTCGGCGGGTGTAATAGTTGAACATGCGATTCCCTTCCTCGCTCTGTATCTCCAGTTGTACTGTTACAACCGGCAGGTGACGAATGGTGTGAAGAAGGTGCAGTAGTTTTTTCATACAAGAAACGCAGGTACGAAGATAATGCTCTGTCAGCTATCCGGCGCTCCCATCCGGTAGTACCAGATCAATGCATAGAGCATGACAGCAGATCCGGCGAGGCTAAGTAGCATAAAGGCTGCATCGGAGCTGCCGATGAATCCTCCGTATCCAACAGCTATGAAGCGAAGACTGATCTCTGTAAGTGTGATCATAAAAGCCTTGCGTTGTTTGTTACGGATCAGGGTGATGCAGGAAACCGGACTTGCCATGAAGTTGAGGAATAACCAGGGTGCCATATATCCGGCGATGGTGCCTGCTTTAGTCCAGCTTTCCCCGAAGAACCATCCGAAGATAGGCTCAGCATAAAAAAAGAGGAACCCAAAGGCCGGTAGTCCGATTATAAACATCCGGATATAAATTTTCAAAATAGGTGACCGAAGGTCAATACCGGACCGGCTCATTTCAGTAAACTGAGGCAATACCACCTGGTAAATCGCAGAACCGATAAATCCTATCGGAGCCTTCAGGATGCGAAAAGCCTGGCCGTAAAATGAAACGATGGATGCGCTGAAGTAAAAATTCAGCAGGTAAACCAAACCTTGATCCTGTATCGTATCTACCAACGCATGTGGTGCATTAAACTTCGGATAATTCGAATGTTGAGCGGCAATTTGTAAAAGCTGATGCTTACGATGAAATGGTCGCCATACAATGGCAGGAATTTCTTTCATCAGCAGTAGAAAACCCATCAGTTGCCCTGACACACTCCCGAGAATAAGGCCGGCAGGTCGCAAGCCAAAGAATCCGGTAACAATCCCAACGATGGCCGTGCTTAAGGCGGTTCCAATCCGGCTGGTCATATTACGTTTATATGTTTTTCTGCGGATAGATAATAGATTGAGGCTTTGCATCAATCCTGCAAAAACAACATAAACGGGGATCAGATAATACCAGATGTTGAACACCTCACCCATAAAAAAATGGGCAATAGCAGCAACACAAAGACTGATAAACGCGATCAGAAAGGAAAGATAAAAGGACACCGATACCAGATCAATCGCTTCTTCTTCGGACGATGGCGCTACGATGGCCAGTTCATAACGAAGCGTAGCAATGACAGCTATGATGGACGCGGTAGAGTAGAATATCTGGAAAACGGCAAATTCTTCCGGCGTATAGATCCTTGTCAGTAGCGGAGTACTGAGAAAGTTGATCGCTTGTGAAATGGCAGTACCGGTAACAAGAGTCGTAACGTTTTTTACAAAACCCGATCTCAGGCTGAACAGTTTGCTCATTCCATTTTGATTATCCGTAATTACTTGGCGTAATTCACTGCGCGTGTTTCACGAATCACCGTTACCTTTACCTGACCGGGATAGGTCATCTCCGTCTGAATACGGTTGGCAATATCAAACGAAAGCTGTTCGGTTTGTTTGTCGTCGAGTTTTTCGCTTTCTACAATCACGCGTAGCTCACGTCCGGCCTGAATCGCGAATGCTTTCTCAACGCCTTTGTACGATTGAGCAAGGCCTTCCATTTCCTTCAGGCGTTTCATGTACTGTTCAACAATCTCACGACGTGCGCCGGGACGAGCACCACTGATGGCATCACAAACCTGAATGATCGGAGAGATCAGACTGGTCATTTCGATTTCGTCGTGGTGAGCACCGATTGCATTACACACCTCGGGGTTTTCTTTCGAACGCTCTGCCATCTTCATACCGGCAATAGCGTGTGGGAGTTCTGTATCTTCTTCAGCAACTTTTCCGATATCGTGCAATAAACCGGCACGTTTAGCCAGTTTAACATTCAGTCCGAGCTCTGCCGCCATCAATGCGCAAAGGTTAGCAACCTCGCGGCTATGTTGCAAAAGGTTTTGTCCGTAAGAGGAACGGTATTTCATACGACCCACCATGCGGATCAGCTCAGGAGCGAGACCATGAATGCCCAAATCAATAGCCGTACGTTTACCGGTTTCTACGATCTCTTCGTCCAGCTGACGTTTTACTTTCGCTACCACTTCTTCGATACGTGCCGGATGGATACGTCCGTCGGATACTAATTGGTGCAGAGCAAGGCGGGCCAGCTCACGGCGAACAGGATCAAAGCCGGAGAGGATAATTGCTTCAGGAGTGTCATCAACGATGATTTCAATACCTGTTGCAGCTTCCAGCGCACGGATATTTCGTCCTTCACGACCAATTACACGGCCCTTTACTTCGTCGTTGTCGATATGGAAAACGGTAACTGCATTCTCAATAGCATGCTCTGTTGCAACCCGCTGAATGGTTTGAATAACGATCCGCTTGGCTTCTTTGTTGGCAGTAAGTTTGGCTTCATCCATGCTTTCTTTGATGAATTGCATGGCTTCTGTTTTTGCTTCAGCTTTCAGCGCTTCTACTAACTGAGCTTTCGCCTCATCAGCTGATAATCCTGCGATCTTTTCGAGCGCCTGAACCTGCTTATGATGCGCCTTGTCGAGTTCTTCTTTGCGGCGGTTTACTATTTCAAGCTGTCCGGTGAGGTTGTTCTGTAAGGTTTCGAGTTCCGTTTGTTTGCGCTTGTTCTGTTCAATCTGCTGGTTAAGGTTTCCTTCTTTCTGTTTGATTCTATTCTCAGCCTGCTGAATATTTTTATCCTTTTCCGAAATATGTTTTTCGTGTTCGGTTTTCATCTGATAGAAGCGGTCTTTGGCTTCCATCGTTTTATCTTTCAGCAGGATTTCTCCCTTGGATTGAGCTTCTTTAATGATCGCGTTCGCTTTCTCTTCCGCTGCGGCAATGATGGTTTGATTGTTCTTTTTCGTGATAAGATATGCAATCAGACCTCCAATCACCAGTCCAACAACGGCTGCAATTATGATGAATGTGATGTCCATGAATCTATACTGTTATATATGAAGTTATTCGTTTCGTTTATTAAATAAATAACCCGCATTCGTACTGTGGCGAGTAAACCCCGAAGTTCAGGGTCGGAGTCAGCCGGCTGATTTGCGCTTTCCCGAACAAGCGGGACATGCCCTCGGCAGCCTGAGTCTTTCTCCTGGTGAGTGAGTGTTGAGTTTACGCCGTCGACCAGTACGAATGCGGGTTACTGCAGTTGAGGAACTGCGGCCCGTAATTTTCTTTAAAGAACGGTTAATCTTTATCAAAAGCTTTAACAAGATCCGAAAGTGCCTGTAGCTCTTTGTTGATCTTGTCTTCTTCCAACATCTGGTTTTTCTGAAAACCAAGTTGTTCTGCCGACATATGCAAGGCACACATCGCCAGCAAATCCTGAAGGTCACGGACTCCGTAAGCCTTTTCGTATTCTTTCAGCCGGTCATTTACCATCGCTGCTGCTTTCTCAATCACGCCCTGTTGCTCAGGGGTAACCTTGAGCGGATAGGATCGGCCTGCAATCTGAATTTTGATGGATATGGTTGTACTCACGGCGTCAGTCGCTATTGATAAGTTGAAGGCATTTATCGATTTCCCGCAGGTAACGGTTTATCTGAATTTTCAGATCATGGTTCGACTGGTCGTCCGACCCATGAATTGCCTGCGCTAATTTAATGGTTTTAACTTGTTCGCGGAGGGTGTTTACCTCGTTTTGCAAGGTTTGTTTTTCAACCATAAGGTGTTGAAGCCGCTCTTGTTCGAGCACCAAAGCACGTTTCAGGGCAGCATGACTCGCCGAAGCCTTTTGGAGGGCTCCCCGTAACTCATCAATTTGCTGCTGAATACTTTGCATAATACTCTGACAATGAATGTCTGCCAAAGATAATAGGCGGAAAGGGATTTATCAACCTGCTGGACAGATATTTGGTATTTTCGCCCAACATGGTTGGGCAAAAGATGCATTCCTTTATTCTACAAGGGGCGGTATTTACCGTTTTGTTCTTCTTGTCGGGAGTTGTTAAAAGCCAGCATTCTTCCGTTTTTGTATTGCCGGTTGATACGCCGGTTCGGCTTGCAGGGACTTTTGGCGAACTACGCGCGGCTCATTTTCACACGGGCCTCGATTTTCGTACAGGAGGCAAGGAAGGAAGTGCGGTCTGTGCTTCCGCCGGAGGTTGGGTGTCACGTGTGAAAGTTAGTACTATTGGATTCGGAAAGGTTCTGTATGTTGATCATCCTGAGGGATATACGTCAGTTTATGCCCATCTGCATCACTTTGATCAGGCTATTGAAGCGTATGTTGACTCAGCCCAGCAAGCCAACGAAAACTATGAAGTTGAATTGTTCCCGGATTCGGGTAGGTTTTGTTTTTTATCAGGAGAGATAGTCGGGATATCAGGAAATACCGGTGGAAGTGAAGGACCACATCTGCATTTTGAAATCAGAAAGCGTAGTGATCAGATTCCGGTTAATCCGTTGATTTATCTAACCATTCAGGATACGATTAGACCATCGATCGAACAGCTCATTGTTTATGAATATAAAGGAGGTTTTTATGATCAGGTTAAAATGTTGTCAATAGAGAACGGGAAACCTCGTCCTGAAATAAAGATCAAGACAACTTCTTTTCCTGATACCATTGCGTTTAGTGCAAAAATGAATGATGAAGATCCTCCCAATCGTTTGGGTATTTACTCCGCAAATCTGTACGCAGATGAAAAAGAATTGTTCTGTTATTCGTTTGATAGCCTGAATTTCGATGATGGCCGTTATGCAAATGCGCATAGTGTATTGCCTCATATGAACACACGATTTCATCGATTGCATCGATTGCCGGGTAATAAAGCAGCTTCTTTTAAATCAATGGGAACCGGGTGGCTGGTACTGAATGATGCGTTACCTCATTTTTGTCAGATTGCAGCTCGCGATTTCGCAGGTAATGCAGATACGATTGGGTTTTGGTTTAGTCTGGAATTCGATACCGAATCCCAAAAAGGATTAATGACCAACAACCCCAGGGAATTTACTGAGCGTTATAAATACGATGTCTCGAATATTTTTACTGAAAAACGATCCGGTGCAGTGCTCAATATTCCCGCTGGTGCTTTGTATCAGGACATGTACATTAATTTCAGAACGGAAGGTTCTTTCAAGTTGAGAATATCGAATGCCGTTGAACTGAAGGCTAGGGAAGAAGTGCCGTTACATCGAGCTGCATTGCTTTCATTACCCTATTTCCCGGATAGCTTAAAAGGTATAAGTAAAGAGAAAATTATTCTTGCGCGGCGCGATCAGACGGGAAAAGTTGTGGAAGTCATCCGTCCAGACTCTATTAGCGATAATATGTCGGTATCCAGAATCCGTAACTGGGGAAGTTATATGCTGGATGTTGATACGGTTTCTCCTGTGGTATATTCCTGGCAAACAGAGTTGGATTCAGTGGATGGAAATTGCTACGAAGTGGTTAAGTTGAAGGACAATTTAAGTGGTGTAACAAGGGCGTCAGTTACATTAAGTGGTAAATGGATAAAGAGTGTTTTTGATCCCAGAGATAAAAGCCTGAAATGGTTAGCGGATCCCGGGAAAATTTGTCCTTGTGATTTTCAGATCGAAGCAACTGATTTGTCAGGGAATAAGGCCCTTGTCAATTTGTTCAGATAAATTGATAACGATCATTTCTGGTTCTGTGTCAGGTCATTTTTTGAAAGATGATGCGTAGATATTTTTGAACGGTGATGTCAGGCTCATATGGGATGATAAATGCCTTATTGATCAACAGAGATAATTCTTCCTGTACAAGGAAAATTAAAGTTTCATAGTTTGCAGGTTTGGGGAAGGCTGTACCCGTAAGTGCAGCCTTCATTATTTTAATACCTGCCTATTGTTTAATTTAGCTGACATGGAAATGAGCGCATTTATTCTTTCGCCGGTCGTTCTGGCAGCCTTAACACTTCGGCTAACAACAGGGATACTTTTTGCTTTTCAGGGATATGAAAAGGTAGTAAGGATTGGAATCGGTGGTGTTGTGAGTACTGTTGGGCCATCCTATAAAAAACTTGGCTTCCCTGATGTGATCATCCGTCTTATTTCATTTCTAACATCCTGGATTGAACTGATATTTGGTGTATGCTTTGCTTTGGGCTTATTGACCATTCCTTCAGCAGCATTATTATGCTTCGACCTGATCATAGTGACTGCGGGAATGAGTATGCTCGATCCGGCTCAGGATATGAAAATCATTTTCCCTCGATTGATGTTACTGATCCTCTATCTATTGTTTGCAAGCGTTGTGGATATTTATAAAGTGGACTACCTTTTCTGAGAATGGTTGTCGTTTTTTTTCTGCTGGCTTTTTTTAGTGAGATCATTGGAACAATTGGTGGTTTTGGCTCGTCTGTGTATTTTGTTCCATTGGCCGGTATGTTCTTTTCAACCAAAGTAGTACTGGGCATCACGGCTTTGTTTCACGTCTTCAGTAATCTATCAAAAATTTATTTGTTTCGGGATCATATAAACAGGCAACTGCTCGGGCGTTTTGGTGTTCCCAGTATTCTTGGAGTAATAGTTGGAGCTATCGGGTCGGCTTATATTGTCTCTGGTATCGGTACATTAATACTGGGTATATTCCTGATCAGTTTTTCCGGATTGTTTTTACAATGGCCTAAACTTTCGATTTCCCCTACCAGAAATAATGCGTTGATAGGTGGTTCAGCTTCCGGCTTTCTGGCAGGATTGCTGGGGACCGGAGGCGCAGTGAGAGGTGCCGCGATGGCGTCGTACAACCTCGAAAAAAATATGTTTGTTGGAACATCTGCTGCTGTTGATTTAGGTATTGATCTCACTAGGTCGGTTATATATCTGGGGAATGATTATCTGCAAGTGCAGGATCTTTGGTATATCCCCGGGCTTATCATCATTTCGTTTCTCGGAACCTGGACCGGCAAGTATGTTCTTAAGTTCATACGTCAGGAGTTATTCAGAAAGATCGTACTTGTTTTGATTGGTGTCATTGGATTCGTTTCAATTGTACAGTATCTTTATTTCCTCAAATGAAGAAGAGTAATCAGGTTGATATCCGATCAAAAGTCACAGCCGTTAAGTGGGTGTTGTTATTTTCGTTTTTGATTATGGGTGTGAAGTTCACGGCCTGGTATTTTTCCCATTCGCAAGCCGTTCTGAGTGACGCACTGGAGTCGTTAATCAATATCGCTACCAGTACTTTGACGCTTTACAGTCTTATTTATGCTTCCCGGTTACGTGATAATGACCACCCGTACGGTCATGGAAAGATAGAGTACCTGGCTGTGGGTTTTGAAGGTGCGTTGATTTTCGGCACTGGCATCTTTATTATTTTCCAATCTGTTCTGCACCTCATTCATCCCGAGCAATTGAAGGATGTGAATACCGGTTTGTTCCTGACTGCATTTTCGGCCATCGCCATGTGGTTTATTGGCCGGTTTCTGAAGAGGAAAGGTGAGGCGCTGAATTCTCTTCCATTACAAGCCGATGGTGCACATTTTAATGCTGACGCAGTGACAAGCCTTGGCTTGATTGTCGGACTCTCTGTGTATAATCTTACCGGATGGTTATGGGTGGATCCTGTTCTGGCAATTCTGCTATCCATCCACATTATGTTCAGTGGATTTAAACTGTTACGTGAAGCCATTGACAGGTTGCTAGATAAGGCGGATGTAGAGTCAATAGAAAGAATAACAGTGGCACTACAGCGCTATCGTCATAGAGCCTGGATTGATATCCATAACCTCCGCCTGCAGAAATTCGGACATTATCTGCACGTAGATTGTCATCTCACCTTGCCATTCTATTATACACTTGAAGAAGTTCATCATCAGATCAAACTTCTTGAGAATGAACTGAACCGTGATTTTAATAATCATGTTGAACTTTTTGTGCATACAGACCCTTGCCTGCAGATGCAATGCCGGCTCTGTGCTTTGCAGGAATGTATGTTCAGGAAGGAGCCATTCATTCGTACTGTTGAATGGACAACCCCCGCATTAATGGAGAATAAAAAACACCAACTGGTTGGTGACGAATAATAAATCTAAAACTATAAGAACATGAAAACGATTCTATGTCCAACGGATTTCTCAAAGAGCTCAGAAAATGCCGTTAAATACGCTGTTGAAATTGCCCGCTTGTTCAAAAGCAGAATCATTTTAATGCATGCTTATGAAACACCTGTAATTTATACAGATGTCACAGTCAGCAGTGTTCAGATAGATTTCGAAATGCTTCGTGAATCAGCATTGAAACAACTTAAAAAATTCTATGCGAAGTTATTGGAGTCTGTCAAGGATGTGCAGTTTGAACTGGTGCTTCAACAGGGTTTGCCTTCAGCACGTACTGTTGAGATTGCGATTGAAAAAAAGGTGGATATGGTGATCATGGCCAGTACGGCATCCAATCAGGTGCAACGGTTTCTGATAGGCAGTAATGCTTCCCGTGTTGTCAGGGATGCACCGTGTAAGGTGATGATTATTCCGCCGAAAGCAAAATTCAGCGGCATGAAGAAGATAGTGTTCAGCACTGACCTCAGTGAAGAGAATCTGCTTGCGGCCAATCAGATCGTTGATTTCGCGCATATGTTCCGGTCCGAAGTGATTTTTCTGAACGTTGATAACAGGAACCTGATTCATGATGAAGCCGATCTGTCCCGAATGACACACCGGATAAAGCAGTTTGTGCAATATCCGAAAATGAAAGGGTTTGTTTGTACAGATCTGAATATTGCGGATGGAATAACGTTTTTCCTGAAAACGGAGAAAGCTGATTGCCTTGCTATGGCGACGCATCACCGTAAATTCCTTCAGGCAATAGCTAATCCCAGTGTAACTAAAAGGGTGTCCTATAAAACAGATATTCCTTTATTGATCACACATCTGGAAGATTGAAATATAACAAAGCCCCGTTTCGACGGGGCTTTGTTATTTCTGTATGTCTTAAGTTGATCAGGGTTGTGGTACGGATGCCGAGTAGGAAATGCCATGTCTGGGCTTACAGCAGGCATGATCGGATTCTTTCATCATAGTACCACGATGAATCAGAAATATGGCCAGAGCTATAGCGATAACAGGCGAAAGTTTGTTGATGAAGTTCCTGGCTTTTAAACTTATAAAGGATCCTGAAAGAGCGATGGTGAGCATGATCGGTACTGTTCCAAGTCCAAAGAGAAACATATAGGTTGCCCCTTCCAGCGGACTTTGGGTTGTTGCTGCGCCTGCTAATGCCAGATAAACGAACCCACAGGGTAAAATTCCATTCAGGAGGCCAATGGTAAAAAGTGAGCCCGTGCTGTGGTTCTTCATCAGTACACCGAATTTCTGCTTGAAAAAATAGCTCACGCCCACCAGTTTGCTGTTTAAGAAGTTCAGCACTTTCTTATTGGAGAAAAGTACAAAAAGCAGAATCAGAATACCGCTGATAATACTTAAATCACTTTGCCAGCCGCGAATCGAAAAAGTGTGTCCCAGGAGACCTGCAATCAAACCAAGAATGGAGTAGGTGATAAGCCTTCCGAAATTATAGGCCAGCTTCCCGCCAATAAGCGATAACATGCTGCCATTTCCGCCAGGTAATGCCAATGCCAAAGGTCCGCACATACCTGCGCAGTGAAAACTGCCTAGAAATCCAACAGAGAGGGCGGTCCAGAAAATGAGTTCCATTATTGTATGAATAATTTTTCTTCCTGATATAAGGGCATGTCATCTACCTGCCAGCTAACCTGCATACGCCAGAAACCTTTCGCCATTTTTGAAATGTCGATGTACTGCAAACCTTCGGTAATTTCTACAGGAATTTTTAAATCCAGTTTTGAGTTGTCCGGACGGAACATATGGATTTCTCCACTGACTTTCTTTCCGGAAACTGTTCCCGGAAATGTCAACACCAGCTGGGATCGGGTTTGATTTAATTCCGCCTTAATTGAGTTACCTGAAAGGGTAACGTTTTTCGATCGGTTGATCTGATCCTGGAATTTCAGTTCTTTCTCGTAATAGTTGTCAGCAACAAGGTCAACATCCTGTTGGGCACATTTGTAAACCAGAAACAAAATTCCGGCGATGAAAGCGGTATAAAGAATAAGAATTCGATATCCCCAGTTGATAGTCATGGTGGTTTAGTTTACGGGTCCGATGAAATTGGTGTTAGCTGTTTCTACCAGTTTATCATTACTGTAGATTTCAAGCTTAATTTTAGTTTTTGCGGAATGAATTTCTTTCCGGTCTAGTATAATAAAGAACTCTCCTTCTGAAATATCCTGTGGCTTAATGGTTTGAATGCCGTTTCCAACCCATTTAATTGTACCAGAAGGTTCAATGACTTTTACATTGACAGGCATTGCTTTAAAAGTTTTATTAACAATCTTTACATTGTACAGATTGGATACCATTCCATTTGGTTGGTCCTGATACAGCATGCCCGGTGTACGAAGAATGGTGGCTTCAACATCGGTACGGATGACCAATAGCGTAACAAGTGTAGACAACAGGATAGTCAGTACAACAGAGTAGGCGATGATCCGGGTGGTAACTTTGAATTTGCTGCCGGTTGCAATGGCTTCTTCACTGGTGTAACGGATAAGCCCTTTGGGTTTTTGGATACGATCCATAATTGAGTCACAGGCATCAATACAGGCAGAGCAGTTTACACATTCCATCTGAGTGCCGTTGCGGATGTCAATACCAGTAGGGCAAACCTGAACACATTGATGACAATCGATACAATCTCCGATCGTTCTTTCTTCTCCTTTGTGCATTTTACCACGTGGCTCTCCTCGCTTATAATCATAGCCGATCACCACAGAGTTTTTATCCAGCAATACACCTTGTAAACGACCATACGGGCAAACAACGATACAGGCTTGTTCTCTGAACTTAATGTACACCCCGAAGAATACCAGTGTAAAAAGGATCAAGGATGTAAACGTTCCGGCGTGCGCACCAGGTCCATCAATTACCAGTAGTTTTAATTCGTCTATACCAATGAGATAGGCAAGAAACGTGTTGGCTATAAAAAAAGATATGATGAAGAAGATGGAATTCTTGAGTAATTTCTTTCTGAATTTCACCGGATTTGCCGATTCAGCATTTAATGCTTTTTGCTGCGCAGCATCCCCCTCAATCCAATACTCTATTTTCCGGAATACCATTTCCATGAAAATAGTTTGAGGACAGGCCCAGCCGCACCATAAACGTCCGAACAGTACAGTGAAAAGAATAATAAATACAATAAATGTCAACATCGCCAATACGAACAGGTGGAAATCCTGTGGCCAGAAAGGGATACCGAATATGATAAACTTTCGCTCTAAAACATTGAAGAGCATCAAAGGATGCCCGTCAATTTTCATAAAAGGCCCCGCAAACAACAGTGTGAGAAGTACGATACTTACGATTGTTCTTCTGTTATATAATTTCCCACTTGGTTTTTTCGGATATATCCAGTTTCGTTTACCATCTTTAGCAATGGTGGCGATACTGTCTCTGAACGAACCTTCGGGATCTGTTGTTTGCGGGGTGTTTGTATTCATGATGGATTGTTCCTGTATAAGGCAACAAATATACTCTTACTTCGTGGCTACATCAGCACCTTTTGTTACACTATCAGCAGGAGCGGCAGTAGAGTTGGTTGCTGCAGGTGCAGCGCCAGCTTCTTCCCATTTATCACCTTGTGGCTCTTTACCACCGGCAGGTTTTGTTCCCTGGAGCGATAAAATATAACTGGATACAGACTGTATCTGCTTGGGAGAAAGCTGAGCTTTCCAGCTGATCATGCCTTTGGCAGGTACACCTTCGGTTACTGTTTTGAATACATTTTTGATGCCGCCTCCGTGAATCCAGAATTCATCTGTAAGGTTAGGACCAACAGTACCACCACCATCGGGTCCATGACAAGCTACACAGTTTTTTGTGAAGATGTCTTTACCTTCACCGAGTGCTTCCGGAGTATTCAGTAGCTGGGCTGTTTCTGCTGTGATCATATTGGCATTTTTAGCCTGACGATCCTTCATTTGTTGGTCTGCTACAGCGAGTTCATTTTTATATTCCTGTTCCTGTGAAGGACCGGTTTTCATCACATGGTAATGCAACAGATAAACAACACTGAAGATGATGGTCAGGTAGAAGCCCCAAACCCACCAGGGTGGCAGCGCATTGTCCAACTCGCGGATACCATCATAGTTGTGGTCAAGCATAACGTCTGCTTCTATCTCAACCGGTACAGCTTTGGTAAGTACCTTTCTGTCAAAATGAGCCCAGAATGACTCTTCCTCTGCACTAGCACTCACCGAGCCTCCCTCAGCCGACATTGATTTACGACGATCAGCTGGAAGCAGTCCTGAGGCCAGCATTTTTATGGACCGGGTTAATGATACAATTACAGCAAACATGATAATAAAGATGAATGCTACGATGTAAAAACTCGGATTGTAGAATAACTCCGGAACTCCGGGAGCGGCAGCCCCTTCGGCAGCCGGTGCAGCAGCTGGATCTTGCGCTGCTGCAATCAGTACTGGAACCGTCAGAAACAGCCCGGTACTTAATATATTTTTGATGATACGATTCATACAGGTAGGTTTATTCGTTTTTTGAATCAGTTTCCAATGGTAAGTTGCTTAACTCATCAACATATTCTTTGCGGGTGCGCACAACCCAGGTTATGAGCAACGTGAAGAAGATGAAGAATATCAACAGCGAGATGATAGGATAGATATCAACTCCTGCGATGCTTTCGAGATATTTCCTGAACATGATCTTGTCTGATTAATTAATTGGAAGCAACATTTGCAGACTTGATATCAGTTCCTAACCGTTGAAGATAGGCGATCAGTGCAATCAACTCAGTATTCGGAGCTGTTTTGACATTGTTCTTCTGAAGGTCATCAGCAATTTCCTTGGCCTGTTTCATGAGGTCGTCATTTGCTTTTGCATCATAACCTTCGGGGTAAGGTACACCACATGTTTGCATAGCCCTGATTTTCGCAGGAGTGTTGGTAATGTCCAGCTCACGTTCAGCCATCCATGCATAAGCAGGCATTAATGATCCTGGTGACATTGTGGTTGGATCGATCATGTGGTTGTAATGCCATACGTTCGGGTATTTACCTCCAACCCGGAACAGATCCGGACCAGTACGCTTTGATCCCCATTGGAAGGGGTGATCATAGATGTATTCACCGGCTTTGGAGTATTCTCCATAACGTTCGGTTTCTGAACGGAATGGACGAACCAACTGAGAGTGGCAGGTATAACATCCTTCACGAATATAAATATCACGTCCCTGTAATTCAAGAGGAGTATATGGTTTTACAGCTTCGATGGTTGGGATATTTTCTTTAACCAGGAAGGTTGGAATGAATTCGAATAAACTGGCGATGATGATCAGTACTCCACTGAGGATAAGCATCTGAACAGGGCGACGCTCAATCCAACGGTGCCAGTAACCACCACTGTGTTCCGGTGCATGTTTATCAATAGCTGGTGCTTCTGCTGGTTCCTCAGCCTGAAGTGTACCGGCTTTCATGGTAAGAATCAGGTTATATACCATTACGATGGCTCCAACGAAGAAGAGTAATCCGCCCAGTGCACGCAGTTTGTACATCGGCACAAGTTGTGTTACGGTTTCGAGGAAGTTCGGGTAACGGAGTACGCCATCAGCAGTGAAGTCTTTCCACATCAGACTTTGTGTAAATCCTGCCCAATACATTGGAATAGTATAAAAGAGAATACCCAGTGTTGCAATCCAGAAGTGGAAGGATGCGAGTTTCTTTGAGTGCAATTCTGTGCGGTACAGTCGCGGAATGAGCCAATAAAGAATACCAAAGGTCAGCATACCATTCCAACCCATACCTCCAATGTGCACGTGTGCAATGGTCCAGTCGGTGAAGTGACTGATGGCATTTACATTTTTAAGCGACAGCATCGGACCTTCAAAGGTGGACATACCATAAGCAGTAATCGCCACCACCATAAACTTCAATACGATGTCTTCACGAACACGGTCCCAGGCGCCACGCATGGTGAGCAGACCGTTGATCATACCTCCCCAGCTGGGAGCGATCAGCATAACAGAGAATACGGTTCCAAGTGATTGTGCCCAATCCGGAAGTGCGGAATAGAGAAGGTGGTGAGGTCCTGCCCAGATGTAGAGGAATACCAGCGCCCAGAAGTGGATAATTGAAAGCCGGTACGAATATACAGGACGATTCGCGGCCTTCGGAACGAAGTAGTACATGAGACCCAGGTAAGGAGTAGTCAGGAAGAATGCCACAGCATTATGACCGTACCACCATTGTACCAATGCATCCTGAACACCCGCATAGATGGAGTAACTTTTCAGGATACTTACAGGGATTTCAATGGAGTTCACAATGTGGAGTACCGCCACCGTAATTAGTGTGGCCAGGTAAAACCAAATAGCCACATAGATATGCTTCTCGCGACGTTTTACAATAGTTCCAACCAGATTGATACCGAAGATTACCCATACCAGAGCAATCAGGATATCGATAGGCCATTCAAGCTCAGCATACTCTTTTCCAGTGGAATGTCCTGTGATCAGCGTGACTGCTGCGAGAACAATAATCGTTTGCCAGAGCCAGAAATGCAGGTTACTCAGTGCATCACTGAACATGCGCGTTTTGCATAAACGCTGCAGTGAATAATAAACACCCATGAAGATACCATTTCCCACAAAGGCGAAGATGATAGCATTGGTGTGGATGGGTCGTACGCGACCGAAACTGAGGAATTCGCCAAGGTTCAGACCCGGGAATGGAATCTGAAGGGCGATGATCAGTCCGACCAGCATACCAACGATGCCCCATAAAATGGTGGCGGCCGCGAAGTTTTTGACTATGCGGTTGTCATAGCTGAATTTTTCGATGGTCATACAGCGTCAGGATTTTTAGGATTAGTAGGATGTGTAGTTATTTCTTCGTCAAAGAGGATGCGTACCGCTGGCGATACGTCATCATCATACTGACCGGTTTTAACCGACCAGAGAAAACCGAACAGGAAAAGCCCGGCAACCAGAATACTGAAAGCAATTAGGATGAGGATTACACTCATGACGTGCAAATCTAATTTTGACAGTTTAATGACATAGTGATGATACTTAGTACCGACTCTGATTAATATCAGTTTTTCCGGACGATCTTAAGTCTTCGTGCTTTGATACTGCTGGATAATACGGTGTAAACCACCAGACTGCTGGTACTGATTGGCATCAGAATAGCTGCAATGACAGGCGATAATGTTCCTTGTACCGCAAACCATAACCCGAGTGCATTATATAGGAGCGATATGATAAAACTGATGATAATAATCCGATGCCCGGCTTTTGCATAAGCGACGATCTTTGGAATATCACCAAAACGTTTTGATAATAGTATGCCATCGCAGCCTGGCGTGAAGTTATTGATGTCTTCTGCAACAGCAATGCCTACATGGCTGCACATCAGTGCACCTGCATCATTGAGTCCATCGCCGATCATCATTACTTTTTGTCCGCCTTTTTGAAGTCCGTCAACATAGGCCAGTTTGTCGGCTGGCTTTTGTTCAAAGCGTAAGCCATGCGTTTGTCCGAGCATTCCTTCCAGATGGGGACGTTCGTATTCGTGATCGCCGCTAATGACAGCTACTTCGAACTTTTCTTCTTTTAACTGACGGATAACTTTCGCCGCTTCCGGTCGGTATTTGTTCTGGAAGATGTAATAGCCGAGAATTTCTCCATCAAGGCTTACACCGACTCTGGTAGATCTGAAGTCGTTGCTCTCTACGTTTTCGTCTCCGATGAATTTCCCTGATCCAAGCCGGATCACAAGATTTCTGTAAACACCTTCAATTCCGCCACCGGCAGTTTCTTTCACATTCGAAATGTAATGGTACTGGCTCCGATGATCCAGATGTTTGGAAAGCATTCTGCTAAGCGGGTGAGAGGAAGTCTTGGCAAGAGCTGCGATTGCCACTTCTACTTCTTCTGAAATTGGCCGCCCCTCCCAGGAGATAGTAGCTTCTTCGGCTTCTGTCAAAGTACCGGTTTTATCAAATAATACAGTGTCTATATCGGATAACTTTTCAAGCACACTGGCATTCTTTAAGTAAATTCCGTTTTTGCCAAGAATGCGTAACATGTTTCCGAAAGTAAACGGGGCGGATAAGGCCAGTGCACAGGCACAAGCGATTACGAGAACGGCTGTGAAGGCATTTATCGCCCGTACAGTATCATGATTCAGGTACCAGAATGTAAAGGCAGATAATGCGATGACCAGTGTAACCACAACGAACCAGCGGCTGATGTTTTCAGTTAATCGCTGGAACCCGCTCTTATAAATTACTTTTCCGCTCGATTGATTCCAGAGTTGTGTTAGATATGAATGCGAAACTTCCTGCTGAACCACTACTTCTGCGGGCGAGCCAACCAATCGGCCACCGGCAAAGAGACGATCTCCCTTCACGGCTTCAACGGGACGCGATTCGCCTGTTACGAAGCTGTAGTCGATTTCTGCATGCGGACTCAGCATCATTACATCCGCGGGAATGATTTCCTGATTCCGGATCATCAGTCGATCGTTTACCTTGATATCCTGAACCGAAATAGCCTCTTCGCGTGTACCGTTTATCCGCGTAACCGCAATGGGGAAATATGACTTATAGTCGCGGTCAAAGGATAGCCAATTGTAGGTTTTACTTTGAAAATTTCTGCCAAGAAGCATAAAGAAAACCAATCCGGTCATACTGTCAAAATACCCCGGACCTGTACCGGAGAGGACTTCATAGGTACTTCTGGCAAACATGGCAATGATACCAATAGCAATGGGTACGTCTATATTCATGACCTTCTGACGGAAACCCAAGAGGGCATTTTCCAGAAACTCACTGGCGCTAAAAAGAAATACCGGAATCGCTAATAATAAATTGAGGTATCCAAAGGCTTCTTTAAAGTCAGTTCCATGATAAACACCGCCTGAAAAGTACTCCGGGAAACTCAATAGCATAATATTCCCGAAAGCAAAACCGGCAACTCCTATTTTATAAATACGGCTCCGGCTTTGCTTTTTCTTGACTGATTTTTCTGTTTGCTGCATGTTCAGCTCTGGCGGATAACCGATCTGATGCAGTTTTTCAACGATGGTTCGAATCGATGTTTGAGTACTGTCGAATACAATACTTAGTTCCTTACGGATAAAATCGGATTTTGAACTTAATATCCCTGCATCTAACCTCGATAGATGTTCTAATAACCAGATGCAGCTGCTGCAATGCATCGCAGGAATATGAAAACGTAGATGACGTGTGGTTCCTTCGCTGAACCTTATCAGCTTCTGCTGGATATCGGTATTATCTAGATAGGCAAACCGCTCACCAAAGAAATTTGTCCTTTGCGTATTTCCTGGTTGGTTTTCAAGCGAATAATAATTGCATAGGTTGTTTTCCGCTAAAACTTCATAAACCAGTTTGCAACCTGTACAACAAAAGTCTTTCCCGTCGTGCTTTACAGCTTCATCTCGACATTCTTCCCCACAATGATAGCAGGTGGTGAGGATGCTGGTTTTCGTGTGTCCCATGCGTTCCGGTTTTAACGTCACAATTTTACGGCACTCATGAAATCGCGTTCATGAGATTGGTCATGTTGTGATTTGATGGTCATCAAGTGTTACTATGTCACCTTATTGCTTGACGCTTATCATATTTAATTTGATTTCGCACTGTCACTTTTGCAGTATCACGAATATAGTATTATTTGAACAGAAGGTTCTGCAGGTTGAAATAAATGGAATTTCTCTGATACGGAAATCCTTGAGCTTGAGTGACCTTGATATGAAGATCCGATCATATCTGTTTAAATATGACTTATGTCATTTGTAGTATTGCAACATAAATCCACTTTTGCAGGTTAACACGTAAAAAGTGGATTAAATATTAAGTTAATCATGTACGGAAGATCAAACCAAGAGCCTAATATGAAAATCCGCATTTCTGATGATCGGACCTTGTCCTCCATTCAGGCCGATTTCAATTCGCTATTTCCTTTCCTGAAGATTGAGTTCTTCAAAGCCCCGCATAAAATAGGTGAGGGGACAATGAAAAGCCTCATTTATGACCATAGCCGGTTTGTTCGCGATTGCCGCGTAAAACATTATGACGGTGAAATTGAGTTTTCACTTGATTTGACAGTTAATGAACTGGAAGACCGTTTTTTGAAAGATTTTGGTTTGTCAGCCCAGGTTTTCCGTAAATCTGGTAATGTTTGGCTTGAAACTTCTGCCACTGATAATTGGACGCTGCGTCAGCAAAATGAAGAGGGTGCCGAACTGTCCACACAAATGAGATATGATCGTCCATCCGATTATAATGATCGGGATGTAGAATAAGGACGAGGCAAACGGAATTAAAAAAAAGGCGGTTGAAATTTCAACCGCCTTTTTTCAGATTTAACCTTTTAGATTTCTTAGCTTTTTCTCATCCAGCAACTTGATCTTCCCGTCTTTTATTTCAATGAGCTTTTCTTCTTTAAAATCACTCAAGGTTCTGATCAGTGATTCAGTTGCAGTTCCAACGATATTTGCCAGATCATCACGTGCAATGGACATTGAAAAGGGCTCTCCTTCCATTGTTTTGTATTTTTCTGATAGCAGGACCAACGCTTCAGCGGTTCTTTTTCGAACAGAACTATAGGCAAGATCAAGAAGTCTCTCTTGCTTATCCAATACCCCCTTTGTCAAAATCTTAATGAAATTCTTGGTAACAGAAACATTACCAAAAACCATTTGCTGGAAGTCATCTTTCGGAATAAAAGTTACCTCTGAGTCTTCCAGAGCTTCTGCAGATTCGTTATAGGGTGTTTCTTCAAGGATCGCTGTATATCCGAAAAAGTCACCGTCTTTCAGCAAGTCAGTGATTAATTCCTTTCCGTATTCGTGTGTTTTGAAGACTTTGATTTTACCTTTGTTTACAAAGTATAATCCATTTGGGTAATTGCCTTCAAGATACACCGACTCTTTTTTACGGTAATGGTTGATTTTCTTTCCTTCCAGGAATTTCTTTAAAGCCGCACTACCTGCGAAATCACTGATAAAATTACCAAGTCCTTCCAGATCCTGATTGTATTCCTTTTTCAGTATCTCAGCCTTTTTTAAGCGGCTTTCAACCGCATTGAGTAATTCGATTTTGTCAAATGGCTTTGTGATATAATCATCAGCTCCCATTTCCATCCCTTTCCGCATATCACTACGTTCTGCCTTTGCCGTGAGGAAGATGAAAGGAATCGTTGCAAGTCCCGGGTCTTTGCCGAGTAAATGCAAAACACCATATCCGTCAAGTCCGGGCATCATAATGTCGCAAATGATTAAATCAGGGAATTCCTGTTTTGCCATCTCAACTCCTTCTTTTCCATCTGGTGCGGTTAAAACCTTGAATCCTGCCAACTCCAGAATTTCGGCGGTATTCTCCCGTACATCCTCGTTGTCTTCAATAAGGAGTATTTTCTTCATGTTCATGTGTTTTAATTTTGATTGGGAAATGTGATTTTTATGGTTGTACCTTTTTCAAGTTCGCTGTGTAATATAATGTGACCTTTCATAAGATCAACATAACTGCCAACAATATGAAGCCCCAGGCCGGTTCCCTGAATATTGAACGCATTTTTACCTCTGTAAAACCTTTCAAACAGGTGCTTCTGATCTTCTTCACTGATGCCAATGCCCTGATCGGCAACTTCAACACTGATGGTATAATCATCAACTCTGGATCGTACTTTGATCGTTTTGTTTTCTCTGCTGAATTTAACAGCATTACTCACCAGATTGATCAGGATGTTTTTGAGTAGTTTCGGGTCAAGATGAATCAGGTTTTCACCTTTGTGTTCATATTTCAGCTGTTGTCCGGATTTAAGATTCAGTTTCAGATCTTCGACTACTTCCTGGATATTCTCCTGTAGGTTAAAATGCCTGTAGTCCGCATGAACTTTTCCTTCTTCCAGTTTACTGATGGAAAGAAAGTCACTCAGAATATCATTCAGGTTGTTTACCGCCGATTTAATCCTGTTGATGTGCTTTTCTCTTTTTTCAGCAGCTACTCCTTCATTGTATTCCTGAATCAGACTGGCTGAAGAAAGAATCGTCGTGAGCGGAGTTCGGAATTCGTGTGAAGCCATTGAAATAAACCTCGACTTCAGATCATTCAGATCTTTCTCTTTTTCCAGCGCTTTGCTGAGCTCGTTTCGTGATTTCTCCAGTTCCCGGATTGCTTCCTGAAGTACTTTTGTACGGTCACCTACTTTTTTCTCCAGCTCTTCGTTCGTCGCAATTAAGGCTGCCGCAACCCGTTCAAGCTCTTTCTGTTTTTCCTGAATTACTTTTTCAATCTCTTTCCGGATCGTAATGTCAATCAGAAATGCGATATAGAGCTTTTCACCATTTACCTGCAGTGGACTTAAGCTGATCTCGACAGGAACTTGGGAACCATCTTTTCTTCGGGCAAACAGATCCAGACCAACCCCCATGGGTCTGGCATGAGCGTGATTGGCAAAGTGTTTCCTGTGTTCTGCATGTTTGTGCTGAACAGCCTCAGGAACCAGTTTGTCAATCGTATCGCCTAATAATTCACTTTCAGTATACCCTAGCATCTTGCAGCCTGCCGGGTTTACCAATTGAACAATGCCCGCAGAATCCGCAACAATGATTCCTTCGTTCATATGACTGAACAGAATATCAATGATTTCGCGATTTTCTAAGTTGGACATTTGCACCGTGTTCGGGAGGGCTAAAAATAAAAAATCCCGGTGAACCCGGGAATGTTTTAGGTTGCTGATAGTCAGGCCTGTTGATTGTCTGTGGACGTGTTAATCCCCATTAAACTGTACAAAGGACATACACCAATAATCCCGGTAACAAATGGAATTAATCCAATGAGTGCCCAAATGGAATTTTGAAATACCAGCATCATCGCAATGCTGACACCTAAGAACATCCGGACGACACGGTCGCCCATTCCAACATTTGATTTCATAGTGAGGAGGTTTAGTATTTCAAAAATAAGTTCACCATTCAATCTCCCGGATAATCACCGTCAGCCGGAATGCTGATTAATATCAGTCCAGGTAAAACGTTTCACCCTGCATTGGAATCATTATATCTCTGAAACCCATTCCATGCAGTTTTTCTTTATAACTGAGCTGCGCTTCCGGCTCGCCATGAACAAGAAATACTCTTCTCACCATTGTTGGGTCCTGGCAACCTAAATACTGCATCATCTCTTTATAATCACCATGGGCACTGTATGCATCGAGCACTTCTATGTTGGCGCGCACCGGATACATCTTACCGAATATTTTTACTTCTTCAGAACCTTCGATCAGTTTGCCGCCGAGCGACCCGGGTGGAACATAACCCACAATCAGAATAGTGTTTTTTGGATCACCGATGTTATTTTTTATATGATGTTTGATCCTGCCCGCTTCCAGCATCCCGGATGCCGAAATGATGATACAAGGTTCCTCAAGATCATTGAGTGCTTTTGATGATTCTGCATCCTGAATATAAATCAGCCGGTCAAAACCGAAAGGATCCGGATCCTTTTTCATGTAATCCAGAATTTCAGGATTGAAACTCTCTGTGTGTTTTCTCATTACCTCCGTTGCGGATATTGCCAATGGAGAGTCAACATAGACATGGATCGCAGGTAGTTGTCCTGCATTGAATATCCGGTTAAGTGCGTAAACGATTTCCTGGGTTCTGCCCAGGCTGAAGGCAGGAATGATCAGTTTACCCTGACGGTTAACGCAGGTCTCAGAGACGATTTTTAACAGATGTTGTTCCGCATTTTCCGTGGTTTCATGCAGCCGGTCGCCATAGGTTGATTCGGTGATGATGTATTCGGCTTGAGGAAATGGCTGAGGGGATCGAAGGATCACATCATGGTAACGACCGGTGTCTCCTGAAAAAAAGAGTTTCTTTAATCCATCCGGCTCCTCCAGGTGCAGGTTAACCGCTGCACTGCCCAGAATATGTCCTGCGTCGGTAAAAAGTAATTTTATATGATGGTCAATTGCCGTCCATTGATCAATAGAAACCGGAACAAATTGTTTTAGGGCGGTCGTTACATCTTCTTCGGTATAAAGCGGCTTAATTTTGCTTTGACCGTTTTTCACTCTTTTTTTATTGAGATAAACTGCGTCGTTTTCCTGAATATGCGCACTGTCCAGTAACATAATCCGGCAGAGATCTATTGTGGCAGGTGTGGCATAGATGGGGCCGGAAAATCCTTGCTTTACCAATTGAGGTATATTACCCGAGTGGTCGATGTGTGCATGAGATAGTATCAGAAAATCAATTTCGGCAGGGTTAAAACCGAAGTGTCTGTTCATGTCAGCATTGTCACCTCCTTTGTTCTGAAAAAGTCCACAATCCAGTAATATTTTCTTATTTCGCTCCGTTGTTATCAGGTGTTTGCTTCCGGTTACGGTTTGAGCAGCGCCATGAAATGTGATCTTCATAGAGGTAAAAGTATAAAATAATGAAAAGGAGAGGGGATATCCGTCGAATATTCGGTGCAAGGATTCAGACAATAGTCGGACTTATAATTTGCGCCTGGTTGGTTATTGCTTCTTTTTCGTTTATCCCGCCGTCTGCAAAGGAGCAGATTCGCTGGATGAATTCGACTCAGTTGTCGGCGGATGATTTCCGAAAGAAGAATCCCGGTCGTAAGGTGAAAGTGAAAACAGGACGTCGTACGTACCGTATGCTGGAAGGATATATTCATTCCGGCATCGCATTCAGTTATGTTGCTCAGGGCAGCAAAGTGGAGTATGAAGTGTATGCGTTTATGTTGCCGGATGAATCCTGGCTGGCTGATCGAAATAATCTGGGTACGCTTGAACACGAACAGGCCCACTTTAATATTTCGGAGATGTGTGCCCGAGCATTGCGGGAAAAACTTAGCCATATTGACGAGCCCGCGGTTGCGAAACTGGAATACCAGAGGATGATGAGGGAGTTGGCAAGAACTCAGGCCGGTTTTGACCAGGATCATGACGATGAAACCGGAGTCACAGAAAAGTGGCAAAAGAAAATTGATGAATCACTAAATAAGAAAGCCGCTTTCGCAGCGACCATAGTAATACCGATTAAAAAGCATTAGAACAGTACTTCTGTGGCACCTAAGCCATAACGTGATTGGTCGGCGTCGCGGAATCTGATACCGGCTTCCTTCAGTTCTTTTCTGATTTCCGATTTCAACCTGCCGTTACCAACCCCATGTATCAAAACCAGCTGGCGTGCTTTTCGTAAAATAGCTTTGTCGAGTTCTTTCCGGAAGTGTGAGAGCTGGATCTGGATGATTTCTGAATTGCTCATTCCGCTGATATCACTGGTCAGTTCTTCTATATGTAAATCTACATCTCCGGATGATAATCCGAATTTACGCAGATAGTGTTGTTCTTTTTCTGAGCCTTTTGCGGGATTTCGGTCTTTCGTTTGGTCAACTGTTTTTTTAACGGTTGCGAATTCTCCTTTAAGTTTTTCAAATAGTGCGGTTTGATCTTCTTCTTCTATCCGTTGTTCTGAAACGATGGTGACCGTTTGCGTAAAGGCATAGGGTGAATGCAAAAACGGGAATCGCTGATGCAGGTCGGGCACTGGCAGGTCGAATTCTTTTCTGATTACGGGAAATGGATGATGTTCCATGTTGCTATGCTGCAGACCTATCAGAATAAATGCTTGTTTGTCGATCAGGTCTTCACGCCGGAATTCACTAAGGAAAATGCATTCTTGTGGATCTGCTTTTCCCGACCAAAGGCCTTTGTGTTGGCGATTCCGGACTTCTGAAAATGTAAAAAGGAACGAATTACTTGTCATGTTCAGAAGGTATACATTCACTGTTCCGGTGGTAACTTTACCATACGCCGGTATAATCAATAAACGGATTTCATCTTTGATTCTGAAGGCGTCCGGAGCGGGAAATCCTTCATGGTGGTTCTCTGCCGGCGTTTGTTGTTGCTGTTCCTGCTGAATTTTCTCAATCAGGTTTTCCTGAACTTTTACAATTTCTTTTGGAGTCACTTCTATCGGAAATCCATCTTCAATATCAACGATTACATTACCGGAGGGCAGTATTTTACTGATCGTACCTTCCTGCTTTTCATTGATAAACCGTACATAGTCACCGGCCTTGAATTGTTTCATCTGCATGTTGTAACAACTGATTGGTTTCTGGGGTTAAAAAAGATCAGAATCTCCTGATTTTTACCTTGTAAAATTAGTCATTTACCCTTGTTTAACTGTTTTTTACGATGGTTCAGTTGTGGATGGCTTTAATCAGGTATAGCTTGCATGAACAATCATCATTATGAAACACACAACACGACTGTTATACGTATTGATTATTTTAATTTCCGTCTCTTCCTGTCGTAGGGATGAGGATCTTCCGGAACCTCTTGACCGAGACCTTGAATTGGCTATTTTTAAAGCTTCAGGAGGTATCGGCAAACAGTTTTTTATGATGCCGTCTTCTACCGATTATTCAGTGATCCCACAGGATCCTAAAAATCCTCTTACCGCAGCAAAAGTGAAGTTGGGAAAGTTACTTTTTCATGAAACAGCATTGTCATTGAATCCTAAATCTCCACAAGGACTGTTGACGTATTCTTGTGCTTCCTGCCATCATGCACGTGCCGGCTTCCAGTCTGGAACCGCTCAGGGGATTGGGGATGGGGGCGAAGGTTTTGGAATCAGAGGGGAAGGGCGGCATGTTACATCAGCTTGTCCGGTTGATTCGTGTGATCTTCAGCCTCTTAAATCACCTTCTGCAATGAATATTGCTTATCAGACCAACGTATTATGGAACGGTCAGTTTGGAGCGACCCATATTAATACAGGGACTCAAGGTGATTGGACACCCGGCACTCCTAAAGAGATGAATAAGCTCGGTTTTCAAGGGCCTGAAACACAAGCTATCGCTGGCCAGTCCGTCCATCGGCTTAGGATTGATACCGCATTTCTGGCTGCCAATCCGGTGTATAAGGTACTCTTTGACGAAGCCTTTCCTGATCAACCAGCGAATGAACGGATTACTTCCGTTAATGCCGGATTAGCCATTGCAGCTTACGAACGAACATTGCTGTCGAATGAAGCCCCATTTCAAAGATACCTGCAAGGATTTTCTGAGGCAATGTCAACCGATGAAAAGCAAGGAGCAATATTGTTTTTCGGTAAGGCAGAGTGTTATAAGTGTCACAACGGTCCGGCTTTGAACAGTATGCAGTTTTTTGCGCTGGGTTTTAACGATATGAAAACCGGAAACCCGGGTGTTTCATCGGCTGATCCGAATAAGCCGGATAATCTCGGCCGCGGATCTTTTACGAGCCTTCAAAGTGATATGTACAAGTTCAAAGTACCGCAATTGTATAATCTGAAAGATGCAGGGTTCTTCGGACATGGTTCAACGTTCAGGTCAGTTAAGGAAATAGTTGAATATAAAAATGCAGGTAAATCTCAGAATCCAAAGGTGCCTCAAACCCAACTGGCGAATGAGTTTAAGCCGTTAAACCTGTCAGTGGCAGAAGTAAACCAACTCGTAAAATTCATTGAACAATCGCTCTATGATCCTTCACTTGAACGATATGTGCCCGCCAGCATTCCCTCCGGTCAGTGCTTTCCCAACAACGATGTACAATCGAAACTGGATACAGGATGTAATTAACTATTATTTGCGGAAGTTATCTGCAACCACAATATCTTTCGATCCCTTAACATACTTGTAAAATCCTTGTCCGCTTTTTACTCCGAGATTGCCTGATGTAACCATGTTCACGAGTAAGGGACAAGGCGCATATTTGGATGTTCCAAAGCCATCATGAAGAACACGGAGAATGCTTAAGCAAGTATCCAGCCCAATGAAGTCGGCAAGTTGCAACGGACCCATCGGATGAGCCATTCCGAGCTTCATTACCGTGTCTATTTCTTCAACACCAGCTACACCTTCAAAAAGGGTGTAAATGGCTTCATTGATCATAGGCATAAGAATACGGTTGGCCACGAAGCCCGGATAGTCGTTCACTTCTACCGGTACTTTCCCCAGCTTCCTGGACGTCTCAAGAATGAGGTTTGTGATTTCATCTGTAGTATTATATCCGCGGATGACCTCTACAAGTTTCATTACCGGTACCGGATTCATAAAGTGCATACCGATGACTTTATCGCCTCGTTTTGTTACAGACGCAATCTTCGTAATAGAGATTGAAGATGTGTTTGTGGCGAGAATGCAACCGGGTTGGGTAAATTGATCGAGATCACTGAAAATTTTCAGTTTCAGATCGATATTTTCGGTGGCTGCCTCTACAACAAGTTCAGCATTGGCAACTCCGGCTTTCATATCCGTTGAAGTGGTGATCCTGGCAAGCGCAGCTAGTTTCTCAGGGTCAGTTAATCCGCCTTTCGCGATCTGTCGATCCATGTTTTTGGTGATCGTGGAGATTGCATTGTCGAGTGCTTCCTGACGAATATCTACAAGGCATACGTCAAAACCACTTTGTGCAAATACGTGTGCAATGCCGTTGCCCATTTGGCCTGAGCCAATTACTGAAATTTTTTGCATGTTGATCTGATAAGGGTTGCAAAAATACGACAATCACATCAGATGGCCATTAGCTATGGTCACCTGATGTTACGGAAAGTGCGTAATGTATTTGGCGTATTATTGCTTGATAAATCTGGATTGGCCAATCGTCGTTTCTTTTTTCCGGATACTCATGATGTATAGTCCGGGTGCCAGATCCTGAATATTGATGGTCGTACTTGTTTGAATGGTTTCTGAAGGAAACGTCCGAATATTTCTGCCATCTTCACTGGTGATGATAATTTCAGCATTACGCAGATCAATACCGGAAACGGTAATCATCTCTCGTGATGGATTTGGAGTAAGGGAAAAGGATGGAAATTCCTGTTGCTCAATTCCAGATAATGCAGATGCAACGAATGTTTCCCACACTCCTCTGCCGTAGGTGGCCACACGGATTACAGTGCTGTCAGGGCCATCATCTACCAGCATGAAGTCGGTAATGTTCGCAACGGAAGGTAACCCCTGATTATAGCTGCTCCAGGTTGAGGTGTTTTTGTTTTTGTACCATACCCCGTAGGCATTACAAGCATAAATCGATTCGTCGGTAGAGTAGGGGTCATGAAATACTTTTATCAGGTTGATGTTTGGAAGATTAAACGTTTCATTTACCCAGGTCTGTCCCTGATCTCCACTCCTGAAAACCTTTGAACCACTAAAAACAAAAATGACATTGGTATCTGACGAAAGGCTCACAATTCCTGCTGAGTTTCCAATGGCAGTGGGAATAATTGTTGAAGTCCATGTCGGTCCCCAAAATGACAAATCATAGCCTTTCCAGAATTTATTAGGTGGCTCCAGTACATAAATTGTCTGTTCTGAATGTGCCGCAAATTCCATGGCTTTGATTCCACTTCCGAATGTGTTTATTGAACCCCAACTGGGGATTGTACTGGTGAGGTCGATGGTTAGATAAACTTCACTTCCGGCTGCGACCAATGCATAATCCGGGTTGTGAGGTGTAAATGCAAGTTTGGAGTTGTTGGAGGTGGAAGTAGGAAGCCCATAGGTGTTTTCGGCAGACGAGATATTTAACATCCGCCGCATGCTGTTTTCGTAGTAATAAACCCGGTTCTGTTGGGTGTAATCAAAAATGACACGGGATGTCCAGTCTCCACCACGGTTAGTCTTCCAGGTACCTGCGTAAGAATATAATTCACCGTTATCCTGCGTGCCGATACTGATAATGTCTTTGCGGATGGGATCACTGGCTGCCTTATAAATTTCAGTTGCTTCCAGACCATTGCTGCGGGATGTCCAGCCTACCCCTCCTCCCGTACTCAGCCAGACTCCACCATCATTGATATTGTATAATTCCGATGGGTTGAAAGGATTGAAAACAAAATCATGCATATCTGTATGCAATACAGCCCACCATTGGGTTAACTGAGTCCAGTTAATACCTCCATCCGTTGATTTCCAGACCACATGTGCTCCCGTGTACAGCGTGTTTGCATCTGTGGGATCTGCAACCATCGTAAAATTATAATTTCCCTGCCCATTTCCACTCGCATCATATCCTACCAGACTTTGAGCAGGATTGTGATACACGGTTGTAAACGAGTTGCCTGCATCATTCGACCTGAAAATGGTGCCTTCATCTTTAATCATACCGGCATATACCACATTGGAGTCTGCCGCTGATACAGCCAGTCGCATTCCCTGACCAGACCCACCACCAGGAACAGCAATTCCATTGGTGACTAACGTCCATGTATCACCGAAATCTTCTGATTTATAAAATTGAGAAAAATTGACAGCATACAAGGTGCGTGTGTTGGGAGAAGGTTTGATCTCCATATCCGTAAATTGCCCGCCGTTAAGTTTCGAAACCCATGTCTGGCCACCATCATTTGTTTTATAAATTCCATTGTTGGTAGCAGCTACCAGTACCAGGTGATCGGTTGGATCCATTAAAAGTTCAATGGCCATAACTGTACCGGCACCCGTATTGGACAATGTCCATGTTGTTCCCCCGTCAGTAGATTTATATATACCAAGACCTGTGGAATAATAATTAGGATCCCCGGTTCCCAGATAGATAATACTGTCATTGGTGTAATCAATACAAACCGATGCGCAGGCCGTTAATGCCAGACCATCTGTACCGCAACGTTGCCAGCTTTGTGTTCCGTTTTGACTGATCCATAGTCCGCCTGAAGCACTTACAGCATATACTTTTTGAGGATTAGAAGGATGGAATTTCATCTGACAGACACGTCCGATTCCGTTAATCTGTCCGCTTACATTGGATGGAAACTGAATAGGACCAAGAGGATGCCAGCTGGCGGTCGGTTGTGCATGCAAAGGCGCCGTCAGAAAAAATGAAAGGCTGATGATTATAAGAGGAAGGAGGGAGTTTATATTTCTGGGCTTCATACATTCAGCGTTGGATTGATTCAATAATCTGGCGGCGTTGATAGGGTGTAAGAAGAGAGCCGTCATCCTGCACCCAGGGCTCACTCATAACCTTCCAGTATCGGTATCGTTTTAAAGCAAAGGCCATTTCTGTTTCATCGGGTCCACGTCGGGAAGTAAATAATTTCCGCAGCCAGCGGGAAGGTTCTCTTCGTTCCTTTTCGTTCGCATCCTTCATTCCAACGATCTGATCTTCTTCAAAGGGCATTTCGTGTTCTTCCCAGTAAAGATCAAAGGCATGAACGACGTCATAATAGTTGGCGAGGGTATCGTCCATCAGTGTAATCCAGTGCGGATACTTCCTGAGCGATTTATCAGTAAATGTGTTTTGTGCCGGTAATGTGTCGGTAATGAACCAAACCAACAGGACGACTGACAGTAAGTACTTCATGAAAGCAAAGGTCGGAATCCTTTTTTAATTCCGCTATTAGAAGGTGAACAGGAAGGTGAGAAAAACAAATAACCATAACCCGTTAATAACATGCCAGTAACTGCTGAAAAGTTCCAGCCGCACACCTTCGTATTTGTTTGAAAAATAAAGCAATGAACGAACCGGGTCATTCCAGATATCGAAAGATTTTAACCAGAGATAAAATAAATAGATCATTCCTCCTGCGGCATGCAGAAAGTGGACGGCGGAGATTCCATAAACGAACGTCACGCCAATATCATTGTCGAGATAGAATCCTTGTTCAAGGATCGACTTCCAGCCCATCATCTGAAAAATGGAAAATAACCCTGACAAAGCCAGAGTGCCGGTTAAGCTCAGCAATAAGCCACGATCATTATCGGTTGAGTAATATCTCCTTGCAAGTGTAAGCGTGTAGGAACTGATCATCAGCAAAAGCGTGCTGAGTGTAAATTCGCGTGGTAGTCTGAAGTTTTCTACAGGAGGATTGTGGCTGACCCAGATGATAAACATAATAGCCAGTGCAAGAAAAAGGAGGCTGGATCCTACTAAACCGAAAAAAAGCATGGTCCGGTAGGGATGTGTCCGCTCTTTCTCAAGCAGGGTCAATTCCTGTTCGTTTTTACTTCCTGTTTTATCCTGTTTCATTCCGGATGGATCAGCTTCCCTTCAAATTTACAGATTTATTTTTTTAATTGCAACTTCAGCATTTAACGTCGGGGATCTTGAATTTGTTTTATTTAACTTAGCACTTCTGTACAAATGATCTCTGTTCGCTGGACAAAATACCTGCTCGCCTGGCTGGCGCCTGTTGGCACCCTTTCGGGTATGCTGTATGGTGGCTGGATGACACTCGCTCCGCTGGCGTTTGCGTTTCTGCTCGTTCCATTTCTGGAGGTCATTCTGAAGCCTGACGTTCATAACCTCAATGCAATGGAGGCCGAACTGGCCGGCAATGACCGGATGTATGATCTGCTCATCTGGGCGCTGGTGCCGTTTCAATGGTTGGTGATGTTAATTTATTTGCACCGGGTAAATGATAGTTCACTGCAGGGATGGGAGTTGACAGGCATGGTGTTATCAATGGGCCTAATGTGCGGAATCGTGGGGATTAACGTGGGACACGAACTCGGTCACCGTTCTTCTCCAACCGAACAATTACTCGCTAAAATTCTTTTACTGAGTTCCTTGTATATGCACTTTTTCATCGAACATAACCGTGGTCATCATAAGCGGGTCGGAACGCCTGACGACCCGGCTTCTGCACGTATCAATGAAAGTCTATATGCATTCTGGATCAGATCGGTTTTTATGGGTTACCGTTCAGCCTGGAAACTGGAGAATCAGCGAATGTTGAAGAACGATTGGAGCAGATATAGTCTGAAGAATGAGATGGTGGTTTTTCATTTTGTTCAGACAGGTTTATTGCTTGCAATCTGCTGCTTTATCGGATTCAAGAGTCTGGTTTGTTTTGTTATTGCCGCTTTCATCGGCATCCTGTTGCTGGAGGCGGTTAATTATATCGAGCATTATGGCCTTGCCAGGAGGCAGCGCTCCGATGGAACGTATGGACGAACACAGCATTGTCATTCGTGGAATTCCGATCATTTGCTGGGACGTATTTTGCTGTTTGAACTTTCCCGTCACAGCGACCATCATTATAAGGCGAGCAAAAAATATCAGTTACTCGAACATATTGATGAAAGTCCGCAAATGCCTACGGGTTATCCCGGAATGATAATAATGGCGTTGATTCCTCCTGTATGGTTCAGTGTTATGAACCGGCGGATTTATGCAGAGATAGAGAAAATGCCGGAGATCGCCGTAGCCGTCTGAAGTTCTTATTTGTCAGAAACAATTTCGTTCATTGAAAAGGCAACCGGTGCTGCTCCAAACATCGGTTTCACCTCACTCCAGGTGGTTTGAAAAAGCGGTGATTGACGATAGTTTTCCAGAGATTCTTCATTGTCCCAATGGCTGAAGGTTATGAATACATTGGGCTGACCGGTGTCCTGAAAAAGCCGGAGGTGACTGCATCCCGGAAAATTACGGATAGCATTATAGGTTGAATTGAACCGATCAAGAAAAGCATCTGCTTTTTCCGGTTGAATGGTTAATCGGACGATACGGGTGATCATTTAAACTCAATTCTTATATTATCGTTGAGCCGGATGTTCATCAGCTTGAAAGCGCTGTCTTCATTGATAGCAATTTCCAGATATCCGGCATCGTTGAAAATTGCCATTGCCGCACCCGGTTCTACCGAGTTATAATAATGTGAAATTCGGGAAATGGAATGTTGCGATTTACGTGCAACGATCTCGAAACTTCGTCCCTTTCGTTGGGTCTCGAATAGTTCCCGTGTGATGTTGGTGACAATGTTTCCGAAATCATCAATATAAATGACAACGCCGTGAATCAATTCATCATCCAACGTTGGCTGGAATGCAGACCGTTGAACAAAGTGTTCCGGACGTTCGCCCAGTTCATAAAGATTTTTCCCTGTCAAGAGTCCTCCAGATGCTTCAACTATGGCAGATAAATCAAACAGGTCGCCTTTTTCTTTTCGGTTGCCGATTACCACAACATCAATAGGCGGTTCATCAAAAACGAGCGAAAAAAAACCATCGTTCACGCCGATGAACATATGTCCGTCTTTCTTTAGCGCAATGAGTTGTGGTTCATATTTACTTTGACCATACACACCAATAATATGTAAAGTCCCGGGTGGAAAGAAACGGAACGCATTACGGAAGATATAAGCCGCCTGCTGGATGTTGTGACGGGCAACTTCATGCGATATGTCAATAAGCCGCAGGTCGCTGGTTGTTGATAACAGCATCCCCTTCAATGCACCTACATGATAATCACGGGTGCCCCAGTCTGTCGTAAATGTAACAATCGCCATTCCTGCGCAAAAATATATCCTTTTTTTCAGGTGAGTTGCCCGCAGGACTGGCAAGGATGAAAGAAAATCATGATCTTTGTATGATGCGTCCGACTAATGAGAATTCACTGGGAGAAGTCATCCGTGAGATGATGAAAAAGTACCAGTTGGAAGATGGTCTCTGGTCGGCCCGGATTGTGGATGCCTGGGGAAAAAGTATGCTTCCCGCTGTTGTTCAACGAACCAATTCACTTCAATTTAAAAATGGTCAGCTGGTGGTACATTTGAACTCTGCTGTCCTTAAAAACGAACTGAATCATATTAAACAGGATTTGATGGATCAGTTAAATGCTGAATTGGGTGAGGTGGTAGTTCTGGAAATGTTGATTTACTGATGCGCACGGGAAAAAAGGGAAATGGCTATTCAATGTATGAGAAAGTGGTGATCACTGCTTTGCTGGTGTTTTTTATCGGGATGCTGGTGATGTTTTTTGTAGTGCCACGTTTTCAGTAAGCGCAATTAATGAATTGATTTAAAGTGTTTTGATATAAAAAAAGGTCGCCCTTTTCAGACAACCTTTCCTTCATAATTCTATTTTGTTTACGGACGCTCCTGCATGGAGAAGAAGAAATTCCCTTCGTTCGCTGCATTTTCGTTGCTGTCAGAGCCATGCACTGCATTGGCTTCGATTGATTTAGCATAAATTTTACGGATGGTACCGTCAGCTGCTTTGGCAGGATCAGTAGCGCCGATCAATGTGCGGAAGTCTTCAACTGCATTGTCTTTTTCAAGAATTGCAGCTACAATCGGACCTGATGACATGTAACTCACAAGATCATTGTAAAAGGGACGTTCTTTGTGAATTTCGTAGAATTTGCCTGCCATTTCAGGAGTGAGACGCGTATATTTCATTGCCACAATCTTAAAGCCGGCTTTAATGATGTGATCAAGAATACCA
>WBZT01000027.1_pt2 | contig 83827 bp, 74 predicted proteins | sample 5204241 | NCBI WGS metagenome assembly WBZT01 (sample SAMN12344358, study PRJNA552823) | activated sludge metagenome | biome: Activated sludge suspended growth; feature: Nitrification reactor; material: Wastewater; isolation source: activated sludge from nitrification reactor of wastewater...
TGCTGATGGGATCATATCGCTTTTGTTTCCATCCTGAAACCAGATCGAAACCATCCTCCACAATCAGCTTATATAAACCGGGGATTTCATCGGGACTATCCTGCAAATCAGCATCCATCGTGATAACCACACGTCCGGTACTTGCTTCAAATCCTTTTTGAAGAGCAGCAGATTTTCCGTAATTCCGTCTGAACTTTATGCCTTTAAAAGAGGAATTTGCAGCGCAAAGACCTGTAATTACCTTCCATGAATTATCCTTACTACCGTCATCAACAAAAATCACTTCGTAGCTGTAATTTTCTTTCTGCATGACCCGGTCGATCCATGCACTGAGTTCAGGCAACGACTCGTCCTCGTTAAATAGAGGGATGATTACAGAAATATCGGGTGTATTCATTCTTCAGAACTGAAATTAGGATCACGACGCATAAAAGCAGCAGTAATAAAAGCGGCGATCAGTCCGCCAAACATTTTATTCATCACATCTGATGCCGCCACATCTTCCATATGCATATTGTTGATACCTTCAATCGATTGATCATAAGCGGCTTCACCCATCATGGATTTCATTATGCCCTCGGATAATTCAAGGGCTTCCAGGCTTTGTTGTTTAAAAGTATCCAGAATGCCCGGGTCAAATACCGTAACGAACGCCCAGGATAATACCCCGTAAACCAGTGCTCCGGCCGAAGCTGTTAATAAACCGATCCGAAATCCTTGCCAGTATAAGAGGTATCCGCCATTTTCAATGTTCCGGTAATGTCGGGATGATAACACCATAAAGACCACTGGAATCCAGGCGCCTGCCCAAGAAGATGGGCCTAAAGGGTTGAATCCCAGAAAGTAAAGGATGATGAACACCGCAAAACTACCAAGACCACTTAGAGCGCCATAGTTGAGAGCTGTACGAATTACCGGGGGATTTTGCATCAAGGCAAATTTAAACGAAAATTTTATTGGAAAAAACTGATTCTCAGGTTGACCGATGGGAAATAAAAAATGGGTAAGCTACTTATATCGCACCGCTCAACCGCGTATCCTTGCTACCTTCCGGTCCTGGGGAGGTTGGCAGGAGCTGGTCGTATAAGACTTACCCACTGCAAAAGTACAATTCTTTTTAATATACCGGTTTTCCACATTGGAATTTCGGATAGGTTAGAATATTAGTTTTGCGAAAACAAAATTGACAAATGAAATTCTTTATTGATACAGCCAATCTGAATCAGATTCGCGAAGCATATGATTTAGGTGTTCTGGATGGTGTAACTACCAACCCCAGCCTGATGGCGAAAGAAGGAATCAAAGGACGGGATAATGTCCTGAAGCATTATATTGATATCTGCGAGATTGCTCATGGTGGCGATGTGAGTGCAGAAGTGATTTCTACTGACTTTGAAGGAATTATTCGCGAAGGAGAGGAGCTGGCTGATTTGCACCCGCAGATTGTAGTTAAGGTGCCGATGATAAAGGATGGCATCAAAGCGATTCGCTATTTTACGCAGAAGGGAATCAAAACCAACTGTACGCTTGTATTTTCAGCCGGACAGGCACTTCTCGCTGCCAAAGCCGGAGCAACCTATGTTTCCCCGTTTATCGGAAGATTGGATGATGTGTCAACCGATGGTGTTGAACTGATTGAACAGATTGTACATATCTATAACAATTATGGTTTCGAAACGCAGGTCCTTGCAGCTTCTATCCGTCACCCGATGCATATTATCAAATGTGCAGAGGCCGGAGCCGATGTAGCAACTTGCCCTCTGCAACCCATCCTTGATTTGCTGAAACATCCCTTGACGGATTCTGGTCTGGCGAAGTTTCTTGCGGATGCAGCACAAACGAAATAAAAACACTCCTATAAAAGAAGAGCTGCCAACCGGCAGCTCTTCTTTTTTATCTGAATCCGGCCTTATAGCCTGATCGCAGTTTTTTGAGATTTTTATCTCCTCCAACATATTGTTCCACCAGTTCCTTCCAGGAGCTTCCGGGGTTATGCGGCTTGTCTCGTTGTCCGAGTTTTAATCCGAGTTTGTATAAAGAACCATCAATCAGTTTCCGGTCGTAGTGACGGTCGAGTAGTAATTTGTACATGGAAAGTGATTTATCGAGATCTCCCCGTTCTCTGTAATAATCACCGGAGTAGTTCACAAGTCCGTTTGATCCTTTTTCCCGGATATAGCGATACAAGTCAGGTTGATGATCGATGCCGTAGGTGCCGATGTGATTAGCCGCGAAGTAACCGGATGCTTTTTCATAGTTTTCTATTGCCAGCTGGTAATTACCGGAGTTTTCACTTTCCTTACTTGATTTCATCAGTTCAAGATAGGTAACTGCGGGTCGAATCGCCAATACAGAACTTTCGATACTGTCAACCTGACAACCGCAATCACGGTTAGCGTTATGAACGCTTATTGCATGTTGATAGGCGATGTTGGCTTCCAGATAATTTCCGTCGGCTTCAAGACGCTGTCCCTGATTGTAATCGTTGTCAATTTCGTTCTGAACATTCAGGCATTGCTGAGTGAAGATGCTTTTACGCAACGACTCACTGTGCTTCAGAAGATCCTTTTCTCCGGTCAGGTTATATTTCTGTTGCAGGTCAAGCGATTTCCTGTAACAATAGCGGGCGTCCGGAAGATTGTTATTTTTTACAAAGGCTTCGCCTTCGTACAATAATTCGATGGCTCTTGGACGAGCAGCTGAAAGGATGGTGGAGCCAATGTTTTTTACTTCTGTGAGCTGATAGGTATTGAGAAGGCTATCCGCAGCGTCAAATGCAGCGAGGGCTGCATCATACATGCGCTGGTCAGTGAAGCGGATGCCGCGCTGAATCTGTTGATCGTATTTTTTCTGCCGTACTGATTTTAGCAATGAGGTGCCCTGAATTATATCACGCACTTCGGTTCTGTATTTCTCCTGATAGTTCAAAGCTTCCAGCACGCTGTTTTCTGCACGCTCCATGTCATTCAGGATAATAAAATCGCGGGCTTCATCCAGCATGTCATTATAAATTCCTGTCCTGGCGTTGCTCAACCCTTCATTCAGTTGTGCATCACAACGCACCTCCTGATATTTTTTACAGATGCGCGCCGCTGATTCATACTGTTCGATAGCACTTGCGTAATTTTTCTTTTGAACTTCGGCATGACCACGCTGTAAGTAAGTGGTATAAATTTCATTCAACAAACCGAAGGTAGATTCTCGGGTTTGTGGATCTGTGGGCATATTGAAAAGAATATCATCTGCTTTACAAATGGCTTCAAGAATTCTTCCACGGTTGAAATCTATTTCAGCAAGTTGAAGCAAGGCGGGTGAAAATCCGGGATTTACTTCCAGTGCCCAAAGAAAGAGTTCTTCCGCTCTGGACAGGTTGCCTTTTTTGAATTGATAGATGCCCCGGTCGTAAAATTTGATATGGAGGGTACTCCACACAAGGTTCATTTCATACTTCTTGCGATTCAGCAGATCAGCATACGCCGACTTTTTAGTGATGTATCTTCCGGGGTCGGATTCAGCCAGCCTTAATCTGGATTCGAAAGGGACTGAAGTTGCAGCGTTGAAAATGTTTTCTGCAATCACAAGGTTCTTCTGGTTTTGGCGGAAGGCATCGGTATTTTCCGGGGCGACGGTCTGTAGAATGGTGAATCCTTCGTCGAGTTCCTTTATTGAAGCGTAGTAATCATTGATCAGTTTGATTCTGTTTTCAAAGACATTGGAATTTTCAAACTGAAAAACGAGATTCACTGGTTCAAATGAAACGAATGCCTTGTCAATGGAGTCGGTGTTGGTGAAACCGGCGGTTTCAGGTTTTTCTCCATTGATCAAGACAGTCAGGTATTCACTCCGGAAAGAACCATTAGCTCTCTTGAGCCGTAATTCAAATTTAAGCTGGGCAGGAATCAGCAGGTCGCTCACGTCGAAGTTTTTATAGCGTATTTCTCCTGATAATCTCAGTTTACTGTTTTCAATGCGATAGACAAAATTCGGTTCGCGGGTATTTAGTTTTATCACCTGATCAAATTCGATGATAAAGCTGGTACTTCTGGGTGGTTTATTGTTTCCTTCTGCAAGACGTTTGATGATCGGAGCGACATTGGGTGAGGCTGCTGCGCCATCGGCAATAGTGACCCGCTGTGGGTACCTGAACTCTTTAATAAATGTATTCTGACTGCTGACTGAAGCAGTGAACATGGCAAATACGAGAAACAGTAAGTACTTTTTCATAATGCTGATTTTGCTCTCCAAAACTACAAAGGATATACCATATCAGTCATCAGCATTTATCAGGGGCTTTTTTCACCGGAATAGGGGAGTTGTATAAAAAGAGAGACCGGCATCTTAAACGCCGGCCTCTCTTGAATTAATAAGTGTATATCTTTAATGGCTAACTGTGAAACGTAGTGATTTATTTCCGGTACTGTTCGACAGATTCATCATATATATGCCACTTTCCATTGATTTTACAGGAATGCTATACTGGTTCTTGCCGGCTGACAATGATAACTGATTGTTGTAAACAACCCGTCCAAGAGCATCCATAATCTGCAGATTGAAATCATCCTGTGTTCTGTTCACCGTTACAAAATTCACCTGCTCACTTGCTGGAACAGGCCATGCGGAAATCATCGTAATTCCGCTGTTTTCGGTGATACCCGTTGTTGCCGGACCATCATATAAACTGAAATCATCCATCAGTGCTTCAACAAGGCTTCCTGCGTTAGCATCTTCAGCAACAAAACGTACCGTAAAGGTGCTGGTGGAAGGCAGATAATCGTTAACCCTGAAAACATTGTTTCTCCAGGAATGGTCAGATATTGTGGTATATTCAACGGGTATGTAGTTTATACCATCATTGGAGATGTAAACCTGCCAGTAGTCCGTACCAGGTGTGGCTCCCTGGTCATTGGTGTACCATCTGTAATATTCTATAGTTGGATTCGAATAACTTGTAAGGTCGAGAACCGGAGATGTGAGCGTGGTTTTTCCATTGTCGACATCGTAATCACCTGCACCAGATCCTGCCAGTCCTCCGGTTACATAGCAGATTAACCCACCGGGGGTTACCTGGTAATTAGGTTGAACAACTGAATTGTTTACCAACGTTTGGTCAGGGATATATTGTTGCCAGGTGCCGGTTGTAGCATTATCACCCGGAGCAACTTCTGACCATAAACCTGCAAACAGGTCAAAGTCTTCAGTAAATAATTTGGTAAATCCAACGAGGATAAAATATGGTAAATTGGGGTTGTTACTGTTTGCACCAGCTGGTCGTACGTTACTTAAAGCACCATTTATATCTTCAATGCCAACGTAGTAAGAGATGAGTGTACCGTCCGGTTGACCAGGAATGGTAGCTGAGTAATTGGAGCCACTGCCTTGGGTAAATAAAATCGGATTCCAGGTGTTGGTATTGTTTAGTTTATAGTATCCTTTTACTCCTGACAGCGCCCATGCGAAAGTAACATTGCCAAGAACAGCATTCAGCGTAATAGGAGTATTGCCTATTGATGATGTGACCGGCGAGTGGGTTAATGTTGCATTCGATAAAAGAGTGATACCATGTTGTGCAAATGCCTGTGTAATAGCAGCACCGTTTGGAGTACCGTTCGCCAGGTTGGCATCATTATCATCAGCAAGTAGTGCATCAATTAATATATCGGTATACACTTGTCCCTCTGCACCATTTGGTCCGTTGGCCAGTCCGGCATGCGACTCAGAGAAAATATCAGCAGTGAGGGAGAGCGAGCCGGTCAGCAATTTCGTTGACCACCATGCACCTGCAATGATCTCACCGTCTGCGTGAACTTCTCCGATGATGTTCTGAGGGTATATTTTGCGGGGAGTACCATTGGTAAAATCATAATTACGAACAAAGCTGGTCGGATCGGTATCGCTGAATCCAATACCCAGAACAGGATTGTCTGTTATACTGATCGCCCAGATATCTGAATACCCTTCTCCCATAGCACCATTGTCAAAACTTAAACCGTTGGCGCCCCAGTACTGATTGGTAATTCCATGACCATATTCATGATAAACTACATCAGATACCAGACTGAGTGCATAACAGCCGTTTGCTGTTGTATAGAAATTGATTCCGTTTCCGTCATAAAAAGCATTGCAATTTCCATCCGTACGATCCACACGTACCGGCATAGGGAAGTCAAGTGTTGAGAAGGAAGGAAACTTCGTTTTCATGAAATCATGAACGATGTTGGTATGATAATAGGCTGTGAGATGCCGGATGCTTGTATTGGGGTCGAAATTAACCGTGTTACTTCCGGGGTTTATTGTTGTTGTAAAAAACAGAGGAGTGGTGCCACTCGCCCCTGTGTATAAAATCGCATAGGGCCCTTGTAATGCAAAATTGGCAGCATAGGGGGCGGTTTGATTGGAAATATTCAGAAACCCGTTAACGTCTGTATTGTAAATTGTACCGTTTACGGATACCTGGAGATATGGAAGGTTGATAACTGTTGTTGTGTTATAAGGGTGAGTAGGATAAACGGTTGCAGTGGCCGTTATATCCGCATTCATGAAACTTGCAACTTTGTCGCTCCGGTAAAGAATAGATCCATTATTCGCATCAACAATTGTATATAGTTTTTCCGGTGTAACGCCATCACCAGCAGTATTGACCATCACTTCATAAACCAATCTGTAATCATTACTTCTGTATCCGGGAATCGGAAGGACTTTCAGATTATTATTCACGCTTACTGCTGTAATCAGGCTCTGAATTCCCTTTTGAGCGAATACTCCGGCCTGAGCATTTGAAATAACCGGCGTAGTGCTGATGTTGATGTCGTCATAAATGTCCATTCCAAACATGATGGCATTTGTTAAGTCGGCTGTGAGTTTTACCGTTGCTCTGCTCCACATAACTTCAAGCCCATTGTATTTCTGGATGAAGTGAGGTTGTACGTATTTCTTGGTATGCGTGGCCGTTAAAAACTCCAGCTGAATACCGGAAGGTAACCAGGCACCTGCCTGATTCGTCAGAAAATACAATCCTGTTGCTGCGGCACTGGCCTGAATGCCTGTGGGGACAGGTGTGCCAAATGCTCTGTGCGGCTTTTTATTCGTTTCATTGAATTGAACCCACCAGTCGCCATGTTGCTGAAGGTAGTCTGTCCAGGCCGCAGTGTTTCGAAGTTGCTCCTGATAGGCATTGTCCACCGGACGCTTGCTGTCATCCATGAAACGTATTTCATGAGATATTTCATTTCTTAAAATATTACTATGAGCAGCTGCATATAAAGCAGGCAACATAGCACAGATCATCAGTGCAATTTTTTTCATATTTGAAGGTAAGGGTGTTTGGGGTTGTTCCTACAAATATAATAAATGTATTTGAGGGGTTTTTGTTTAATGCTGTAGAAAATCAGTTTGTGAAAGTGTTGTTTTTCAGTACTTTATGTTGCATACCCATCGCGTCACGTATCAATTGATCTGTAGCGGTAAACTGGTAGTCACCCTTGTTTCTGAACCAGGTTAACTGCCGCTTGGCGTAGTTTCGGCTATGCTGTTTGATTTTTTCGATGGCCGTGTCGAGACTCCATTTTCCTTCAATGAAATCGAATAGTTCTGTGTAGCCTACCGTTGAAAGGGTGCTCAGTTGTCTGTACGGAAAAAGTGTTTCTGCTTCCTTTAACAATCCATTTTCAATCATTGAATCCACACGCTGGTTGATTCTTTCATAAAGCGATGCCCGATCGAGATCAACCACATATTTTTTAACTTCATAGGGAAAATCACTTTCCTTTTGCTGAGAAAGAAAATAGCTATAGGGATTTCCTGTTCCTCGAATAATCTCAGCAGCCCGCATCAGACGCGCAGGATTATTATCATCTACTTTAGCGTAATATTCCGGATCTGCTGATTTTACTATTTCTCGAAGAAATTCGATGCCTCTTTCTTCAAATTCGTTTTTAATTGCTGCTCTTATTGAGGGGTCTGTTTCCGGGAATTTATGAATTCCTTCAAGAAGTGTCTGGATGTAGAGTCCTGTTCCTCCGGTGATAATTGCGGTGTTACTGTTTTTGAAAATTTCTTCCAGCCATCCCATTGCCAGCTCTTTGTACATTCCGGCGGAAACCGGCTCATGTATTGAATGTGATTGAATAAAATAATGGTGGATACCTTGCTGCTCTTCCGGTGTCGGGGCTGCGGTACCAATCAGCATCTCGCGGTAACACTGACGGGAATCGCAGGATATTATTGCCGTTTGAAAATGTTTGGCCAGTTCAATAGAAACAGCCGTTTTACCAGAAGCGGTTGGTCCTGCAATAACAATAACTTTTTTAGATGAATGTCCGGACATATTCAGAATGCAGAAAGGCTGTTCCGGAATTCCGACGCAGCCTTTCCCTCAAATATTATTTTTAATGACAATCTTATTTTTCAGTAATCATCCTTACGGTCTTCGTCGTCATTATCGTTATAATCCATCTCTTCTTCACCTTCTTCGTTTTCCTCTTCTTCACCTTCTTCACCCATGTCTTTGATTTCATCCATTTCAACACCATCCTCTGTGTCGCCCATAATGTCGTCAGACTCCTGATTCAGATCATCCTCATCGGACTCCTCTTCGTCTGTTAGTGAATCCATCAGCTTGCTGAATTCATCATCTTCAGCAGCAATCGCTTTTGGGGCAGGAACCACAACATATTGTTTTGGGGCATCTCCTGTTGATTTAATACATACAGGATAATTTCTCATGGCATCACCTTGTGGGATGATTTTAACCAATTCAATTAAAAAATTCCAGTTTGCATCATAATCACTGATATAAATAATTTTCTGGTGCGGATCGGCAATGAAGTCGCAAAGGCGGGATGCTTCCATCAACTTAGATTTGTTTCCGGATTTATCTGTTCGGGCTTCTGTCGAAATTTCCTGACCTTTCATCCAGTTGTCGTTGCTCATGTAGAATGAGGCCGGTTTTTGATTGTCGAAACCGATGGAAGATTGTATAGTCTGGTGCAGTTCCAGAAAGTTCTGGGTGCTTTTTATTTCTATGTCGCGGCTTACCTCATCATAATCTTCGAAGGTAACCCTGAATCGATATACAACAGGCATAGTTTAGTCTTGTCTTCTTATGCAAATATAGGAGCCTGATAAATACGATTGGAAAAGTACGATACCAGCCTGGTTATTTTTTGCTAACAGGTTTTATTCCCAATCGGGCCGCCTGATCAATTAAAAAATCATAGGCCGCAGTGTAATCATTGGGAATTTGTCCGTCGAGAATCGCTTCTCTAACGGCATTTTTCAGCACCCCGATTTCGCGTCCGGGTTTCATGTCGAAAATTTCCATAATCAGTTCTCCTGTGATCGGTGGTTGCCAGTTTCTGACCTTGTCTTTCTCCTCAACTTCAATGAGTTTTTGGCTTACCAGCGCGAAGTTCGCCTTGTATTTACGTTGTTTGAATTCGTTTTTGGTGGTCACATCAGCAGAGCAGAGTTTCATCAGGTCGTCTATGTCGTCTCCCGCTTCAAAGAGCAGGCGGCGAACAGCTGAATCGGTGACTTCACTCTTAGCCAGCACAATGGGACGCAGGTGGAGCAAAACGAGCTTCTGAACGTATTTCATCTTTTCGTTCAGGGGCAGTTTTAGCTCCTTGAATATTCCGGGAACCATTCTGGCTCCTTTGTCTTCGTGTCCATGAAAGGTCCATCCGTTTTCAGGATCAAAACGTTTGGTGGCGGGTTTGGCTATATCGTGCAGTATAGCTGCCCATCTGAGCCATAAATTATCGGATAAACGACAAACGTTGTCGAGCACTTCAAGGGTATGGAAGAAGTTGTCTTTGTGTGCTTTCCCCTGCATTGTATCAACACCTTCCAGCTGACTCATCTGAGGGAATATCAAGGGCAACAAACCTGTGGACCGAAGCAGCTTAAAGCCTGTCGAAGGAACTGCCGCTCCAATTATTTTATTCAGCTCATCGGTAATCCGTTCTTTACTGACAATCCGGATGCGTTCTTTCTGTTCGTGTATAGCGTTCAACGAATCTTGTTCAATGGAAAACCCCAGCTGCGTAGCAAATCGAATGGCACGCATCATCCGCAGCGGATCGTCTGAATAAGTAATCGCCGGGTCGAGAGGGGTGCGGATAATGCCATCTGCCAGGTCTTTTAGGCCCCCGAAAGGATCCAGCAGTTCCCCGAAGTTCTCTTTGTTTAAACTGATAGCTAAAGCATTAATCGTAAAATCTCTTCTGTTTTGATCGTCTTCCAGACTACCGGATTGTACAAAGGGCTTGCGCGATTCAGAGGCGTACGACTCCTTTCGGGCACCTACAAATTCAATGTCGTATTCACCAAATTTGATCATGGCCGTGCCGAAATTTTTGAAGACGGTGACTTCGCCTTTCACACCGAGCGCTTCTGCAATTTTACCGGCCAGGAGGATGCCGTCACCAATTACCGTAATATCAATGTCTTTGCACGGCCTGTCAAGTAACAGGTCACGTACATAGCCGCCAATTAGATATGCCGGGACTCCTTCTTTCTGAATGGTTTCCCCAATGATCCTGAAAACAGGATGGGTGGTTACGGCTTTCTGGAACTGAGTTAAAACGGTCATTTTCCGCAAAAGTAGTTCACAGAAAGAACTTTACACATCCCTAATGGGTTTTGTAGAGATATCGGTCTGATTTTTATCAATCAATGTTCTGTGGTGGTCATTTGGTAAAGGGATGGATTCTTTCAATTTCGTGTTGTTATCAAATCCCAACTTGCTATGGAAAAGAAATATGTATATGATCTGCACGCAGAACATAAAGAATGGTTAAACAAAATCGCCTTTTATAAAGATGAGATCAGAATGATGCGAAACAGGCTGGCAGAAGTTGCCGGTAAATATACGGATCATGATGTTCAGGCGATGGTGGAGCATTTTCAGAATCAGCTGATTGTTCAGGACGAACAGGCAGATATTACTCGTCACAATGTGAAAGAATACGAAAATGTATTACAGGATCATCTGAAAAAGAATGAAGTGGCTGCTGATCATCTGAAATGGAATGACCACACCCATATGCGTGATCAGGTCGAAACATTTGAACGTATTTTTAACGATCTCCGTAAAGAACTGATTACCTTCATTGCTCGGTGGATGTAATGGTTGAAAAAATCTATTGAATTATGCAAGGCCCGGAAGATCCCGGGCTTTGTTTTTCATATCGATTCAGTATTTTAGTAAAAAATAATTCTATGGCTTTACGATTCGATGAATATGCCGCAAAAGGGAAAGCGTTTGTTGCCGAAGTGGCAACGGCGTTGAATACCGATGATCAGGAAAAGGCAGGTCGCATGTTGCGTTGTGTACTGCGGGCACTACGTAACCGGCTAACTGTGGAAGAGTCGTTCCAGTTCATTTCTCAACTGCCCATGGCCATCAAGGCGATTTATGTGGATGGCTGGAAAGTGAAGCTGAATCCCTCCAAAATAAAGCACATCGAAGATTTCAGGACGGAAGTTATGAGGGAGGATGATTTTGCTGCACTGAAAGATTTTGACCATGACGGTGCAGTAGATGAAGCCATCAAAGCGGTATTTGTTGTTTTAGCAAAGCATATTTCTCCGGGAGAAGTTGAACATGTGCTGAATGCGCTTCCGGCTGCTTTACGTGCCACACTGGAAGGTGAGGAAAATTAAATACTATTTGAGCAACTGTGCCGTTAAACTTTGAGGTGAATAGATTATCGAAACCTCATCATGACGGATCGGGTCAAACATTTATGGTGGCGTGCAGGCATGGGCGCTCCGTTGCAAAGCAATCGCTTTGGGTCGGAAAAGGAACTCCTTGATTTTTTAATTGCCGACGCATCTAAAATAACATCTTTACCGGGACCGGTCAAAAGCGGGTCTGTTCAGGATTTATTGAAGATGTCGCTAGAGGAGAAAACTCAGGCTGCAATAAAACGGACCGATGAAATCAGGCAGCTGAATTACGATTGGGTAATGCGCTTCGCATCAAACGAAGGTGTATTGCGAGAGAAAATGACGCTTTTCTGGTCCAATCATTTTAGTTGCCGTTCGGGTAACCCTGCATTTTCGAGGCAACTGAATCAGATCATCCGGACTCATGCATTGGGGGATTTCAGGACCTTATTACTGGAAGTGTCTAAATCACCTGCGATGCTACAGTTTCTCAATAATCAGCAGAACAGAAAGGCCCATCCCAATGAGAATTTTGCCAGAGAAGTGATGGAGTTGTTTACATTGGGCAGAGGTCATTACACAGAAGAGGATATTCGGGAAGCAGCGAGAGCGTTTACAGGATGGAGTTTTGATCAGGAAGGGAATTTTATTTTCAGAGTACGTGTGCATGATGAGGGGGAGAAACAAATACTCGGATTTGCCGGTTACTTTAAAGGAGAAGATGTATTGAATATTTTACTGGAGAAAAAACAAACAGCAAGATTCATTGTGGAGAAATTCTGGCGTTCTTTTATTTCTGAAACACCTGAACCGGAAAGAGTTCAACAACTGACTGATGATTTCTATAACAGCAGGTATGATATTTTGGCATTGGTAAAAAATGTTTTCGGGTCGGATTGGTTTTATGATGTTAAATACAAAGGTGCTTTAATCAAATCACCGATTGATCTGATGGTACCCTTGATCCGCGACTTCAACGTGCAATTCGCAAATATCAATGTATTGCTGGGTTTTCAGAAAGTGCTTGGTCAAATCCTGTTTAATCCACCCAATGTAGCGGGATGGCCAGGAGGAAGGAATTGGATTGATAGTTCATCGCTGGCAGTGCGGATGCGGCTTCCGGGAATTCTGATAAAAGATCAGGTGGCTGAGTTTGACGGAAAAGAAGATGCGGATGCCAATAATCCTTTTCGTGAACGGGCAGGCAGTGCAGGCGGGAAAATTGTTTCAGACTGGACAGCTTGTTACAATAAGTTTTCCGGAGTGTCAGATGAAGAAATTTTCGGTGAGCTGTCCTCATGGTTGCTGGCCATTCCTATAAGTGAACGGATCCGGGCACTGAGTAATGCATATTGTCAGGGTGAAAACAGGGCATCAAAAATAAAGGCTATGGTTGGATTCATTACTACTTTACCTGAGTATCAAATCTGCTGAAGATGAACAGACGATCATTTATTAAGAACACCGCATTCGCATCTGCGGCGATGTTCACACCACAGTTTTTGATGTCGGCCGGACGATTGCTGCAAACAGAGAATAATACAGGCAGAGTTCTGGTTATTGTTCAACTCTCCGGAGGAAATGATGGATTAAATACCATTATCCCATATGAGGATGATTACTATTATAAAATGAGGCCGGGGTTGGCTCTCAACAAGGAAGATATTATTCCTTTGCATGATCATTTTGGGTTTCATAAAAGCCTGGCACCTCTCCGGGAGCTGTTTGATCAGGGTAGTTTGAGTATCTTTAATCGGATCGGCTATCCCAATCCTGACCGGTCACATTTCCGTTCAATGGATATCTGGCATACAGCAAGTGATGCCAATGAATTCAGAACGGAGGGCTGGATCGGCAGGTATCTGGACGCCAGTTGTGGTGGCTGCGCTACTCCTCATCTGGCCATCGAGCTGGATGAATCACTCAGTCTGGCACTCAAAGGGAAAAACACCAACGGTTTAGCCGTATCAAGTCCGGAGAGAATGAAAAAAGCAATGAGTGGACCACTTATGCAGGATCTGATGAATGAGGTGCATGAAGGGAACTCCAATCTATCTTTTCTCTATAAAACACTGACCGATGCCGGCAAATCTGTTGAGTATCTGTTTGAACATGCACGCCGCCGTACTGTATCCACTGATTTTCCATCCGGAGGTTTTGCAAATGATCTGAAGCTGATTGCTTCACTCATTAACAATGGCAGCGAAACGAAAGTGTATTATGTTTCCTTAACTGGATTCGATACGCATAACAATCAAAAGAACAGGCAGGGACGATTGCTCACCGAGTATGCTGAGGCTATTCAGGCTTTTTATCGCGAATTAAAACATTCGGGTAACTGGCATCGTACCTTAGTGATGACCTTTTCTGAGTTTGGGAGAAGGGTAGAGCAGAATGCCAGCGGAGGAACTGATCATGGAAAAGCCAATTGTTTGTTTCTTGCAGGAGGAGGTCTCCGGTATCCAGGATTTCAGCCGGTAAATCTGGATCTCCGAAATACCGAGGAAGGGGATCTGACGTTTAAAACGGATTTCAGGAGTGTATATGCTGCCGTACTCAATAGTTGGCTGGATATTGATCCGGTTGAGATTATCGGAAGACCATTTGAACCGGTTTTAATCTGATTTTACCATTAAACAAATGTTTTACAGTTCATGTATTTCCATTTCGATTGAAAGATTTGTAGCTTAGCAACAAATTCAATAAAATATGGATCTTCATTCATTGAACTGGGCAGGGGTATTCAGTACGGCCTTTCTTTCTATAGTATTTCTTCAGTCTGGTATTGACAAAGTAGTCAATTATAAACAGGAACTTGGCTGGATTCAGCAGAAGTTTGTAAGAAATGCATTGTATAACTATGTCGGCCTGCTTTTTCTGCTGCTAACAATTTTTGAAATAATGAGTGGGTTGCTGACCTTTTTTGGAGTTATACTGATATTTTTAGGAGAATCTTCAGAGCTTGCAATGGCTGGAGTATGGATTTCTGTACTGACATTACTGATGCTGATTTTTGGTCAACGGATAACAAAAGATTATACGGGTTCTGCCAGTCTGGTTCCTTATTTTATCGCAGGAATTCTGGCATTGCACTTCCTCTCTTAAAAACGAATCAGTTTGCGCGTTGCTTCTGTTCCATTTTGAGAATATCGAATAAAATACAACCCTGAACTAAGTTGAGGTGTTATTTCTACTTGTGAAAAACCACCAGCAACTGTTTTAATAAGCTGAGTGAATATCAATGATCCATCTATGTCATAGATGGTAATTTCACCTGGTGCTGAGTCAGAAGCAAATACAAGTAGACTTACGGGTTGGTTACCATTCCAGGGATTTGGAAAAACATGCAGATATTCATCTGTTGAGAATGTATAGTCTTCTAAGCTTAGCAGGCTGTTTGCCAGAGTGAAATTTGGAATTCCATAGCCAAGCAAGGTGTCGGGATTACTGAATTGATTCGCACTCCGTTTTACGGCCTGAATAATTTCCATGTTTGTCTTTGCCGGCCAGGCTTGGCGTAAACAGGCCACCGCTCCTGCCATTACCGGTGATGAGAAAGAAGTTCCATTGGCCATTACTGGTTGGTTATTAAATGGAGTATAGAGCCATGTATTCTGACCTCTTGCAGCGACATCGGGTTTAACACGACCATCTGAAGATGGGCCATTACTGCTGAACGATGCATAGTTTGTATTTTCATCAACTGCCCCTACTGCAAGCACAGAGTCGCCATCGGCGGGTACACCTATATAATTCCAGTTAGAATTGCCTTCATTGCCTGCACTGTTCACCACGATGATTCCTTTCGAGGCAGCTTTGTCCGCAGCAATTGTACCCGGGGCTGTATTTCCGTTCATGTCGGCATAGGTGTGGTTCTGTGTGGGATCATTGAACTCTGTATATCCGAGGGAACTATTGATAATATCAGCGCCTGCAGAATCAGCAAATTCAGCGGCTACAGCCCAGTTATATTCTTCGATAAGATATTCTGTACCGGCATCTTCCGAACGAAGCAGAATATACTGAGCATGAGGAGCAGTACCAATGATGGAATCAGGAACGATGGACGCCATACAGGATAATACGGCGGCACCATGGTAGTGGTCATTATAAACATCCGTTTCATGATCAACAAAATCCCAGGTAGCAAGTACCCGGTTCTGTTGGAACAAACTATCAAAACAAGCCATCGTATTTGCAGAAAGAAATCCAGCATCTAAAACGGCGATGAGCATCCCATTGCCATCAAACCCCTGGTTGTGCAGACTTTGGAGTCCAAGCATATTGATTTGATTGCTTGAGTACCCGTAAGCGAATGCGGTAGTTGCTGCACTTGACATCATTCTTTGAGATGCAAAAGGTGCAATAGGAGAGATATCAAGCTTAGTGCTCGAATCCCCACTTTTTATTTTTCCAACATTAGATGTTGACTGAACATAGGGTAGATTCGAAATGGCTGTGAGAACAGAAGGAGTAGGAGTATCAATGATCGCGGCGTTAAACCACTTTGTTGTATTTAATACCGTGGCTCCTGCATTAAGCAAACCCTGAATGTAGTTTGCATTAACCGGAATATCCTCCTGGGTAATTGCAATTCCCTGAGCAACCCTTCTGTCGATTGCCCTTTGTGATAAGAACTGAATCGGGTTGGAAGTAGAGTACGGAGAATTGTTTTTATCGGTGAAAAAAACGATGAATCTGGATTGGGCGAAGACTGAATGAAAAGATAGAAGGATTAAGGATAAGGTGATGATCCGGAGTTTCATGGAAGGATATAAGACGTAAGGGTTTCTTTGTATATATACCCGGAAGCGGTATCTCCGGATAACCATTCAAAGTTAAGGGAAGATTTTAACTTAAAATAGGCTCCGATGTTTTTAGCGTATTTGGCCTCTTGCTCGTTGTTATTCAGTAAGTTACCCGGGTTGTTTTCTTCTTTAACGTGTAATGTGTTTGTAAAATTGAGCCCTGAAACAGAGCCCGGAATATCCAGCGCCGTGATTTCGTAAGTTTGGTCACCGAGCGTATTGTAGGAATTCCCGTTCCAGGTGCTTCCGTCAGAAGCCGGGAAATGGATTTTTACATATCGGATATTTTCTTCCACCACTTCAGCAGTATTGTTGGTGCGCACCGACGACCATACCCGGTTGATAACCCATGTGCCGGTGGAGTCTTTACGATAGCGCTCAATTCTCATGGCATTTCTGCCTTGGTTATCGATGAAATGACCTGCAAGCACTTCTTTGATTTCGAAGGATACTGTGCCTGTTGTATTCGTGAATTCGTCCCAATAGGTTGAATCCACTGCATAATATCTCACAATACCTGAATCATCAGGGAAATAGTCGAGACCGGCTACACTCAGCGAAGTGGAATCTGTTTCATTTTCCTTGCTACAGGATGAAATGAGTAAAGCAGCGATAGCCAGAAAGGTAAGTGAAATACAGTTTTTCATAGCAGCAGATTTGAGATCGTTATACGTCAATATTTTCAAGAGGTTTATTCCTGAATAGCTTTTTCAATGAAGCCTCCGCCAATTACGTCATCTCCTTCATAAAATACTGCACTTTGTCCGGGAGCCACGGCTTTTACCGGTGCATGAAAGGTCACATGCATTCGATTATCCAATTGTTGAATGGTGCTCAGTGTGCCCTGATCTTTGTAACGTATTTTGGTAAGTGCCTCCATCGGTGTATCGATGTTTGCGTATTTTATCAGATTAATATCGCGAACAAGAATTTCCTGTTGTTGCAGATCCTCCAGATCCCCGAGTACGACGGTGTTTGTTTCCGGGTGTATTTCGGTGACATAAAGTGCTGAGCCTACTGCTACTTCCAGTCCCTTGCGCTGTCCGATGGTATAAAACGGATAGCCGTGATGCTTGCCGAGAATTTTTCCGTTTTTGTCGGTAAAGAATCCACCATTAAGGTTTTTCTCCAGTTCGGGGACACGGGTCTTCAAAAAGGCCCTATAGTCATTGTCCGGAATAAAGCAAATTTCATAACTCTCACTTTTATTCGCCAGATCATGCAGTCCCATCTCTCTGGCCATCTCTCTGATTCTCGATTTTTCAAATCCGCCAATCGGAAACATGGTGCGAGAAAGACATTCTTGCGAAACACCCCATAATACATAACTCTGGTCTTTTGTTGGATCCAGTCCGCGGGAGATAACAAATCTGCTGTTTTCCTCTCTCACTTTGGCATAGTGTCCGGTAGCGATGTACTCACAGTTGAGCATATCCGCTCTTTTTAATAATGCTTCCCATTTGATATGGGTGTTGCACATTACACAGGGATTCGGTGTACGCCCGGCAAGGTATTCATCAACAAAATTGTTAATGACCGATTCTCCAAATTCGCCTCTGATATCTAAAATATAATGTGGAAATCCATATTGAACGGCAATGCTTCTGGCATCGTTAATGGAGTCGAGACTGCAACAACCGGTTTCCTTCCCTGCTGTTCCTGAACTGGCATAATCCCAGGTTTTCATGGTAATTCCAACCACTTCATATCCTTCCTCATGTAAAAGAATGGCTGCAACGGAACTGTCAATTCCACCGCTCATGGCCATTAAAACTCTTCCTTTTGAATTCATGGCAACAAATATAGTCAGATTAACCGATATTTGTTTGTAAGATATTGAAAATAAATTAATTAAAATTATTTTGATGAAGAGTTGTTCATCAGGTCATTGAACTGTATTTCAAAAAGCTGTTTATAGTGGCCGTTATTATTCAGGAGATTTTTATGATTTCCTTCTTCTACTATCTTTCCTTTTTCAAGTACAATAATTCTATCTGCATTCTGAATGGTGGCTAATCGGTGAGCAATAACAATGGAGGTCGTGCGGGCTGTAAGTTTTTGCGTTGCTGTAGTGATCAGGTCTTCGGTTTCGGAATCAACGCTGGAGGTAGCTTCGTCAAGAACCAGAATGGATGGCTGATATGCGTATGCGCGGATAAAAGAAATCAACTGTCGTTGTCCGGTTGAAAGTACACTACCTCTTTCCTGCACATGAAAGTCGATACCTCCTGGCAGTTTGTCGATGAATGAAACCGCTCCCAGCTCACGGGCGGCATTTTGTATTACTTTGGAAGGTAGTTTATCATTGAGTAAACTGATATTGTTCTGTATGCTGTCGGAGAAAAGAAATACATCCTGCATTACAATTCCGATTTTACTACGCAGCCAATCCAGATCATAATCTCTGATATCAATCCCATCAATTAAAATCTGGCCTTTACTGACTTCATAAAATCGATTGAGTAAACTGATGACGGTGGACTTACCGGCTCCGGTTGCACCCACAAATGCAATAGTTTCTCCGGCACTCACTTTAAAGCTAATCCCTTTTAATATCCAGTTGGTACTATCTGTATGTTTATCTTCCGTATCGTAGGCGAACCAAACATCTTTAAATTCAATTTCTCCGTTTAAGGTAGCAGGCTTAAGTTGGCCGGTATTGGCTGTCACTTCATCTTCATCCATGACCTTGAAAATCCGTTCGGAACTGACCATCCCCATCTGAAGGGTATTGAATTTATCGGCCAGTTCGCGGATAGGCCGGAAGAGCATGTTGATATACATGATAAACGCAACGAGGTTTCCGAAGGTAACCTCATCCCTGATAACTCCTCCGGCGCCCCACCAAACAATAAGCCCGATTGATATAGCTGATAGTATTTCTACAACAGGAAAGAATATGGAGTAGTACCAAACAGACCGGTTGTTTGCATCTTTGTGTTTTCCATTGATTTTTTCGAAACGACGATATTCTTCTTCTTCTCTGCCGAAAATTTGCACTATTTTCATCCCGGTGAGATGTTCCTGAACATACGTATTAAGAGCAGCAACCTGGGTGCGTACATCCCCGAATGTGGCTTTAATTTTGTTTTTAAAGATGTTGGTGGCAATCAACAAAACCGGAACTGTACTCAGACTGATCACCGCAAGCCGCCAGTCAACTATGAACATTGCGGTTATGATAACCACAAGTTGCAGTAGGTCTCCAATAATTATTATCAAACCTTCGGAAAAAATGTCCGCAATGGTCTCCATGTCTGAGATGCTACGCGTAACCGAAGTGCCTACTGGTGTTCTGTCAAAAAATCTTAGCCGGAAACTCAGCATTTTTTCAAACAAAGTATTGCGTAGATCCCTTATAACTTTTTGCCCGAGTTCATTCGTGCTCCAGGTGTGGAAGTACTGTACGATAGATTGCACAACGAGGACGAATACCATGAGCAGACTCATGTTGAGGAGTCCCTGTGCGTTGCCTTGTCCAAGGTAATGGTCGAGAATATACTGAGTTAGTAATGGACGCACCGGCCCTAATAGCGCCAGCAGAATAGTAAGAGCCAGGGCGGTCCAGAAAATTGACCGGTATGGGCCGGTAAATCTGAATACTCTTCGTAATAAGGAGCTGTCAAAAGCTCTTCCTGCTACGCTCATCTTTTTACAAAATATTTCCGGTCCGGTTGATAATATGGATAGATTACTTCTTCAAGAAATAACCCCTGTGGGGGAACGCTTTGTCCGGCATCGCTGCGCGTACCTTTTTGCAATAGTTCCTGAAACTGATCGAGGTTCATTTTGCCAAGTCCGACTTCTGTCATGGTGCCCACCATCGCTCTAACCATATTCCGAAGAAACCGGTTGGCACTTACATCGAAGCAGAGAAAGGAGTCCGTTTCAGTCCACAAACACTTAGATATTTTACAGATACTGGTATGTTGTTGTCCTCCGGCCTTACTGAAACAGGTAAAATCCTCATGTTGCAGACAAAGTTGAGCAGCCTCGTTCATTTTTTCCGTTTGAAGCGGACGGGAATTATACCAGGAATAGTCGGTGAAAAAAGGGTCAGCTTTTCTGGAGATATAGTAGCTATAGGATCTTCGGACGGCATCGAACCGGCAATGTGCTTCATCAGAAACGCTGAAGATCTCATATACCCTGATCGAAAGCGGAAGCAAGGCATTGGTCTGAAAGATTAGCCGGGCGGGATCGGTGATATCATCCGGACTGTCGAAATGAGCGATGAATGAGCTGGCATGCACACCGGTATCCGTTCTGCCACATCCTGTCGTTTCAACAGGTGATTTCAAGAGTGTAGAGAGCGCTTTATTTAGCTCTTCCTGAATACTGGGAGCATTGGGCTGGATCTGCCATCCATGAAATCCGGTTCCTTTATACGCAAGATGGGTGAAATAACGGGGCATGCGCAAAGATAGGCAGTGGAAGTCAGAGATGTAATGTTTTTCGAAACTTCGGACTGACTTCTCCGTAAAACCTTGATAAATTAAGCAAAAAACGAAAGCACGATGATTCAGCCTTTTATGCCATCCTGGGTAAAACGTCACTACATTACGTACAGTAGTGTGGATGAAATTCCAACAGCTACTGTAGAACGGATTCGAAGCAACTTTCAGAAGCTGAACAACGATAATCCGATGGTCACCATTGTGGTGATTGCCTATAATGAGGAATTGAACATTCTGAAGTCATTATCCTCTCTTTCAGAACTCAAATCAAAGTATCCGATTGAAGTGATTGTTTCAAATAACAACTCGACCGACAGAACACAGGAAGTTTTGGATAAGTGCGGTGTAAAATCTGTATTTCAGCCCTTACAAGGCGTAGGCTTTGCCAGAGATGCAGGTCTGCAAATTGCTAAAGGAAAATATCATCTTTGTGCTGATGCCGACAGTATCTATCCGGCCGACTGGGTAGATCAGATGATTGCTCCATTAGAAAAGGGGGAAGCCATCTGCACCTATGGACGTGTTTCATTTCTGCCAGATGGTAAAAAGTCACGATTCAGTCTTTCGATTTATGAAATTTTTAAAGATGTAGCTATAGGTATCAGAGCCATTAAACATCCGGAACTGGTAGCCGGGGGAGCAAGTCTTGCTTTCTTCACCCGAATGGGTCGTCAGATTGGTTGGCGCACCGACGTGAAAAGGGGAGAGGATGGTCAGATGGTTCTTGCCATCAAGCGTTTTGGCTATGTAAAGATGGTGAAGTCGACCAAGTCGAGAATCTGGACCACTGCGCGTACGCTGGATCGTGATGGAAATTATCTTCAGATGATTGCCAAGCGGTTGAAGCGGGAGTTTTCACGAATTCACTTCTATACCACTTCTAAACAGAATGCCTGAATCAAGGCAAAGCCTTGATGATATTGACGAAACTTCTCGATTTCAAAGAGGCTCCGCCAATGAGTCCGCCATCAACATCCGGAAGCGCAAACAGTTCGCCGGCATTCTGATCATTACAACTTCCACCGTATAAAATCGTCGTTTCATCTGCGATGGAGGTACCGTACTTTTTATTGACAAGCGAACGGATGAAGGCATGCATTTCCTGCGCCTGGTCTGCTGTTGCAGTTACACCAGTTCCGATCGCCCATACCGGCTCATAGGCAAGAATACACTTTCTGAATTCATTTTCATTCAGGTGAAAGATACCTTCGTTTAACTGGGCTTCGATGGTGGAGAAATGCTGGTTTCCGTTTCGTTGTTCCAGTGTTTCACCAATGCAATAGACAGGATGTAGTAATTCTTTCAGTGCAATATTGATTTTTTCTGCCAGCCATTGGTTTGTTTCGTTGAAAAGTTGCCGGCGTTCGGAATGTCCTATCAGAACATATTTACAACCAACAGACCTGAGCATCGCAGCTGACACTTCACCGGTAAATGCTCCTGAAACTTTGTCGGAGCAGTTCTGCGCCCCAATGGAGATCCTTTTATCTGCCGAGCAAAGCTGAATAGCCGCGCCAAGGTGAACATAGGAAGGAAAGAGGATGATTTTTTTTTCTGCATTCACTTCATCGTTGAGCATTCCGAGAATTTCAGCAATGAGGGCATGCGCTTCATCTTTCTGCAGGTTCATTTTCCAGTTTCCTGCAACAAGTTTTCTTGACATATCAGTACGGCAATTTTCGCAAAGATAATGGAAAACCGGCAACCTGATTTTATTCGTAGGCGATGGAAAGTTTAATCAGCGAAACCTGTCGGCGCTTGATGATTTGAATGTAATTGATTCCTGAAGGGAGGCGTTCATTGTTAATGATTTTGTATTGCCTGCCTTTTGCGTAGTATTCGTTTCCGAAACTGCTCACCACTTTACCGCTGAAGTCCAGCAGGCGGAATTCAACGTAAGCTTCATCCGGATTGTCAAATATAATGGTTGACTTACCGGATTTTGAGGCAGGGTTCGGATAGACGCCGTCCTTGCTGGTGTACACTTCGCTGTCAACGGCACGGCTGTGTTCAGATTCTGTTGGACCAAAATCAATGCGGTTGCCTTGCACCCGGAGGTTTCCGTTTATATCGGTTGGGATATTGTTGAATGTTACAATCTGACCGGCATCAATCAGTACAGATCCTTCTTCTGTATTATAATTATCAGCAGCCGGATCTGTGAACCGGGCGTTTTCAATATCTCCACTCATGAAGTTTAATCCGATTTCAGCCTGTTCTCCAATGCAGTTAATGTACTTTGGAACTGAAAACGAGTTGCCGGTATTCAAGATAATAACGTTGTTAAAAATTTTATTCTTCTGGGGACTGTTGCATAAAAAGTGGATGCCTTCTTCTGCTGGAGAAAGAATGAGGTTGTGGTAAATATTGAAGTACATGCCACTGATCGAATTTTTATCATCGATGTACATTCCGTATTTCTGACTGGATGGGCTTTTACTTTTTCCTGGTCTGATAATTTCGTTGTTGAAGATAAAAACGTCTCCCAGTCCGTTGGCAAATATACCCATGCCTTCTCCATCCTTAATTTTATTGGCATGTATAGCACCGGTTGTTCCTCCTCCCAAAGCAATACCGGTCATTTGGAAAGGAGCAAATGACTGGGAGTCGTATCGAATAAGGTTGTGATGAATATCAGCATTGATGGCTGAGCTGACTTGAATGCCATCCCACCCGGTGAATTCAACGATATTATTGTATACTTCTACGTTTTTCAGCAGCGGTGGATAAACAATCACATTAGTGCCATTGCATACGATCGTCTGGCCACTGTAGAAAGAACTACCGATGTACATGCCTTCAGTCCCTGTATGATGAACATAGCAATGATGAATGATGGTGTTTTCCTGCATGAATGAACTTCTGTCAAAACCACAGAAGGGTTCTGTTTTCGCAATGATGCCTGAAAACTCACTGTGTCCGACTTCAATATGATCTACTTCAAAAAAACTGCTGAAATCTCCAATGCTGAGACCGCTGCCTTTCCGGTTGTACACTTTGAATCCGTATTCTTCATCGCTGCTTCCGGTGCCTGTGATACGGATATGCTTGCTCATCCGGATGGAAATTCCGAAGTAGTGATCGGAATCAATAATCACAGGTCCATTGCGGTTAATGATGATCACCGGCAAACTATCAGTTCCATTGATGTTTTTGAAAATGATAAATTTCCTCGGGCCGGCTTCTACTGCAATGGTATCGCCCGGCTGAATATTGTTGTAAGGTGCAAGATTGCCGTCAACTACATTTACAGAATTGTCGACCGGATGAATGTTTTGGGAATAGACGATGCTGCAGGACCAAAAAGTGCTTGCGATGAAAAAATGGAAAAGTTTGTTCCTGTAACTGGACATCAGCGATGCAGGAGTTTGTTGTTGTCACGATATCCCGGCTTGTCTTCATACCAGTCGGGGTACAAGGTGCCTCCTGATTGTGCCCAGTCTGCAAAATGCAGATAGGCATTGATAATGGAGGTTTTTTCGGTGATAATGGGAAATTCAGCCGGGATGTTGATGCACCAGGGCAGATTATTCTCCGATTTATAATATCTCCCTAATGCCATATTGCTTCTATCCTGACCGGTATTGAACAAAGAGGCATCTGCCAAAGCTGTAGGCGGTTTATCCGGTAGGTGTATTTCAAATCCTCTCCTTTTGTTTGAAATGATGAAGGGGTTGAAAGGAGCGACGCCTAATGTATTCTGCGGAATACCGGCAACAAATCTTACCGCCAGACGAACGGTATCACTTGCAATGACCGGCGATCCCGGTTCTGTGTTTACATAGTATCCGCTTTGACAGGGTGCAATATTGTTTGAATTATCAAAGACAATTACTACTGCATTTTGTTGATTTGCTTCCGTACCGTTGGCATTGTTCGCAATATAATTTTCGGTGTACACCGGGCCGTTTACCGTTTCAACAAAATAACCGGGAACGGGAAATTCTATGCCTAAACCATGTTGATAAGAACCGCCAGCTGCTTTTATAAAGATCTTCGACTGAACTTCTTTTACATCATTGTTGGCATCTGTAATCATGTTAAATCGATAACCGACCAATAAGTCGTTCAGGTCGTAGTCGCCTTTGTAAGGCCAGAGGTCTTCAAAGGCCAGATAGCCAAATGATTTATCAGACGGGTAATAATTGTTAAAGGCCAGATCTGGATCAAAGGGGTACTCATCTGAGTTATCGTCGATACCATCTCCGTCTGTATCAACCGGCGCTGCAGATCTGTTTGCTGAACCAGTGGACAAGGCAGAAGATGTTGATGTGGAGATATAAATAACGGCGTCGTTAAAATCTTCATCGCTTCCGGAAGATCTGTTGCTCTCTTCAAAACCGACAATCATTTTATTCTCTGCCTGATCCCAAAGGAGAACATGGTGATTTTTTTTCTGCGGATCAGTTTCAGGGTTTAGTGCCGGATTGGTATAATATTGGGCCGTTCCGTTTCCAACAGTTGCAGTTGAAATATTGTAGGCATTTGAAAGTAAAACAAGACCGACAATGGTATCTGGTCCAATTATTCCCAATGATACTTTATCTCCGGTAACAAGGCCTCCAGACGAATTTATATAACTCAGGTTGGGGAAAACAACTTTAATTTCTGAAATGTCATTGACTGAAGTTGGAGGATTGAATTTGTTGTATTTATAATAGCCGATGGTGTTTCTGTTATTAGCTCCTTCATGTACATACGTCATCCAGACTTCGGCTTGATGCGTAATTTCAATTTCAGTGGTAGAACTTCCCGACAGATATTGAGGATGATGTACGGTGACCGCTTTGTATTCAGGCAGTGAGCTGTTGCTTCTGGATAAAAAGCTTGCGGTAATGTCTTCTCTTGAAGAGGAAAGATAATTGGGGACGCCTTGCGTGTTCCAACCTCCCAGATAGGATAAAACAGGGACATATGTGTTCCTTGCCGCAGAACCGGAAGCTGGTATGTTGTTTCCTGAAGATGAATGCTGTTTTATTTTTTGTGGACTGGAGCCGCCTAAGGTTACGTTGATGGATCCGGTGCTTAGGTCTGCCGGGATGTTTTCCGGGAGTCCGATATAACTGGTACGGATGATCACTTCTTTCACAGACTTGGGAGCCATGAATGAGGTGGAAAAAATACCATTGCTGTTGGAGGAGCCATTTATCAGGACATATCCGTTGTTTTCTGGCAAATCTGTCCAGACTGAAATTCTGATACCGGATAAGGGCGCATCCGTATTCGTCTTCAGCGTCAGCGAAAAATTGATTTTTCTTTCGTTGGCGTAGCTAAAGTTGGCGGGCACCTGCATCTGATTGATGTCAGTTACCTGTCCGGTCGAATTGTCATCTCCCGTGTATTCATCGATTTCCTTTACACACGAAGTGAGTAACAAGGTAAAGCAAAGGAGCGATATAGGAGCTAAATGGCGGCAATACATAGATGAGGATAGGAGGGACTTCCTAACGCTCAAGTATACGGCAATTTGAAGCAGTTGGCTATTACAAAATAACTGCTAATCTTACATTTTCCCGTTCTATGCCGGGTTGTGTCCAGCCATGGCTTTACGGGCCGACCGCTCCCAAACCGACGATTGGTTTCCTTTCAGATAACGCAGGAAACCGGCAATTGCCGCGTAGTTCATCATCACAAAATAATACGGGATGAAGAAGGGTTTGAATTTGATTTCTCGCTTTTCCAGCAAATATCCGGCGAATGCAAAAACATAGAATGTGATTTGCAACTGCAGTACGATGGTGTAAAAACTATTGTCGATGGCCAGAAGGACATTTAAGGGCATGGCCAACAGCAGAAACAAGGGCGCTAATGTCCATCTGAGGACGCGATGGGAGATGTACTGGAACGTCAGCACCGGATGGTTGAATACGTTGAACAGACTTCCCAGTCGGCTCATGGCTTGCCATCCTCCGGCACAGATTCTGATTTTTCGCTTCAGCTCCTCTTTGCTATCGGCAGAAGAAGTTTCAAGGGCTGTTGCAGCCGGATCATAAAGCACCCGGTAACCTGCCTGAGTAATGCGGAGAGAGAGTACGAAGTCATCAAGAATAGTATCTTCTTCCAGTGGTTTGAACAAATGGCGGCGGAAGGAAAATAATTCCCCGGCTGCACCTACCACGGTAAGAAGGCGTGCGTCGAAACGCTTCAGCATGGATTCGTATTTCCAGTAGAACCCTTCTCCAGCTCCGGCTGCATTTTCCTTATCGGATTGCATGATTCTTTTTTCTCCGCTCACCGCGCCAACAACTGGATTGATGTAATGGCGTACCAGCTTGTGGACGGCATCAGCAGGAAGAATGGTATTTGCATCGGAGAAAATGATGATTTCGCCGGTACTGTGTTTTACTGATCTGTTTTCAGCTGCTGACTTTCCGCGTCGTTGTTGTTCATGCAGCACTTTCACCCCTGAAAATGTATGCAGATAATCAGCACTTCCATCGTCTGATCCGTCTGTGATAAAGATAATTTCAAGTTTGTCTTTCGGATAGTTAAGCTGCAGACAATTCTCCACTTTTTCTTTCAGGATTCCCTTTTCGTTGTAACAGGGAATTATGAATGATACGGTGGGCTCAAATTTGGGGTTGATGATTGTTCGCTCCGATACAAATAAATCGCGGATTTTAACCATCGCAATCAAAATGATACCATAACCGAAGTAGGCGTAGAAGATGATGAACAGAAATATCCAGAATATGATTTCCATAGTTTAAATGGCGACTTTGAGGTGAGTTTGATTTTCTTTTGGTTTTTCCCAGGCTTGGGTAGCCGGATTGTATTGTTTGATGATGCGGGCAGGGTTGCCGGCAACGATTGAATAATCAGGTGCGTTTTTAGTAACTACACTGCCTGCTGCAACAACAACATGTTTCCCGATGGTTACACCGGAGGTTATTACGGCATTCGCACCGATCCAGCTATCATCACCGATCGTCACCAGTGCAGTTGTGCACGGTTGTAAGCGGATGGGTGTATGGATGTCCTGGTAACCGTGATTTAATGCGGAAATTACCACGTTCTGTGCGATGATGACATTGTTGCCAATAGTAACGGGGCCGATCAGGGTATTGCTCATGCCTACACGACTCCCATATCCGATATTTACTTCCCCCATACCATTATTTACAACTGAAAAGTCCTCAATGGTTGAGTTGGAGCCGATGGAGAATTTATTGAAGGGTAACACATCCATTCGGGTGCGTCTGCGAATGATGGATCCTTTCCCTTTTTTGTGGATCAGTGGATTCAGAAACCATTGTACCCATAACCGGGGACGAGCCTGGTTTTTGGGCATAAGCAGATAAAGGCTTAGGGCCTTCAGCTTTGGGTTGTTTTTGATGTTTTGTACAAAAGACATGGAGGGGGGCTTTCCTGCTTTTACGCAAGATCGGCAGACGGGTTACTGAATCAGGATGAAATGTAAGGGGACCTTACCGTAACGTAAATTAGAATAGGACGTAAAAAGAAACTCATACCCCATTTATGATTAAAAACAGAGATATTGTTATCGTAGGTTTGCAGCCCTGGGATATTAAAATCGGCAGTAACTGTAAGAATATTGCTATTGAGTTATCAAAGTATAATCGGGTGTTGTATGTAAATCCTCCCCTCGACAGAAGTACGTTTTTAAAAGGTGGAACGGATGAACAGTTTAAAAGCAGAGTCGAGGTGATCAAAGGGCGTAAACCAGGCCTTGAACAGGTGCGTGAAAATCTCTGGAACCTGACTCCTTCACATGTTGCAGAATCGATAAACTGGATAGCTCAGCCGTCGGTGTTTGGCTGGCTGAACAAGATGAATAATAAGCGTCTTGCCCGCGATATTCAACGGTACATGCAGGAATTGAATTTTTCTGATTTCATTCTTTTCAATGACCAGTCAATGATCCGGTGTTTTCATCTTAAAGAGTTGTTGAAGCCGGATCTGTTTGTATATTATATCCGAGATAATCTGAGCACCATTTCTTACTTCAAGCGTCATGCATTGGAAATGGAGCATACCTTGATAGCTGATGCCGATGTGGTGGCTACGAATTCAGAGTTTCTTGCAGAATATGCCAGAAAATACAATCCTTCGTCGAAGTTTGTTGGACAGGGATGTGACTTTTCGTTGTATGACCAACCTGAAAAGATCAAAGTTGCAGATGAAATGCTTCCTTTTGCACGTCCTGTTATAGGTTACACCGGATTTCTTACTTCTGTTCGCCTCGATATCGCTTTACTGGAATACGTTGCTTCGCAAAACCCATCCTGGCAGATTGTGTTGGTAGGGCCGGAAGACGATGCTTTCAAAACCAGCCGTCTTCATCAGATGAACAATGTTCATTTTTTGGGAAATAAAACACCGGAGAGTCTTCCCGGATATATCAAGTCATTTGATGTTACCATCAATCCGCAACTGATCAATGAAGTTACGATGGGTAATTATCCTCGTAAAATTGATGAATACCTGGCCATGGGAAAACCTGTAGTGGCTACTTATACACCGTTTATGGAGTATTTTATAGAGTTTACCTATCTGGCCAAAACGCATGAGGAGTTCGCTTCACAGATAGCTAAAGCCCTCAGAGAAGATAATCCCGAAGTCGCTGCGGCCAGAAGAAATTATGCCTATACACACACCTGGGAAGCAAATGTTGAGTCCATTTCAGAATTAATCGAACAAAAAGTGAAACATACCGTAGAAACGGGTATCTGATATAATCTTATGGAAAATTCAAAAATCAATATCGGCAAATACACCGAGTTTACTGAAGTGGTCGATATCAAGCGACTCAACTTCATCGCAGAAGTGATTCAAACCTATTGCCAGCCGGGAGCCAGGGTACTGGATATTGGTTGTGGTAACGGGAATATTGCCAGAGGAATTGGTAGCCTCGGGTATAAAGTAACCGGCATTGATTTCAGTGAAAATGCAATTCGCTATGCAACTTCAAGAAACACGTTACCCAACGTTGATTTTAAAGTGTGCAGCGCTGAAGAAGTGACAGATGGTGATCAGTTTGATGCTGTTATTTGCAGCGAAGTACTGGAACATCTCCATAATCCGGATGGATTAATGACCACTATTGCCAAAATTCTTCGCCCCGGAGCTATCCTCATTGCAACGGTACCGAATGGTGTCGGCCCTCGCGAATTGCTGGTTACGCGCCCGGTTCAGAAAATGTCCAAAAGCTGGATGGGAAGTATCATCAATTCATCCAAGAAAGCACTTGGGTACAGCAACAGTACCATCCAAAGTCAGAGTGAGGATCTCACACACGTACAGTTTTTCACAAAACATGCCATTACCAATCTGGTAAAGCGTCATGGTTTCGATTTGCTTCAGTTCGGACATTCCAATTTCGTAGAAAAAGTATTTCCGTATTCAATGCTGACACGTCACGTGAAAGCCCTGTCGAAATTTGACAATACGGTGATCGATTATTTACCTTCGGTAATGGCTTCAGGATTCAATACGGCCTGGAGACGTACCTGGTAAGATAAAAATAGTTAAGGGAAGGAGAGGTCAGCTTGTATATACAGGCTGGCCTTTTTGATTGAGGCCCGGCTTTGAATTAGGAATTGCAGTTTTTGTACTTCCACCTTCCAAAACCGCCTGATAAATTTTAATCAGATTAAAAACAGATTGGTTCCAGCTGAATTCCTGAATGCGGCGTTGACCTGATTCAATTAATTGCTTTCGTAAAGATTCATTATTGTTGAGGCGATGAATGGCATCAGCTATCGATTGGGGTGATTCCGGATTGATAAAAATGGCTGCGTTCCCGGCAGTTTCTGGCATGGCATGATTCCCCGAGGTTATTACAGGTGTCCCGCAAGCCATGGACTCCAGAATGGGAAGTCCGAAACTTTCTCTCAGAGATGGATATAAAAATAGTCGGGCACGGTTATAGATGTCCGGCATGTCTTCATGTTTTACATAGTTCGTGATGTAAACATGATCTCTTATCTCGTCAAGATTGTATTTGTCAATTAAACGGTTGGTAACAGCCCTCGATAAATCAGCTACAACAAGTTTTAATGCACTGCCATGTTTTTTAACGTAGGCATGATACGCTTTTAGAACATTTAGTGTATTCTTTTTTGGATCTGTGTTTCCCAGGAAAAAGATGAATGGATGATTTGGTAATTTGTATTTGAGACTAACCGATAGCGTTGTTTCTGCCGGCTTAGGCATAAAGTGCATGGATACGGCATTCGGTATAACGGTGAGTCGTCCGGTTAGTTCCGGTAGGCGGTCCAATATAATCCGTTTCTCATTCTGAGAAACCGTAACCAGTCCTTCAGCTTTGCGGATAATTCTGGGGACAATAAATCGCCTGTATTTTTTACCGATTTGTTGATAAAGCGAACCGCCCTTTAAGTCATCTCTTTTTTCGAGATAAATAATGTCGTGCAAGGTAACCAGTCGTTTGCAGTGCAGGAATAAAGGAGAAGTATTTCCGGTTGAATGTAGAACGTCTAGTTTGTACTTCAACGCGAGAAAAGGCAAAATACATTGTTCGATGATCGGAGAAGGTGCCCGGGGAATTTTTACAATCTGAAAATTTGCCGACGATTCAAGTGTATATCCTTCCTGATCATCAAAACAGAAGAGAATATATGTATTGAGTTTGTCCAGATATTGCAGACGTTTAACTGTTTCCAACGCCACAATATCCATCCCATGTTTGTTTTTCCGGAAAATCCGGAACGCCTCAATACCTATTCTCATTGTTATAGCTTATGCTGCAGCTCTTGCAGTTACCGGAAGAAGCTCCCGGTAGAGGTTTTCATTGTTCTGCACCATCATTCTTACATCAAAAGTACTTTCAACGGTTTGGCGTGCATTCTCGCCAAGTACTCGTTGCATTTCCTTGCTTTCATGTAGACGTAGAATAGCTGCGGCCAGAGCTTCATGCGATTTGCAGGGAACCAGCAGGCCGTTTTGTCCTTCCAGAATTGCTTCCTTGGAACCATCTACTGGTGTGGCAACAATGGCTTTTCGCATAGCCATCGCTTCCAGCATTCCAATGGGAAGACCCTCCCATAGTGAAGGCAAGGTGTATATATCAAAGGTGTTGAGTACTTCCGGAATGTCGGTCCTGAATGCGTGGAATTTAATCATGTCCGTTACGTTCAGTTCTTTGGCAAGATCCATACTGGCCTGTTTCAGATCGCCATCTCCAATGAACAGAAACTGTATGTCTCTTGTTGTTTTTGCAACTTCAGCAACAGCTCTTACAAGCGTGAAGGGGTCTTTCTGAACGGTCATACGGACCAGATAGCCGACAACTGTTTTGCCTGGTTCAATACCAAGTTCTGTTCTCAGGTCGTTCATCGGACGATCAGGGTTGAATCGCTGGAGGTCGATGCCGTAATTGATAACCCTGCTGCGTTTCATGTGGAATCGTTCGATTCCGTCACGTTGATTAGATTGGGAAACACTGATGGTTACGTTCACCTGATCAGTGAGGAATTTTTCTGATAGCTCACGCATCCTTCTGATATGATAAGGCTGATCCTGATGAAAGGACCATCCGTGAACTGTGTAGGCAATGGGTAAGCCAAGTGATTTGGCAGGGAAAACGGTATTGCTCAATGCCCTGGTTCCATGTGCATGGAGAATGTCGATATCTTCTTTTTTGAGAATATCTTTCACGGCATTATACGTAGTCAGATTGAAAGGCTTAAGGGTTTCTACTACATAGGTTTTTATACCCATGGATTTCAAACGCTCTACCATTGGGCCGTCAGTAAAGGAAAGTACGATGGGTTCGAACTCTGCTTTATTCATTCCTTTTACAAGGTCGAGTACATGCGATTCTCCACCACCAATTTGTCCCTGGCGAATGGTTTCGAGTATTTTGATTTTTCTATATGACATGGGGTCGACTTAAATAGTTGTTTTTTCGAATTGAGCGGTATGAGGGGTGTGGATAAACCGTTTGTTGGCACCTTTGATCTTAAACATGGCTGCGAACATGATGAAAATAGTGCGGGGTAAACTCATGATCGCATACATCAGATCCTTGTTCCAGTATTCCTTCGGAATGGCTATGGCATAAGCGCTGATATAGGCAATACCGAGCAATAGCCAGCTGAGGAAACCCGGACCTGCATCCGGAATAAACAGGTTGAAAAGGGCCATGCAGCCAATAGTACCTAATAAGATGACTTTAGGTACCAGGGCATAGTGCATTACTTTGTTTGCGTAATCGATACGACCCATGAACAGATTCAATAATCCTTTGAGCCAGTATTTTTTCAGATAGATCATCTGCGCAGCAACCCAACGCGTGCGTTGATTGGCAAAGACCTCTGATTTCTGGACTTTCTCATCGAGTACAACTGCATCATCCAGGTAGACGATTTTATGATTGTCATCGATCAATGTCATCTCCAGCTCTTTGTCAAATCCTCCAACTGCTTCGATTTCCGACATTACCTGTTTGAGATAGATATAGGAGAAGGCCATGCCGGATCCGATAACAGCACTTGATAAACCAACGGCTACCTGGCCTTTGCGCATGATATGATTGTTCACCTCTTCGCTTATGGCATCGAGGATTGCATAACCAGTGTTTTTATTCTTGGCAGCCCGGTGACCCTGAATAGCATAGCAGCCTGAAACAGATGCTTTGTTTACCTTGTCGAGAAAATCAGGCATCATAACATTGTCGGCGTCGAGAATAACGGCCAGATCATACGGCTTCGAAATCTGACGAAATGCTTCGTTTAAAGCTTTTGCTTTGGTGCTTACGTCGAAGGATACGGTGATGACCTGTAGTGGTAGTTTTTTGAGCTCCGTGAGTGTTTCCGGTTGGAGTGAGTCGGCAATAACAAAAACATCATATCGATGGGATGGGTATTGTTGCAACAAGGCCTGACGGGCCGTTTGCAGGATGACGGCGTCTTCTTTGTAAGCAGGCATCATGACTGCAATCTTTTTAAAATTGTCTTTATGATTGTAAGACTTGTTACGGTAGAAGTGGCCTGCCAATGAGAAAAAGAGGAAGTAGGCAACCGTGGGGATGCAGAGCAGGAAGACGATGATCAGCATGAGGTTGAGTAAGGCCATATGATTTCAGATTAATGATTCATTACGATGGATATCTTTCGCAGTGACATTCCAGAGAACTCCTCTCCAGAAAGCCTTGAGCATATCAGTTTTGCCCTTCAGCAAGTACTGAAAGGTGTTCTTCGGTATAGATACAACAAGGAAAAAAATGAGGCTGACAAAAAGCCGGAAACCTTTCACATTTCTGCGTTGGTACAGCAGTCGGTTTCGGGTCAGGTAATAGGTTTTAAGGGTACTGCCTTTTCCGGTGGAGATGGATTCTTTATGGAAGATAGTGGATGTTGCTTCGTACCAGATGGAGTAACCGGAACGTTTAATGCGTTCGCAGTAGTCCATTTCCTCGTAATACAGGAAGAAAAGATCTGCCATCAATCCGATCTCTTCTACAACTTTCCTGGATACCATCATAGCAGCTCCATGCGCCCTGCTGGTGGTGTGTGAAGTATTGTACTGGCCGTTGTCTTTTTCTCCGAATCCGATTGCTGTTCCGCGTCCGGTATAGGGATTGATGGGATTGAAGCCTGCAAATTGTATCACTCCGGGACTATGATGGAAAATGATTTTCGGTGAAACAGCACCTACGCTTGCATCCTTTTCAAAGCGGTCTACAAGAGGTTCCAGAAAACCGGGTTCGACTTCTGTATCGTTATTGAGCATCAGGAAATATTTTCCTTTTGCTGCATTGAAGCCGAGGTTGTTTCCACCGGCAAATCCCAGGTTTTTCTCACTCCTGATAAATGTAATCCAGGGATGCTCTTTTTTTATAACAGAGGCATCTTCTGCACTCGCATTGTCAACTATTATTACCTCGATATTCGGATAGGTAATGCGTTGCAAAGAAGCGAGCATTTCGCAGGTTACACGGGCACCATTGTAATTGATGCTGACGATACTGACGAGTGGTTTTTCAGACTGGGGATTCATCCGGCTTATTTAACGCCCGGTTGCGCACAAAGGTTTCCCCTAAAAACATATATACGAGAGAAATATAGATGCAGGGGCCCGTCGGGAACTGTCCGAAAATCTGGTTCCCGTAACTGGCAAAACAGACCCCGAAGAATCCGGCATAGAAAGCGGCGAGTTTGAATTTCAATTCTGCATCCTGTAGCTTAAAAAGAAAGATAAATCTGTTCCCGAGAAAGAAGAGCAGCATGCTCAGATAGATGGTTAATCCGACAGCACCTGTTGTTGCCCAGATTTTTACATACCATGAATCGAGTGGGGTGGTGGCCAGGAAAGTGCCTGGACTGAAACGCTGTCCCCACGACCCGGCCGAGCCGAGTCCGCCCCCAAGCGGACGTGAAGCCAGATACAGCTTTAGTTTTGCCTGATTATTCAGACGAGCCTGTAAGGATGCATCATTCGGGTCCAGAGCTGTCCGCATCCTTCTGATCTGGTCATTTTGCTGGCCAATCATGGTGTACTTAAGTGTTCCAAATGCCAGTACGCCAACGATAGCACCCGGTATAATGATCTTCATGTTGTTTGATACCAGAAAGTAGATGGCGAATCCGGTAATGACCACAAACAAAGCGCCTCTTGTACCCGATATGGCCATGCCATATAAAGATAGCAGACAAGTGATAATGTAGAATATCTTCCTCTTTTTTGAATATGGTCCCATGGCGAGAACTCCTGCTACAACACCGGCGTGCGCCTGTGCAGCACCGAACTGTCCGGCATCGGAGTAGAAGGAGAATACACGCAGTTTTCCAAAAAGAATATGCGTACTTTTTGCTCCCATTTCCAGCCAACGGTTTTCTGCGTAGTCCATCCCGAAAAGCAGTTGTTTCATCCCCCAAAAGGTGGCGAATAGTGAAATGCTCAGCCAGATTTTAATGAAGGATTCCATGTCCTTTTCACTATACAGCAAGGTGAAAGCTAACGGTACAGTGGCTACGAAATAGAGTGATACGCCGCGGATGTCGTAAAACCATGCTTCAATGCTTCTTGCTTCCGGATTGGCAATTTCAATCACACAATAGCTGAACCAGATCAGAATGCCAAGCATTAATGGATTCTTGATAGATGGCGCTTCCAGATCTTCCTTGGTGCGGAAAAGAATTCCTAGAGCAGTAATCAGCAGAATGATGTCAACACCTAAACCAAATGGACCATCTATGTAACGTGTAATACCATTGGCGAAGAATGAAAACGAAAACATGGTCCATAAACCCACCTTTGGTTTTGAAATGATGAGACCGAGAAATCCAATTCCGATGGGTAAGCAGGCCAAACCAATCATGGCCGCAATGCCTCCTTTGTAAAAGGTAATGCCAAGAACGATCGCAAGCATGATCATGAAGATCGCTTGCAGAAGCCCTTTTATCTTTAAATTATCAGGATGCGGGATTACCAACCTTTAACGCTTTTATGCGTTCCTTGAGCGGTTGGAGTATATGCAACATCGAATGATAACCGGTTTGAAGGGTTTCTGAGATTCGGTGGTGCAGATATTTTTTCAGGAAGAAATTCCCGAAGATCACGCCGGTCAGGAACGTGAGTATTGATACGGTGGCAACGCTTCCAATGTTACCGAAATAGTGAATGGCAATCAGGTCTCCGCTCACATTTACAATGAGCATCAAAATAACCTTGAGGAAGTTCAGGTAAGGTTTGCCGATAATATCCAATGTTATTCCACTGAACCGATCGAGTGGAAGGAAGGCAGCGTAAACGGCCAGAATACGTAATACATTGGCTGATTCGGCGTATTGTGCTCCGCCCAGGATGATAACGAGAGAGTCGGCAAAGAGAATGCATCCGATGATCAGTGGCAGCAGAACAAGCGTGAGCAATCCGGTGTACTTATAATACATCTGACGTAATTCTGCTTTGTGCTCCGGTGATCTGAATTTTGACATTACCGGCATCGCGCTGGCAGCAAAACTGCGCAACAGGATTTCAATGACTTCTACTAGTTTCAAGGGAATACTATAACTTGCGACTTCTCTTGCGCCCAGCATGAAACCGATTAATAGGGTGTCCGAACTGCGAAGCAGGTTAGATCCCATCAGGGTTCCCATGCTAAACTTTCCAAAATTGAAAAGATCGCGCATCATATTCTTCGTCGCGTACTTCACGGTGCCAATCATCGACCAGCCGGTCCATACGGAAATGGCACTGGGCAGCAAACCGGAGATAATGAATCCCGCAAGTACAACTTCAGAGGATGCATAATTTGCGATTAAAGCAATAAGAATGCAGGTGATAAAACTCAATTGATTGAGTAAACGAATATAGAGTACTTTTTCAAAGGAGGATTTGGCTTGTAATAACCACGCGGCATAATTAAACGGCAATGTAGTAATAGCTGCCAGCCAGTACCAGGTAAGGAACATTTGAATTCCTGCATTGGTAATATAATGACCAAATAGGACATCTATTAAAACAGTAATAATGGAAATAACCAGCGTGGTGATGATTGATATCAGCCATCCGGAACCCGAAACCACCTTGAACTGACTTTCTTCTGATGATGCGGCAAAGCGGATCAGCGAAGTGTGAATAATACCCGCACGCAGCAAATCGGCAAAAATGTAGGCAGTCATGAACATGATCCATGCTCCCATTTCATCCTTGCTCAGCAGACGGGCAACAAGTGCAATGCTGCCAAAACCGAGTATTGCATTCACCAGATTACCTGCCAGTGAAAGAGTGTGACGATTTCGGATGAGATTTTTTATGGAGTTAATCACGTTTGCTGTTACGAGCGTTTAAAGTTGAATGTTACTACTCGTTTTATCGCTTTTCTTACAAAGGTTCGTTGCTTGGGAAGTTCACCGATGATGGCTTCCAACCGGTCGATTTCAGTGTGATTGAGGATCACCATGGGTTGAACCTCCGTCATTTTGGTGAAGAGGGTCAATGCTCTTGAATCAGCTTCCGACCAAACCCTTTCACCTGAAACGACAAATAGGTGTGAGGCTATCCCCTTGATCAGGTTATCATTCAGTGAGAACCTGCCCAGTTCATCAAGTTCAATAATAATGAGGTTGAAGTCAGAAATATTGATTCCAATGATCTTTAACCAATCGTATATAGTGTTCCCTTGAAAGGAGGTGTCTGTTTTCCTGTAGGTGAAAGGAGTAACACAAGGGGGAAAACCTTGCAATTCATCTGGTGAGAGATAAAGTACTTTGTTAACGCGTTCGCCTAATTTACCCGCGATCATTTTACCGATGAAACTTTTTCCTTCATCTTTTTTAATACTGCTTATTCCTATTACAGGAGGCAGTTTGTTTTCCTGAAAGAGCTCTTTGTTATTTGCCGAAAATGTAGAGCTGAAGTGTGCAAGAATACTTTGTCTCAGTACCGCAATATTGTAACGTGTATCAATTTTATCGAAATGCGGGAAGGCGGTAAGAAAGGTGAGTTTTGTGAATTTTTCTGCCCTTGCCGGTGTCTGCACCGTTTTCCCAATGAATGATTTTCCAACAACGATGGATAAGCTAAGTACAAAGGTGGCGAGGAAAGCCATGATGATCATCATACCTCGCTTGGATGGTTGCGGCTTTAATGGTAGGAAAGGATAGTCAGTGATAGAAAGGTTGTTCGACATCTGCAGGCTCTGTTGTCGTAGTCTGGCCATGTTAAGCCCATGAAGAATACTCAAATATTCTTTTTCATTGATATCCACTTCACGTTCGATGCGTTTCAGGTTGGATCCAACCGGTGCCATTTCCTTGTATAATTCGTCGAAGCTGTTGAGTCGCTTGTTGATCACATCCAGTTTAGCCTGGTTTTCTTCCACGGCCAGAAAGCTACCCAGCCATTCGGATAAGAGGTTGGCACGGGGAAGGCCTTCAGGTGTATTATTCCATTTGTATTGTTTATTGACTTCTTCCTTGATCTGTTTTTTAATGCGGTCAGATTCCTTCCGGTAGGTCTCCAGTAGTTCTGTTTCTTCATTGTATAATTCCGCATTCGCAATCTTATAAGTAATCTCCGATAGTTGCTCCCGAAGTTTGGTCAGATTTTCATTGATCTCGAGTATGTTTTTCTTGATGTCAATTTTCTGTTCGATCTTTTTCAGGGCCGCCCTCGATGCTTCCAGCGATTCTTCCTGCTTTTGCTTATCGCTGATTACGTTTTCTTTTGAGTTGGCGACGAATTTTGCCTGCTCGTAGAAGTTGATAATTTTGTTCTCTGAGCTGTAATCGCGCAGCCGGTCTTCGGATTTTCTTAGACGGTTGGCTGCCTGATTCAACTGTTCTTCGAAGTATTTTACAACATTGCTTGTTTCCGCACCTTTAATGCCTTTGTAGCGGGTGATCACTACGTTGACAATCGTTTGCAGAGTTTGCTGGCAAACGGCAGGATCATTCGATTTGTAACTGATCTCAATCATGTCACTCGATTGTTTCCGCTGAGGATTCATGTTCGAGCTGATGGCTTCTACACTATATATGCTGGATGGGGTGGTGAGAAGTTCTATTATCTCATTGTGTTCGGAGGACCTTTTATAGCTTTCAATACGGAAAAAGGTCAGTTCTTCCGACCCTTTTACGATTAGTTTTTTCCTTAATGCATCCGGTAGTTCTTCGCGTATATGATCAAAGTTTTCAGGCGACAGGTCTTTGTATGCAGGCTTTTCAATCAGCAGGTGTTTGGCGAGCAGACGCATCCCGACTTCTTCAAGTGTTTCACGCGATTTAATCGTTGCCATCAGGTTGTCAAAAGCGTTGTTCACGGCAAAATAGTCCACGCGATCGTTTTCTCCCGAAGTGATACCATAACCGCTGGCAATACCGGTATATACCTGTGTATTTGAAACGTATTCTTTCTTGGTGTTACGGGTAAGATAAAATACGACACCGGCCGTCATTAACGGAAAAATCACGAGCACTTTCCAGTGTCGTGCAATCAGTCGTATAAATTCTAGCAAACTCACTTTTTCCTCACCAATGTGTCAAGTCGTACGCCCAGCAATTTTTCCAACGAAAGGTATTTGTTGTAGAAATTACTTCTTGCGATTTCGTAATCCTGCTCAGCTTTCGATGCAATGGCGGCGACGGATGAATAATCCGCTATGGTGATGTCACCTTGAGCGAATTGTTTGTCGGCCATCTCCTGCAGTAACCGGGTAGTACCACGGCTTCTGGTCGAAAGAAGCAGAATTCTATGGGCAGATAGCATCTCATTATACTCTGAAATGACCTGTCGGGATACATCCAGTTTGATTTTTTCACCTGTTTTCTCCCGTACTTCACGCTCATGTTCGTAAACGTTGATGCGGCTCGTTCGTCCAAAGAGGAGAAACAAGGGCACACTCACGTTAAGTCCCAAACGGTAACCTGTTTGCAGACTACTGGATTGAACCGTGTTAACTTCCTGGTTGGAATCGTAAAACAGCGATTGATTACCCATCGATTGACTGAAGGTGCCTGAAATTCCATTTTGCCATTCACGACGTGCAAATTTAATCTGGTCTTTACTGGCGTCAATTAATGCATCTTGTGCCTGAATAGTCGGACTGTTTTGAATGGCAACTTTGATAAGACTGTCAATAGGAACAAACTGATCCGAAAGCTCCTTGTTTAAGTCAATTTTTGATAAAGTGGTATCGTTGAGTGAAAAGGCAGGATTTGCATTCAGATCCCGATAAGGGAACGCACTTACTTCTTCTTCACCCTGAGCTGAACAGAGTTGTGTGGTCAGTGTTAGGAGGAAAAGAATGGAGAGAATATTTCGTTTGATTTTGTTGAATGCACCAGCCATATCACTACACATTTTCACTTTGAAGGAGTGCGGGGAATGTCCGGAGTATAATTTTAATGTCGAGTAGAAGTGAGTGATTCAGTGCATAATTATTGTCCAGTGCAATTCGCTCTTCCTCCGACATATCTTTCTTCCCGCGTTTGGTAACCTGCCATAGTCCAGTTAATCCTGCCGGTGCCAGAAACCTGAAGGCTCTGGAGTCGGTAGTCAGCATCTCTGCTTCATATAACGGCAGGGGACGATTGCCTACTAACGACATGTCTCCTCGTAATATATTTATAAGTTGAGGCAGTTCATCAATGGATGAGTTACGCAGAAATTTACCAACTTTCGAAATGCGTGGATCATCCTTTGCTTTGAAGAATATTCCTTGCTTCTCCAGATCCTGCAAAAAGAAATAAAAGTTTTCACAGATTTGCCGGTTGTCGGCATACATCATCGGTGAGCAGGGTTTGCCTAATCGTTTGCAGTCAGGGCATTCTTTTGGTACTTCCATCTCAGTAGCTCCTGCATAAAGATTCAGGTGCCCCATGTTGTCGATCTTTTTATCTGCATCCGGAATCATCGTTCTGAATTTCAGCAGATCGAAAATTTTATAATTCGATCCAACTCGCTTGGAGCGATAAAAGATAGGTCCTTTGGATTCAAGGCGGATGGCAATGGCTGCTCCGAGCATAACCGGAGATGCAATCAGTAAAGCGGTAGAAGAAATACCAATGTCAAGCAGCCTCTTGGCGATTAAACTTCTGCGGCTATATAAAGAACTGAGTGAATTCTGTCCGTGTTTCTGACTGAATAGCTGAATAACCTGGAATACGGTAGTTGTTACCTTCTCCGTTGGAACTACATCAAGATATCCATCATTAAGGTATTGGCTCAGTTTGGTCCGGTCGGGTTTTTGCGTATAACCAATGATGATGGTTTTTCTGAATGCAGGTTTCGAGCGGATGATTTTCATTGTATCATTGCTCGGGTCGATTGAAGGATCAATCTCTGTAATCAGAATGTCGGGATATCTGTCCTGCCGCATCCATTGAAAGGCGGAGAACAAATCATTAAAGCAAATTACATCATGACGCGTGAAGGCACTTTTAAAAAGCTCCTGTTGTTCGCTGGTTTGGTTGATATAAACGATTTTCATATGGGGACTGAAAATATTTATGCTGCCGTCATGCGACGGAAGATCACCTGAATGCGGACCATCAGCTCTTCAGGATTGAATGGTTTCTGGAGATAATCATCAGCTCCTACGGTAAACGATTTGATACGGTCAGAACTTTTTTGCTTGCTTGAAAGCATGATCACAGGTACCTTTTCCATGCCGGATTGTTTACGGATGTTTTCAGTTAATTCATATCCGTTTACCATTGGCATGTCTATGTCAACCAGAATAAGGTCTGCCGTATTTCCTTCCTGGAGCCATGTCATGGCTTCATATCCGTTATCTTTCGTTACAACATCATACTCATCGGAAAGGAAATTTTCCAATAGCATGCGGATGCTTAATTCATCGTCAACAACCAGGATTTGCTTTTTCATATTCTTATTGGGGTTACTTTTTTTATACGCAGTTTATTTTCCAGAGGTTTCTCTTGAATGGTAGAATTTTAATGCTGTTTCGAGGTCTTTGATGGAAAGTTCCAGTTCCTGCGCCATAGATGGCCAGATATTTTGGATTTCTTCCTGTGAATAAGATGAACTTGATTGATCTTCAATCCATTTCATGTTTTTCTCTAAACCCGGATTGCCCATCATATTCATGTTGGGTATTAATTTGTGTGCTGCCTTGGTTACTTTCTCCCATTCATTGTTCAAAATGGAATTGTTCAGTTCCGCTACGGTTGCAGGGACGCTTTCCAGAAGTACTGTTAACATCTTAATGATGAAGCTATCTTTGCCTCTGCTGAATGCAGTAAGTACATGCATGCTGGCATGTTTCAAAACAAGTTCATCACTTTTATCGTTGGTTGTTTTTCCCAAAGGTTGTTCTGCAACGGTTGCTTTTGTACTGAGAAAAGCTGGTTTCTTCGTTTGGACGGGTGCGAATTTTCGGATCTTATGGAAAAGTTCTCCGGATTCGTAGGGTTTGAAAATGACATCATTCATACCGGCTTTTCCATATTGTTCTTCATTTCCTTTCATAGCATTCGCTGTCATGGCGATGATAACAATGTCTTTTTTGGGACCCTTGAATTCACTCCGTATATACTGTGTAGCGTCAATGCCACTCATTTCCGGCATTTGAATGTCCATCAGGATAAGGTCATATTCGTTTCTTCGCGCCATTTCCACAGCTACCTTTCCGTTATCGGCTATGTCCAGACTGGCTCCCCAATCCTGAATTAATTCTGATGCAAACAGCTGATTCACTTTATTGTCTTCGGCCATCAGAATGCGAAGTCCATTCAGTTTCCCGGAATAATCTTCTTCAGGGTGATTTTGTGTTTCCTGCAACTGACTTGCTTTTTCGAGGTTCAGGTCGAAAAAGAATTCAGAACCTTCCCCATGATGACTGGTAACACGGATTTTTCCACCCATCAGCTCAAGCATGTTCTTTACTATTGTTAATCCTAATCCTGTGCCTCCGTATTTTCTGCTGGTATCTGAATTGGCTTGTGTGAAACTGTTGAAAATTTTATCGACTTTTTCAGGGGCAATGCCAATACCACTATCTTTTACACTGAAGCGTAGCCGGCAGGCTTCTGTGGTTTGGTTGAGCAAACGAACTGAGAGAGAAACCTTGCCGTTTTCAGTGAACTTGAGTGCATTGCTGATCAAATTGGATAGTATTTGATTCAAACGTATTTCATCTCCGTTCAGTATCGGTTGTATATTATCGTCGATTGAAGTGTTCAGTTCCAGATTTTTCCGCTGTGCTTCCAGCTTAAAGGTTTGTGTGAGGTTGTAGAATAAATTAGTGAGATCAAATGGCTTCTTGACTATTTCAAACTTTCCAGCCTGTATTTTGCTGAAGTCGAGTATGTCGTTTATAATGACTAGAAGATTCTCTGCACTTTGTTTAACAGAAAATGCGTATTCTTTCTGCTTTTCGTTTAAAGGCGATTTCAGCAATAGATTGGTGAGTCCAACAATGCCATTCATGGGTGTACGGATCTCATGCGACATATTGGCTAAAAACAGTTCTTTCGTTTTTGCGCTGTCTTCTGCTGCCTGTTTTGCAATTTTTAGTTCGGTTTCAGCCTGCAGTCGTTGGGTAATATCCTGTGCAAAACCAATAATATAGGAGTCTTCGCCCGGTTCATCTACTTTATAGTTTTTGTATAAAAGACTGATGGCTTCTCCGCTCTTGCTGAGTAAATGGAGGATCCCTTCTGCGGTTTTTGACTGTTTGAAAATGTTCAGATATTCTGTTTGGAAAAGCTCACGGTGAGATGCCGGCATAAAATCCATGATGTTTTTCCCTACCATTTCTTCCAGACTATATTCGAGAAGGTTGCAGCCGGTTGGATTTATACTCAGGATGACACCGGATAGATCATGGGTGGCAATGATGGCTTGACTGTAATTGATAAGATCGCGGTTCCTTTTTTCACTCTGAAGTAGCTTGTATTCGTATTGTTTCCTCTGAGTAATGTCGCGCATGATGGATGACCTGAACAGTGCTTTTCCTTCGTCGTCACTGTGAATAATGATCAGCTGATGGACAGGTATCTCATTTCCGTTTTTATCCAGAATAGCTGTTTCACCTTTCCATGCTCCATGTTGCATCGCAAAGGGAATGGCTTTTCGCCGGATGATCAATTCAGCCCAGGCAGGATAAAGTTCATATGAAGTTTCTTTCTGCTGATTGTACCGGATTTCTTTATAAGCCTTATTTGCATAGATCATCTCACCGTTCATGTCATAATAGCTGACATAATCAGGAGATTCTTCAAGTATAGTACTAAGTTTACGGACCTCTGTTTCGGCTTCTTTTCGACTGGAGATATCATTGATGATAAACAGGTAGCCATTGTTGTTTGCCTTTTCATCGGAAATTCCGGTAACTGATAATGAAACATCAAGGTTTTTTCCGTGCGATGTGTATAATTGACATTCGATTTCGTTATTCCGGTGGTCATTCTGATAAGTGATCAGGCTTTTGAAAAGTTCTTCTGTTTTAAAAGTTTCATCAAAGGCAAGCAGATTCAGAACTTTGGAAATACCAATCACATCTTCCGCCAGATGTCCTGTTAGTTTCTCTGCACCTTTGTTAAAGGTTTTAATTACTCCTTTATCATCTGTTGCAATAATGGCTTGTCTTGCGGCATCCAGAAGTGTCCGCTGAAATACGTTCGACCGTGCCAGTAATTCAGCATTCCTTCGACTCTCTGTTACATCTCTGATGGTTCCAGAGTAGGAGTGGATGTTCTCTGTAGGACTGGTGTTAGTTTTAATCGTAAAATCAACCCACCTTTGTTGCTGGTTACTTGTGTTGATACGGAAAATGGCCGTTCCGGAAGGAGTGTCAGTGCTTTGTATGCTTTTTAATAGCCTGTTAAAAACAGGTAGATCTTCAGTATGGAGGTAGTCAACAATCCGTGTGCCCAGTGTGTCTTCAATCTGAAATCCGGATATTTCTTTCCAGGTGGAGTTGAGAAATGTGAATTCAAGATTATTATCTGCCTGGAAAATGATATCATGAACGCTGTTAATGACATTCCTGTGTTTCTTTTCGCTCGAAACTATTTCATCTTCGAATAATTTCCGTGCTGTGATATCGTGCAGGATCGCCAGGTAACGGGTAACACTTCCCTTGGAATCTTTCAGTGGGGTAACGGTGCCATTCAGCCAGATTTTATTCCCTTTGCGGGTCCTTACGTATAGCTCACCTTGCCACACATTACCTTCGCTTGCTCTGCGAATAGCCCGTGCAATGATCTCTTCCTGCTCTTCACCAGCAATTTCAATTGTGGTTTTATTAATGAAGTCTTCTGCCTGTAATCCTGTTAGTTTTTGAAGGTTCTTATTGACAGAAGAAATTCTTCCGTTTCGGCCGATCACGGCTACCAGACTCGCTTCTTCAATGGCAAAGCGGATGTTCTCAACTTCTGTTTTCGCTTCGTCAGAAGAAACTTCGATTACATGTTCCAGGTTCTTAAGACGCTTTTCATCCTCAAGATACGTTTGGTTGACAGCTTCAATGAAAGCCTTCAGCTCCGGAGAATCCGGAACTGAAGAATGAAAATATTTTTCAAGCTGTCGCCTGAGGAGCTTATGCATGGGGTGCAATATCTTCCTTTCTTTTACGAAGATTGCACCGATTAGTTTCTTTGCTTAAGCAGCCTTCTCAGCCTTTGGTGTTTAATGGAAAAAGATGATGTAGATGCCTGTTATACAGCCGATTGCGACTTCCTTGGATGTACTGCGTGATAAATCTTGAGGAGATCGTGCAACAAGGCTTCCACCTGATCGAGTGGTATCATATTGGCGCCGTCACTTAATGCTTCTGCAGGATTTGGATGGGTTTCGAGAAAGAGTCCATCTGCGCCAGTTGCAATGGCTGCTTTTGCAATAGTCGCAATAAAATCCGGACGACCTCCAGTTACACCAGAGGTTTGATTGGGTTGTTGAACGCTATGCGTGATATCCATAATGACCGGATGGCCAAAACTCTTCATTACCGGTATCGAGCGGAAATCCACTACCAGATCACCATAGCCAAAGCTATTTCCGCGTTCTGTGAGCATTACCTTATTGTTACCTGCATCTTTCACTTTCTGAACAGCAAACTTCATGGCTTCTGCTGAAAGAAACTGCCCTTTCTTAATGTTGACTACCTTGTGTGTTTTGGCAGCTGCGACGAGTAAATCGGTCTGGCGACAGAGAAAAGCCGGGATTTGCAATACGTCAACATATTCAGCTGCTATCGAAGCTTCATGGCTTTCATGGATATCAGTAATCAGAGGAATATTTAATTCTTTGCCTACCTTAGAGAGTATTTGCAATGCCATTTCATCACCCATTCCGGTATATGAGTCGATACGTGTGCGGTTGGCTTTCCTGTAGGAGGCTTTGAAGATTAATGGAATTCCCAACCGGTTAGTGATCTGCTGGAGCTGATGGGCGGTTTTGTAAGTGATGGCTTCAGATTCAACTACACAGGTGCCTGCGATCAGAAAGAAGTTGCCGGTGTCTGTATGACGAAGATGGGGGATATGTGGAATCATATCGTTCTTTTTTGCAAAGATAGCGAACTGCCGGGGAGAATGATCGGATATTTCTGAAAACAGCTTGCCGGTTTATTCGACATAGAGTACAAGACCTTTCAAATACTCGGCTTCCGGATGATAAATACTTACCGGATGATCGGCCGGTTGTGAAAGCTGATGAAGGATTTTTACTTCGCGTCCTGCTTGTAAAGCGGATTGAAAAACAAGTTTCCTGAATAAATCTTTATCAATCGCCTGTGAACAGGAGAAAGTGAACAGAATCCCGCCTTCTCTGACCTTGCGAATCCCTTCGGTATTGAGATTCCTGTAGCCGATCATGGCATTAGAGGTCTGGTTGAGGTGCTTGGCATAAGCCGGTGGATCGAGTATGATGACATCGTATGTTTCCGTTACCTGTTTTAAAAACGGCATTACATCCATGCAGTAACTCTGGTGTGAGCCGGTATAGGATTGAAGGGTCAGGTTTTTTTCTACGCCCTCAATTGCCCGCTTAGAACTGTCAACAGAATGCACCAGTTTGGCCCCTCCCTCCAACGCAAAGAGCGAAAACCCTCCGGTGTAACAGAACGTGTTCAATACAGTCTTTCCGTTGGTAAAACTGCCCAATAGTTTTCTGTTCTCCCGCTGATCCAGAAAGAAACCGGTTTTCTGACCATTAATAAAATCAACATGGAATTTTATTCCGTTCTCTTCGATGAATTCCGGGGGTGTATAGTTTTCGGATTGGATTAAAAAATCATCTCCTTCTGAATCTGCTCCATGCTTTGACATGGTTTCATTGCTTTTATCATAGATAGCTGTAAGGCATGGTATTTCTTCCAATATAATCGCTGCCAGCATTTGACGCAGCTGATACATGCCTACAGTGTAGCACTGGATAATGGCCGTGTTACCGTAAATATCAACAATAAGTCCTGGAAAACCGTCTCCTTCACCATGAATTAACCGATAACAATTGGTGTTCTCTTTTGGCAGATATATAGCATTGCGCAGCTGTATGGCCGCCTGAATTTTCCTTCTGAACAGATGGGTGTCGGGTATTGACCCACTGAAATCGAAACACCTGACAGTGATCGTGCCTTTATGCCAATGTCCGGTGGCGAGGTACTCTTTGTTTTGAGAAATAACCTGCACGATAGCACCTTCCTTCAATCCGGGAGGCTCATGCTCAATGGCACCACTGAATACCCAGGGATGTTTCTGTAGCAGCGAGCGCTCTTTTCCTTTTTTCAGACGTATGCTGGGGTAGGTAAGTTGAGGCATAAATTTCCGGTAATATTTTTCAGAGCAGTTGAAATTTTTCTGCTTTGATTTCCTTTTCTCCCGACATAATCTTTATAAGGAATGTCCCCTTCTGATTGTTTCTGGGACACCAGTTTTCAGTTATTCCGGGTTGGATTCTTTTACTGTACAGGTATTTCCCTTCGATGTCGAAAATGTTAACTGTAAATCCGGCCGGGTTGTTGTTGGCATGCAGACAGTAGTTGATTCCTTCGAGAGAAGGATTGGGCCAGATTTTTATTTCAGGAGCAGAAGGATCCTGTGAATTCAATCCTGTTGTATGGTCGATGAATCCAAAGGTGTATTCTCCTGCTTTAAGAGTGTCTACTACAAAATTTCCGATTTTGTCAAATTTATTTCCCGCGTTCTTAATTAAAGCCGTAATCACGTGCCAGTCATCAGAGGCATCCACCCTGTGAAGCAGCACCAGACTGTCTTCGGTTCCCGTGATAAGGGTGTTGTCCATCCAGCCCGATGTTAAATTGGTAGATCCATTGTAAGGGAAAGTGGCTTTCGCATGAAAACCGGTGTTGAATAGTCCGTCTACTCTCCAGTAATGGTAATCGCTTACGCGAATGCCCGGATTTACTGATTTAAATGGATCCGCTGCTACCCAGTGATGTTCAATTCTGACCTCCGAAGTGTCGTTGCCGGTGGATTGAGTATTGATCGTAATTGCTGTTTCAGTGAATACGGTAATTCCGGCGCTTGAAATCAAGTGCTCATCTGCAGTGACCGCATCCGCCATCAGGTCATTTTTGTCTATGATAAAATGCTGAACAGTAAAAGGCAGTGCGAAGTGAAATACATTGGTGACACTGTCAATCACAACGGTAAACGTGGTGTCATTGTACTGGTCGAATAGGGTGATTTGTACGGGCATTTCATAGATATGATTGTTGCCTTTTGATTTCTGTCGGGTGTAAACAAAGTAGTGGTCCAGTCCGCCGGGAACATATACTACCGAGTCAATGGAGAAATGTGGAAATCCGGGTGTGAATACCCAATCATCAAAAAAACGGGTCAGGTCCATACCCGATGAGGTGGCAAGTTCATCACGTAGATTATAACTGTTGGCATTCTGATTACCATAGGTGTTCATATAATCTTTGCAACCATTGAAAAATAACGAATCACCCATGTAGTTTCTCAATGTATGAACTATGGCCGCCCCTTTATTGTACACAGTAGGACCATAGGTGTGTGCATGAGGGATATTTATCAGCGGGAGATAACCACCATCGGTGATATGCGCAAATTGTAATACCGGACGTAAATTGTTTCGGTGCCAGTTGCGGTAGGATGGTGTGCCATAAAATTTCTCTGTCATATAACTTTCATTGAAACTGGCAAATCCTTCGTTCAGCCACATATCTCCTTCTGTTTCGCAAGTTACCCAATCGCCCCACCACATATGTGAAAGTTCATGCATCCATAATGTTTCGTATCCTAACAGCCCATTCACAAAGGCACGGCCAATGTGTATACTGCTGGCATGTTCCATTGCTCCAGATGAAAATGGAATAAGACAATATCCGACCTTATCATAACGGTAAGGGCCATACGCCTGAATGTAGTAGTATAATGTGGAATCCAGATGAATAAATGTTGAAGTGACATTGGTGGTGTCATTAGGCATCGCTGCGATTTCAACTGGAATACTCTGATAGTTTCTCTGCCAGGTCGTGTAGGGCGCCACGGCCATGCTGGCCAGATAGGTGGGGATCTCTTGTTGAAATTCCCAATTCCATCTTACTGTACCTGCGGAGATACTGTCAACTCCGTTCAATATACCATTGCAAAAGGCTTTGTAGTTAGAGGGAGTAGTGATGTGAAAACTGTAGTTTGACCGGTCAGTGAAAATATCATTGCACGGAAACCATGCCCGGCCAAAACAATGTGGATCAGAGTCAAAACCAACCCCAAGATTGAATGCGTAAACGCCGGAAAAATAAAATCCTCCCCAGTTTGATGGGTCAGTCTGTGGTGCCCCGTGATAATATACAGATACATAATCAGTATCCAAAAGGTTGACGGGTGCCGGCAGTGTTATGCTGAGATTGGTGTCATTGTAAACATAAGGGAGCAATGTGCCGGTTACATGAACAATGGAGTCAATGTTCATGGATAATAGGCTAAGCTGAAGTGTCGAAATTGGCTGGGAGGGACTCGTAAATTCTATACGGGTAAACCCTGCTATTGTTTTCCCGCTGTAGTCGATAGAGGTGATGGATACATCGTATTTGGTAACATCCGGTAAAAGTTGCGAATTACCGGCCAATGGAACCAGTAGCAGAATAATTGCAGACAGAAGATATTTCATGCTTATTCAGGTTGATGGCCCTAAAATAAGCAATGTTTTCATGTCGATGCTAATGAATGATAATGGCTCTTGCCTGATACACCTGGTCCTCGTCTCTAACTTGTATGATGTAGTTGGCATCGATCAGATGATGGATGTCAAGACCATTGGTCATCAGGCTGGAGATGCTGGTAGAATCCTGAATAACAAGCCTTCCGAGTACATCAAATACACTTAAGGTGCACGCTTCCATTCCTTTTACTTCTTCACCAACCTTAATGAAACCGTGGCCGGGGTTTGGAACAATGGTAAGCCATCCTTCCTGATTGATCGGTGTCTCGAAACGTTGCAGACGAATTGTATCACGGAAAATGCATCCGTTCGCATCAGCGATAAAAACAGGATAGTCGCCGGAGCTGAGTTGGTCTAATTGATTGCCGGTAATTCCTGACACCGGCCATTGAATATAATAGGGTGGAGTTCCTCCTGTAGCGTTTAATTGAATACTACCATCAGCATGGTGATCGGTTTCTGGTGTTGTGACCACGCCTGCTTGTATCGGAGATGGAGCGGTCAATGAAATTACTTTTGTTGAAGAGCATTGCTGACCATAATTTACGGTCACTGTATAGGTGCCGCCGGGAAGGCCAGTTATAGAAGTTCCGCTCATGCCATTACTCCAGATACTGTTCAGATGCCCAGTAGGAGTTGAGTAGAGCAGCGTGCCACTGAAATAAGTCACTGGTACATTTGATGATTGAATAAACGGAGCTGTGCTATAAAATGCAGTTGAGTTTAAATGTAAGAGCGGCGAATTAATGAAATTATTCCTCGTTCTGAGTACATTGATTTTCCCGGCTGAAGCTCTTACGCAGATGCTCCAAGAGTCGTTGTCGAGTTGAGCGGGTAGAGGTAAATTGAATGTCAGTTTACCTGTCGGATCCGGAGAGGCTGTTAATGATGACCCAATCAGTATCCATGCGGTAATATCATTTTCAAAACCCGCATATCCTCCTCGTTTTAAATAAATATCTGCAGTTACCGAAGTATCAGAATATACTTCAATTCCATTTAGTTGAATGTCGAAAGGGTTGTCAATTTGGAGGAATACACCTTCCCTTGGATTATAAAAGGCCGGTGGAGTAACAGCATAAGATGAAATGTTGCCGGCATTTAATTCAATTGCAATTTCTCCATCGGTACTATTGTGACATCTGGGAGTAACGATGTCAAGAGGATTTATAGAAAGAGCTGTAGGAGGCTGAATCGCGAAACGTGCTGTGCTGGAACAACCCATAACATCGGTGATGACGGTGTTATATTGTCCGGGAGTCAGCCCTGTTTTTATTGCCGGTTCAGTGGGATTACTGCCGTAAATATATTTTTCTCCGTTAGGCGATTCGATTTCATAAGTAATTCGACCTGATAAATTCATGATTCCTGAAGACGATGTTGCGAATGGATTTGTCGACAGTCCTCTCGCCATACCAGCATAGATGATTAGTTGGTGATCAAAATTAAAGGTGTTGCCAAGTATACTGCTGCTTACACCAAGTAGTTCGCTGTTGTAACTGTATACATACAGCGTGTGCTTTCCGGTATCGAGTTGATGCAGTGATGTCAGGTCGATTGGAATTTCGTCTTCGGTAGTCGGATAATTGAAAGTTTCATTTGCCACCAGCGTCCATGAAGCATAGTTGTTGACCAGACTGGATCCGTCACCATGATAGTAATATACTTCTATGTGTTGGTTGCCTGTTTGGTTTAATAGAAGATTGATTTTCTTTAAACTTAATTTTGACTTCAGATCAAAGGTGAACAATAAACCATTCGCAGTACTGTTTGACCATTGAGTTGTTGCAATTGAATTTTCATAAGGATAAGGTGTGCCTCCTTTGACATTATAAATAACGATACTGTTATTTGCATTGTCACAGGACGGGGGATACGCTATTGCTGATGATGTCATTGGAGAAGGCTCATGTACTTCAGCAGATTCAGTAACTGAACAGCCTGTCGCATCAGAAATAGTAACCGTATAAATACCGGCTGGTACGTTCACCAATTCATTGCTGTGAGAACCGTTCGACCATTTAAAGCTATATGGCCGTTCTCCACCGTGCGACCTTGCACGAATGAAACCGGTAGAAGTTCCAGCGCATTTGGCATCAACAACACGTCGGATTCCGGCTGTAAAGAGAATCGTCGGATAAAAGGAGGGCGCTATAATTCCGCTATTGGAAATTTCAGAATAATCAATTCTAATTCTCCCTGTTCCTCCGTTGCCACCTTGCATACATGGTGAGTTATCCAAAGGTGATATTCCTCCTGCACCGCCGTTTGCGGTGATTTGTCCTTTATTCACGACAAGTTTGGCGGTAAGATAAATGCTACCACCGGATCCGCCTCCGCCTCCGGATCCACGCTGGAAACCATTTCCTCCGCGGCCTCCATCAACATGAATTCCACCATTGCTACCAATGATAATTGGATTGCATGACGTTATCGATAAAGAACCACCGCCACCCCCACCGGCACCGGAAGAGTATCCGTTTTTTACAGCACCGCTACCGCCTCCACTGCCACCCCGTACACCGTTAAGCATATAGTCGCCGTACATATTCGAGGATGAAATGCCACACCCGGATCCGATGGAGCCATAACCGGCTCCATTACCTGCTCCATTAAAAAATGTGCCTCCCGGGCCAGCGCCCGGACCATTTCCTTTTTGCCCATTCGAAGAGGATAATGTGCCAGCTATTCCTAAACCGCCACTAAATCCTCCTCCGTTGCCTGAACCGGCTAAGGCTGATGTAAGGTTACTGGTAGCATCTCCACCATTTGATCCGTTAAGTTGAATTTCACCATCAATAATTACTGAACCCTTACAACGAAATGTTACAGGTGAATTTCCGGTAAAACTCACGACGACACCTTCGGCGATATATATATCCGTAAAGTCATAGTCCCCGGTGTTAATTACCGTGTCATTGTGGATAATAAAGGCCCCCATGTTCCCGGTTCCGCAATCAAAACAGGTTTGCCCTTGACTCCTTATAGATATAAGTTGAATCAGCAACCATATTACGGTGAATCGACACATTAATCTCATCTGCTCTTAAATCTTTGTTATCCTTAAAACGGGATTTATTTCAGGGTGTTAAGGTAAAAATCTGTTTTGTAAGAAAAATGACTTTTTTGATGTTGTTAAATAAAGAAATTAATAAAAAGTGTAATCGTTATAATGCCCAAAATATCAATAATAAACCCGGCAATTACCATTTCTTTTACCCGGATGTGTCCGCTGGAGTAAACGATTGTATTGGGGGCAGTGGCCACCGGTAACATAAAGCCTAAGGATGCGGCAAGGGCAGCAGTAGTCATCAGCAAAGCCGGATGGTGACCGATTGATTCGTGAACAGCAATCAGTATTGGCATAACCAATTGAATACTGGCTACGTTGGAGGCGAATTCGCTGATGATGGTAACAACCGCACCGATCAGCAGAATCAGATACAGTATATCAATCCCTTTCAGGCCATGAAGTTGCTGTGCGATGAAATTGCTTAAACCGGAGGTCTCGAATCCTTTTGAGAGCGCAAAGCCGCTGCCGAAAAGAAGGATGATCTCGTAGGGAATCTTCGACGCTTCGGTCCAGGTGAGTAAGGCCCTGCCGGGTTCTGTACTGGAGGGAATCATGAAAAATAATAAGGCCATGAAGATGGCTACTGTGCCGTCGGTGATTTGCGTAGGATAGGGGAATAGAGATGCCCATCCGTTGATTTTATAGTCTCCTAATTCGATGTCACCACGACTGAACCAGAGTAATACGGTAATGCCAAAAAGAAGGGCGGTGCGTTTTTCATCGACAGACCATTTTCCTAATGCTTTGCGCTGGGTGATGAAAAGAGTTCGGTCGAAGGGAAAAGCAGCATCCTTTTTAAGCAAGGTGTATTTCAGTGTGAGTCGGGTGATGTAAAGTAATACCACAGCAATGGGTAGTGCGAAAGCCATCCAGCCCAGAAAAGTTATGGGATATTGTGAACCGTATTGTTCGGTGTAAAAACGATAGAATATCATATTAGTAGGAGTACCTACCAGAGTAGCCATGCCTCCGAGGTTAGCTGCATACGCTAATCCAATTAACAGTGCGGCTGAAGTGCGCCGGTGTATTTCTTTGTCGTGGATATGTTCTTTCAGCTGCAGAATAACGGCCAATACCGCCGATATAAGCATCATAACTGTGGCCGTGTTGGATATCCACATGGAGAGTAAAAATGCCGTTAACATTACGCCGGTGAGTACGCTTCCGGAAGTTTTTCCGGTAGAGGATAGGATGCCAAGTGCCAGCCTTCGGTGTAAGCCCCATTTTTCAATGGCAAAGGCCATCAGAAAACCTCCGATGAAAAGGAATAGAATAGGATCCATGTATTGTGCAGAGATCACTTTGATGTCTGCTATACCGCAGGCCGGAAGTAGTATGAAGGGAAGAAAAGAAGTGACTGCTATGTGTACACATTCACTGAGCCACCAGATGGCCATCCATAAAGTGAGACCGCCCATTTGCGGGAGAAGAGGGTAGATCGGGTCGGGCGATGAAATGAAATAACTGAGAATGAAAATTAAAGGCCCAGCCAGAAGTGGAATGATTCTTCTCTTCGGTTGGTTTTGTTCGTTCTCTGTCATACTTCCACCCGCTGAATCAAAGGGTAACCGAACGAAGTTTGTTTAGTAGTTCATTTAATTGCTTGGCCTCATCCTCGCTGAGTCCCTTGCTTGCAATGTCAAGGTTTACTTCTTCAGCGGCCATTTCTTCGAGCAAGGATAGCCCTTTTTCAGAAATTGTAATCTTGGCGACTCTCCGGTCAGTAGAATTGGTCGTTCTTTTAATCAATCCGCTTTTCCTCAGCCTTTCAACAATTCTGCTCGTATCACTCATGCGGTCGAGCATACGGCTCTTAATTAAACCAAGACTTAAAGCGTCAGGAAGAGCTCCTCTCAGGATACGCAGAACATTGTATTGTTGATTGCTCAGACCGTACTTTTTGAATATTTTATGATGATGATCCATAATCCAACCACTAGTGAAAATCAGGTTTACCTGCACTTCCTGATGGATATTCCTGAATTTTCGTTGGTTTATGACCTCTTGTATGGATTGATGCATGTTGTCAAAAATAAGGAATAGAAGGGTTGGGTGAAAGAAAAGCCCTGCCTAAATAATAAGAAAAAGGCCGGTCCACAGAACCGGCCTTTCAATTGGAATGTTAGATTATTTTGCCTGAACAAGTTCGATATTTAACAAAATATCTACATCATCACTTACAACCATACCACCAGCTTCGGTAACTACGCTCCATTTAAGATTGAAGTCTTTGCGGTTGATTTTACTTTTTGCTTTGAATCCGGCTTTCACATTTCCCCAGGGATCCTTGGCTGTTCCTCCATAAGTTGCCTGAAAAGTTACGCGTTTGGTAATATCACGAATCGTTAAGTCGCCAACCAGTTCATAATTGTTACCATTTAGCTTCTTGAAGGAAGTACTCTTAAAGGTCATTTTAGGGAATTTCTCTGCATTGAAGAAATCATCACCTTTAAGATGTTTATCACGGTCTTCATTGTCAGTATTAATACTTGCTACATCAACGGTGAATTCAACATTTGCACCATTGAAATCAGGTGAAGTAGTAACAACCTTGCCGGAGTAGGTCTTGAAGTATCCTTCTGTTTCAGATACTACCATGTGAACAACAGAAAATTTTACATTGGAATGTGATGCATCTACATTCCAGGTAGTTTGTGCATTAGTCAATCCTGTAAATGCACAGATCATTAAGGTGAATAAGGCTTTTTTCATTTGAGTCAGATTTGATTTGGCAAATATATGTAATAACAATTGATGTTTAAACAACAATTAATGTAAAAAACACATAAATATTTGATTATTAGCAATTAAAATTAATTATTTAGATCCCATCCACTTCCTTAAATAACGAAAAACAAGACCAGCTGCCGCCATTTCCACGGAACGAACAACTCCTTTGTATTGTTCTCGTTTATCCGGAGAAACACTGTTGGGGATTATTTTGTCGATCAGAGAATTAACCGGATTCAGAATTTTTGATGCTTTTTCAATCTGATCTGTGCTGAGCGGAAGCACGCTGTTCAGAGTGATTCTTCCGAAATTTTCCTCTAACAAATGCAGTTTATGATTAATGCGCTCTTCCTGCACCTTCATTTCTGCTTTAGCCCGTGATTGTTCGGCTTTTAATCTCTCAAGCGGTTTCATCTGTAAGGTCAATTTGGGCATCTTTTTCATCCAACAGCCGCTCCACAACTTTCTGGGTAATGTTTTCTTCAATCTGCTTTTTCCTCGCAACAATAAAAAGTATTCCGATCAGATCGACTAATGTTACAATTCCATATCCCCAGGCTGGTTTTCCAAGGTAATCGCCAAGGATTAATGCAATGGTGATCGAAAGGAACAGGACGACAAAGAAAGCAAGCGTGCCAATGAGTAGGACCGTCGTTGCTCCCGAAATCAGTTGCGCTGATTTTTCATACGCGGAAAGTTTGGTGTATTCAATACGGGCATCTACATAGGCTGCGATGTCTTTTCGTAACTCTTTGGCATACGACCCAAATGTGTATTGCTCTTTTTCGGTCATGCTTGTTCTTCACTCATGTTTTTGATCTCTTCAAGGATCTCTTTGCCTTTGTCGATCTGCTTGTCGAATTCGTCTTTGAATTTACCGGCGGCTTCTTTGACATCTGCCAGCATTTCTTCTCCCTTCCCGCTGGCAAGTAAATAACCTACTACGGCTCCGGCAGCAGCACCGGCGATAAAGGATAGAATAAGAGCGGATTTCTTTTCCATGGAATTCATTTTTTCAAAGATAGTCAAAGCTTGTTTAGTTTTAGATGATTCGCAGAATGATTCATCGTGATTTCGCTCATCAGGACCTTGCTGTGCACCTTTCCCTGATTCAGTTTCGTGAAAGATCCGTAATCCGATAATGAATTTGAGGGCTATAAAAGATGTGCGGCTTTAACCGACATGTCCAGGTTACGGGAACAGTTAAAGTGCTTTTTGGGACATGCCCGAAAACCGTGCAATCCACACGGGCGACAGTCCAAACCTGAGACTTCTTCAATGTTTCGCACGTCGGATAAAGGGCCGAATCCGAAGGCGGGTACTGTACTGCAATAAAACGCTGTTACAGGCGCATTCATGGCAGAGGCAATGTGCATGGGCGCAGAGTCATTTACGTAATTCATACGTGCATCCTTCATCAGGGCTGCGGTCTGAAGAAAACTAAGTTTTCCGGATAGATTGATCACGTCCGAATCATTGGCTGAATGACGCAGGTCTTCACATGCTGTATGATCGCCCGGACCGCCTAATAAATAGATCGGATACATAAAACCGGCTGAACGAATAGACACGATCAGTTGAAGCCACTTCTCTGCCTGCACTTGCTTGGTGTACCAAACAGAAGTGGGGGCTATGCAGAGATAGGGCTCGTGCTTGTAAGCTTGTGTAGATGAAAAATCCTGTTCCGAGGGAAAAAGGATCGGTCTCGCTTGTGTATTGGCACCGGTGTGTGCAATGAGTTCAAGATTCCGTTGGGTCTCGTGCAGTTGATCTGACTGACCAATACGGTGTTTGATTTTTCTGGTAAAAAGAAAGGAGAGTGGATTTTTATCAAACCCGGTGGTGAACTTTGCTCCACTGAGAGCAGTGAGTAGGCCGGTAGAGAAAAAACGTTGAAGATTGATGACCTCGTCGTAGCGTTCAGACCGGATCTGAGAAATGAGTTTGAAAAGATGTTGGGTTTTATCTTTCTGTTTATCCCAGATTATAATATTCCTTATGCCGGGAAAATTTTTCAGCAACGATTCATTACCCTTTCGTACCAGTACATCAATCGTGGCATCCGGATAACATCTGTGGTATTCTGAAATGACGGGTGTGGCCAGAATAACGTCACCAATAAAAGCAGTTTGAATGATGAGTGCTTTCAAGGTTATCCTTTGATCTGTAATGGATGCCGGTCATTGTATTTTTCAATGTACCGCAATAAGAGCTGACGCTTCATCCGTTGTGTTTCAAGTCCGGTAAATTCCTGATATAAATCCGGATCGCGTTCTTTCAGAATTTCCTCCATTTCGTTGACAGTGTATTCTCTGATTTTGCCCGTTTCAAAATCGAGTATCCGCGGAATCATATCCTTCGCCAGATCAATGCTGACCGGAGCAGGAGAGGATCGGATAGGGTAACTTTCTGAGAAAAAGCTTAAAGTGCCGGGTAAGGTAACCTTATGAGCATAGGTTTTACGTTGAATGAATAACTGACCTTCGTCGCAAAACGCATAAATACTATCCACTTTTAATGATAGTATCTTTCCACTTTGCTCGTAAAAAAGACTATCTCCTTTGAACCATTGTTTGGGGCTGGTATTTTTCAGATGGGCAGTTCTGAGTTGCGATACGCTAATTCCAGGTTTTCCGGTCACTAACTGGTTGAAATTGAAATAAACACCATCCGGAAATTGTTTTGCTTCCTGTGTGGATTGGGCATTGACGGTATGGAAGAAGATAAGGAAGAGGACGATCAGATGAGTCAGATTCCGGCTTTTCATAGGAAAACAAAATTACGGCGCGATGGAGTTGGGAACTCAGATTTTTCTTAACAGTTCCTCGGCTCGTTGTTGATATCCACCCTTCAACTCTATAACTTGCTGTAAGGCCTTCCGGGCAGCGTCGCGGTTGTTCAGTTTGAGGTGCACGAGCGCTTTGTACCACCAGGCTTCATCTTTCTTTTTTCCGGAGGCAGTAGTCACATACTTGTCCAGTGATTTTAGTGCTTCGTTCTGGTTGTTCAGCTGATAGTAACTGATGCCGGTATATAAACGGGATTCGGGAATGTCGGTAGCAGCAGTAAGGTAGGGTAGTGCTTCCTGATAGCGGCCTTCTCTGAACAGTTCAAGTCCGGTATTGAAAGTTCCCTGTTGGGACTTGTCCTTCTGCTTGCCGTTAAACAGATCGGCTTCTGCTGCCTGCTTCCCTTTGCTTGTCACCTGTGGCGCAACAGAAACGGCTTCCACTGAAGACGGCCGGTCATGGGTGGATTCAACTTTTTTCTTGGTGAGCTCTTTCTGTTCTTCATTCGCGACAGACTCATCCACGGCAGCTAAATCAGTATTGGTAACTTCAGCGGATTTACGAAGAGTACTCGTTTCGTTTTCGGTTTCTGTTGCTACAACTCCGGCAACTTCCTCCATATGGTATTTGGCGTTCGATTCCTGTACTGAATTTTCTTCAACGGCTTGTTGGGAAGGTGCAGAAACGATAGGGACTTTTGCGTCTTTAACTTCCTTATTGGTTGCGGCAGAAAGTAAAGACTCGTAGGAAGGAGAGGCGTCCTCAGGACTTTCTTTTAAAGGTTCGGCAACAGGCGTGTTGGGTTCTTGAGTGTCGAGTACAATTTGTTCCTGGCGGGTGTCGGGGCGAAGATACCAGATGAGTCCACCGGCTATCAGAACAATAACCAGCATGGCAGCAATACGAAAAGCAGGGAACCGGACAATGATCGCTTCTTTCTTTTCTTCGGTTCGTTTTTCAATTCGTTCATTCAGTTCCTGTTGTACCTGCAGGAGCGTGCCGGGATGATCCATGAGCTGAAGGCCTTCCAATGCATCAGCACAGAATTCACAATCGAGCAGATGTGCTTCCAGCTGATGTTGTTCGGCAGGAGAGAGTAGCCCCTGCTGATAGCGAACCAGCGTTTGCGGGTCCGGACACGTATGGTCGGCGTTGAAGTTAATCCCGTTGCTGTTCATTTTCTGTCATGATAATTTTCAGGTTGCGTTTACCGTTCTGGATGTAACTTTTAACCTGATTCAGATTATATCCGGTGATTTCACTGACTTGCTGGTAACTCTTTTCCTCGAGATAGAATAACCGGATGCACTTTTGCTGATGTTCGTCGAGTTCCAGGATGGCTTTCTCGAGCAGGCGGAGCCGTTCTTCTTTTTCAAGAACTTCTTCAGTGGAAGGTCCCGATGGATGCATCGAAAGTTCTTTTTCCATAACCGCCGGATCCATTCCGCTCATTTCTTTCTTGCCGGCCCTCAGAATCATCAGACAATGAAACTTGGTAACAGTATGCAGCCAGGGTCTGAAATTTCCGATTTCATGGCGCAGGAGCTCTTTCAGCAGTTTTTCGAAAACCTGCATAGCAGCATCCTTGCTGTCGTCTTCATCTTTCAGGTATTTCATGCAAACACCAAATACAAGATGGGAGTAACGACTGTACAATGCACCGGCAACCGCTATGTCTTTCCCGGTTTTGTAAAGCCGGATCAGTTCATCGTCAGTATATTGCTTGTATTGCGGTTGGTTCGCCACGCTTCAAAGTTAGCAAAATGAAAATTCGGATCAGGCCTTCATCACATCCTGCAATCGTTTTTGAAATCCTGCCTCTGTTGCCAATGGATGCCGGAGGGCATGGAGCCTGACTTCTTCCTTCAGTTCCGGATAACGGCCGCAGGCATATTTCATCATACCTAAAGCATTGGCGTAGGTGGCAATTGCATGATGTGAAGTGTTGATCAGAGCCAGTCCCAGTTCAAGGATACGGGAGTCGTGTTTTGGGAGATATCCATGATCTACCCAGACGCCGGTCAGGTTTCGGATGACGCTGCCGTTGTCGGACTGACCGATGGTTTTATACAGAGCAGGGAAGATTTTATTTAAGGCTTCAGGATGCAGATCGGCCCAGGTTCGGAAGATCCAGGAAGCCCGGTTGGCGATTTCGTCCTCCGGATGCAGCGACCATTTCAACCATTCTCTGCCTTCGTGACCGACAGCCTTCGCGTGACGGTCAACATCTTTTTTCAGCATTTTTCCGGATAGCACATGATACATTTCGCTCTCTTCAGCACCATTGCGCTGATTTTTACCAGCAGAAACCTTGCGTTTATTCATGGAGAGAATGAGTAACTGTTGCTATCTTTACAACGTAAACTGAGGAAACAAAAATACAGATTGAAAGAAATAGTTATATCGCTCGATTTCCCCAATGTTGTCGATTTTTTTGGGGTCAATGATGCTAACCTGGATGTTATCCGCCGTCGATTCCCTGAACTTAAGGTAGTAGGTCGTGGTCACGAGTTGAAATTAATCGGTTCGGATGATCAGTTGCTGATGGCGGGAGAGAAGATCAATAAGCTCCTGTCGCATTTCAGAGAGCATGGATTGCTGACACCTACGGAAGTTGATTACCTGCTGAATGGTCGTGGTAGCAAAGGTGCTGCTGATAACGAAAAGTCTTCTTCGCTTCAGGCCGGACAGAGTACGGATGGCCGTGATGTGCTGGTGTTTGGCCCGGGCGGACTCCTGGTACGTGCCCGGACTCCGAATCAGCAGAAACTGGTGGAGACCTGCGAGAAGAACGATATCGTTTTTGCAATTGGTCCGGCAGGAACCGGTAAAACCTATACAGCAGTAGCGTTGGCTGTTCGTGCACTCAAAAACCGCGAAATACGTCGCATCATTCTCACTCGCCCAGCTGTTGAAGCCGGCGAAAACCTGGGATTTTTACCGGGCGATCTCAAAGAAAAAATTGACCCGTACCTGCGACCTTTGTACGATGCATTGTTTGATATGATTCCCGGCGAAAAGCTGCGTACCTTCCTGGAGAATGGGGTGATTGAAGTGGCTCCTTTGGCGTTTATGCGCGGTCGTACCCTCGATCATGCGTATGTGATTCTGGATGAAGCACAGAATGCAACAGAGAGTCAGCTGAAAATGTTTCTTACACGGATGGGACCTCATGCCAAGATGATTGTTACGGGCGATACGTCGCAGGTAGATCTTCCACGTAATCAACCTTCGGGATTGGTGCAGGCGGTGCGAATTCTGAAAAACATTGATGGTATCGGATTCGTGCACCTGGATGCAACAGATGTGGTGCGACATCGACTGGTACGTGATATCATTCATGCATATGATCGTGTTGCTCCGGCTAATAAAGAGCGGAAAGATCAGCCCGGTGCAGCAGGGGAGAAGAGCGATCAGCCTGCTGCTTAGTCGTAAAGTGCTGCAGCTAATCGAAAAGTATTGCAATGGGCTTCAACGATGTCGTTGATGTTTTCAGAATAGCCTCCGCCCATGGTGACCACAATAGGAATTCGCCGGGATTGGGCCAGGGTAAGCACGCGTTGATCACGTTGCTTGCATCCTTCACGGCTAAGGTGCAACCGTCCCAGCTTATCGGTTTTTAATACATCCACTCCGCTTTGATAAAAAATAAAATCAGGTTGAAAGGAAGAATCTATCTTTTCGAGGGCTGCATCGAGATGGCTAAGATAACTTTCGTCATCACACCCATCCGGTAAGGCAATATCCAAATCACTCGTTTCTTTTTGTAACGGATAGTTATGTCCTGCATGCATGCTAAATGTAAAAACATCTTTTACATCCTTAAAAATTGCGGCTGTTCCATTGCCCTGATGAACATCCAGATCAATGATCAGAATATTGTTCGCTTTGCCTTCGTTTAACAATTTTGCAGCAGCGACGGCCTGATCATTCAGCAAACAGAAGCCTTCGGCCTGATCCGATGACGCATGATGTGTTCCGCCGGCAACATTGAAGGATATGCCTTGCTCAAGTGCATAATCAGCGCAGGCACACGTGCCACCGGTGATGATAAATTCCCGTTCAATTAACGTGCGGCTGAGCGGAAAGCCGCTTTTTCGGATTTCTTTCTCCGTAAGCTGAAGCGATAATAATTTGTCGATATACTGTCGGTCGTGCACCCGTTCTGTTTCTATCCGATCCACGGATTCCGGTCGAAAAAGCTGTTCCGGGCGGATGGTGCCTTCGTATAACAGCTGCTCCGGGATCAGTTCGTACTTGAGCATTGGAAAACGGTGGTTCCCGGGCAGTGGAAGGCGATAAATGTCAGCGTACGCTATATGAATCATTTGCCAAAAATAACAAGCAGGGAAGGAGTAAGTTTTTGCGGAGGGTTCAAAACATCGGTTACATTTGTAAAAATATTCAGCCATGACTCCAATGCTTACCGATGATCAGTGCATCACGAAAACCAACTTGCGTCTTCCTGCTGTTTCATCCGTCTATCACGGTAAAGTGAGAGATGTGTATTACATCGATAACCGCTTCATGGTCATGGTAGTGAGCGACCGGGTGTCGGCCTTCGACTTTATTATGCCACGGCCTATCCCGTATAAGGGACAGGTGTTGAACCAGCTAGCAGCTTACTTTCTGGATGCGACAAAGGATATTTGCCCGAATTGGATTATTTCAGTTCCTGATCCCAATGCAGCAATTGGCATCCTTTGCAAACCGTATAAGGTGGAGATGGTGATCAGAGGTTACCTCAGTGGTCATGCCTGGCGCGAGTATAAGAGTGGTAAACGATTAATCTGCGGAGTGGAAATGCCGGATGGTTTAAAGGAAAACGATGCGTTCCCGGAACCAATCATTACACCTACCACTAAAAGTGATCACGGGCATGATCTCGATATCAGCCGCGAAGAAATTATTGCACAGGGTATTGTTCCTGAAGCGGAGTATCTGATGATCGAAAAATACACGCGTGCGTTGTATGCCAGAGGAAAGAAAATGGCAGCGGAAAAAGGATTGATTCTGGTAGATACCAAATACGAATTCGGCCGTGCAAACGATAAGATTTATATCATTGATGAAATCCATACACCCGATAGCTCTCGCTATTTTTATGCTGACGGGTATGAAGAACGGCAAGCAAAGGGTGAGCCGCAACGTCAGCTTAGTAAGGAGTTTTTAAGGCAATGGCTGATTGAAAATGGTTTTCAGGGATTAGAAGGTCAAACCATTCCCGCTTTTCCGGATGAGTTTGTAAACGAAGTTAGTGAACGGTATATCGAGTTGTATCAGAAAATTACCGGAATTCCCTTTAATCGCACTGAGCCCGGTAATGTTCTTGCGCGAATGGAAGAGAATATTACCCGTGGACTTCAACCTTTGTTGGCGGGAATCTGAAAAAATAAAGAGGCTCCGGGGAGCCTCTTTGACCTGAAAACCTAACCTGTCAATACTACCCTGTTATCGATAGTATTACTATTATAAACGATTGTGATACGACTTTGTTTTAAGTCTCCTTGAAATTTATCATAAAGGCTTGATATTCAATTATTAATTATTAAAAATTAATCCTTAATTCTTAATCCTGAATTCTTATCCTTAATTCTTAATCCTTAATTCTTAATTAACCGAAGTGATTCCACGGGTTTTCCCTCTCTTGCCATCAAAAAAACGGGTGATTTCAATAGCATCTTTGGAAAAATCTCCGCTGGGGTAGAAGGGTGGACTAAATTCAACGGTTTTGGAGGGATAATCAAAGCTGGCGAAAACAATAGGTATTCCACCTTTATAGGCCATGTGATAGAATCCGGTTTTCCATTTAGTTACATTTTTCCTCGTTCCTTCAGGAGCGATGGCAACAACAAAATGATCATTCGCCTGAATGAGTTGTACAACCTGATCAACCAGATGTGTATGCTGGCTCCTGTCAACGGGATATCCTCCTAATCGGGTAAATAACCAGCCGAATGGAGAAGTGAACAGTTCTTTTTTTCCGAGGAAGTTAGACTTGAAACGTTTGATACTCCTCACGGCCAGGCCTATGAGAAAATCCCAGTTGGAAGTGTGAGGGGCAACTGCAATAATGTACTTTGTGATATCACGGGGAACATCACCTTTGATGGTCCAGCGTCCAACAATAACGAAGAAGAAATAATAGATCGCCCGCATTTTGTGAAGATAGTTCATTGGCGGAAAAGCAAAAAAAAAGTCCCGCATGGGCGGGACTTTTTTTTACAGAATCAAATATTATTCAGTGACAACAACCAGATATTTGGAAGCTGACCAGAATTTCTCAGGATCAGTGATTTCGATACCGGTAACTTTTTCGTTCTCTTTACGAAGGGCGTAGGTTCCGGAAGGGTGTGTACTTACCAGCTTAACAGCCTTTGAAGAGAACTCGATCATTTTGGTATTCGTATAATCAATGCGGGTAAAGGCTTCCTGGTTGAAATCAGGAACCATCGTTTTAGCTTTACCTAAACCAAGGAAACCACCTTGCTTAGAGATAACTTTCTTGTCGCGTAAGGTTTTGTAGTTTCCAACTGTATAATAAGCGGTATGCAGGCGGGTGGTCTTATCACTGATTTCAGTTGATTTTCGGGCCACATCAGCTTTAATAGTGTCCATTTCTGTCTGCATGGTTGAAATAGTACCATTCAGAGCAAGAACGTTTGCATTAAGTGCGTTGATACTTGAGTCACGCTGGGCAAGCTGGGTATTCAAAGAAGCGATCATCTTCTCGAGTTCAGCAACTTTTACGTTTGATTTTCTTACGCGTGATTGAAGTTCAGAGAGTTTCTTCTTATTTGCATCAATCAATTGACGGATAGCATCAATGTCTCCCATGATTTTGGTTTTTGCTTCCTGAGAAACTTCAGGATTTGCCGCACCTTCACGGTTCAACATTTCTTCTTGCTGCGTTAAGCCTTCAATGCTGGACTGGATTTCACTGATGTCCTGCATGTATCCATTAATAATGGAGTCCTTGGCATCGTATTGTGCCATCAGGCTGTCGCGCTCTCGCATCATGCGCTCAACCTCTGCTTTGTAGTCGGGGCCACAGCTTGCAATAAAAGCGGTGAAACCTAATAATATTAAGATCTTTTTCATGGGGTTATGTTTGTCCGAATTTCGTTTGTCAAAGATAAACATATTTTCGCCTAAGAATATTGTATGTTCACCCAAAATTTTTAACATGCCGTGTTAATAAAGACAAGTCTATTAGAAGCTGCCTGACCTTGATTGAATTGCGTTGTATTATTAAAGTATGTGTAATCAATGTATTACATAGGTTAATTGCAGAAGAGCTTTATGTGCTATTAAGTTTTTGTTAAGGATAGAAATAATTGAAATAAAATGGATTGGCTCACTTAATTTTGAGGAAAAGCAAGAAATATGAACGGATTATTGACGTCCTGGAAGGATCCTGAAGCTGGACACAGGAAATTTTATGCTGCTTTATTCATGTTTCAGTTTTCAAAAGTTGTTGACCGTAAGCTGTATGAAGCGGTCACAGAAGGGTATTTAAATCTATTTGATTCTGACTCTCCTCAAGTCGAACTGGTAATCTATGATAAGGTTAATGGATATAAACCTGCTATAATAATTGACTTTTCATTTGGATCAACGAATGCCGACCAAATTGCTTTACTCGAAAACTTACGAAAACAATACAGTATAGAAGAAGTGTTTATTTTCAATATTGATAAACAGCAGTGGATGAAACTCGCTTCAGCAGCTGAGCAATCAGATTTTAGTAGTTTACTTTCCATCCATCTAGGCAAAATTCTGGAAACCGGACTTGACCTTTACAGAATGGAACGCGTTGCCTGAATCGTATCAGGTGAGAACACTTCTGATTTTTCAGTTGAGCTGAATTTATTGAAGCTTTGGTTTACATATGAATCGTTTAAGATTTTTAAGTGAACTTGAATTCTTGAGATTACTATTTTTGTTGCGGATTCACGCGATCAGCAGATCAGATGAATCAATCAGAATTACTATAAATTAAGCTATCTACAGAAAGATGATACCTGCCAAATCTGCAATTAAGTTATCTGCACTTGTTGTATTCGCAAGTGCTATGTTATTTATGGCTTTTCGTCCGACACCTTCGCCAGTAGAATATGAATACCGACAGTTTTCTACTGTTGAATCAATTATTCCCGGTGGATTGGGGCGTTCACGGATCGTCTCAACAAGTGCTGATGGAACAACTATTGAAAAGGAGCTTCAGAATCTCTATTCTATGGTGGGTATTAATTTCGGAAATATTGCAAATAACGATCGGCTCATAGTTGATAAGGTAAATGAATATACCAGAGAAGGATGGGAGCTTTTTGTTGTAACATCCGGCGTGCAAAGTCCCAGTGAAGGGAAAGGTCAGGGGATCTATATGACCCGCTACCTTTTCCGTAGGGCGAAATAGTCATTATTTGTATGGAAATCCGTCAGGAAAAACGGAAACCATAGGGATTATTTACCGTAGAAAGGGGGATGAGTCAATCCCCAAATGACAAAATATATTTCGGAGGCTTAAATGGTCTGCGATTCTTTGCGGCAACCGCCGTTATCTTCCATCATATCGAACAGTATAAGTTATGGGCAACTGCTAACGGTGCTGCCTATGCTTCTGTTTTTACCGGACATGGTCTTATCAGTACAATTATTCAGGCTCTCGGTCACAAAGCTGTGAGTTTCTTTTTTGTCCTGAGTGGTTTTCTGATTACCTATTTGCTACTGGCCGAAACAGCAAAAACCGGAACGGTCGCTTTGAAGAAGTTCTATGTGCGACGCATACTGAGAATCTGGCCGGTGTATTATCTGGTGATACTTGTTGCGTTTTTTGTTGTCCCTCATTTCTTTGATATCGGCGGTAATGGGCAGCACTTATTGCATAATCATTTCTGGTTGTGGTTTGCTTTATCTTTCCTGATGCTTCCCAATCTTGTGCGTTATAACAGTGTTGAAATTGTAGGTGGAAGCCAGACCTGGAGTGTGGGTGTTGAAGAACAATTTTATCTGATCTGGCCCTGGCTCGTTCGAACATTCCGTAAGCACTTTGTTCGCATGCTGCTGATTCTGATTGTCGGGAAACTGTTTGTTTCGGTGGGAATGGGAATGCTTGCACAGACCTTGCCTCCGGGGAAACTTCAGCTGATCTGCAATAAATTTGTGTTGTACTGGAATCTATTCAAAATAGAACAAATGGCCGTTGGTGCACTCGGAGCGTTTTATCTGTATCATCAGAAACCACGAGCACTTGCTTTTTTCTATCATCGCATGACTAATTGGGTAAACGCAGCGTTGTTTCTCTCCCTCTTTGTGGTGGAGTATAATTTCCAGGGAAGCACATTGTTTGAAGCATTGATTTTCCTTTTGGTGATTATCAATGTATCGACGAATCCCGAATGTCCTGTAAAACTCAGACATCCGCTGTTCAATGCACTGGGGAATTATTCCTACGGCATTTATATGTATCATACCATCGTTATCGCAATGCTCTTTACTGCACTTTCCGGATCTGCTTTAACAACCAACCCAACTGCATTTAACATTGTAATGTATGTGGGTGCTACGCTGCTGACCATTTTTATCTCCTGGTTAAGTTATACCTACTTTGAAAACTGGTTCCTGCGATTGAAGGAACGATTCATGGTGGTGAAGAGTGGAAGTTCAGGAAAAGCGGGAGAAGAAATTCAAACTCCTGTCCCGGCAAACGAACAGGCACAGGTTGCTCCGGTAACCGGTCAATAAAAAAAGAAGAGGCTCCGAAAATGAGCCTCTTCTTTTTTAAAGTGTATCTGTCAGGAATTAATATCCCAGAATTTTCATCATGCTTTTCGCACTCTGTTCTTTCGCAAATAAACGTGTGGTATATTCTCCGTCTTCGTTGCGATCAATAAGTACATGTTTAGGTGCCGGAATCAGGCAATGTTGTATGCCACCATATCCTCCGATTGATTCCTGATATGCACCGGTATGGAAGAAACCCAGGTATTGTGTTTCGCCGGGAGCAGGTTTCGGGAGAAAAACACGGTTACGCACCGATTCCATGATATAGTAATCGTCAGAGTCGCAGGTTATACCACCTAAATTAACACGGTGATATTCATCGTCCCAGTTGTTGATGGCCAATAAAATGAACTTCTGTTTTATTCCCCATGTATCGGGCAGCGTGGTGATAAATGAACTATCGATCATGTTCCATAGCTCATTGTCATTTTGTTGTTTTGCACCGACAACAGAGAAGAGAATCGCACCGCTTTCTCCAACGGTGAAAGAGCCGAATTCGGTCATGATGTGAGGCTCCGGAACTTCTTTCTGCTCACAGGCGGATTTAATCTGACGTATGATTTCATCTGCCATGTATTGATAGTCGTAACTAAAATCCAGTTTCGTCCGAATGGGAAATCCACCTCCGATATCGAGGTATTCCAACTCGGGACAAAACTTTTTTAGGTCGCCGTATAAATTGATGTTCTTCTGAAGTTCGCTCCAGTAATAAGCAGTGTCTTTGATGCCGGTGTTGATGAAAAAGTGAAGCATCTTCAACTCAACCTGCTTGCTGTTTTTGATTTCGTTTCTGTAGAAATCAATAATCTCATTATAGCGAACGCCCAGGCGCGAAGTGTAAAACTCCGCATTAGGTTCTTCTTCTGCAGCGATCCGTATTCCGATCTTGATCTTGCTTTTTCCTTTATAAGCTTCCTGAAGGTCTTTCAGTTCCTGTTTACTGTCAACAATGCAAATTAAATTCTCAAATCCGTCGTTGAGTAAGTCCACTATACCTTCGATGTAATTCTCACGTTTGAATCCGTTGCACAGGATAAAGATGTCCTTGCTGATTTTACCGTTTTTCGCGAGTTCTTTGATGATGGGAATATCAAAGGCCGAACTCGTTTCTAAATGGATGTCGTTCTTCAGTGCTTCGTTCAGTACGAACTCAAAATGGGAACTTTTCGTACAATAGCAGTATAAATAGTTACCTTCGTAGTCGGCTTTGGCCATCGCTACATTAAACATCCGTTTCGCCTTTTGAATCTGTGCACTGATCTTGGGTAGATAAGTGATTTTCAAGGGCGTACCATATTGCTCAATGATGTCCATCATCGGGATTCCATTGAAATTCAATTGGTTGTCAATAACCTCGAATCCTTCTTGGGGGAATTCAAAGGTCTGTTGAATGAGATCAACGTAGCGGTTCTTCATTAATCCGGGTGAGTTACTTGTGATAATTTCTGCGAATGTAAGTAACTTGGATTAACAATGAAAGTGCCAAAAGCGTTAGTTTGATAAAAAATGGCGCCGGCTTTCCCGGTGAAAATGGTCGACCAAAACAGATATATTCGTGTCATATGCACAAAAAAATAAAACTCATTGAAGTAAAATCGGAGATCGGTGCCGGTACCCGTGGTGCCAGTCTTGGTCCTGATGCTATTAAAATCGCCGCACTGGATTACGGCTCTAACCTCTTCAATAAACTGAATTCGGTGGAAATACCCGTAGAGAACCACCTCTTGTTTGAAGCACAGGGTAGTTCATACGCCAAGCGGATCCGTGGTATCCTGAATATTTACGAAAGGTTAAGTAAAACGGTAGCGGACACTCTGAAAGCCAGGGAGTTTCCAATTGTTTTAGCCGGTGATCATAGTACGGCTGGTGGGACCATTGCAGGAATCAAAATGGCTAATCCGAAAGCACGATTGGGCGTTATCTGGATCGATGCCCATGCAGATCTGCATTCCCCCTATACAACCCCGACCGGTAACGTGCATGGTATGCCTTTGTCAGCGACGCTTGCAGAGGATAATAGCGCCAATAAAATGAATAAACCGGATAAAGAAACGGTTGAATTGTGGAACAAGTTAAAGAAAGTAGGAGGGATCAGTCCGAAAATCAATTTCAGCGATCTCGTTTACATTGCAGTAAGGGATGTAGAGCCGGAAGAGACCTTCCTGATTAAAAAACATAAGATTAAAACGTTTAGTACGGCTGATGTGAAACGTCACGGAGTAGAAAAAATCGCCCGCGACGCGTTGGCTTATCTGAACAACTGCCAATACATCTACGTTTCTTTTGACGTAGACAGCATGGATAGCTCCATTTCAAAGGGAACCGGGACACCGGTGAGGAACGGTATTACTGAGAAAGAAGCCGGGTCACTTTGTGTGCGCCTTATACAGAATGAAAAGGTGTGCTGTTTCGAAATTGCAGAGGTGAATCCAACACTGGATAAAGAAAATCTGATGGCAGAAAACACCTTCGAAATTCTTCAGCGCGTAGTCGCTCAGATAGCTTGATCAGCATGCGATAAAATGCACAACGCCTTGTCAATAAGACAGGGCGTTTTTGTTTAGCGGCGAGTCCTTACTGTTGTATATGCAGTTACTTTTGCATCCATGTTGTTTGAGAGAGAAATCAGAACTGCTGCTGTCAAAGCTTTGCAGCAACTATACAGTGTTTCTATACCTCCCGGAGAAGTAAGTGTTCAGCCTACCCGGAAGGATTTTGAAGGCGACCTGACCATCGTGGTTTTTAATCTTTCCAAAATTGCAGGTAGGAATCCTGAATTACTCGGAAACGACCTCGGAAACTGGTTGCTGAATAACGAAGCAGAAGTCAGTGGATTCAACGTGGTAAAGGGTTTTTTGAATCTCGTTATTCGCCCCGAAGCCTGGTTGAGGATCTATTCGGAAGCAGCTGCCGATGCATCCTATTTCGAACATAAAGCCGATAAAAACACTTTGTCGCATCCTGTTCTGGTTGAATATAGTTCGCCGAATACCAATAAACCACTGCACCTGGGACATATCCGTAACAACCTGCTCGGGTATAGCGTTGCGGAGATACTGAAAGCATCCGGCAATCCTGTTTTGAAGGTTAACCTCGTCAACGATCGTGGTATTCATATCTGTAAATCGATGTTGGCATGGCTCAAATCGGGAAATGGCGAGACACCTGAATCATCCGGTATCAAGGGCGACCACCTGGTTGGTAAGTACTACGTGGAGTTTGATCGCCTCTACCGGGCAGAAACCGATGCGCTGAAATCAGAAGGTGTAGCAGAGGAGGATGCGAAAAAAAATGCTCCCATTATGAAGGAGGCTCAGGAAATGCTGAGAAAGTGGGAAGAAGGGGATGCAGAAATTATTGCACTTTGGAAGAAGATGAATGCATGGGTATATGGCGGTTTTGAGCATACCTATAAACGTTTAGGGGTAGATTTTGATAAGTTTTACTACGAGTCGAACACATATCTTCTTGGAAAAGAGATAGTTGACGATGGATTATCCAAAGGAGTTTTCTTCCGCAAAGACGATGGTTCCGTTTGGGTTGATCTTACCGACGAAGGTCTCGATCAGAAGCTCTTATTGAGAGGGGATGGCACCAGTGTGTACATCACACAGGATCTCGGAACCGCCCGTCAACGGTATGAGGAAACAAAGTTTAGTCGACTGATCTATGTAGTAGGCAATGAGCAGGATTATCACTTCAAGGTGCTGAAACTGATTCTTAAGAAACTCGGATATGATTGGTGGAAGGACTTATATCACCTTTCCTATAATATGGTTGATCTTCCAAGTGGTAAAATGAAGTCACGTGAAGGTACTGTTGTGGATGCCGATGATCTGATGCAGGAGATGGTGGATGGTGCAGCTGCCATTACCCGGGAGTTGGGAAAGATTGAAGATTTTGATTCCAGGGAGGCAGAAGAGTTATATGAGATGATTGGTATGGGTGCATTAAAGTACTTTATCCTGAAAGTGGACCCTGAGAAGCGGATGCTTTTTAATCCCGAAGAATCGATTGATTTTAATGGCAATACCGGACCCTTTATCCAATATACCTACGCGCGGATTCATTCGGTGATCCGAAAAGGTATGCAGTATCATGAACTCAAGGATTTCCAGGAATATCGAGTGGCGGATTACTCAGGATTGACTGTGAAAGAGAAGGAATTGGTTAAAAGTATCCTCAAGTATCCGTATGTGCTTGGAGAGGCTGCAGAGCGATTTTCGCCTGCCGTTATGGCCAACTTTGTATATGATCTGGCGAAGACTTATAATCAATTCTATCATGAAAGTCCTATAGTGGATACTGTTGAAACAGAAACAACTAAGTTTCGTATGCATGTAAGTCAGTTATGTGCAGATATGATTGCCAGGAGCTTACGTTTATTGGGCATATCTGTTCCGGAAAGAATGTAATTGTATGCAAATCAGAAAATCAAGATTTATTACCCTTGTCGTTGCAATTGTTGTAGTGAACCTCTTGCTGATCTATACTGTTTCAGGGATCGGAACGAGGCCAGATACAACCTTGAATTTTGAAGATCAACCTCGTACAGGTGATCTGGTTTTTCGCTCCGGAAAAGGAGTCATCAGCGACTGGTTCCGGCGCTGTAGTGTAACGGATCCATCGTATAGTCATGCAGGAATTATTTACAGGAAAGGAGATGATATTATGGTTGTTCACCTCCAGCAAACTTCCAGTGACGGGTCATTAAAAGTTGAACGCCTGTCCGATTTTTGGGAAGGCTCAGCTTGCAAAGCCGGTTCAATTTATCGCCTTGATCTTGAAAAAGAAGAGGTCGATTACATGATGAATGAAATCGATAAAGATTTGATTACGGGCGTTCGTTTCGACGAGCATTTCAATCTCGATGATGATACCCGAATGTATTGTTCCGAGTGGATTAGAAATAAAGTCATTCACACGACTCATGATCCTGCTTTTTTCCCTATAACTACAGCAGATGATTTTCGCTATGTTGCTCCTGATAACCTCTATTTGAATCAGCATGCTATGCTGGTTTATAAATTCCGGAACTGATGAAAAAGCTAGCTGGTCTTCTCTTTTCATTCATCATTTTAGTTGTTTCCTGTCAGGAAGATTCAGGGCCACGACCTGTCGCAGAAAAATTTCTGGAAGCCATGCGGGATCGTAATTATCAGATAGCCGGAAATTTTGGTACTCAAGAAACGGTGAAACTCCTTCAGCAGTTTGAAAAAATCGAAAAACTGAATGGAGGATTTGATCCTACCAACGAAACTCCGGGAAAAATCACAATCGTTTCTGAGGACATAAAAGGTAAGAATGCGACGGTGTATTTTCTGGAAGAAGGCAACGCGACGGAGCAGCATATTTCTCTGGTGAAGATTTCTGAAAACGGCAAGGAGGAGTGGAAAGTGGCACTCCGGAAAGAAGAAATCAGAATGATGCAGGAGTAATCACTGCACGGATTCTTTAAAATTCTTGAGTACTTTTGTGTAAAATCTACTCATGCTCGTTCCATTCGACCAGATTCCTGATCATGCCCGTGTCTGGGTCTTCCAGTCAACATCTCCTTTCTCAAAGTCTCAACTTGAAGAACTGCAGCATATCGCAGTTTCGTTTATTGAGAACTGGACAGCTCATAACCGGGATCTGAAAGCAGCGTTTAAAATCGTAGATCAGCTATTTCTTGTGTTTTCGGTTGACGAATCTGCCGTAGGTGCCAGTGGATGTTCAATTGATAAGTTACATCAGTTCATTAAAGGCCGTGAACAGGCGATGCAGCTGAATTTGCTGAATCGTTTGCAGGTAGCTCTTCCGGGACTACATCACCCGACCGTATATTCACTCAGTGATTTTACAGGCAGAATTAAAAATGGCGATGTAAAAGAGGACCAGTTGGTGTATGATTGCACGGTAACAACGAAGGCCGAACTTGATAAGCGGTTTATTGCACCATTGTCGGATACATGGTTACAACGTTACCTTGTTTCATGAATACATCGTCGGATAAAAAAGTTGCGGGACGCTGGCGGACATTTATCCGCATCCTTTTACTGCTGCTCGTATTTTATCTGGTTTTGACAGGGTTCCGTTATTGGCTCGGATGGCATTTTGAACATCCCATTACACCTACAGCTAAATAAACGATCAGTGATCCTTTTCAGGTGCTGCATGTTTTTTCCGCATGCGCATGTTGAGCAATTCAACAATCAGAGAAAACGCCATGGCGAAATAGATATAGCCTTTAGGCACTTCGTAGTGGAAGGATTCAACTGTTAACATGAAGCCGATCATCAGGAGAAATGATAAAGCCAGCATTTTGATGGTAGGATGTCGGTTTACAAAATCTGAAACTGATTTTGCAGCTGCAAGCATAACAAGCATAGAGATGACAACGGCAAGGATCATGATCAGCACGTGGTTTACAAGACCGACAGCTGTTAAGATGGAGTCGAATGAAAACACGATGTCAAGACCTACAATTTGTAGAATCGCTGCGTTCATGGTTAATTTTTTAAGGTCGGCATTCGCAAGATGTTCCTCGCGACTGATCTTCGCATGAATTTCAGATGTGCTCTTTGCCATCAGGAAAAGACCACCAATCAGCAGTACGATATCCCTTCCGCTGAATTCATGATCCATGAAGGTGAAGAATGGCTCTTTGAGACTAACAATCCAACTGATACTAAATAATAAACCGATACGTATGATCAGCGCGAGCATTAAACCTATACGGCGAGCCTTCTCTTGCTGCTGATAGGGTAGCTTTCCGGCAAGGATTGAAATGAAAATAATGTTGTCAATGCCCAACACGATCTCCATTACAATTAAAGTCACGAGTCCGATGATTCCGTCAACGGTCATTAAATGCGCAAATTCCGATTCCATAGTTTTTCAGTGGGAGGCAAAGATAGTCAGACTTAAGGAATTCAGATAGGAGAGTGAAGCTACCATCATTTTGCATTTGGCTGAAAACCATTTTGTTGGAAAGATATTCTGCTTTATTCGCACCTTCTTTCTTCAAAAGCACAAAAGTCCGTCGCTTCGCGCCGACTTTTTCTTTTTCATCCGCTTACGAAAGCAAGCTTTCGGCGCTCCTGCTGCGGGGTGGCCCAGATTGGCATGTTGCGTACGCTTCGCGTTCTACAACATGCTGATCTGGGTGGTGGGAGGAAACAAAAGCACAAAAGTCCGTCGCTTCGCGCCGACTTTTTCTTTTTCATCCGCTTACGAAAGCAAGCTTTCGACGCTCCTGCTGCGGGGTGGCCCAGATTGGCACGTTGCGTACGCTTCGCGTTCTACAACATGCCGATCTGGGTGGTGGGAGGAAACAAAAGCACAAAAGTCCGTCGCTTCGCGCCGACTTTTTCTTTTTCATCCGCTTACGAAAGCAAGCTTTCGACGCTCCTGAAAAAGAAAAAGTCCGACGTTGTCGGACTTTTGTTCTTTTGTCGGGGTGGCCAGATTTGAACTGACGACCTCCAGCACCCCATGCTGGCGCGATACCGGGCTACGCTACACCCCGAACTTGAGGGTGCGAAATTAACGTGTTTCGGGGCTTTTCACAAATTTTTATTGAAAAGGACAATTCAGGGGTTGAAAACGACATTTCATGGGGTATTCTGGTAAACTCTATCCGTTTATAGCTGTTTATAGATCTTAATCTCCATAGCTTTGCGGCCTTATGAAAAATAAATTCCTGATAATTTTAATAAGTATCCTGACCTCAACTATTCTAAAAGCCCAGGACACCGAGAAAGGCACCATTTCCGGTTTTGTGAAGGATTCAATTTCCGGAGAAGCATTGATCGGTGCGACCATCTATGTGAAGGAAATCCAGAAAGGAGCTGTCGCCAATGCATATGGGTTTTATTCACTCACGATCCCAAAGGGAAGTTATACCCTGGTGATCAATTTTGTCGGGTATCGCGAAAAAATAATCCCGGTGAAACTCAACAACAATATTTCATTGAATGTGGAGATGCCAACTTACTCCTATGAGACGAAGGAAGTTACCATAACAGCTGAACGAAAAGATAAGAATGTGCAGAGCACAGATATGGGTAAAACCGAACTCGAGGTGGAGAAGATAAAGAGTCTGCCAGCCCTCCTGGGCGAGGTGGATATCCTAAAGACCATTCAGTTACTTCCGGGTGTGCAGGATGCCGGTGAAGGGAATTCAGGGTTTTATGTGAGAGGAGGGGGCCCTGATCAGAACCTCGTTTTGCTGGATGAAGGAGTTGTTTATAATGCTGCGCACTTGTTTGGTTTCTTCTCCGTATTCAATCCGGATGCGGTGAAGAACATTACGCTCACAAAGGGTGGTATGCCGGCACAGTATGGCGGACGTCTTTCTTCTGTTCTGGATATCTCAATGAAGGAAGGAAACATGAAAGAGTATCATGCAGAAGGCGGAATTGGTTATATAGCCTCGCGCCTTACGGTGGAAGGTCCGATCAAGAAGGATGTGAGTTCATTCGTGGTTTCCGGTCGTCGTACGTTTGTTGATTTGTTTCTTCGGGAACCGTTTATCAGCAGCGAGTCGAATGCTGCCGGCAACACCTACTATTTCTATGACCTCAATACAAAACTGAACTATATTCTTTCACAGAATGACCGCTTATACCTGAGTGGGTATTTCGGTCGCGATGTATTTAATTTTAAGAGCAAGTTGACCGGTTTCAAAGTCCGTATCCCCTGGGGAAATGCCACAACATCATTACGCTGGAATCACCTGTTCAATGATAAATTGTTCATGAATACATCTCTGATCTTCAGTGATTATAAATTCGAGTTCGGTGCAGAACAGCAGCAATTCGATTTCCGTATTTTCTCAGGTATCCGTGATTATAATGCGAAACTGGATATCAACTGGTTTCCCAATATTCTGCATAACGTAAAATTCGGTGGTAACTATATTTATCACCGATTCACGCCAACCAATGCGTATGCCCGATCAGGAGATGTGGTTTTTGATCTGGGTAAGATTACCCGCTTTTATGCTCACGATGCAGCCTTGTATATCAATGATGAATGGGATATAACGGAGAAGCTGAGAGTGAATGGAGGTGTTCGCCTGACCTATTTTGCGCACGTCGGACCGTTTAGTCGTTATATTGAAGATCCTGCTTTTGAAGACCGGATTCAGGACACCATCGAATATGCACGAGGTAAAAAAGTTGCAGACTATAAGAACCTGGAACCACGTCTGAGTATGCGTTACGAACTGGATAAGAACTCTTCCATTAAAGCAGCTTACACACAGAACTATCAATATATTCATATCGCTTCTTTCGGGTCTGTTTCACTGCCAACTGATGTTTGGGTACCCAGTACGGACAAGGTTCGACCACAATATGCTGTTCAATATGCACTGGGTTACTTTCGGAACTTCAGTGATAATATGTATGAAACTTCAGTGGAAGTATATTATAAGGATATGTTGAATCAGATCGATTACGAAGAAGGGGCTACACCTGATGGAGACGTTCGGAATAATCCGGATAACAATTTTGTTTTCGGGAAAGGCTGGAGTTATGGGGCTGAGTTTTTTGTAAAGAAAACAAGAGGTAAACTGAATGGATGGATCGGATACACACTTTCATACACTAACCGTAAATTTGATGATCTGAACCAGGGAAGAACCTTCCCAGCCAAGTATGATCGACGTCACGATGTGTCGATAGTAGCTACCTATGATCACTCGAAACGCTGGACCTTCGGTCTGGTTTGGATCTATGCAACCGGTGATGCCCTTACCTTACCCAACGAAAGATATTTTATGTCGGCTGGTCCACCCGTGAACATTGATCAGGGAGGTAATATAGACGTCAATAACAATTTTTACATACTGAGCGGTTACGATAAACGCAATGACTTCCGGCAAAAATCATATCACCGGTTGGATTTGTCGGCAACCTTACGTCCGCAAAAACAAAACAAGAAATTCAAAAGTGAATGGGTGTTTGCTCTCTACAATACCTATGGTAGGCAAAATCCGTATTTTATCTACTTTGACATAGAAGGCAATAGTCAGGATGGAAACCAGAAAATACAAGCCAAGCAGGTTTCTCTCTTTAGTATTATCCCTTCAGTTACTTATAACTTTAAATTCTGATCATGAAAAAGTATTTCGCCATTATATTCGCAGCATTGTTTCTTGCCTCCTGTGAGAAGAACATTGATCTGGATCTCCCTGATGCGAGTTCTAAAATAGTTGTGGAAGGTTATGTAGAAGCCGGATTTGTACCCTATGTTATTCTGAGTCGTTCACAGAATTATTTTGATCCGATTGGACAATCTACACTCAATAACCTTCCGATCAGCGGTGCCGTTGTTACCATCAGCAATGGAGTAGATACCGTGCAACTGACAGAAGTAGATACTACGGTAAACGGTGTTACAGTTTCCGGATTCTACATTGCACTGGATCCGAATACCCTTATTCCTACCATGCTGGGTGTTCCCGGAACCACTTATCATCTCACTGTTGTTACTAAAGATGGTGAAGTTGCAACTTCCTCCTCGTTTCTTCCACTTCCGATTGAACTGGATAGCACCTGGTTTAAGATTCAGGAAAACATGGATTCACTAGGCTATGTCTGGGCTAAATTGAACGACCCTGATACAATTGGAAACTATTACCGTTGGTTCGCAAAAAGACTCAATGAAGATGATTTTTTTATTGCTCCTTTTGGTTCAACGTTCGAAGATAAATTTATCAATGGACAAAATTTTGACTTCGCTTATAACCGCGGAACCATCCAGAATTCCACAGCTGAAGAAGATAACAACGAAGAAGCCGGGTTTTATAAGAAAGGAGATACGATCATTGTGAAATTCTGTACTGTTGATAAATCAACATACGAATTCTGGCGGGATGCTGAAAATCAGCTTGGCAGTGCCGGAAGCCCCTTTGCTGTACCTTCCAATATCAAAAGTAATATTCAAGGAGGAAGAGGATTATTTGCTACATACACAGCTTCGTATGATACGGTGATTGCGAACTAGCTTTCATTTTTTTTCTGATCTTCGTATTTCCATGAAGCGAATACAGCTTTTAATTGATCAGGGGGAGGGAGAGATGCTGGATTTTAAAAAGGAAATCTCCAGCGTTACTCGTATTGCCAAAACCATGGTTTCATTTGCCAATCATCATGGTGGTTCTTTATTGGTGGGAATAAACGATGACGGAACAGTTGCCGGAATAAAAGCAGAAGAGGAGAAGTTCATGCTTGAGAAAGCAGCTGCAGAATTTTGTGTCCCGCCAATCCAACTAACCATTCACGAATGGCATATGCGTGGAAAAGCGGTCCTGGAAGTTGTTATTCCGGAGGGTTTCGAGAAGCCGTATTATGCCATTGATGAAGATGGAAAAAAATGGGTGTATATCCGCCAGGCCGACCAATCGCTGCTTGCGAGTAAGGTGATGGTGGAAGTATTGAAGCATAAGCATAGTTCACGTCCGGTTATTGTTCAATATACGAGTAAGGAAAAGGCATTGCTGGATTACCTGAAGGATCATCCGCGTATTACTATGAAAGAATTCTGCAAGCTGGTTAATATCAGCAGATGGAGAGCACAGCGTATTCTTGTTAACCTTACATCAGTGGGTGTTTTGCATTTGCACGACATTGAAAAACCTGAATTTTATACGCTGGGGTAAAATAAATTTTCTTGTAATTTTCAAAGAATTATGAGTTCTGCTATAGTGATCTGTTAGTACATTTCGAAGGAGATGGATTTTCAGACAAATTGCACTTTTTTTATTTGGTTGTAATGATTATATATTTAGACGACCTAATCTATCAATCATGGACCATTCAGTTGATCAATATTATACCCGTGCTCTGCAATTACATAAAGAAGGATATCCGGTAAAAACAATTCATCAGTTACTTCAAAAAGAAGGCTTGAAGGAAGAATTGCTGGTAGAAGCCATGTGCAGGATAAAACTATTGGTTTACAAAAAAAGAAAAACCCGGGGCGTTCAACTTATGGTTGCTGGTGGAGTATTGCTGATCGCGGGGTTTGTTATGACGGTACTAATGTTCCATCAGAATGTCAACTTTGATATGATCATGTACGGTTTTACTTCCGTTGGAACCATCTTACTGGGATATGGTGCATATGAGATGTTGCAGTAAGATGTTTTGGGTGCGTGAATCATGAAAGGCACAAGAGACTTGCCTTGGTTTCGCTTTTTTATTTCGAGAAATTACCCCTCATGGATTGAGCAGTATTAGTCTCTATTAATCTTAACGTCTAATTATATAACTCCAATAAAACTGATCAGGATCAGTCTTGGGAAAGCGGTATTCTGGGGCTTTCAATAAAACTCCGCAATCATTTCTTGTTGTCCTAACAAGATATCCGCGACTTGGGTAATTCGTTATTGCTGAAACGTAAAATGAATGAATGATTTCAAACTTCTTACCATTAGCAATATAGGTTAATATATTGCCGAATCTAAATGGAGATTCAGCACGATTAAAAGATTTTGTAACTACATCTTTCATTTTAAAAGGATTACCCATCATACAGTCCTTCCATTTAGCATTAACTATATTAAAGCCTTCAAGACTAACAGATATTCCAGCAGGGATTTTAATTATTGATAACTCTTGTCTTTCAATTCCACTACTGTTTGTTTGGGAGACTCCTGATCCTGACTTTGCACCATTGTAACTTACGGAGCTGGTTCTCTGAATGCCAGTTGAAACTGCTTCAACATAAGTTCTATTTTGATAGTATTGTTTTGCGAAGCCATTAAGTACAAAAAAAGAGTTATTTAAATCAATCTCGATAGTTGACTTGGTTTTATTATAAACATCAAACCCCGCATTACCGCCATTAGACCATAAGTTATAAGTGATAATACAGTTTTCATCTTCAAATACTAAACCTTGCGGTGTTTCTGATTTTTGTTCGGGGTTAACCTTGTAAACCTGGAAGAATTGATAACTCGAGCTGCAAGCGTTTAATAATATTATTGTTGCAGAAAGGAATAGTAGATTTCTCATGACCTGATTTTTAAAAGTGCAAAGCAAAACTAAAAGATCTTTTATAAACTTACAATTCCATTGATATAATTTATCAGTTAAAAGTTAATTTAAAAGAATAGGATATCTGTTGGTTCCTTCTCAGACTTTGACTTTTTTAAAACATGACTCAAATGCCCAATTACTCCCCAAGAACATACTTCGAATAAATGGTTGATTGAGGAATGGCCTTACCTCCGGAAAGGGGGCTTTTATTGGTAAATGCCTGGAAATGTGTTAGATATTAGTTAAGAGTTCGCCAAAGTGCCTGTTTCCCGAGTGAAGAAAGTCCCACGATTTGGCGAATGATTTGGAAGTTCGGGTATATATACCGTAAGTTTGTCGTAACGGTGACGTATTACGTACGTATAACATGTAATCACCGTTAACCTCTCGACAATGGCATTTAGGATAGAACCTATAATAGGCAAATTGCCAGATCACGATACTTTAAGAATTGATCAAGGTAAAGGTCGGGTTACAGCTAACTTGCGATTCATTCAATTTCGAGATAAGGATACCCGACAAATCATTATTTACATTCCAACTCTGGAAATTACTGCATATGGATCCACTGAGCAAAAAGCTCAGGAAATGCTTAACCTAACTGTCGAAGAGTACTTTCATTCACTGATGTCAATGAGCCGAATAAAACTTACTGCCGAATTGGCAAAGTTCGGATGGAAACACGATAAAATTAGAGGTAAGGAATACAGTAAGTGTTTTGTTGATGCTAACGGAATTCTACAAGAGTTCAATGCTGTTGAAGATGATGTGAAAGAAGGTGTGTTCGCACTCCAAGACTAATGTTAAATGAACAATTTTCGTCCAATCCCAACCAAGTGTTGGGAGAATTTTTTGAAAAGTCATGGATATAAACTTTCAAGAATAAGAGGAAGCCATTATCAATATACAAAGAGAGACGCTCGAACTATACCAGTTTGGGGAGATGAAAAAGAAATACCCGCGTTTCACATTAAATCAGCTTTGCGAAACATGGGAATGACATTGGATGAATTCTACGAGTGGTCAGTAGAGAACTGTTAATCCATCTAAATATTCTACTCTTTGGTAGCTGAGTACATTTCTTAAAGGTAGTTCATGGTAGTTTCAATATCTAGATGGCCGAGTAATTGTCGCAATACTTCAACATTACACTCATTTAAAAAAACATCGGGAAAGTCTGGCGGGCGAAATAAAGTTTTGTGTTTTTTTGAAGCATGCTTGTAACCGTTGTATTCTCTTTCAGTTCATAGATGATTATAGGAATGGTGCTGTTTTTAATATAAAGCCTATAAAGCATTGAATGGGGTGATTTTTATCCAATGTCGGAGATAATAACATAAAATCAATTAATAGTCCCGCCGGGAATGACCTCACTTTGCTCTGTCGGTCCCAGCTCATCCATCTTGAAATTGAAAACCAAGACTCCTGCGGAGTCTGTTTTTGTTTTTCTAAAAAACAATTTTCAAGCAAGTGGATTAATAGTCCCGCCGGGAATGACCTAGCTTTGCTCGGTCGGTCCCAGCTTATCCATCCTGAAAATAAAAAGCAAGACTCCTGCGGAGTCTGTTTTTGTTTTTCTAAAAAACAACTTTCAAGCAAGTGGATTAATAGTCCCGCCGGGAATGACCTCACTTTGCTCGGTCGGTCCCAGCTTATCCATCGTGAAAATGAAAAGCAAGACTCCTGCTGAGTCTGTTTTTGTTTTACTAAAAAACAACTTTCAAGCAAGCTTGAGTTGTTTTTTAGTAAAACAAAGAGGCTGTCTCAAAAGGGCAGCCTCTTGCTTTTTTTAGTACTTCAATCATGGAAGCTTTTTTGTCTTTTGCGTTGAAGCAGGTGAGTTTTCCAGCTTATTAAATTGTTTATAACTATTTGT